>OUNM011219959.1_pt1 | contig 13149 bp, 15 predicted proteins | sample 1769961 | NCBI WGS metagenome assembly OUNM01 (sample SAMEA3914820, study PRJEB12502) | metagenome | biome: forest; material: soil | place: USA | collected 2012-03-12 | depth 0.3 m | reverse complement strand
CCAACGTGGCGAGCCGATCTATGTCGGCATCATCCGCGATCTCACCGAGAGAAACCGGACAGAAGAGCAGCTTCGTCAATCGCAGAAGATGGAAGCGGTCGGTCAGCTCACGGGCGGGATCGCTCATGATTTCAACAACATCCTGATGGTCATCATGGCCAATACGGATGCGCTGCTGGAGAACCGGAAACTGAGCCGTCCCACTCAGAGGCGGGTTGAGCGGATCAGGAATTCCACGGGCCGCGCGGCCGATTTGACGCGACAACTGCTGGCTTTCTCGCGCAAGCAGGCATTGCAGCCGAAGCCGACCAACCTCAACGAACTGGTGGCAGCGACCGGCAAGCTGCTCCGCCGCACCCTCGACGAGAACATCAGGATCGAATCGATCCTGGCAAGAGACCTCTGGATCACCAGCGTCGACCGCGCGCAACTCGAATCGGCCCTCGTAAATCTCTGCCTGAACGCGCGCGACGCCATGCCAACGGGTGGCCAGTTGCTGATCGAGACGCGCAATCAGGTGCTCGACGGCGACTACGCAGCCCAGAACACCGGCGTGGTGGCTGGCGCCTACGTCATGCTGTCGGTTACCGACACGGGTGGTGGCATTCCGGTCGAGCTTCAGAGCCGCGTCTTCGAGCCGTTCTTCACGACCAAGGAGGTGGGCAGGGGCACCGGCCTGGGACTGAGCATGGTTTATGGCTTCATCAGGCAGTCGAATGGCCACATCAAGATTTATAGCGAAATCGGCCAGGGCACGACGATTCGTCTTTATTTGCCGAAGGTCGACGGAAATGCCGACGAGGAGCCGGAGGCGACCACCGCCCCGTTATCCCACGGTCACGAGCGGATTCTCGTCGTCGAGGATGATGCACTAGTTCGCGACGGTGTCGTCGAACAGCTGCGCAGCCTGGGCTATCACGTGATCGAGGCCGTCGACGGGCAGGCAGGGTTGGTCGCCCTCGAGAGCGCCACAACGTCCTATGATCTGCTGCTGACGGACGTGGTGATGCCGGGGCGGCTGAGCGGAAAGGCGCTTGCCAACGAAGTGGAGTGCCGCTGGCCGCGCACGTTGATCGTCTTCATGTCGGGTTACACCGAGAATGCGATGATCCATCAGGACAGATTGCATCCGAACGCGAGGCTTCTGACCAAGCCGTTTCACAAGGACGAGCTCGCGAAAATGATAAGAAACACGCTCGATTCCCGGCGCTGACGAATTCCGGCGTTCGATGGCTCCAGATCGGAGTGATTGCCTCCTCCATACTGGACGCTATTGAAGACGACGGCCCGAAAGCATCGTGTCACCAAGCTCCCGACGACACCGAGCCAGGAGCGCCGAGATGCACATTGCAGCCACACCGACGATCGCGATCGCAGTCTTTTTGACGCTCGTCATGGACGCCACGTATATGCGGGCCGTTCCTCTCGACAGCCCGTCGAATGCTCCGTCGCCCATCGCGGCACCGCCGATGCCGGCGCCTGCAGTGCCGCAGTGGGGCTCGCCGCCGATCAATTTATCCGCATCGGTCATGGCCAGCCTCATCAAATTCAAACCGATCCCTGCCCCATCCGGGAGCGACGCCCCGCCGCCGCCCAAGCCGGCCGCTCTTGCAGGATGGAACCAACTTCCAGATGGAGCTGTTCGCGTTAAAATCATTGCAGTGACTGCCATTAACCAGGTTTCCGACGCCGGCGAACGGCCTTACAATTAGGAAATCGCCGCTCTATCCGGCTGAGGGTCTGGCAGGAGAGCACCGCTCTCACGTTCGCGGCGAAGGGGAGCAACGACATGATTCTTGGAACGTCCCTGGCGACGTTTACGCTCGTGCACGTCCTCATCAGCCTGGTCGGCATTCTCGCCGGCATCGTCGTCCTACTGCGCATGCTCGTACGGCCCGGGCTCGACAGCTGGAACCTCGCCTTCCTGGTGACCACCATTGCCACCAGCGTGACGGGCTTCCTGTTTCCGTCCAAGGTTTTCGGGCCGGCGCATGTCGTGGGCGTGATCTCTCTGATCGTGCTCGCCGTGGCGCTGGTCGCGCTCTATGCCGGGCAGCTCGCCGGCATGTGGCGCTGGATCTACGCCGCCACGGCCGTTTTCGCGCTTTACCTCAACGTCTTCGTTCTCGTCGTCCAGCTCTTCGACAAGATCGCCGTCCTGCACCGGTTCGCCCCGACGGGCGCCGAGCCGCCCTTTGCCGTGGCGCAGGGCGCGGTGCTCCTGTTGTTCCTGATGCTGGAATATCTCGCCGTGAAGCGGTTCCAGCCGCTTCCGCAAGGCTATTGAGAAATATTGCGTAATAGGCAACAATATTATCAAGAGCTTGATCGGCGGCCAGGCATAATCGCCGGAGTTCCGTAACTTTAGGCGAGATAAAATATCGGGGCTGGTATAGCATATTACGCAATATAATCTTGACAAATAATGCGATAGATGCAATATTGCCCGGATGGTTCCCCTCCGACTGACCCAGCCGCGCTTTCCCGGATCCCGCAGCGTGGCCGTGATGGCCATCGACGCTCGCCAGGCACTGTCGACCGACCTCTCGCGAGGAGACGTTTTTTTGGCGCTCGCCCGCAAGTTACGAGAAGTGACCGTTATTTTTCCGTTAGTTTAACGGGGCAAGAGAACAAGCGAGGACATTCATCGTGACCGCCCTGCCGAGCAAGTACCGCTTCCTGTTGATCAATGCCTTCAGCCTGGCGCCGGGCAGCGAGTTCCAGCTGCGCTCTTTCAGCGGGCCCAAGGAAACGCAGATCTACAATTACGAGGACGTGAAGCCGTTCCTCGAGGGCGTCGAGTGGGATCTCCATCCCGGCGCGCGGGCCACGCACGGCAACTGGCCGGTCACCACGAAATTCGAATTCATGTCCGTCGGCTACAACCGCCTGCCGCTGGTGCGCGAGGCCTGTGCGAGCGGCAAGTACAACGCCATCGTGCTGCTGGGCGGCGGCGATCCGGGCTACATGGAATCGCGCGAGATCGCGCGTGCCTGGCGCATTCCCGTCACCAGCTCGGCGCACGCGCAGATGCACCTGGCGGGACTGCTCGGCAACAAATTCTCGATCGTCGACATCGCCGAGACCCACAACATGCAGATGTACAATCTGGTCGTGCAGTACCGCATGACCGAGCGCTGCGCCTCGATCCGCAACGTCAACTTCCCGCTGCCCAGCCCGAACTTTCCCGACGACAAGCCGATCCAGGCCGAGCGCGACCGCGCGGTACAGAGCGGCACGTCGGCCATGCTCGACGCGGCCGTGGCCGAATCGGTCGCCGCCATCGAGGAGGACGGCGCCGACGTCATCCTCCTGGGTTGCTCCGCGGCGTTCTGGATGCAGCCGTTCCTGCAGAAGCGCCTATTGGAGATCGGCTGGGACGTGCCGGTGCTGGAAGGCGCGCGCGCCGCCATCGAGGTCGCCAAGACGCTCGTCGATCTCGGCGTCGACGCCAGCGGACTTGCCTTTCCGGGCGAACGGCCGGCCAAGTGGCGTCGCAAGAAGACCTTCTAGACTACGGAGCGGTTCATGATCGGTAAGCGTCGCCTTCTCGCCGCCACGGCGGGCCTGCTTCTCGCCCGCAAGGCCTTCGCCGCCACCTATCCGTCGGAGCCGATCAAGCTGATCGTGCCGCGCGCGCCAGGCGGCGGTACCGACGTGCTGGCGCGGCTGATGGCGCCTTCGCTCGAGAAAAAGCTCGGCGTGCCGATCATCGTCGACAACCGGCCGGACGCGACCGCCGTGCTGGGCGCGCAGATCGTCACCAAGGCCAAGCCCGACGGCTACACCTTCTACGCGTCGGACAATTCCTTCTATCAGAATCCCGCGATCCTCGATCAGCTGCCGTACGACACGCTGAAGGACTTCACCGCGGTCACGATGATCGCGCAGGGGCCGGTGATCCTGATCGTGCATCCCGACGTTCCGGCAAAGACCCTGCCCGAGCTGATTGCGCTGGCGAAGAAGACTCCCCTCACCTTCGCCTCCGGCGGCATCGGCGCGTCGACCCATCTTGTGGGCGTGATGGTGAACCTCAAGGCCGGCATCAACATCCAGCACATTCCCTTCAAGGGATCGGGGCCGGCGCTGATCGCGCTGCTGGGCGGGCATGTATCGATGCAGTACGGCGGCATCAACTCGGCCGCGCCCTACGTCAAGGACGGCAAGGTGCGCGCCATCGCCGTGACGGGCGACCATCGCGATCCGTCGATGCCCGACGTGCCGACCCTGCAGGAAGGCGGGCTGAAGGGCGCCGACGTCGCCAGCATCTGGGGCCTGCATGCCCCGCCCGCCACACCGATCGAGATCCGCCGCGCGATGCGCGACGCGGTCGCCGCCGTGCTGCAGGAGCCGGAGCTGAAGCAGAAGCTTGCCGAGCGCGGCTACGAGCCGATCGCCAACACGCCGGAAGCGCATCAGGCACAGACCGCGGCCCTGGTCACCCAGTGGATCGAGGTCGGCAAGACCGTGAATCTCAAGGAGTAGGCGTCATGGCGGGTCGTTTGGCAGACAAGATTGCTCTCGTCACGGGAGCAGCTGCGGGTATCGGCCGCGCGATTGCGCTCCGCCTGGCCCAGGAAGGCGCCACGCTCGTCATCGTCGACATCGATGCGGGCGGCCTGGCCGAAACCGAGCGGCTGCTGAAGCAAAGCGGCGGCGGCACCAACCAGCCGCCGCTCGTGATCACGGCGGACGTCACCGAGGAGGCGCCGGTGAAGGCGCTCTTTGCCTCCGCATTGGCCACGCACGGCCGGATCGACATCCTGGTGAACGATGTCGGCGGCGGCTCGTCCGGGCACATCTGGGAGGCGAGCGTCGAGGACTGGGACCACATCATGCGCCTCAACCTGCGCTCGGCGTTCCTGTGCACGCGCGAGGCCTCGGCGCACATGCGCGAGCGGCGCTACGGGCGCATCGTCAACCTGTCCTCGGGCGCGCGCGAAGGAACGCCCTGGACCGCCTACTACATCGGCAACTCGGCCTACTCGGCAGCCAAGGCCGCGATCCACGGCTTCACTCGCGGCGTGGCGCTGGAGCTGGCGGAGTACGGCGTCACGGTGAATGCCGTCGCCCCCGGGCCGATCGAGACCGAGCGGACCGGGCCTGGCTTTCGCAAGATCGAGCAGCTGGAGTACGGCCCGATCCGCGCGACGCCGCTGCGGCGGATTGGCGTACCCGACGATATCGCCAACGCCGTGCTCTATCTTGCCTCGGACGAGGCCAATTACATCACGGGCACGACGCTGGCCGTCGCCGGAGGACGCTGACTTTCATGCCGAACAAGCCGAGCGGAGCGTGGAAGCTCCTGAGTTCAACCTATCCCTATCGCGACCAGTGGCTCACGCTGCGCAGCGATACCGTCGCGTTGCCCGGCGGCGAGGTCCTGTCGCCCTATCACGTGATCGAATCGCCCGACTGGGTGAATGCGATCGCGCTCACCGACGAGGGCAACATCATCCTGGTGGAGCAGTACCGCCACGCCGTCCAGCGCATGATGCTCGAGCTGCCAGCCGGCAATGTCGATGCCGGCGAGGCGGCCGAGACGGCCGTGAAGCGCGAGTTGCTCGAGGAGACGGGCTACGAATCGGCGCAATGGCACGATCTCGGCGCGATGTTTCCGGCGGCGTCGCGGCTCAACAACACGGTCCACAGCTACCTGGCACTGGGCGTCCGCCAGGTGCGCGAGCCCGTCTCCGGCGGAAGCGAAACGCTGCGCGTGCGGTCGATGCCGTGGGAAGCCTTCGTCACGGGCCTCTATTCCGGCTCCATGGTGCTGCGCGAGGCCGCCCAGTTCGCGAGCGTCTTCCTGCTGCATCTGTACGCGCAATCGAGCAACGATCCAGCGATCGCCAAGCTCAAGGTCTAGTCGTCCTTGTGACTGCGGCGCAGCGACTTGATCGCACCGTGACGCTTCTTGTCGTCGACCCGGCGGCGCTTGGCCGACTTCGACACGCGGGTCTTCACCCGCGGCGCCGGACGGTGCGCCGCCTCGCGGACCAGCTCGACCAGCCGCTCCAGCGCCTCCTCGCGATTGCGCTTCTGGCTGCGGTGCTCCTGCGCCATCAGCACCAGCACGCCGTCCTTGGTCAGCCGGCTGCCCGCGAGCTTCTCCAGCCGCCAGCGCACCTCGTCGGGCAGCGACGGCGAATTGCGTACGTCGAAGCGCAGCTGCACGGCACTGGAGGTCTTGTTGACATGTTGCCCGCCCGGGCCCGCGGCGCGGACAAAGCTCTCCTCGATCTCCGACGGGTCGAGCGTCAGCGAACCGGTGACCCAGATGCGGGCGGCTTCGCTAGGCACGGGTAGCTTGATATCGGGCCTCGATGCGATCCCAGATCTGCGCCTCGAGGCAAACGCCGTCGAAGCGGTTGATCTGCTGCAGGCCGGTCGGCGAGGTGACGTTGATCTCGGTGAGATAGCTGCCGATCACGTCGATGCCGACGAAGATCATGCCGAGCCGCGCCAGCTCCGGCCCGATGATCTCGCAGATCTCGATGTCGCGCTTGGTGAGGCTCGCTTTCACGGCCTGGCCGCCGACATGCATGTTGGAGCGAGCCTCGCCCTGCGCGGGCACGCGGTCGATCGCGCCCACCGCCTTGCCGTCGATCAGGATGATGCGCTTGTCGCCCTTGCGCACCTCGGGAAGGTAGCGCTGGGCGATCACCGGTTCGCGGCTGCGCTGAGAGAACATCTCCAGCAGCGAGGCGAAGTTCTCGTCGCCCGGCTGCAGGCGGAACACGCCCGCGCCGCCGTTGCCGAACAGCGGCTTCAGGATGATGTCCTTGTGCTCGTCGCGGAACTCGCGCAGCGCGCGCGGATCGGCGCTGATCAGGGTGGGCGGCATCACGTTGTCGAAATGCGTGACGTAGAGCTTCTCCGGCGCGTTGCGCACCGACGCCGGGTCGTTGACCACCAGCGTCTTCGGATGCACGTGCTCCAGCAGGTGCGTCGTGGTGATGTACGACATGTCGAACGGCGGATCCTGGCGCAGCAGGACTACGTCGAAGGTGGCGAGATCGACGAGCTGCGACGTGCCCAGCGCGAAGTGATTGCCCTTTTCCCGCTTCAAGGTCATCGGCTGGACGCGCGCCAGCACCTTGCGGTCGCGAAACATCAGGTCGGGCGGCGTGTAGTGCCATACCTCGTAGCCGCGCTTCTGTGCCTCCATGCCCAGAACGAAGGTCGAATCGCCCTCGATATCGATGGTCGACACATGGTCCATCTGAATGGCGACTTTGAGTTTCATGACAGGTTCCTGGGGGAAAAGGATGGTCAGTTAAGCCCGCGGCGCAGTTCCTGCAACAGGTCAGTCGCGTGCTGGCGCATCTCGGCATCGGCGCGGCCGTCGTCCATCAGCAGGAAGCGCTCGAAGCTCGCGATGGCGGCGCGCCGCTTGTCGAGGCGGACGTTGATCTGGCCCGCCTCGTACTGCAGCACCGGCTGGTCGGGTCCGATCGCCAGCATGCGATCGACGACCCGCATGGCGCCGGCCCAGTCCTCGCGCTGCACGAGGCGCAGGCGGATGTTGTTCTCCAGGCGCAGCAGCACCTGGCGGTCGCTGACCGGATCGTAATAGGACGGATTGGGCTGGGCGTTCGGGCCCAGCACCTTGCGGGTGAGCTCGCGCAGGTCGGCGGCGTCGCGCACCAGCCCGTCGTTGAACGGATCGACGACGTGACGCGCGCCGTCGATCGCGACCCGGATCAGGAAGTGCCCGGGGAAGTTCAGCCCCTCTGCGTCCCAGCCCTGGTCGCGCGCGACCTGGAGATAGAGGATCGCCAGAGCCACCGGCAGGCCCTTGCGGCGCTCGATCACCTTCACGATGTCGGCGTTCTGGATGTCGTCGTAAGTCTCTATGTCGCCGCGATAGGCGAAGGAGCGCGCGATCACTTCGGCCAGCGCCTCGGGCGTGGCGCCGCGGCGATGCACGAGATCGGCGACGGCCGCCGACATCTGCGCGACGTGCTGGCGATAGGGCACGAGGTCGATCGGCTCCTCGCTCTGCAGGAGGCTGAGCGTCAGCGCCGCCTCGAACAGCTCCAGACGCACGCCGTCGCCCGCGCAGAGATCCTTCAGGCGGGCGAGCTGCTTTTCGGTGTCCGCTGGGGTGCGTGCCAAACCATTACTCCGGGGCGCGCCAGACGTCGGGCAGGTGGCGGGCCCACAGGCCGCTCACCAGCACCGCATCGAAGCGCACCGAGCAGACGGCATAGCGCGGATGGCTGGCGAGGAACAGGTTGGCGGCACGCGCCACCCTGCCGAACTGGCCGGTGCGCAAGGCAAACGTCGCCGTATCGAAGTCGCCGCGCGCCTTCACCTCGACGAACGCCAGGAGCGCACCGCGCCTGGCCACGATGTCGATCTCGCCCAGCCGCGTCTTGTAGCGCCGCGCCAGGATCGAATAGCCCGCGAGCCGCAGGCGCCACACCGCGCGCCATTCGGCGGAATGGCCGAGGCGATGCGCCTTCTGGCGGATCTCCGTGCTCACGCAGCCTCCGTGCGCTTGAGTTCGAGGGCGCGCGCATAGACGTCGCGGCGCTTCAACCCCAGCCGCGCGGCCACTTCGGACGCGGCGTCCTTGATCGAGGCGCCGGCCATCGCCGTGCGCAGCGCATCATCGAGCGTGCCGGCGGCCGGCGCCAGACCTTCGATCGGCGCGCCGATCACGATCACGATCTCGCCCCGCACCTCGGCCGTGGCGTAGTGCGCCGCCAGCTCGGGCAGGGAGGCGCGGCGCACCTCCTCGAACAGCTTGGTGAGCTCGCGCGCGACCGCCGCTGGCCGCGCGCCCAGCAGATCGGCCAGGTCGGCCAGCGACTCGGCCAGCCGGTGCGGCGCCTCGAAGAAGACGATGGTCGCGGGAATAGCGGCCGCGTCGCCGATCGCACGCCGGCGCTCGGTGGCCTTGGCGGGCAGGAAGCCGCCGAAGAAGAAGCGGTCGGTCGGCAGGCCCGACAGGGCCAGCGCCATCGGCACCGCCGAGGCGCCCGGCGCGGAGGTCACGACATGGCCACCGGCTAGGGCCGCCCGCACCAGCCGATAGCCCGGGTCGGAAATCAGCGGCATGCCGGCGTCGGAGACCAGCGCCACCCGCTTGCCTTGGCCCAGCGCGCGGACGATGCGCGGCTCGGACATGTCCTGGGTGGCGTCGCTGTAGGCCACGGTGGGCGCGGAAATGCCGTAATGGGAGGCGAGTTTGCCGAATACGCGCGTGTCCTCGCAGGCAATCAGGTCGACGGCACGCAACACGTCGAGCGCGCGCAGAGTTATGTCGCCCATGTTACCGATCGGTGTGGCGACAATGTGCAGTCCCGGCGCGACCTGCGATGGTTTACGCGGGGCCTGCTCATCGCTAGCTTGTGACCGTTCGTCCATGCCGCTTTACCAAAATCCCTGAACCATCAGACCGCCGGAGAATAGCGCCGATGCGTTCGTCCCTTCTCGCGCTCGCCACCGCCGCCTTGCTGCTGGGCGCGTGCACCTCTTCGTCCAACACTAGCACGCCGCCGCCGCGTCCGCAGGCGCCCGCGCCGCAGGTCGGCTCGACCACGACCGCGTCCGGCAAGATCCGCATCGCGCTGCTGCTGCCGCTCTCCGGCCGCGCCGCGCCGACCGGCCAGGCCATGCAACAGGCAGCCGAGATGTCGCTGTTCGACTCGGGCGCCAAGGATCTGGCGCTCGCCGCCTACGACGCGGGCGAATCGTCCGGCTCCGCCATCGAGGCCTATCGCAAGGCGCGCGCCGACGGCGCCGCCCTGGTGCTCGGACCGCTGTTCGGCAGCGCGGCCACCGCGCTGGCGCCGCTGGTGCGGCAAGGCGGCACCAACGTGATCGCCTTCTCCAACGACGAGCAGGCCGCCCAGCCCGGCGTCTGGGTGATGGGCATCGCGGCCCCGCCGCAGGTTCGCCGCGTGGTCGACCATGCCGTCAACGCCGGCATCAAGCGCTTCGCGGCTCTGGCGCCGCGCTCGGCCTATGGCGAGCAGATGACCCGCACCCTCGAAAGCCACGTCGCCGTGCGTGGCGGCCAGATGGTCGCGGTCGAGCTCTACGACGAGAACGACGTTTCCTCGGCCGCCAAGCGCCTGGCCGCCGACGTAAAGGGCGACGGCAAGCTCGCCGTGCTCGTGCCGGTCGCACCACCGCGCCTGTCGAGCGTGCTCCAGACGCTGTCTTCGGCCGGCATCGACAGCAGCTCGGTGCAGCTGATCGGCACCGGCGTGTGGGACATTCCCGGCATCGGCGCCGACACCGCACTACGCGGCGCCTGGTACGCCGCACCCGATCCCGCCAAGCGCGCCGACTTCGAGCGCCGCTACACCGCCACCTACGGCCGCCCGCCGCTTCGCCTGGCGACGCTCGCCTATGACGCCGTGGCTCTCGCGGGCAAGCTCGCCCGTCTCAAATCGGGCGGCGATTTCTCGGCCGAAGCGATCACCAATCCCAACGGTTGGTCGGGCGTCGACGGCGTGTTCCGGTTCCTGCCGGACGGCCGCACCGAACGCGCCCTGGCCGTGATCGAGGTCCAGGGCGAGCGCAACGTCGTCGTCAGCCCCGCGCCCTCCTCCTTCGTCTCGCCGGTCTACTGACGCGACATGCCGGAGCTGCCGCGCGCCATCCTGTTCGACCTCGACGACACGCTGATCCGCGCCTACGCCCAGCCCGAGGAGGCGTGGACGCGCCTGCTGCATATCTTCTCGGCCCATCTCGACGCACACGACCCGGCATCGCTCGAGCGCGTGCGTACGGCGATCATGGGCGAGGCCAAGGCGTTCTGGAACGACCGCGCCGAAGCCGCCAAGTGGCGGCTTGATATCCCGGGCGCGCGGCGGCTTTCGGTCCGGCGCGGCTTGGCCGCGCTCGGCCGGGCCGACGATGCGTTGGCCGACCGGATCGCCGACGCCTTCACCGAGATGCGTCGCCAGGAATACCGGCTCTATCCCGATGCGCATGCGACGGTCGACGCGTTGCGCGACGCCGGCGTGAAGCTTGCCCTCATCACCAACGGCGCGGGCACCACGCAGCGCGCCAAGATCGAGCGCTTCGAGCTCGAGCATCGCTTCCACCACATCCAGATCGAGGGCGAATTCGGCCAAGGCAAGCCGGAGCTCGCCGTCTACCATCACGCGCTCGACAAGCTCGGCGTGGCGCCGGCCGATACCTGGATGGTGGGCGACAACTACGAGTGGGAAGTCGTGGCGCCGCAAAGCCTCGGCATCTGCGGCATCTGGTACGACCCGTTCGACGCGGGCATTCCCGCGCACGCCACCGCCAAACCGAGCCGCGTCATTAAGCGGCTCGCGGAGCTGGTGGAGTAGCCAAAACGCTCAGCCTTTGGCGCGGTCGGCCGGCAGCTTGTCGGCGGTCTGCAGCAGCAGGCGTTCGACCCGTTCACCCTTGACGAGATGCGTCTGCAGGATCTCGTCGACGTCGGCCTTGGTCGGACAGCTGTACCAGACGCCTTCCGGATAGATCACCAACGTCGGTCCGAGTTCGCAGCGGTCGAGGCAACCCGCATTGTTGATGCGCACGTTCTTGAGGCCGAGCTTCTTGGCCGCGCTCTTCATGTGATCGCGCAGTTCCTCGCCGCCCTTCTCCGCGCAGCAACCACGCGGATGGCCCGCCGGACGCCGGTTGGTGCAGCAGAAGACGTGGGCTTCGTAATAGGGCTTCGGATCGTCGGGCTTCTCACGCGTGCTCATGCTGCTACTCTTTCTTTCCGCTCGCGATATTGGCGAGCTGCGACCAGAAGGCCTGCTGCATCTGTTGCATCTGATCGACGCCCTGCATCGAGGCGGGCAGCCAGGTCTTGAAGATGGTCTCGGGGTTCATCGCGGCCAGGTTGGCACGCAGCCGCTCCTCGATCTCGCCCATCACCCGCTGCTGCATCGGTCCGAGGTCGGGCAGGCCGAAAAAGGCGCGCGCCTCCTCCGGCGTGCAGGTCACTTCGACGTTCACTTTCATGAGGTTCTCCGTTGCCGGACCACCTTAGAGCATATTCCGTCCGGCTGGAATCAGCCGGACGGAATATGCCCGTTGCAACAAGCATCTCGCCTGCGCGCGTTTTCGGTCTGATGGAACCGCAAGCGGTTCCATCAGACCGAAAACCGCTCTAGGCGATCCTGTGCTATGAGGCGATATGGTTCCCGCCTGGCTCTCCGCCAACCCCCGCGCCCGCAAGGCCCTGCCCTTCGGCCGCGACCAGCAATACGTCATCAACCCCAACGGCGTGCCCGAGTTGCTCGACTCGCTGGCGGAATGCCCGGCGCACAAGCCGACACCGCTGCAGGCGCTGCCGGCGCTCGCCGCCCGCTTCGGCGTGGGTGAACTGCGGGTCAAGGACGAGAGCCAGCGCTTCGGCTTCGGTGCTTTCAAGGCGCTGGGCGGCGTGATCGCCGTTGCCAACAAGCTGTCGCGCGCGGTCGGCGAGGCCTATCACACTTCGCCCACGATGAAGGACGTGATGGAGGGCAAGCATCGCGAGGTCACCGGCAACTATGTCTTCGCGACCGCAAGCTCGGGCAATCACGGCCGCTCCGTCGCCGCCGGCGCCAAGCTGTTCGGCAACAAGTGCTTCATCTTCCTGCCCAAGTTCACCTCGGCCGAAAAGGAAGAAGCGATCCGCGCGCGCGGCGCCGAAGTCATCCGCGTCGACGGCGACTACGACACCGCCGTCGCCGAGTGCCGCCGCAAGTCCGGGGAGAACGGCTGGACGATCATCTCCGACACTTCGTGGGATGGCTATGAAGAGACCCCGCGCGACGTGATGCGCGGCTACACCGTGCTGGTCGAGGAAGCGATCCGCCAATGGACGGCGGGCCCGACGCACGTCTTCGTCCAGGCGGGCGTCGGCGGACTCGCAGCCGCAGTGTTCGGCTATCTGTGGGCGCGCTATTCGCCGCGGCCGACCTTCGTCATCGTCGAGCCGGAGAGCGCGGACTGCTGGTTCCAGAGCAACCTCGCCGGCAAGCCGGTGCCGGCGAGCGGCGACGCCAACACCGTGATGGGCGGCCTCGCCTGCCGCGAGATCTCGCCGGTCACGTGGCCCGTGCTGGGCTTTGCCACCGACTGGTTCATGACGATCGCCGAGGACCAGGTAATGCCGGCGCGCCATCTATTCGCCCATCCGCTGAATGGCGATCCCGCGCT
>OUNM010015342.1_pt1 | contig 13151 bp, 10 predicted proteins | sample 1769961 | NCBI WGS metagenome assembly OUNM01 (sample SAMEA3914820, study PRJEB12502) | metagenome | biome: forest; material: soil | place: USA | collected 2012-03-12 | depth 0.3 m | reverse complement strand
CAGCCAGCCCTCGGCCTTGGTGTGGTGGTCTTCCTGAACCGCCGCCAGCTTGGCCTGGATCTTCAGCATCCGGTCCTCGGCGCGGGCGATGGCCTTGTCATGGGTCGAGGCGGCCTTGGTCAGGGCCTCGGCGCGGTCCACGGCGGCAAGGCGAGCGACCTCCATCCCGGCCAGACGCTGGCGGGTCTCCTCGACCTCGCTCTCCAGACCACGGATGCGCTCCAGGGCGCGATCCAGGCTGATCTGCAGCTGCTCGCCCTTGCGCTCGGCGCCGTGCGACCCGGCCTGAAGTTCGCTCAGGCGCGAGGCCTGTTCGGTGTTCAGGACTTCCAGGCCGTTGGCGCGGGCGGTCGCCGTGTCCAGACGCGCCGACAGGGAGGCGATCTCGGCCCGGGCGGTCTCGGTCTGGTTTTCCAGAACCCGCATGTTGCGGGCCGTCTCGCTCTGCTCCGACGCCGCGCGGGCCCGCTCGGTGGCCAGAAGGCCTTCGCTGGCGGCGGACGAACGCGCCAGAGACGCCACCTCGGCCGAAACCTCTTCCATGCGACGGCGCAGGACGGTGTTCTCTTCCAGCACCAGGGCGTGGTCGCGCTGGGTCTGGGCGCGGCCGTTCTCGGATTCGGTGCGCTGGGTCTCAGCCTGCTTCAGCTGGGTGCGCAGGGAGTCCTGATCCTGTTCCAGCTCACGGATGCGCTGGGCCGAGGCGCGCTCGGCAATCTCGAACGCATCGACCTTCGATGTCGCCAGCGACAGGTCGCTGCGCAGACGGTCGGTCTCGATACGGGCTTCCTGGAGCGCGGCGGACTGTTCGCCGTTGCGCGCGGTCAGGTCTTCGACCTTGGCCTCGGCCTCGCTGAGGGCGGCGGCCAGCTTGCGGGCCTCGGCGCTGGCGGCTTCCAGACGCTCGGCGGCCTCGCCGTGGGCAGCGCGCAGATTGATCAGTTCGACGTGGTTGTCGCGGCGCGAGCGGAACTCGGCTTCCAGCGGATCACGCAGCTGGACCAGCAGGCTCTCGAACGTCCCGAACTTCTGGGCCATGTCCGACAGCTGATCGAGGCTGTCCTGAATGGTCTCGAAGCGCTCGCCGATGACGCCGGCGGCGTCCTGGCTGGCGACGGCCTCGACGGGCGCCGGGGCGGCGGCGCCCTTGGCGTTTCGCGACAGAACCCGGTCGATCCTGGACAGCATGGCGGCGAACTCCGATTGGGCGACGCGGCCGGGAGGCGGCCTCCTGACAAGGCCTTCAAGCGAATCGGACCCCCGGCGTCCCCTTCAACGAAAAGTTAACAACCGGGGCCCGTCGAGTCGATGTCTCCGTACGGTCGCGGGCCTTCAACTCACAGTTCGATCGCGGATATCCACACGGGAAATGGTCCGACGACCGAACGTCGGAAATCTATTCCAGACGGAAGTTGATCGAGAACTTCACCATCCCGGGCCGGGCCTCGCCATCGACCATCCGGGGCTGCATGCGGGAGCGCGCCGCTGCGATCAGGGCAGCCTGGCCGAAACCGGCGTCCGCGGGGGTTTCGTCGAGGATCCAGCACGAGGCGATCAGCCCCTGCGCGGACACGGGACATTGGAGCTGGACCCGCCCGGCCTTGAAGCCCTTCCTCATCGCCTCTTCGGGATATTCGCCTCGAGGCGGGTCGAGCCAGGCCGGCGCCGTTACGACCGCGCCCACAGCGGCGTCGGGAGACGGCGGCCGCCCTTCGAACGGCTTGCCCGGAAGGGGTTCCGGAATCACTTCCAGCAGTTCCTCGTTCCGGATCCTGAGCGGTCTTTCGGCCGCGACCGACTTCCACCAGCCGGCGATCGTGGCCTTCTGCTCACCGATCGACTGGAAGCCGATGGCGGCCAATCCCCCGAGCACCAGGGCGACGGCGACAGCCGCGCTCCAGGCCAGGGCGGCGACCCAGTCGAATCCGCGCCTGGGCGGCGCCTCGGACGGCGCAACGGGGGATACGACCGGCGCCTCGGGCTCCGGCGGCGTCTGATCTTCCCCCTCGCCCCCCGGCGTCGTCATCCGGCGTATTTGGCCAGATCTTCGTCCGAGATGTCTTCGTTGGAGAAGACGTTCTGGACGTCGTCCTCGGCGTCCAGCGCGTCGAGCAGCTTCATCAGCGTCCCGACCGCCTCGCCGGTGACCGGCACCTCGGACTGGGGCTTCCAGACGATGGCGGTGGACTTCGGGTCGCCCAGCACCTTCGACATGGCCTCTGCGACCTCGTTCAGGTCCTCGAAGGCGGTCCAGATGGTGTGGCCCGGCGGGTCCTCATAGATGTCGGGCTTGACCAGATCGCTCTCGACGTCCTGGGCGCCGGCCTCGATGGCGGCCTCCATGACGGCGTCCTCGGTGCCGGCCCCGGCGGGGTAGATGATCTGGCCGACCTTGTCCCACATGAAGGCGACCGAGTTCATCTCGCTCAGCGCGCCGCCGTTCTTCTTGAACGCCGTGCCGATGTTGGAGGCGGCGCGGTTGCGGTTGTCGGTCAGGGCTTCGACGATGATGCCGACGCCGCCGGGACCGCGGCCCTCGTAGCGGACCTCTTCCATCGTATCGACTTCACCGCCGGCGGCCTTGTTGATGGCCCGCTGGATGACGTCCTTGGGCAGGCTCTCGGCCTTGGCGTTGTTGACCGCCAGACGCAGGCGCGGGTTCATCGCCGGATCGGGCAGACCGCCCTTGGCCGCCACGGTGATGTCGCGCGACAGCTTGGAGAACAGCTTGGAGCGCTGGGCGTCGGCGCGCCCCTTGCGGTGCATGATGTTCTTGAACTTGGAATGGCCGGCCATGAAAGTCTCTTGGTAGTGGGCGCTATCGTTCGCGACGCGGTCGCTCACTGCTTGAGCGCAACGCCGTAGAGCCGCCGCCTCTAGCCGATGCGCGACCGACTGTCACGACAGGCGCCCGTTGCACGCGAAAGACGGAACCGCCAAGTCTGATTTGGATTAAGGCATCACCACGCGTTCAGGCACGGGCGCTCAAGTAGCGAGCCCCGGATTCAGTCCGGGGCGAGCGATAGCGCCCACAAAGAAGAGCTTTTCCCATGACCGGACCCGATTACGCCGCCGAAGCCGCCGGTTACGAGGACGACGATCTGGACGAGGCCGACATCGTCGAATGGTACGAGGCGCGCCCCGTCACCGTCTCGACCGCCGTGGCCACCGGCTCCATCGTCGCCGCCTTCGCCCTCGGCGTCGTCACCACCGTCGGCGCCGTGCTTCTGGCCCGCTACCTCGACGAGGACTGAGCCCGCCTCAGCCCCGCCAGTCGGGTCTTGTCGAGGCTGAGGCTCAGACCCGCGTTGCGCCCGGCCAGGGTCGCGACGCGGTACTCCGCCGCCGTTCCGATGATCATCGAGGCCTCCGGGACGGTCAGGCCATAGTCCTGCTCCAGCCACTGGACCATGCCGCCGGTCGCGGCGCGCACCGCCTCGTCCAGCGACGCGGCCTGCCCCAGAACCGTGATCCGGTCGGCCGTCTCGACGCGCGGCGAGGACAGGGGCCGGGCGGGCAGGATCTCGACGCTGAACTCAACGTCCAGCGACGTCTCCAGCGCCCACTGGGTCGTCTCCCCGTCGCCCTGCAGCGCATGACCGTCCCCGAGGAACAGCATGGCGCCGGGCTGGAACACCGGCAGATAGACCGTCGCCCCCTCCCCGATCGCGTTCAGGTCCATATTGCCGCCGAACCGGCCCGTGTCGCCCGCCGACTGGGGTGGAAAGCCGAAGTCGGGCGCCACGCCCAGACCGCCCAGCATGGGCCGCACCGGCACGACATAGTCCTTCAGCCCCTCGGGCGGGTTCTCCGGCCGCGCCGTCCCCGCCGCCCGGTCCAGCCGCCAGCGCACCCGCTGGCCCAGACCCTGGGACCGCGCCGCCAGCCCCTGCGACATCGCCCGCCCCGAGAAGCCGTCCAGACTGTCGGCCCAGTCGCGATTGAGCGACAGCTTGCGGATATGGATCGCCAGCACGTCGCCGGCCTTCGCCCCCGCCACGTAGAAGGGCCCGGTCTGGGGGTTGCCGTAGAGGGCGACCGTGCGGCCCTGTTCGTCGACCCCGCCGGAATCGATCGTCCGCGTCGCCACCACATCGCCTGGCTGGATCACCAGGACCGGCGCTCTGTCGGCGGTGAAGGTGTTGGAGAAGGTCTGCGGATCATAGGTCCGGCGCGTCGGCGGCCCGTCCGGCATGGCCAGCCTTTGCCCCGTGACCGCGTGCCGCACCCGGGCGCCGGTGTTCGACGTGTCCTCATAGTCGGCCATACCGGTCAGGACGCCGCCCTGCACCGTCGCCTCGAAGCGGCGGACGTCGCCGTCGCTGTCCGTGGCCGTGAAGGCGAGCCGGTCGCCGTCCCTGCGCCCGCTGACGATCCAGCCATCCAGACGCCCGGTCAGATCATGGCCCGAGCCCTCCAGCGTCAGGGCCGCATGCTCGGCATTGCCCCACCGGTCGACCGACAGCAGCCAGGTTTCGGGCGCGGCCATCGCCGGCGTTCCCACAGCGGCCGCGGCCGCCATACCCATCAGCCATCGCCGCATCGCCAAATCTCCCTGCTCCGGATCGGAGTCAGGTGAACGCTACAGGTGTAGCGACAACAGGCAAGTGAACCTTCGGCAATGCGCCGAAGACCGACTCAGTCGGCCTTCAGATTCTCGACCACGGCCCGCAGCTTGGCCGGCAGCGGCTTGGGCCGGCGCGTTTCCGAGTCGACGTAGACGTGGACGAAATGGCCGATGGCGGCGGGGACGCTGACGCCGCGGCGGAAGACGGCGAAGCCGTATTTCACGCTGGAGGTCCCGACGTGATCGACCTTAATCCCCACCTCGATCACATCGGGGAAGGCCAGGGACGAGGTGTACCGACAGCCGCTGTCGACCACCAGGCCGATCGATTCCGTCAGGGCGTCGGCGATGATCAGGTGGGCGTTCACCGCCGAGTCCACGAACTCGTAGAATTTGGCGTTGTTGATGTGGCCGTACTGGTCGTTGTCGGCCCAGCGGGTCGAGACCATGTGGAAGGCCTTGTAGGTGGCGCGGTCGGCCAGGGGGCCTTCGTCCCGGATCGGCATGGCGATTCCTCGTCCTCTTTTTTGGGCGCTGACGCCGCCGACACGGTCGTCGGCTGCATGAGCGCAGGGGGTTTCTTGCCGCCTTCGGAACGAATCCGGGGATGTCCTTCCGGCGGAGCTGCTCGCGGAACGACGCTCGGGCTTGGCCGACGCTGCGTCAAGCGCCTATCGAAGGCTCATCGATCGGAGGCCGCCAGATGACGATCACCACCCGAGCCGCCGTTCTCCGCACCATGGGCGCCGCCCATCCCTATGCCGACAGCCGTCCGCTGGCGGTGGAGACGGTGACCCTCGACCCGCCCGGGCCCGGCGAGGTGCTGGTGGCGATCAAGGCCGCGGGCCTGTGCCACTCCGACCTCAGCGTCATCAACGGCGACCGGCCCCGTCCCCTGCCCATGGCCCTGGGTCACGAGGCGGCCGGCGTGGTCGAGGCTCTGGGCGACGGCGTCACGGATCTGGCCGTCGGCGACCATGTGGTCATGGTCTTCATGCCCTCGTGCGGCCACTGCAACCCCTGCGCCGAGGGCCGCCCTGCCCTGTGCGAACCCGGCGCCGTCGCCAACGGCAAGGGCGAACTTCTGTCCGGCGGCAAGCGCATCCATCATGAGGGAGAGGCCCTGAACCACCACCTCGGCTGCTCGGCCTTCGCCGACCGGGCGGTGGTCTCGCGCCGCTCGCTGGTCAAGGTCGATCCCGAGCTGCCGCTGGACGAGGCCGCCCTGTTCGGCTGCGCGGTCCTGACCGGGGTCGGGGCCGTGGTGAACACCGCCGGCGTCCGCGCGGGCCAGAGCGCCGTCGTCGTGGGCCTCGGCGGCGTCGGGCTGGCCAGCGTGCTCGGCGCCCTGGCCTCGGGCGCCTCGCCGGTCGTCGCCGTCGACCTCAGCGAGGACAAGCTGGCGCTCGCCCGTACGCTCGGTCCGGTGCAGACCGTCAACGCCGCCGATCCGGACGCGGTCGAACAGGTGCGCAAACTGACCAACGGCGGCGCCGACTTCGTCTTCGAGATGGCCGGCTCGGTCCGCGCCCTGGACGCCGCCTGGCGCATGACCCGGCGCGGCGGCACGACGGTCACCGCCGGCCTGCCGCCGCCCGACGCCGCCCTGCCGGTCAATGTCGTGTCTCTGGTCGGCGAGGAGCGGACGCTCAAGGGCTCCTACATCGGGACCTGTGTCCCCAGCCGCGACATCCCCCGCTACGTCGCCCTCTACCGTCAGGGCCGCCTGCCGGTGGACCGGCTGATGAGCGGCAAGATCCCGCTGGAGCAGATCAACGAAGGCTTCGACCGCCTGCACGCCGGTCAGGTCGTGCGCCAGATCGTGACCTTCGAGGCCTGATCCCTTCGTGACACCCCGGAACGGATCGGGCACAAGCGCCCGATGCCCGCCGAATCCGCCAGTCTCGCCCAGCCTGCCGCCGCAGGTATGGATGACGCGCGTGAGATCCTGCACCGCGTCTGGGGCCACCCCGATTTCCGCGGACTTCAGGCCGACGTGGTCGCCGAGGCCCTGGCCGGGCGCGACGTTCTCGCCGTCCTGCCGACCGGCGGCGGCAAGTCGGTCTGCTACCAGATCCCGGCCATCCTGCGCCCCGGTCTCGGCCTCGTCGTCTCGCCGCTGATCGCCCTGATGACCGATCAGGTCGAGGCCCTGAAACAGCAGGGCGTCGCCGCCGCCCGCCTCGATTCCGGCGTCTCCATGGACGACCGCTCGGCCATCTGGCGCGCCGCCCGGGCGGGCGAACTGGACCTGCTCTACGTCTCCCCGGAAGGTCTCGCCCAGCCGCACCTGATCGACCGGCTGCACGAGCTGCCCCTGTCGCTGATCGCCATCGACGAAGCCCACTGCGTCTCCCAGTGGGGCCACGACTTCCGGCCCGATTACCGGACCCTGGGCCGGCTCGCAGAGCTCTTCCCGGGCGTGCCCCGGATCGCCGTCACCGCCACGGCCGACGCCCGCACGCGCGAGGACATCGTCCGCTCCCTGCGCCTCGAAGGTGCGGAGGTCTTCGTCGACAGCTTCGCGCGCCCGAACCTGCAGCTCTCGGCGGTGCGCAAGGAGAACGCCTCGCGCGCCCGCACCGACGCCGCCGTCATCGATCTGGTGCGTCAGCGGCGCGGCAAGTCGGGCGTCGTCTACTGCGGCTCGCGCGACGGCTGCGACCGCGTCGCCGAGGCCCTCAGAGACGCCGGCACCAACGCCATCGCCTATCACGCCGGCATGGGCACGGATGACCGCGACCGCCGCCTCGCCCGCTTCCTCGCCGAGGAGGGCGCGGTCATGGTCGCGACCATCGCCTTCGGCATGGGGGTGGACAAGGCCGACGTCCGCTTCGTCATCCACGCCGATCCGCCCGGCTCGCTGGAGGCCTACTGGCAGGAGATCGGCCGCGCCGGACGTGACGGCGAACCGGCCGAGGGCATCACCCTCTATGGCCCGTCCGACATCGCCTGGACCCTGAGACGCCTCGACGGCCGCCCCATGCCCGAAGAGGTCAAGGCGGTTCAGGTCGGCAAGGCCCGTCGCCTGTTCGCCATGCTGGACGGGGCGATCTGCCGACCCCAGGCCGTGCGTCGCTACTTCGGCGAGACCGACGCCGGCGTCTGCGGCGTCTGCGACGTCTGCACAGACCCGCCCGCCCTCTATGACGCCACCGTCCAGGCCCAGAAGGCGCTGGCGGCGGTCCAACGTCTCGGCGGCCGTTTCGGCCGGGGCCGCGTCGTCGACCACCTGCTGGGCAAGACGAAAGAGGTCCAGCCGTGGGAGAGCGACCTCTCCACCTGGGGCATCGGTCAGGACGTCTCGATCAACGGCTGGCGCGACATCATCGACCACCTGATGTTCGAAGGCCTTCTGGTGGAAGACCCGAACGATGGCAAGCCTCTGGTCATGCTGGGTGATCCCGAGGCTGTCCGCGCCGTCTATCGCGGCGAACGCGCCATCGAGGTCCGTCGCGTCCCCGCCGCCTCGCTCACGGGCCGGTCCGAGCCCCGCCGCGCCCGCAATGACAGGAACGCCGCCGTCGAGGCCCTGGACGCCGACGTCCGCGCCCGCTTCGAGGTCCTGCGCGCCTGGCGCCGCGACCGCGCGGCCGAACAGCACGTCCCGCCCTATGTCATCTTCCAGGACAAGACCCTGCTGGAGATCGCCCTCGTCGAGCCGGGCTCGCTCGACGCCCTCGGCGCCGTCTCCGGCGTCGGCCAGTCCAAGCTGGACCGCTACGGCAAGGGTCTGCTGGAGGCGTTGCAGGCCGCGCGCTGACGCCATCGGCCTGCGCCGCCTGCGCCCCGGATGACCAAAACTTAACTGGCGCATCGGCTGCCCGCTTGCCACCCCCCCGTGCCTCACACCAGCAGAGAGATTCGAGATGAAGCGGCTTCTGGCGGCAGGCGCGGCCTGTCTGGCGATGGCGAGTGCGGCCCAGGCCCAGACCCAGACCCTGGCGCCGCAAGCGGCCCCCGCCGACGCTTCGGCTTCGGCGCCTCGCCCCATGGACCAGCCGCGCGACTGGTCCGCGACCCTGGCCCAGGACGCGACGGCCCTCCACGACCTGATGGTGGACAGCCATCCCGGCGCGCATGATCCGCTCAACCCCGCCTTCCGCCCTCGCCTGGACCATGGCCTGACCGTTGCGCTCGAGCGGGCGCGGACGACGACCGATGCGGGCGGGTGGTGGTGGGCCCTGCGCGCCTATGTCGCCGATTTCGAGGACGGCCACGTCGCCATCAACGTGACGCAACCGAACTTCGGGTTCGCCACGCGCTGGCCGGGCTTCCTCACGATTTACAGCGGCGCCGACCAGGTGGTCGCCGACCGCGATGAAGGCGACGCGACGACCCCGCCGCTGGGAGCGAGATTGATCGACTGCGATGGCGTCGCGGCCAATACCCTGGCCGAACAGCGGATCGGCCAGTTCCGGGGACGCTGGTTCCTGGAATCCCAGCGCGTCCTCTACGGCGACTGGCAATTTCTCGAGTCGCAGAACCCGTGGATCGGCGAACTGCGCCAGTGCCGGTTCGAAGTCGATGGCGCGGCCCGCAGCTATGCCCTGACCTGGCGCGCGACCCCCGAGGATTTCAATGCGCGCCGCACCAGACTGGCGCAGCGCGCCCATCCCGATTTCGGGCTCCGGCCGCTCGATGACGGCGGCTTCTGGATTTCGACGCCCTCGTTCAACGGCGATCCGGCCAGCGCAGCGCACGCCAGCCTCACAACCCTGCTGGCAGACATGACCGCCCGGCAGCAGGCCCTGCGCGCCGCCCCCTATCTGGTTCTGGACCTGCGCGGCAACGGCGGCGGCACCTCGGGCTGGGGCGAACTCATGGCCCAGATCCTGTGGGGCGACGACTGGATGGCCGCCCATGTCCAATCGGGTTCGGACGCCGTGGACTGGCGCGCCTCGGACGGCAACATCGCCCACGTTTCGGAGCTCCTCGCCGGGTTTCGCGCCTCGAACAGCCAGGCCGAATACATCATTTGGGCCGAAACCACCTTGAACGGCATGACCGCGGCCAGGGCCGCCGGCCAGCCCTATTGGCGCAGCGCGAACGGGGAGCCTTCGGGTCAGGAGGCGGCCTCCCCGCCTCCGGCGCCCCGACTGCTGGCGGGTCATGTCTATGTGCTGACGGATTCGCTCTGCGCCTCCGCATGCCTGGACACTGTCGATATCTGGAAGGCGGCGGGCGGCATACAGATCGGGCGCGAGACCTCGGCCGACACCGTCTACATGGACATTCGCGAGACGGTCCTGCCCAGCGGCCTGGCCGGCGTCGCCTTGCCGATGAAGGTCTATCGCGGTCGCGTCCGGGGCAATAACGAGCCCCACAGGCCGACCTACCTCATCGAAGGCGACATGACAGACGATGCGGCCATCCTGGCCTTCATCCGCGGGCTCAAGCCGGACTGAGTATCACCCCAGAAACCGGTCCAGGGCCGCATAGAAGGCCGTCGGGCGGTCCAGCATGACCATATGCTCGGCCCCCTCGATCCGTTCGAAGGTCGCGGGGGTCCGCAGATTGGCGTAGCCGGCGCGGAACAGGCCGTCGACGTGGGCGCGCGGCGAGGCGTCGTCGGGGCTCCAGCCGTAGACCACGGTCACCGGCGCCGTGATGTCCGGCAGGCGATGCCGCAGGTCGGTGGTCATGACCTCATACAGGCTCTGGGCCAGCATCGCCCGGTCGCCGCCCTGCCAGCCCATGGAGCTGAACAGACTGTCCGAAGCCCCGCCCAGCTGACCGCCCAGCGCCCCTGCCTGCTGCCTCAGGGCCTCGTCGCCGAGGAACATCAGGGCTTGATAGGCGATCCGCGCCAGGGGTTCGACGTCGCCGACGGTCGCCCCCGCACTGATCAGGGAGGGGAAGAAGGGCGCCGCATCGACCACCATGACCCGGCCGATCCGGTCCGGCGCATCGGCCGCCATCCTCAGCGCGATCAGCCCGCCCATCGAATGGCCGATGACAGCGGGACGATCCAGATGTTCGACGGCGATATAGCGGCGGATCTCGCCGGCGACAGGCCCGATCACCGTCCCCTGGGCATTGGCCCCCGCCGGGATCTGGCCGAAGCCCCGCAGTGAGATGATGTGGACCCGATAGCGGTCGTCCAGCCGGTCCGCCGTGCGCCGCCAGACCTCGCCGGTCGAGGCCAGGCCGGGAATCAGGATCACGTCCGGCCCCTGTCCCCGCGTCTCGACCACGATCCGGTCGGACTGGAAGGCGGGCTGCGGCGTCTGGGCCAGCGCCGGTCCGGCCAGGAAGACAAGGAGAAGTAGAAGAAGTCGAGCCATATCCTGACCTAACGCGCGAACGTGGCCGAAGTCGTTCGCCGGCCCCATGCCATGCGTCTCGGACCGCTTGCCAACTCTCCCGTACCGGGAGGATAGTCCGCTCCATCAGGGGGAAGATGGGGAAACACCAGATGAAGACGATTCTGAAAATCGCGACGGCCGCTGCGGTGCTCGTGGCTGCCGGGACGGCCATGGCCCAGGACGCCGCACCGGCGCCCGCGACCCAGGCCGCTCCGGCCGGTGAGGACTGGAACCCGTTCTCGCGCAGCGCCGTGAAAATCTACATGACCGACGTCAACAGCTTCACGACCGCCGGCGACATCACCCACGCCAGGGTCGCACGCGTGCCGCTGGACGCCGCGGCGGGCGACCACAGCTATGCGGTCGATGAGATCGAGATGCGCTGTGCGGCCAAGCAGTCGCGGACCGTCACCACGACCGAATACGGCCCCGACGGCGTCCAGAGGGACCGCTACGACACCGGCGAGGACTGGGGTCCCTATGCCGCCGAAAGCCGTGACGGCTATCTGAGCCAGATCGTCTGCGACGGCGACCGCGCCAATCCGCCGACCTGGCCCTCGATCAAGGCCTTCATCGACGCCGGCAGGCACTAGGGCCCGATGAAAACGGCGATCCGCAGGCCGGGCTTGCGGATCGCCCTTCAAGGCTGATCAGACGTCGACCGCCGCATCCAGGGCGTTGGCCTGGATGAACTCGCGGCGCGGTTCGACCACATCGCCCATCAGCTTGGCGAACAGGTCGTCGGCGTCTTCCTGGTGCTCGACCGAGACCTTCAGCAGGGTGCGGGCGTTGGCGTCCAGCGTGGTCTCCCACAGCTGCTCCGGGTTCATCTCGCCCAGACCCTTGTAGCGCTGGATGGCCAGACCCTTCTTGCCCGCGTCGAGCACGGCGTTCAGCAGGTCGATGGGCCCACGGATGGTCGTGGACTTGTCCTTGCGGCGATAGACGGCCGGCTTGTCGAACACGCCGTCGAAGGCATGGGCCCGTTCGGCCAGACGGCGGGCGTCCAGCGAGCGCAGCAGGGCCTCTTCCAGCACGATCGTCTCGGACACGGCGCGGCGGACGCGGTTGAACACCACGGCGCCTTGCACGCCCGGCTCGCCCGACCAGTCGCCGTCGCCCTCTTCGGCATAGAGGTTCAGGCGCACGGCGGCCGCGGCCGGATCCCCATGGTCTTCGGCGAACAGTCCGGCCAAGGCCGACTGCTCGACCGCGAAGGCCGGGGCGCGTTGCGACAGGCGGTCGACCAGGGCCTTGAACGCCTTGGCCTCGCGCACCAGCGACTGCAGGTCCTGACCGGTGCGGCGCTCGCCGCCGGCCAGATCCAGCTCGGCCTCGGAACAGCCTTCCTCGATGAGGTAGGCGTCCATGTCGGCCTGGTCCTTGAGGTAGCGCGACTGCTTGCCCTTGGAGACCTTATAGAGCGGCGGCTGGGCGATGTAGACGTGGCCGCGTTCGATCAGCTCGGGCATCTGACGGTAGAAGAAGGTCAGCAGCAGGGTCCGGATGTGGGCGCCGTCGACGTCGGCGTCGGCCATCAGGATGATCTTGTGGTAGCGCAGCTTGTCGGCGTCGAAGTCGTCGCGGCCGATGCCGGTGCCCAGCGCCAGAATGAGCGTGCCGATCAGGTCCGAGGACAGCATCCGGTCGAAGCGCGCGCGCTCGACGTTCAGGATCTTGCCGCGCAGGGGCAGGACGGCCTGGTTCTCGCGGTTGCGGGCCTGTTTGGCCGAGCCGCCGGCGGAGTCGCCCTCGACGATGAACAGTTCGGACTTGGCCGGGTCGCGTTCCTGACAGTCGGCCAGCTTGCCGGGCAGGCTGGAGATATCCAGCGCCGACTTGCGCCGGGTCAGGTCGCGGGCCTTGCGCGCCGCTTCACGGGCGGAGGCCGCCTCGATGATCTTGGAGACGATGGCCTTGGCCTCGACCGGGTGCTCCTCGAACCACTGCGACAGACCCTCGGTGCACAGGCCCTCGACGGCCGGACGCACCTCGGACGAGACCAGCTTGTCCTTGGTTTGCGACGAGAATTTCGGATCCGGCACCTTGACCGACAGGACGCAGGTCAGGCCTTCGCGAGCGTCCTCGCCCGACGGCGCGACCTTCTCCTTCTTGAGCGCGCCCGAGCTTTCCATATAGGCGCTCATGACCCGCGTCAGGCTGGTGCGGAAAGCCGACAGGTGGGTGCCTCCGTCGCGCTGGGGGATGTTGTTGGTGAAGCACAACATCGTCTCGTGGTAGGAGTCATTCCACCACAGGGCCATGTCGATTTCGAT
>OUNM010921521.1_pt1 | contig 13152 bp, 12 predicted proteins | sample 1769961 | NCBI WGS metagenome assembly OUNM01 (sample SAMEA3914820, study PRJEB12502) | metagenome | biome: forest; material: soil | place: USA | collected 2012-03-12 | depth 0.3 m | reverse complement strand
CGACAGGCAAGGGCCAGGACTACGGCCTCGCGAGCGCGCTCTCGATCCTCATCTTCTTCATCGTCGCCGGCATCTCCGCCGTGTCGTTCTGGCGCAGCAAATCACTGGAGTCCTTGAATTGACCGAGACCACCGACCTCACGCCCACGGCGATCGCCGCACCGGAGCTCGTGACGACAGCGGTCGACACGCGCGTGCGGCCGTCGCGCTCCCGGCCGAAGCTGAAGGACACCTGGTGGCGGCACGCCGTCGGGATCGGCGCGGCGATCATCTCCCTCTTCCCCGTCGCGTACATGATCTCGTCGGCGTTCAACCGCGACCAGACGATCGGCGGCGCAACGCTCATTCCGCTGCACGTGACGCTGCACAACTTCGGGAACCTCCTGCACAACAACGTCTCGACGAGCGGCGGCGGCAAGGCCGACGCGCCCTTCCCCAACTGGTACCTCAACTCCCTGATCGTCGCGTCCGTGACGGCGTTCTTCACGGTGCTGCTCGGGGCGCTCGCCGCGTATGCGTTCAGCCGGTTCCGGTTCCGGGGCCGGCGCCTGGGGATGTTGATGCTCCTGCTGATCCAGATGTTCCCGCAGTTCATCGCGGTCGTCGCGATCTACCTGATCATCCTTCACGTCGGGAACATCTTCAGCGTGATCGGCATCAACAGCCTGATCGCGGTCATCGTCGTGTACCTCGGCGGCTCGATGGGGATTCAGGCGTGGCTCATGAAGGGCTTCTTCGACACGATCCCGAGAGAGCTCGACGAGTCCGCGCGCGTCGACGGCGCAACGGCGGGGCAGATCTTCTGGGGCGTGATCATGCCGCTCGCCGCGCCGGTGCTCGTCGTCGTCGCGCTGATGTCCTTCGTCTTCACGCTGAACGAGTTCATCCTCGCGTCCGCGATTCTGCAGAGCACGAACCACTTCACGCTCCCGGTCGGCCTGCGTGGCTTCATCGACCAGCAGTACGGCCAGCGGTGGGGGCCGTTCACGGCGGGCGCCCTGCTCTCGGCGCTCCCGATCGCGGTGCTGTTCTTCTCTCTGCAGCGCTACTTCGTGCGCGGTCTCACCGCGGGCTCGGTCAAGGGATGAGCCTGCTCGATTCGCCGGAGACCACGCTGTTCGAGGTCCCTCACCACGATGGCTCCGAGCTCTACCTCCTCGACGCGCCGGACGAGCTCGGCGGCGAGGCGACCGTCCGGCTGCGGACGCGCACGGGCGAAGCCGACCGTGTGCTGCTGCGCTACACGCGCGACGGAGAACCGCGAACAACGTTGGCCACGATCGACGAGGAGACGGCCGGCGAGACGTGGTGGCGCGCGACGTTCCCCGTGACGAATCCGGCGACCCGCTACCGCTGGCTCCTCTCGGGGGGCGACGCCGGATACGCGTGGGTGAACGGCGCGGGTCTGACCGCCCACGAGGTCGCAAGCGCCGACGACTACGTCCTCACACCCGGCTCGACCGGCCCCGATTGGCACCTCGAATCGGTTGTCTACGAGATCTTTCCCGACCGCTTCGCCGCGTCCGGCGCCACGTACGACCGGCCCGACTGGGCTGTGCGCAAGAGCTGGGACGAGCTGCCGGCGGGCCGCGGCAAGGACAACCCCCGCGAGTGGTTCGGCGGGGACCTTCCCGGCATCGAGGAGCACCTCGACCACATCGAGCGGGTCGGCGCGAACGCGATCTACCTGACGCCGATCTTCCCGGCGGGATCGACGCACCGCTACGACGCGACGACGTTCGACCGTGTCGACCCGTTGCTCGGCGGCGACGCCGCGTTTCGCTCGCTTGCGGAGGCGTGTGCGCGACGCGGCATTCGCCTGATCGGCGACATCACGACGAACCATGTCGGTGCCAAGCACGACTGGTTCGTTGCCGCCCGTGCCGACGCTCACGCGCCCGAGCGGAGCCTCTTCTACTTCGACGACGCGCTGCCGCACGGCTACGAGGCGTGGCTGGGCGTGCCGTCACTGCCGAAGCTGGACTGGCGCAGCGACGAGTTGCACGCGCGCATGGGCCGGGTGCTGCAGCACTGGATCGATGCGGGCCTGAGCGGCTGGCGCGTCGATGTCGCGAACATGACCGGCCGGTTTCGGGCGATCGACGTGAATCACGAGGTGGCACGCTTTCTCCGCTCCAGGATCGCCGGCGCACTGTTGCTCGCCGAGCACGGCCACGACTACCGGAGCGACCTCGACGGGAGCGGCTGGCACGGGGCGATGAACTACGCGGGCTTCCTCAGGCCGACGTGGTGGTGGTTGCGCGGCGACGATTATGACCAGGACGTCTTCTCGCAGGCGCCGGCGCCGCACTATGGCGGCGGCGAGATGGTGGACGTCATGCGGCAGTTCCGGAGCGGCGTCCCGTGGGACTGCGTCCTCCACTCGTGGACGCTCCTCGACTCCCACGACACGCCCCGCTTCCGCACGGTGAGCGGCTCGCGTGCACGGCAGCTCGTCGGTGTCGGGTTGCAGATGACGACGCCCGGCGTCCCGATGCTCTTCATGGGCGACGAGCTCGGCATGGAGGGTCGCTGGGGCGAGGACGCCCGGCGCCCGATCCCGTGGGACGCCGAGTGGGACACCGAGCTGCTCGATGCGTACCAGGCACTCGCGCGTCTGCGCCGATCGACGGGCGCATTGGCCCACGGCGGCATCCGCTACGTCCACGTGTCCACCGATGCCGTCGCCTACGTGCGCGAGACACGCGACGAGACGCTGCTGTGCCTCGCCGCCCGCCGCGACCACCGGACGATCACGACTCCGTTCACCGAGCTCGAAACGCTCTACGGCGATGACGCCGCCGGCGGGGCACTCCCCGCGCATGGTCCTGCATTCCACGTGTGGAGGGTTCACTGATGGCTGAAGTCGCTTTCAACGACGTCGACAAGATCTACGACAACGGAGTGCAGGCCGTGTTCGACCTGACGCTCGAGGCTCACGACGGAGAGTTCCTGGTGCTCGTCGGGCCCTCCGGTTGCGGCAAGACGACCGCCCTGCGCATGGTCGCGGGGCTCGAGGACATCTCCGACGGCACGCTTTCGATCGGCGGCCGCGTGGTGAACGACCTCTCGCCCAAGGAACGCGACATCGCGATGGTGTTCCAGAACTACGCGCTCTACCCGCACCTGAGCGTTGCCGAGAACATCGCCTTCGGGCTGCGGCTCCGCAAGGAGTCGAAGGAGGTGATCAACGAGCGCGTCGGCTGGGCCGCGAAGCTGCTCGACCTCACGCCGTACCTCGAGCGCAAGCCGAAGGAGCTCTCCGGCGGCCAGCGGCAGCGCGTTGCCATGGGCCGCGCGATCGTTCGCCATCCCCAGGTGTTCCTGATGGACGAGCCGCTCTCGAATCTCGATGCGAAGCTGCGCGTGCAGATGCGCTCCGACATCGCGCATCTGCAACGCGAGCTTGGGACGACGACGATCTACGTCACGCACGACCAGGTCGAGGCGATGACGATGGGCGACCGCGTCGCGGTGATGAACAAGGGCCTGTTGCAGCAGGTCGATGCACCGCAGACGCTCTACGACCGCCCCGAGAACCTGTTCGTTGCCGGCTTCATCGGCACGCCGCCGATGAACCTGATCGAGGGCGTTGTGTCGGCGAACGGGTCGGTGACCGTGGATCTCGGCGGCAACCGGCTTGCGATTGCCGACCAGGCGCTCACGAACTACCCGCGCCTGCGTGAGTTCGACGGACGCCCGGTGATCGTCGGCCTGCGGGCCGGGGATCTGCACCCTGCGCAGGGCCGCGACGACCTCCCACAGATCCGCGCGCGCGTCGAGCTCGTCGAGTCGCTCGGCGGGGAGTCGATGGCGTACTTCCGGGTCGATGCGCGCCACGTCAAGGCGGAGGTGACCGACGAGGAAGAGATCCTCGCGAACGAGGACGCGACGACCGTCGTCGGAACACGCCCGAACCTCGTCGCATCCTTCCCGCCTCACGTTCAGCTCCGTTTGGGCGACGAGGTGCCGGTGGCCGTCGACACGAAGAACCTGCACTTCTTCGACGAATCATCCGGTGCGCCGCTTCGCTAGCTGCGCAATCGCGTGCGCGATTGCGCTCGTCGGCGCCGCCTCGGCCTCGCCGCCCGGTGTGCCCGTGGCCGCGCTGTCGGTGCTACCGACGCAGTCGTCGCTTGCGTCGCAGCGGATCTACTTCGTGATGCCGGACCGGTATTTCAACGGCGATACGGCGAACGACACCGGCGGGCTGAGCGGTCCACGCACGCGCACGGGCTTCGACCCGACGGACACCGGCTACTACCACGGCGGCGACCTGAAGGGCCTCGACACACATCTGCAACGGATCAAGGACCTCGGCTTCACCGCGCTCTGGGTCACGCCGGTCTTGAAGCAGCAGACGGTGTCGCAGGGAACCGCGGCCTATCACGGCTACTGGGGGCTCGACTTCACGACGGTCGACCCCCACCTCGGCACCGACGCAGACTTCGCCAAGCTCGTCTCGGACGCGCACGCGCTCGGGTTGAAGGTCTACCTCGACGTCGTCGTCAACCACACCGCGGACGTCGTGCAGCTCGACAACGCGTCGACCTATTCCGACATCCCGTTCCGCGACTGCCACGGCCACTTCTTCAATCCGGCGCGATACGTGACGGGGAAGTTCCCCTGCCTGGCCGCGCAGTACATGCCGCGCGTGCCGTTCGTCCTCCCGGGTGACCGTCACGCGAAGAAGCCGGAGTGGCTGAACGACCCGCTCAACTACCACGACCGCGGCAACATCAACTTCAGCTCGTGCAGCGACACGTGCTTCGAGCAGGGCGACTTCTACGGGCTCGACGATCTCTTCACCGAGAAGCCGAACGTGATGGACGGGCTCGCGCAGATCTACTCGTCGTGGATCACACGCTTCAAGGTCGACGGCTTCCGCGTCGACACCGCGAAGCACGTCAACGCAGCCTTCTTCAAGCTCTGGGTTCCGAAGGTGCGCGCAGCCGCGGCGTCGGTCGGCATCACCGACTTCCCGGTCTTCGGCGAGGTGACGCTGAACGACGCGGTCGACCTGGCCGCGTACGTGCGCGACCGCGGGCTGCCCCAGGTCCTCGACTTTCCGTTCCAGCAGGTCGCGACGGCGTACGCGTCGGGCGAGAGCGGCTCGCGCGGCGTCGCAAACCGGCTGCGCGACGACGACTACTTCCGCACGCCGAACGGGATCGACCCGTCGTTCACCACGTTCCTCGGTAACCACGACATGGGCCGCGGCGCGCAGCAGATCCTCCAGCAGGCGCCCGGCCTCGCCGGCAACGCGCTGCTCGCGCACGTGCTGCTCGGCTACGACCTGCTCTACCTGCTGCGCGGCGCCCCGGCGCTGCTCTACGGCGACGAGGTCGGGATGATCGGCGCCGGCGGCGACCAGAACGCGCGCCAGGACATGTTCCCGACAAAGGTCACGGACTGGCAGACCGAGCCGCGCGTCGGCTCCGGCCCGATCGGCAACGGCTCGTCGTTCGACGTCACGAGCCCGATCGAGGACCACCTGAAGCAGCTCGCGAAGCTGCGCGACTCCTATCCGGTGCTCTCGACCGGCGCGTCGAACGTGCTCTACGCGCAGGGCAGCCTGCTCGTCGTGCAGCGCGTCGACGTGGCGACCGGACAGTCGGCGGTCGTCGCGTTCAACAACGGCGACGCGACCGCGAGCGCCGCCGTCAACGTCGCCGGGCAGGTCGTCTTCGGCACAGGGACCCTGCAGAACGGGCGCATCACGGTGCCGCCCGTCTCGGCGCTCCTCGCGGTACAGCAGCCGCTCGCCGCCGGAACGCCGACGACCGTCAAGCTGACCGCGAAGCCCGACGACCTGACCGCGTACTACGCGCTCACCGCGACCGCCGGCGCGCAGCCGGCGAGCGTCACGTTCGCCATCCGCCGCGCCGGCGGGACGTGGCAGCGCGTCGCGATCGACGACTCGGCGCCGTACCGTGCCTTCCTCGACCCGGCTCGTTTCAGGAAGCACGAAAAGGTCTCTGCCGTCGCCGTCGCGCGCGCGGTTGGCGGTACCGTTTCGGTCTCGCAAATTGCGACCTTCTCTCCGAATGGGTGAGCGGCGCACGCCGCGCCTTTCGCTAGCTTCCTCCGCGTTCTGACCACCTCCGACACCACATACGACGCCGCCACCTGGTGGCAACGCACCTACGGGGACGCCGACGACGACGTGCTCGTCGCGTACTTCTCGATGGAGTTCGGGCTCGACGCGCGCCTGCCGATCTATTCAGGCGGGCTCGGCGTCCTCGCCGGCGACCACCTGAAGGCGGCTGCGGAGCTCGGCGTGCCGCTCGTCGGCGTCGGCCTCTTCTACCGCGGCGGCTACTTCACGCAGGGCCTCAGCCCGGAGGGCAGGCAGACGGAGAAGTACAACGCGCTCGACCCGGAGGAGCTCGGCCTCGTGCGCGAGCCGGTGCAGGTCGACGTCGACCTCGCCGGCGAGATGGTCACCGCGGACGTCTGGCGCTACGACGTCGGTTCGGTCCCTCTCTACCTGCTCGACGTCGACCTGCTCACCGACGCGCTGTACAGCGGCGACCGCGAGCACCGCATCCGGCAGGAGCTGCTGCTCGGCGTCGGCGGCGTGCGCGCGCTCGAAGCTCTCGGTCTCGCGCCGACGGTCTTCCACGTCAATGAGGGCCACTCCGCGTTCCTCTCGATCGAGCGCGCGCGCCAGCTCGTCGCAGGCGGAACGGAGCCGAAGGACGCGCTCGAGCAGGTGCGGCGCACGACGGTCTTCACGACGCACACGCCCGTCCCCGCGGGCAACGAGGTCTTTGGCGACGACCTGGTGCGCCGCTACGTCGGCTCGCTCGCCGCGGAGGCGGGGCTCGGCGACGAGGAGTTCCTCGCACTCGGCCGCGCAGAGGGCACGGACGGCTTCGGGCTGACACCGCTCGCGCTGCGCCTCTCGGCGTACGCAAACGCGGTCTCCGAGCTGCACGGCGAGGTCGCGCGCGAGATGTGGTCGTCGCTCGCGATCCCGATCGAGCACGTGACGAACGGCGTCCACCTCGGGACGTGGATCGCACCGGAGCTGCAGCAGCTCCTGCGCAGCAACGGCATCCGCCCTGAGGCGCCGCCGGACGAAGGCGGCTGGGAGGCAGCGCGCGACCTCGATCCGGACGAGCTCTGGCAGATCCACACGCTGCTCAAGCGGCGCGTCGCGAAGCTCGCGCGGCTCGACGCCGACCGCCTGACGATCGGCTTCGCGCGCCGCTTCGCCACGTAAAAGCGCGCGGGCCTCGTCTTCTCCGACCTCGAGCGCCTGCTCGCGCTGCCGGTGCAGATCGTCGTCGCCGGCAAGGCGCATCCACAGGACGCCGGCGGCAAGGACGTGATGCAGCGGATCGTCGAGCTGTCGCGCGACCCGGCCGTCGCAGGCCGCGTCGTCTTCCTCGAGGACTACGACATCGATCTCGCGCGCGCGTTCATCCCCGGCTGCGACATCTGGCTGAACACGCCGCGCCGTCCCCACGAGGCGTCGGGGACGAGCGGCATGAAGGCGGCCGTGAACGGCGTGCTCAACCTCTCGGTGCTCGACGGCTGGTGGGCGGAGGCCTACGACCCGACCGTCGGGTGGGCCCTCGACGGGAGCTCGGACGAGGCCGACGCCGACCAGCTGTACCGCGTGCTCGAGCAGCAGGTCGTCCCGGCGTTCGGCAACCCCGACGCGTGGGTCGAGATGATGAAGAGCTCGATCGCGCTCCTCTCACCGCGCTTCTCGATGCAGCGCGCGGTGATCGAGTACACCGAGCGCTACTACCTCCCTGCGGCCTCCGCCGTACGCGCCTAGACCTCCACAGGCTGCTCCGGCTTGTCGCCGAGGCGCTCGAGGAGCTCCTGGACCTTCTTCTGCTCGCTCTCGAGGTGCTGCTGGTAGCCCTGCAGGCGCTCGTAGAGCTGCTCGCGGCTCGGGAAGCCGTGCCGCCCGCGCCGATGATGTCCGTGTGATCCACACATAGAGTTGTCACCTCCTCTCACTTCACTCGGGATAATAGTTATTCGATGATAACCAATAAGGAAGAGCTCGTCGAGCTGCGACTGCAACTCCGGCGCGTGATGCGCGGCCTCTGGTCGAGGCGGCGCCCCTCGCCTGAGCTGCTCGAGCTCGTGAGCGGCGACCCGCCGCTCGGCCGGCGGCACGTCGGGGTGCTCTCCCACATCGGGGCGGAAGGCCCGCAGACCGTGAGCGAGATCGCCCAAACCGTCGGCCTCTCGCTGCCGGCGGTGAGCAAGCTGACGCGCGAGCTCGAGGACCACGGCCTCGTCGAGCGGCGCGAGGACCCGGAGGACCGGCGCCGGACGCTCGTCGACCTCGGCCCGGCGACCGCGAAGCACGTCAAGGCGTGGCTCGCCCGGCGCGACGAGCCGCTCGAGAAGGCGCTCGCGACGCTCGATGCAACGGAGCGTGCGGCTTTCTTGAAAGGCCTCGGCGCCCTCGCCGACGCGCTGATGGAAGAATCACCGCGTGGTTCTCAGCGATCGCACCATCGCGCGGCTCATCGGCGAAGGCCGCATCGGGATCGACCCGTATGACGAGTCGCTGCTACAGCCGTCGAGTGTCGACGTGCGCGTCGACCGTTACTTTCGCGTCTTCCACAACGCGCGCTACCCGTTCATCGACGTCAAGCAGCCGCAGGAGGCGCTGACCGAGCTCGTCGAGGTGCACGAGGACGAGCCGTTCATCCTCCACCCCGGCGAGTTCGTGCTCGGCTCGACGCTCGAGGTGGTCTCGCTGCCGGACGACCTCGTGGCCCGCCTGGAGGGGAAGTCGTCTTTGGGGAGGCTCGGCCTGCTGATTCATTCGACCGCAGGTTTCATCGACCCCGGGTTCGAGGGAAACGTCACCCTGGAATTGTCGAACGTCGCGAACCTTCCGATCACGATCTACCACGGGATGAAGATCGGCCAGATCTCGTTCATGCAGATGACCGAGCCGACCTCGACGCCGTACGGCAGCTCCGCGCTCGGCTCGAAGTACCGCGGCCAGCGCGGGCCGACGCCGTCCCGCTACTACGAGAACTTCAAGTGAAGATCCTCGTCACCGGCGGCACGGGGTTCGTCGGGCCGAAGATCGTGCACGCGCTGCGCGCGCAGGGACGCGAGGTGCGCGCGCTCGTGCGCCGGCCGGAGCGCGCGGCGCAGCTCGCGGGCTGGGGCGCAGAGCTCGTGACGGGCGACGTCACGGACGCGGCGAGCCTGCGCGCGGCCGCAGACGGCTGCACGCACGTCGTGCATCTCGTCGCGATCATCAACGGCAGCGCACAGGACTTCGACCGCGTGATGACGCAGGGGACCACCAACCTCGTCGCGGCGGCGAAGGAGGCCGGCATCGAGCGCTTCGTCCTGATGAGCGCGCTCGGCACGAGCCAGACGACGAAGGACGTCGTGCCGTACTACGCGGCGAAGTGGGCGATGGAGCGCGAGGTGGTCGCCTCCGGCCTCGAGTACACGATCTTCCGGCCGAGCTTCGTGTTCGGCCGCGACGGCGGCGCGCTGCCGACGTTCATCAAGCAGGTGCGCTACTCGCCGGTCGTGACGGTGATCGGGTCGGGGCTGCAGAAGATCCAGCCGATCTGGGTCGAGGACGTCGCCGAGTACTTCGCGCACGGCGTCGACCAGCCCCAGGCCGCGAACCGCATCTTCGAGCTCGGCGGTCCCGACGTCGTCACATGGGACGAGCTCTACACGACGATCGCGAAGGTGCTCCGCAAGCGCCGCAGGCTCGTGCACGTGCCCACCTCGCTCGCGCGCGGCGGCGCGCAGGTCGCGCAGTTCCTTCCCGGCGCGCCGATCACGCCCGACCAGGTCGCGATGATCGAAGCGGGCGACAACGTCGCCGGCAACTCTGAGGCGGTCGACACCTTCCAGCTCCCGCTCGTCGGGCTCGAAGAGCAGATCCGCCGCGCCGCCTGACGCGCGGCGTCACGCCGTCGCGACGAACTGCTCGGCGACAGACTCGTCGATCGACCGCGGGACCGGGACGACGCACGCCTCGGGGCCGACGTCGCCGCGCGCGACCGCCTCGAGACAGCGCGTCTGCAATGCGAAGCCGATGTCCATCGACTCGATCGAGTTGCCGAGCGGGCTCGGGCCGGCGAGGTTGACCATGTGCCCGCCCTCGAGCAGCGTGACGCGGCCGGACTCGATGCCTTCGATCTCCCACGGGAAGTGGCCGGCGTTCGCGAGGATCGCGCCATCCTTGAGCAACGGCTCGTCCGCGGCGGTGACGACGCCCTGCGCGCCCGTGACGGTGATGACGACGTCGGCGCCGCGCAGCGCGTCCTCGCGGTCGGGCACGAGGTAGCCGTCGAGCAGCGCCTGCAGGCGCAGCACCGGATCGCGCTCGACCACGGAGACGATCGCGTGCGCGTTCCGGAAGTTCGACGCGACTCCCCTACCGCACGCGCCGTAGCCGAACACCGTCACGCGCTTCCCGTTCGTCGACTTGTTCGTCAGGCGGAGGAACGACTCGAGCACGCTCTGCCCGACGGCGTGCTCGTTCTCCGCGAACTGCTTGATCGGGCTGTCGTTGATCACGAGCACCGGCAGGCCGATGCGCGCACGCAACGGCTCGAGCCGCGCGCGGCCGGAGGTCGTCTCCTCCGTGCCGCCGAGCAGGTTCCCGTTCGGCTCCTCGAGCCAGCGCACGAAGAGGTCGCCGCCGTTGTCGAGCAGCAGGTCGGGTTGCGCGCGCAGAACCTCACGGAGGAACGCGTCGTGCTCGGTCGGCTCGTTCGTCGGCCGCCCGATCACCGTCACGCCGTGCGCGGTGAGGTAGTCGATCGCGTCCTGCTGCGTCGTGTTGAGGTTCCCCGTCGCGACGACGTCGGCGCCGCCGCGCTGCAACGTCAGGAGCAGGGCGACCGTCTTCGGCTCGAGGTGGATGCCGGTGCCGATCCGCAGGTCCTCGAACGGCCGCGAGCGTTCGAGCTCGTCGCCGATCGCGGCGAGCAGCCGGCAGTTCGCGATCACCCATTCGATGCGGTCCATGCGGTCTAGTAAAGACGAAGGGCCCCATGCGGGGCCCTTCAGTCCGGTTGACCAGCTTGGATTTCGTAGAGGCGCTTCCGGCCGATCAGGTTGCCCTGACAAGCGGCGCGTTACGCGAGTCCCCCACGCTGGCTAGGCGATTCCCGGTTCAGGTCCCGGGGACACACCTCTACGAGCTGGTACCTCCACTGCCCGTACTTGAAGTCTCCAACGCCGGACCACCTCCTTTCCGCGGTTAGCCCCAATCTAGCGCATCGGTCAGGACGGATGCCCCGTCCAGTCGACGGCCACGCCCTCGCCCGGGTCGGGGAGCGGCAGGGACTCGGCCTCGGCGGCGACCGCCTCGCGCGCAGCGCGCGAGAGCTTCTCCCAGGCCTGGATCGTCATCGTCCGCTGCGCCCGGCGCCAGGTGCCGACGACCTTGCCGCCGGCGAGAACGGCTCCCGGCCAAACGCGGGGCGTCCACAGCTCGCCGCGCTGCACGGCGTCCGGGACGAGGAGCGCGCGCTCCTCGGGCGTGACGCCGAGCGTGTAGGTGTCGCCGCTCGGCAGAAGGCGGGCCGGCGAGGGCGGCAGCGGCTCGTCGCGCAGCGCCGGCTCGTCGCTCGCCAGGATCCAGGCGTCGCCCAGCGGCGTCCGGACGGGCAGCAGCTCGGGCGCGAGCCCGTCGAAGTGCGCGACGGCGTGACGCGCGCCGATGCTCGCCCACTTGCCGAAGCCGGCGGCGGTCGCCGGCCCGAACACGTGCAGGTAGCGGCGCGCGAGCTCGCGCGCGGCCTCGGCCTCGTCGATCTCCGGCGGCGGCACGATCCACACGAGCGGGCGGCGCGCACCCTCCCAGCGGATCGCGAGCCTGCCGGTCAACGCGGCGTAGCGAAGGTTGTTGCCGTGCGTGCCGAGCGCCTGGCCGGCGTCGTCGTAGCGCATGCGCGACCCGGCGAGCAGCTCGTCGAGGCGGGCCGTCAGGTCCTCCGCGACGCTGCGCTTGCCGTGGCCCGGCAGCCGGCCGAGCGTGAAGACCGCCAGGTCCTCCTTCGCGACGACGTACACGCCGTAGCGCGGGCCCCACACCTGCACGAGCGCCGGGTCCTCCCAGGCCGACGGCCCCGCGCCTTCGACGCGCGCGTGGATCGAGAGCAGCGCCGCGCGGGGCATGCTGTCCTGCAGTCCGGCGTGCGCGACCTCGCGCAGCGACTCCGGCCCCCACGGCAGGCGCTCGTCGAGCGCACCGACGCGCCGCCGGTACGCGAGGATCTGCGCGCGGCTAACGCGTAGCGGCGGCACGCTCCGCCTCGACGACGTCGCGCACCCAGCAGTCGGCCAGGTGGTCGTTGACGACGCCGCACGCCTGCATCGCCGCGTACACGGTCGTCGGCCCGACGAAGCGGAACCCGGCCTTCTTCAGCGCTTTCGAGAGCGCTGTCGATTCGGGCGTCGACGCCTGCCAGTCGCCGTGACCGCGCGGCGGCGCGTGCGTCTCGGGCGCGAACGACCAGAACAGTTCGTGCAGCGGCGTCTGCTCGCGCAGCGCGACCGTCGCGCCCGCGTTCGCGATCGCCGCTTCGATCTTGCCGCGGTGCCGCACGATCGACGCGTCGCCGAGCAGCCGCTCGATGTCGCGCTCGCCGAACCTGGCGACGACGTCAGGGTCGAAGCCCTCGAACGCCGCGCGGAACGCCTCACGCTTGCGCAGGATCGTCAGCCACGAGAGCCCCGACTGGAAGCCCTCGAGACACAGCCGTTCGTAGAGCCCGCGCTCGTCGCGGACCGGGCGCCCCCACTCCTCGTCGTGGTAGGCGTTGTAGAGCTCGTCGCTCGTCTCCCAGCAGCGCTTAGGGCTCATCGGGCGCGACGTGCACCTTGACGACGCCGTCCTCGACCACGACGGGATAGGTCGGCACCGGCTCGTACGCCGGGAGCGACTTCGGGATCCCCGTCCGGAGGTCGAACGCCGAGCCGTGGCGTGGGCAGATGACGCGGCACAGGTCCTCGTCCCACTCGCCTTCGCAGAGCGGCCCGTCGTCGTGCGAGCAGCGGTCCTCGATCGCGTAGATCGTGCCGTCGCAATTGAAGACGCCGATCTTCATCCCGTCGTGCTCGACAAGGCGCCGCGCGCCGGGCGGAAGCTCGGCGACGGGGCAGACTGAGATCGTCGTTGCTG
>OUNM010824933.1_pt1 | contig 13161 bp, 11 predicted proteins | sample 1769961 | NCBI WGS metagenome assembly OUNM01 (sample SAMEA3914820, study PRJEB12502) | metagenome | biome: forest; material: soil | place: USA | collected 2012-03-12 | depth 0.3 m | reverse complement strand
GGGGACGCGGCGCAGTCGCACGGGGCGACCTACGACGGCCGCTCCGCCGGCAGCTACGGCCTCGGCACCTTCTCGCTGTACGCGACCAAGAACCTCACCACCGGCGAGGGCGGTCTCATCACCACGAACGACGACGAGCTCGCCGACAAGCTGCGCGTGATGCGCAACCAGGGCATGCGGGCCCGCTACGTCTACGAGATGGCCGGCCACAACTACCGCCTCACCGATCTGCAGGCCGCCCTCGGCCTCCCGCAGCTGGCGCGCTACGCCTCGATCGTCGAGACGCGCAAGCGCAACGCCGCTCGCCTGATCGAGGGTCTGGAGGGCGTGCCCGGCATCGTCGCCCCGCGCGAGCTGCCCGGCCGTTCGCACGTCTGGCACCAGTTCACCATCCGTGTCACGGACGAGGCCCGCGTCGACCGCGACACCTTCGTCGAGCAGCTCGCCGCCGAGGGCATCGGCGCCGGCGTCTACTACCCGCGCCTGCTGTGGGACTACGACGCCTACCGGGATCACCCGCGTGTGCTGCGCAGGGAGGCCCCCGTCGCCGAGCAGGTCGCCCGCCAGGTCGTCTCGCTGCCGGTGCACAACGCCCTCACCGACGACGACCTCTCCACGATCGTCGCCGCCGTTCGCAAGGTGGCCGGCGCATGAGCGTCGCCCGCATCGCCCTGGTCGGCGCCGGCACGATGGGCAGCCACCACGCCCGCGTGATCGCGCAGTCGCCGCGGTCGGAGCTCACCGTGCTGGTCGACCCGCGCGAGTCGGTCGGCACCGCCGTCGCCGAGCGCTTCGGCGCCACCTGGATGCCCGAGCTCCCCGACCTCTCCGAGATCGACGGAGTCGTCGTCGCGGCCGCGACGGAGGCGCACTACGACCTCGCGCTGCAGGTGCTGTCGCAGGACACCCCGCTGCTGGTCGAGAAGCCCGTCGCCGACAGCCTGCTCCGCACGGAGGAGATCCTGGCCCTGGCCGACGAGCGCGATCTGCCGTTCATGTGCGGCCTCCTCGAGCGGTACAACCCGGCGATCATGACCGCCAAGGAGCTGATGGGCGAGCCGGTGCACGTCACCGCCACCCGCCACTCCCCCTACGCGCCGCGCATCCGCACCGGCGTCGCCTGGGACCTCCTGGTGCACGACGTCGACCTCGCGATCGGCATCATCGGCACCGCCCCCGGCAACGTCGAGTCTCGGCTCGGGCACTTCCACCCCGACTCCCTCGCCGACGCCGAGGATGTGGCGGAGACGCTGCTCGACTTCCCGGGCGGCGCCATCGCGCACGTGTCGGCGAGCCGGGTGGGCCAGCGCAAGATCCGCCAGCTCTCGATCTACGAGCGCGAGCGACTCATCGAGGTCGACCTGCTGCGCCGCGACGTGACCGTCTACCACCACGTGTCCGAGAACTCGGTCGACGACGGCCGCGGCTACCGCCAGCAGACGGTCATCGAGATCCCGGAGCTCGTGACCTCCGTCGAGCCGCTGACCACGCAGTTCGCCCGGTTCCTCGATGTGATCGACGGCACGGTCGACGCCGCCACCGAGCGTGGCACGATCCTCGCGCCGCACCGCGTCATCGACCAGGTGATCGCCGGCCGGCCCGTCGTCAGAGCATGAGCCTTCCCGCCGCCGCGGACGAGCCCACAGCGGAGGAGAAGCGTCTCCACCCTGTGCGCGCGTTCTTCCAGCACTCGGTCGTCCGCTACCTCATCGCGGGCGGCCTGGCGTTCATCGTCGACTTCACGCTGCTCTGGCTCTTCCACGCGGTGTTCGGCTGGGCGACCTGGCTGGCGGCCGGCGTCGCCTTCGTCGTGAGCTTCGCCTTCACCTACACGATCCAGCGCATCGTCGGCTTCAGCTCCCAGGTCCCGCACGGCCCTGCGCTGATCAAGTACACTCTTCTGGTCGTCGTGAACACCGTGGCGACCTCCCTCATCGTCGCCCTCGTGGATCAGTCGCCGCTCAGCTGGGCGGGCGGCAAGGTCATCGCGACCGCCGTGACGACGGTGTGGAACTACTTCGCCTACCGCTACTGGGTCTTTGCCGGGCCCCGACGATCGAGCACGGCCGCTGAGGCCGCCCGAGAGGACTGAGGATGTACAACGGCGCACGGATCGCCGCAGTGGTGCCCGCCTATAAAGAAGAGAAGATGATCACCACGGTCATCGACACCATGCCGGAGTTCGTCGACCACATCGTGATCGTCGACGACCACAGCCCGGACGACACCAGCGGCGTCGTCAAGGCGAACCCCGACCCGCGCGTCACGCTCATCCGCCACGAAGTCAACCAGGGCGTCGGCGGCGCGATCATCACGGGCCACCGGGCCGCCATGGAGCTGGGCTCCGACATCAACGTCATCATGGCCGGCGACGCGCAGATGGATCCGGCCTACCTGCCGGCTCTGCTAGACCACGTCACCGTCGAGGGCTACGGCTTCGCCAAAGCCAACCGGTTCTTCGCGCCCGAGTCGTTCAGCGGCATGCCGCGCTACCGGATCTTCGGCAACATCATGCTGTCGTTCCTGACCAAGCTGGCGTCCGGATACTGGCACCTCTTCGACCCGCAGAACGGCTACACCGCCGTGCGGACGGACGTGCTGGAGCGCGTCCCCCTCGACCACGTGGCCCGTCGCTACTCGTTCGAGAACGACCTGCTCATCCACCTCAACATCCTCCAGGTGCCGGCCGTCGATGTCCCGATCCCGGCCGTGTACGGCGAGGAGGTGTCGAGCATCCGGCTCGGACGAGTCGTTCCCGAGCTGCTCAGCCTGCTCACCCGCGGCTTCTGGCGGCGCATCTGGTACCGCTACGTGCTGTGGTCGTTCTCGCCGATCGCGCTGCTCCTGGTGCTCGGCCTCGTGCTCTTCCTCTTCGGCCTCGGCGTCGCCATCTGGGTGTGCTTCCAGATCGCCGCGTCCGTCGTGGCGACCGCGGCGACGGTCATGCTCGCGGCCCTCCCGCTCATGTTGGGCACGCAGATGCTGATATCCGCGTTGCAGCTCGACATCCAGGCGAGCCCGTCGAAGCCGACCTACACACCCTTCACCAAGAAATAGCGTTCGACGTAGGAAATAGACCGCACGGTACCTTTTCTGTAGGCTCTCTCATGTTGGACTCGGGGAGGGGTCGAATGAAGAAGGCACTGTTGCCGGCCGTGGTCGTGGCCGCGCTGGCCCTCGGATCGATCATCGCGACAGCGGCACCGGCGGCCGCCGCGACCACCATCGACGTGAGCGCGACCTACCAGCTGAACACGAATCAGGGGCCGCAGCAGCGTCCGCTGGATCCCGCGAGTCAGACGGACGTGACCTCCGGGAACACGCTGCTCACGCTCACGATCACCAACAACGACACCGAGACCTACACGCTCGACTCCGTGACGCCGACGACCCCGGCGAACCAATGCACGGGGACGATCGCTCCCGGAACGTCGATCAACTGCTACGTCTCGCCGACGTTCGGCTCCGGTGCCGGCGTGCTGGACCTGACGCTCGCGGGATCCTTCCCGACCGCGGGTCCGGACACCACGGTGGTCTCGTTCCCCTACTTCGGCGTCGACTACGCCTTCACCTCGAGCGACTTCGCCGTGCAGGCGCCGCCGCCCGCGACAGGTTGGCTGACCACGATCCCCGATCCGCAGCTGCTCAGCTACCCGGGCCTGTTCCGGCCGCTGGTTCGTCTCACACTGAGTTGGAACGGGAACACGCCCGTGACCATCACCCGCGCGACCGCGGCGCTCGTCCCCTTCAGCGACCAGTGCTTCGGCACCCTGCCGAAGGTCGTGAACCCGGGCGACCCGATCATGTCGTGCACCTTCGAGATCGGCCAGGGGAACAATGCCTGGGGCTTCCAGTACACGGGCGCCATGGGCGAGCAGCAGGCCTACGCCGGATCCCTCAGCTACATGGCCCCCTCCGCTCCGTGCGAGGCGGACAAGCCGAGCTACACGGGCGGTGAGACCATCACCGTCACCTGCTCCGGCATGGCCGCAGGCGTCAGCGCCCAGATGCGGGTGTGGAACGTCGGAGTGTCCGCGCCGCAGACGATCGCCGCCGACGGCACCGTCACCTTCACCTTCGCGCTGCCGACCATCACGTCGAGCTTCGCCTCGGGATCGCTGCTGTTCCGCGAGGGAGGCGACCCGGCGGTCGAATTCGCCGGGCAGGCGTTCTTCACCATCGATCCGGGAGTGGCGACCGCTCCCGCGGCCGACGGAGGCACCGGCACGACAGGAACGGCCGAGCTCGCCGACAGCGGATCCGACGTCTCCGGTCCCCTTCTCGCCGCGGTGCTCGCGCTGGTGTTCGGAGGCGTGCTCCTCACCGTCCGTCGGCGTCATGCGGCCCGCTGACGCCGTCGGAGGGTCTCAGGCCGGTTGCAGCAGGTCGCGCACGATGTCGGCACGCCCACGGCTCGCGTAGCGCCCGTAGTCGCCAGAGAAGGCCAGCCGCACGACGGGGAGGAGCCGCCGCAGCCGGTTCGGAGCGAACGCCGCGCGGCGTGACTCGAACGCCGCCTTCGCGCGTGCCGCCTCGAGGTAATGAGGAGGGACCCGCGTTCCGAGCGCGGCGAGCCGGTCGGCGAGGATGCCGAACCGTGTCGCCAGGTCGCGGTTGCGGGCGCCTCGGGGCTCCAGCACGCGCGACAGCTTGCGCCTGAACGTCGGCGCGTCCACGCCGATCTCGTTCGCCCCGTGCTGCCGGTAGTCGATGGTGGGCTCCCGCACGACAGCGACCCGGCCGACAGCGGCCGCGACGATGGCGAGCCACTCGTCGTGCACCCACTCGGGCGGGAACGGCCGCGCGACCTCCAGGAGGTCGCGCCGGAAGACGACCGTCGCGCCGGTGGCGAGGTTGCGTCGCAGGAAGGCCTGGAACGCCCTCCCGGACTCCTCGTCGGCGAACTCGTGGTCGCCGACCTCGAGCGACTCGAAGAGCGTCCGACCGAGCGGCGCCCCGGCGGCGTCGACGAGGCGGGCGTCGGTGTGCAGCAGGAGCAGGGCAGGGTCGGCGTCGAAGCGCGCGGTCAGCGCCGCGATCCTCCCCGGATGCCAGCGGTCGTCCTGGTCGCTGAGAGCGACGAGCGGCCGGGAGGTCGCGACGACCGCCCGCTCGAAGTTCGCGGTCACGCCCGCCGTTGCGGCCGGTCCGAGAACGGTCGGGCGGAGGTCGTGCCGTGCAGATGCGGCGAGCGCGACCTCCACGGTGCCGTCGGTCGACCCGTCGTCGGCGATCACCAGCTCGGCGGGAGGCGGCACCTGGGAGAGGATGCTCTCGATCTGCTCGTCGACGTAGCGCGCACCGTTGTAGGTGGCCAGAGCGACGCTCAGCCCTGCAGGATCCGGCATCAGCGCTTCAGCACGACCGAGAGCACACCGAGGAACATGCCCGCCATGATCGTCTGGGCTCCGAGGATCATCAAGAGGGCGGCCGGGATCGCGATGCGCAGCGTCATGGAGGCGTCCGTCGCCCCGAACCCCGATCCGGCCCAGAGCGCGAACTGCACGACGGCGATCGCCAGGCCGAGCAGGAACAGGATCAGGCCGGCGACGGCACTCGATTCGAGGCTGATCCGCCGCTCCAGCCGGTCGAAGTTGCGGCTCCGCGGTATTCGGAACCCTTCGTGCTGCGCGTAGATCTTGGTGAGGATCGCGAACAGCACCGCCTGGTAGCCGACGGCGGCGAGGGCCGCGAGGTAGACCTGGCTGGAGACGTCCAGCCCGATGTCGCCGATCACCAGCGGCCCGAGGCTGAGCAGGAACGTGCCCAGGATGCCGAGGAGGAACGCGACGGAGCCCGGCACCAGGAAGAGCCAGCGCGGGCTGTAGATGAGCAGGAACCGCAGGTGCCGCCAGCCGTCGCGCCAGCTCCGCAGGTGCGGCGGCCGGGACCGACCGTCCTTCTTGAGCGTGGTGGGGACTTCGCTGACGCGCCGCCCCTCCAGTGACGCCTTGACGACCATCTCGCTCGCGAACTCCATGCCGCTGGTCTGGAGGTTGAGCCGCATGATCGAGTCGCGGTCGAAGCCGCGCAGGCCGCAGTGGAAGTCGCGGATCGACGAGCGGAAGAAAAGCCTCCCGATGTTCGACAGCACAGGGTTGCCGAGGTAGCGGTGCAGCGGCGGCATGGCCCCCGGGGCGATCCCGCCGCGGAAGCGGTTGCCCATCACCAGTTCGTCGCCGGCGCGCAGGCGTTCGAGGAAGGCGTCGAGATCGGAGAAGTCGTAGCTGTCGTCGGCGTCGCCCATGATGACGTACGTGCCGCGGGCCGCGGCGATGCCGCCGATGAGGGCGGAGCCGTAGCCCTTCTGCGACACGTTGACGACGCGAGCGCCGTGTTCTTCGGCGATGGACTGCGAGCCGTCGGTGCTGCCGTTGTCGGCGACGATGATCTCGCCGGACACCCCGCTCCGGGAGAAGTAGGACTGCGCTTTGTCGATGCAGACGGCCAGCGTCTCTGCCTCGTTCAGGCACGGCATCACGATCGACAGCTCGATTGTGTCCACGCTTTGCATGTGTTCGGGACTCCCTGGGAGACGGATAGACACTTTGAATCCTAAGTGGTATCGCGGGTCGGACTCGGGAGGCTGCGGGAGATGCGATAGTGGGTGTCGTGAACAGGATGACCCGCCGGTGACCCCAGCCATCGACGTCGTCATACCCGTCTACGGGAACTGGCGCCTCAGCAGCTCGTGCCTGGACTCCCTCGCCGCCCAGACCGTGCCGCACCGCGTGATCGTGGTCGACGACGGCAGCCCGGACGACAGCGCCGAGCGGCTGCGCGCGGCCCAGCCATCCGCCGAGATCGTGGAGCTCGGCGAGAACCGGGGCTTCGCCGCCGCCTGCAACGCCGGGATCGCCCACGGCGACGGCGAGATCGTCGTGCTGGTGAACAACGACGTGGAGGCCGCTCCCGGGCTCCTGGAGGCACTGGCGGCCGCGCTGGAGGCCTCCCCGCGTGCCGCCAGCGCCGTGCCGCTGCTCACGAAGCCGGACGGCCGGGTCGACGCCTACGGGCTGTCCGCCGATCCCACGATGGCCGGATTCGTCCGCTTCGCCGGCGCCCCCGTCGACGAGGCTCTGGAGCAGCCCGGGTACCGGCTGCTCGGGCCGTACGGAGCGGTCGCGGCGTTCCGCCGGTCCGCCCTCGACGAGGTCGGCCTCCTGGACGACGGCATCTTCATGTACGGAGAGGAGCTCGACCTCGCCCTGCGACTGAGCGCCGCCGGCTGGACGACCGTGGCAGCGCCGGCCGCTCGCGGGGTGCACCTGGGCGGCGCCACGTCCGGTCGGGGCTCCTCGACGCAGCGGAGGCGCGCCGGCTTCGGCCGCGGGTACCTCCTGCGCGCCTACGGTGTCCTCCGCGGCCGCTACGGCCTGCGGGCCGTGGTCACCGAGCTGATCGTGTGCGCGGGCGACCTGGTGCTCTCGCGCGATCTCGCGTCGGCCGCCGGCCGGATCGCGGGCTGGCGGGCGGGCGGCCGTGCGCTGCGCCGCCCGCGCCGCGTCCCCGGCGTCGACCGGTCGATCGGATTCCTGGCGTCGCTGCGCCTGCGCGTGTCGGATCGGAAGGCCTGACGTGACGGACGAGCTCCCTCCGGAGATCACGCTGCGCCGAGCGGCCATGTCGCTGGTCACGCTGGTGGGCGGTGTCTCGCTCGCGGTGATCCCTCCCGCGACCATCTCCATCGCCTCCCGGCTCTTCACGCTCCCCGAGCAGGGCGCCATCTCGGTCGCCGCGATGGTGGCGACCTTCGCGGGTCAGCTGACGTTCGCGGTCGTCGTGGAGTCGCGGCTGAGCTCGGCGGGCACCGCCCGGCGGGTGACCTTCCCGCGGTGGCTCGCCCTGCTCTCCGTTCTGGCCGCGCTCGCGGTGGCGATCGGCTATCACTCGGCGGTCGTGGTGTGCATCGCGCTGCCGGTGCTCGTCGCCTCCCTGGAGGTCGGCCGGGGCGTGTCGGTGGCGGAGCGGCTCGACGGCCGCGAGTTCTGGGCCGCGCTCTGCGTGGGGGCCGGCGCTCTCGTCGGCGTGCTCGCCGGCTTCGCCGGAGCCCCGTGGGCGATGATCCCGCTGGTCGCGGGGATCGTCGGCGCGACCGTGGTGCGCTCGATGCCGGTCTCGCACACGGCCTCCGCCCCCGAGCCCCGCGTGATGGCCTGGGTCGTCGCCGATGTCGGGATAACCGGAGGCGTCTACCCGCTGCTCAACGCGGTCATCCTCGGGCTGCTCGGCCCGCTGCACGCGGTGCTCTTCGCGTCGATCTCGACGGTGTCCGGCCTGCTGGCCATCCCGCTCAACTTCATGCGCCTCCGCCTGCTCAAGCATCACGCGCCGCTGGACATCGTGCTCTCCGCCGCCGCGACCCTCGGTGCGCTGATCGTGATCGTGGTCTGCGAGCTGCTCGGCGTCTTCGGGTTCGTCTTCGGCAGCAACTGGACGCTGAGCGCCACGCTCGTGCCGCTGATCGCCGCATGCCTGTGGAGGGCGGCGTCGCTGGCGACCACCATCCCGTTCGCGAGTCTGCGCCGGATGGGCGAGGCGAAGCTGCTCACGATCCTGCGGGCGTCGGTGGCCGTGGTGACCTTCGTGGCCACGCTCGCGGTGGTGCCCCTGGGCGACCTGACCTGGATCTTCGCCGTGCTCCTGCTGGGCGAGCTGCTCCAGGCCGTCACCTACGAGGTCGCACGCCGCCGCCGCACCGCGGCGCTCGGCGCCGGCGGGATAGGCTGACCGGGTGCCGCGCATCCTCGTCGACCTGCTGTTCCTGACCGGCGGCAAGGGCGGGATGGAGTCGTACGTGCGCGAGCTCTACGGAGCCCTGCCGCGCGACACGGGCATCGAGTTCGCGGGGCTGATCTCCACCGAGGCCGAACGGCTCGATCTCGGCTGGTTCCCCGGTGAGCTGCTGCGTTCGGGCATCAGCGGCGAGAACCGGCTGGCCTGGGCGCGCGGGGAGCTGACCGCCCTCCCCCGCTGGGTCCGCCGCACCGGCGCCGCCCTGGTGCACTCTCCCGCCAACGTCGGACCGGTGCGCGCGCCCGTGCCGGTGGTGCTGACCGTGCACGACCTGCTGCCCTTCGTCCACCCGGAGTGGGTTCCCGGGCGCTACGCCGGCGCGCTGCGCTGGATGATCCGGCACGCGGCCCGGGGCGCCGCCGAGGTGCTCACGGTGAGCGAGGCCTCCCGCGCCGACATCGTCCGAGTCCTGGGGATCGATCCTGCGAAGGTGCACGCGATCCCGCTGGCGGGTCGACCGAGCGACGCACTGCCGCCAGGCCCCGACGGGCGCGACATCGTCCTGACGGTCGGCAACAGGATGCCGCACAAGAACGTCGAGACCGTCTTCGAGGCATACGCCCGGCTGGACGCGGGTGCCCGGCCGCGCCTGGTGGTGACCGGCGGGTCGGAGGGCGATCCGCTCCGGGGCCTGGCCGACCGGCTCGGGATCGCCGCGGACGTCGACTTCGTCGGCTGGGTGTCCGAGCCCGAGCTGGAACGGCTCTACGCGCGAGCGGCGCTCGTCGCGGTGCCCTCGCGCTTCGAAGGCTTCGGCCTCCCGGTGCTGGAGGCCATGTCGCGCGGCGCGGCGGTCGTCTGCGCCGACATCCCACCGCTGCGCGAGGTCGCCGGCGATGCCGCGGTCTTCGTGCCGCCCACGGACACCGCGGCCTGGGCGGAGGCGATCGCCGGGCTCTGGGCGTCGCCGGGCGAGCGCGCGCGACGGGCCGAGCAGGGACGTCTCCGAGCGGCCGACTACTCGTGGGAGCGCGCGGGCCTGCGCACGCTCGAGGTGTTCCAGCGCGTCCTGGCCGCCCGGTAGCGGGTCAGCAGCTCGTCCAGGGAGGCGTCGAGTCGCGACGTCGTCCGCTCGGCGAGGAACCACGCCCGGGTGCTCGCCCGCAGGGCGTCGCCTCCGTCGAGGGCTGCGAGGAGCGCCGCGCCCAGGTCGTCCGGCTCCGCGCTCGGCGCGACGAAGCCGTTGACGCCGTCGATGACGAGTTCGGCGGACGCGTTGTCCTCTCCGGCTACCACGACGCTCGGCGTCCCCCGCGCTGCGGCCTCCGCCACGACGAGGCCGAAGCCCTCGCGCCGCGACGGGTTCACCAGGACGGCGGCCGACGACATCAGGTGGTCGAGCTCGTCGTCGCTCACCCGTCCCCGCAGGTCGACGGGGACGCCAGCCTCCTGAGCCGCTGCCGCGAGCGCCCCGGTCTCCGAGCCTGTGCCCGTCACGACGAGCCGGACGCCCGGCCGGCTCCGCGCGACGACCCGGAGCGCCGGCGGAAGCGTCTCCAGCTGCTTGTCGGGGATGTGCCGGCCGGCGAACAGCACCAGCTCGGGGTCCACCGCGTGGGCCTCGACGCCATCCGCGTCGAAGCCATCCGAGTCGGGCAGCGGGCCCGCATCCGGCACGAGGTCGATCAGTCCCAGGACGACGCCCTTGGTCGGACGCAGGCCACCGGCCCGCGCACGCTCGAGGGTGAACCGGCTGTTGACCGTCGCCTCATCGCTCGCCCGCAGCCCGATGGACTGCAGTGCCCAGGCGATGCCTCCCACCAGGAGGCCCGAGTACCGCCGCCACTTGCGCAGCGGCCAGACCTCCAGCCAGTCCGCCGCGAGCCACGCTCGCGACCCGAGCAGTGCGAGCCGCGCCGCCGGCACGTTCAGCGGAGGCAGCGCGCTCACGATCACGAGGTCGTAGCTCCGGCGGTGACGCAGAAGGGCGCGAAAGACGGCGGAGGCGAAGCGGACGGCGGCCGAGGAGGTGCGGGTGCCGTCGGGACGCGCGATCTCGCCGCGCCAGATCGGGCGCAGCCGGAATGACGTCGCAGGCGCCGCTCCGTCCTCCCACTGCCGTCTGGTCAGGTAGTCGACCCGATGGCCCCGCCGCACGAGGGCGTCGGCGACGGCCCGGTAGACCCGCTCCCCGCCTCCCGTGTTCACGGGATAGAGGCAGTCGTAGACGACCGCGATGCGCAGCGCGTCGGCGGCGGCGTCGGCGACGGTCTCGTCGGCGCCTGGCCCGGTCTCAGGCATCCAGGGCCCTCCGGCGCTCCGCTGTCCTCCCGAGCCACCACAGGAACACCACGAACGCTGCGCTCAGCACGCCGAACGCGACGAGCAGGGCGAACCAGCCGAGCGGCGGCTGCCACTGCGGGTCCTTGAACATCGCCCCGATCGGCTTCGCGTTGCCGATCACGTAGCGGCGCAGCACGAAGAAGAGCGAGAGCCACGCGAACAGGGCCACCAGCGCACCGACGACCACGGTGAGGCGGCCGGAGAGGAACGCGAGCCTGTCCCCTTCCCCGCGCGAGAGGACCCACGCCGCTAGCAGCAGCACCGTGACGTCGAGGAACAGACCGTAGCGGCCCTGCCAGATCACCCCGGTCTGGTGCACGCTGTAGGCCTGCACGACGACGGGCACCACGAACGCGGCCACGGCCGCCGCGCCGAGCGTGAGCACATCGCGGCGCCGGGAGGCCGTGAACGCGAGCACGATCAGCACCGCGAGCGCGGCGATCACCGGCCAGAACGCGTACCCCGGAAGCGGCGCGTCGAACCACCCGAAGTAGCCGAGCGCCTGCGTCGCGAACGTCGGAGTCGCGCGCACCATGTACACGGCGCCCTGCACGAAGCCGGCGCCGACGATCGGGGCGTCGCCGGCCTCGGCCTGCCCGGAGAGGCTGCCGCCCGAGAGCGTCCAGCCGAGGGAGAACAGCCCTCCCACGGCGATGATCGCCAGCCACACGTAACTGCGCGGCGTCGTGAACAGCCGGCGGACGGGGCTCCAGCCGACCGCCAGCAGGCAGAGGGCCACGACGATCAGGAGCCACAGCGGGCCGAGGGCGCGCACGTTCGCGAGGAGGATCGCCGACACGGTGACGATCAGCCAGAGATACCAGCGCGGAAGGCCCGGTGGCGGGGCCTCCGGATCGTGGCTCTCGAGAAGCCGCAGCAGGGCGGGCACCAGCGCTGCGGCAGCGAGGATCTCCGTGCCGTTGGGATTGATCGCGCCGGTCAGGTAGACCACCATCGGCAGCGCGAGGAACGCCAGCCCGATCGGCAGGAACCGGGACCGCGCGGAGGCCATGCCTGCCTGCACCGCCCAGGCGAAGAGCACGGCGCCGAGCAGCGCGCTCGCGAGCCGCATCGCGTAGATGCCGGCGGGGCCGCCGAACAGGAGGCTCGGCCAGCCCACGAGGTAGTAGTAGAGCGGGTTGTAGGTGCTGACCCAGGTCGCCGACCAGTCGCTCCCCTGCGTCGTGCCGACCTCCACACCGCAATCCCCCGGGACCTCCGGGTGGGTGGCGAAGCAGAGCAGCTGAGGGGTGTAGGCGTACTCGGGCGGAAGGTCCATCACCAGCTGGCGCACGCCCGGCTCGCGGTGGCCGACGAGCTCTCCGCGCACCTGCGCGATCGCCTTCACCGCGTGCGCGTTCTCGTCCGGCACGGCGAACACCGGGGATGCGAGCGCCCAGACGCTCGCCAACGCGGCGTAGAGGGCGAACGCCAGGACGAACACCAGCCACGGGCGCGGCGACGACGACCGCTCGGGCCGGACCGGCCGCGCGTGCGCCACGCTCACGCTCCGGCCGGTGCTCACCGAGCGGTCGGTGCTCACCGCGCGGTCAGCGCGTCGGTCGCGGGCGGCTCGGCCCGCAGCGTCTCGTCGTCGGCTGCGGCGCGGTCGTCCGCCAGGCCGGCTCGCTCCGCGTCGGCGGCCGCGGCGTCGCCGGCGATCCCTGCGAGGGTGGCGGCGCGCCAGCCGATGCCGACGATCGCCATACCGACGACCAGCGCAGTCAGCCAGACGAAGGCACCGCCCGGCGGAAGCCAGCCCGGGTGGCGCAGGAAGGTGATCCACTCCACGTCGGCGCCCAGCGAGTAGCGCTTGGTGGTGAACGCGAGGGCCAGCAGCTGGGCGCTGGCGACGACCACGGACACCGTCCAGACCGAACGCCGCAGGAACCCGGACGCGAGCACCACGCCATCGAACTTCTCGGCGAGCACGAGGCCGCCGACGATGACGACGCAGGCGTACGCGACCAGAGCGTAGCGGCCCTGCCAGATGTAGCCGGAATGCATGACCGATCCGGCCTGCGTCACGGCGGGGACGAGCACGAGCGCGGCGGCGGAGACCACGAAAGCGGCGAGCAGGCG
>OUNM010008185.1_pt1 | contig 13164 bp, 9 predicted proteins | sample 1769961 | NCBI WGS metagenome assembly OUNM01 (sample SAMEA3914820, study PRJEB12502) | metagenome | biome: forest; material: soil | place: USA | collected 2012-03-12 | depth 0.3 m | reverse complement strand
GGGTACGCCTTGCCCTTCACCTGGAGCAGCGGCGTCGCCGTCGAGCACACGGGCGCATCGCTCCCGCTCTTGCAGTCACACGTGGTGTCCTTCGGATCACACGGATGCGGAGCAGGCGCCGTCGTGCCATCCGGGTTCTGCGCATACAGATCGAACGTGCACGCATACTCGAGATCATCGCCGCCGGTCGTCCACTCGCGACCGGTCACCGGATCGGCGTCGTTGCCCGCCGTCGGCCCAGGCAATCCGGCGCGCGGCGTCGTCGACACGATCATGTGCGGATCGATCCCCGTGAGATCGAACTTGTCGGGGTCCTTGCCGAGGATCTTCGTCCAGTCGACGGCCGCCGCATCACCGCTGTCGGGCAACAGCTTGTTCGGCACGCCGCCGATGACTGCAAAGTACACGAGATCCGACGTACGCGTTCCCTTGGGCAGCTTGCACCATTCCTCACCGGGCCCCGGCAGATGCGCCGCGAAGAGCGGATTCGTGCAGTCCGCCTTGCCGGTGTAGACGCCGCCCGGCCCGTGCTCGTTGTCGCGGCTCGGGACGAGCTTCTTCGTGAACGCGTCCACGTAGCGCGAGAGCGGAAAGCGCGGATCGACACCGAACCGCTGCTTCATCGATGCAAAACGGGTGTTGAGCGGCGTCTCTTGTGGGCCGTAGAACGGATGCCCGCCGCAGCCGTCGCCCTGCGGAACGAACTGGCACGAGTTGCACTTCGGGGATCCCGGATCCGTCGCGCACTCCGACGTCGGAAGCGGCAGCGCCGCGTCCCGTTCCTCGAACTGCCACGCCGATCCCTGGAACGCGAGCGGATCGAGCGACGAGTCGTCCTCGTCACTCAGCACCACCACCGCGACGAGCGAGTCAGGCCGCAAGAACGCCGCGCGCTGCCGGAGGAGATCGCTGTCGATCTGGCCCTTCGGTCCATACGTCGCGGCATCGGACGCATCGTGCGTGATCTCGACCCACGGATCGGGCTGCACGAGGAAGCGATAGACGGCCTCGAGCTGCGCCTCGAACCCGCAACCGTCCTGTCCGACGCCGACGATCAGATCCTGGAACGCCGTGCTGAGCCCCGCGAGGCTCCCGGTCGCCGGCACCGGCGGATCCGGATGACGCGTCTTATCCTGGTTCTTCGGCACATTCGGGTACCACGCAAGGAACCCGAGATCGCCGGTCTGCGCGATGCTCGCCGGCTTGTCACCGCGCGCGACGAGGTGACCCTTGTCGTCGTTGTGATGCCCGGCCTCGGGCTGACATGCCGTCTTCGAGCCCATGCCTCCGAGCGACGACGTGATCACGCCGATGTGCATGTCGGTGATGGGCGTGAACGCCGGCTCGCTCCCGTCGGGGCACTCCTGGCCCTCCGGCCTCAGCGGATCGGCCACGTTGCTCGTCGGCATGCGCGTCTTCTTGTCGACGCAGCGCGGCTGCACGAGACCGCGGATCAAGTCCGGTACGGCATCGGCGAGGATGCGCTGCTTGTCGGCCATGGATGACGAGTTGTCCACCATGACGATGACGTCGACCTTGTCGATCGCAGGCTGCGGAATGACGGTCGCGAACGAGTCCTTCGTCGTCGGCTCTTGCGCCGCGACGTCGCGGCGGAGACATCCAGCGTCCGCCGTGGCGACCGAGGCCAGCGCGAGTGAGGTGCAGAGGCCGCGAGCGAGAGTGATGCGGGACATGCCAATCGAATGGCCCGCATGATCGACGTCCGTCGCGACTCAGTGCACGTCGGGCGGCTTCGGCGTGGGTGCCGCGTACACCTTGCGGAGCGCTTTGACGTGACGTGCGGTCACGCCGGGCACGGCGAGCAGCGCCTCGTCGCTCGCGGCCTGGATCGCCTTGAGGCTTCCGAGCGTCCGCAAGAGCGCCTTCTTCGTGTTGGGCCCGAGCCCGGCGACGCTGTCGAGCGCGGATTTGAAGCGCTTCTTCTTGCCGAGGCGCTCGCGCGCACGGTTCGAGAATCGATGCGCTTCGTCACGCGCGCGCGCCAAGAAGAACATCGACGCCGAGTGGCTCTTCAGCGGAATCGGGTTCTTCTGACCGGGCAGATACACGCGATCGACCAGCGTCTCGCCGAGGACGTTCTCCTTCTCCTTGGCGAGCGCGACGATCGGCAGCTCGTGCAAACCGAGATCGCGTGCCGCCGCGAGCGCCACGGCGAGCTGGCCCTTTCCGCCGTCGACCACGAAGAGATCGGGCAAATCCCACTCGGCGCGCTCGCGTTCGCCTCCGAAGTCGCCGAGCTCTCCGGCCTCGGCAGCGTCGGTCACGATCTCGTCGTCGCCATCACCGGCGCTGCTCGGAGGCGGGCCGTCGTCGCCACCTTGGTTGGCAGACGTCGCAACCTTTTCCTGCGCGGCGCTCTCCTCTTGTCGCTTGAGGCCGCGACGGAAGCGTCGCGCGAGGACCTCGTACATCGCGCGGTAGTCGTCGCCGGCGAGCGAGACCTCGACCTCGTCGTCGTCACCGCCGCCGCCGCCCGCGCCGATGAGCCCGCCGCCGCCCGGAGTGGGCGCCGCGTCGGTGGCCTTCGCGTCGACGCCGTCGCCGCGGACGTGGAACGTGCGATAGCGCTTCTTGTCGGGTTCGCCGTCGAGCATCGCGACGATCGCGCCGACCGTGTCGCGTCCGCCGAGATGCGAGATGTCACAGCACTCGATGCGCCGCGGAATGGTGGGGAGCCGCAGCCGCTCCTTGAGCTGCGTGAGCCTCTCGGTGACGTCGTCGCTCGCGCGGCGCTTCTCGCTGAAGGCGTGCTTGGCGTTGTCGTTGGCGAGAGCGAGCAAATCGACGCGATGTCCGCGCTGCGGGAAGATGAGGTGCACCTTGTGTCGCGCGCGCTCGGTGAGCCACTCCGCGATACCGGACGAAGCGTCGGGCAGCACGGGCACGATGACCTCGTCGGGGACGGGCATCATCAGCTCCTGATCGTCGACGTCCTTCGACGGCCCGTAGTGCTGCGCGAGGAATGCCGCGACCACTTCTTCGTCGGGCACCTCGGCGTTCTTCACCGAGAACGTGGCGACGTCGGCGAGCTTACCGCGGCGGATGTGGAGGAGCGCGAGCTCGACGAGATCGCTCTCGCGATGAAGACCGAGCACGTCGCGATCGATGTCGTCGATGGCGACGACGCGCTGCTCCTCGCGGACCTTCTCGATCGCGGCGAGCTGATCGCGATAGACGGCGGCGAGCTCGAAGTGAAAGTGCTTCGCCGCGTCCTTCATGCGCGTGCCGAGCTCCTTCGAGAGCTCGTCGTGACGTCCGTCGAGGAACATGGCGACGGCGCGGACCTGCTCGTCGTACCAGGCCTTGTCGACCTCGAGGACGCACGGCGCAGGGCAGCGCTTGATCTGATGCTGCAAGCACGGCCGCTTGCGGCTCCGCATCTCGAGATCGGTGCACGTACGGAGCTGGAAGTGCTTGTTGACGAGGTGAAGCGTGCGTCGCGCGGCGGTCGCCGAGTGATACGGCCCGAAGTAGCGCAAGCGTCCCGCGGGATCGGCGGTCGGGCGGCGGACGACCCAGAGCCGCGGCCAGTCCTCCTTCACGTCGAGGCGCAGGCAGATGTAGTCCTTGTCGTCGCGGAGCTTGATGTTGTAGCGAGGGCGGTGCTCCTTGATGAGGTTGTTCTCGAGGATCGCCGCCTCCTTCTCGGAGCCGGTGACGATCGTGTCGAGATCCCCGAGCGTCCTCAGGAGGATGGGGATGAAGTAGCGGTTGTCGCTCGTTCCCTCCTGGAAATACGAGCGAACGCGTGATCGCAGGCTCTTCGCCTTGCCGACGTAGACGACCGTGCCCTTCTTGTCCTTGAAGAGGTAGACGCCCGGCGACACGGGGAGTGCGTCGAGCTTCTCGGTGACGACCACGGGCAACATGGGGGAGCTCGACGCCATCCTAGTTCGCGCGCGGCGATCGCGCGATGGGCTCGGTCGAGGCCGCGTCCGGCACGGGCCTCGCACGTCCCCATCGCGTGGCGACGGCGCTGCTCGACCTCGTCTTCGGACGACCGATCTCCAGCGAGGCCGACGAGGGCGAGCGCATCGGTCCGATCGCCGGAGTGGGCGTCCTCGGGCTCGATGCGCTCGCGTCTGCGGCATACGGACCGGAGGCGCTCCTCACCGTGCTGTTGCCGCTCGGCCTCGCGGGCGTGCGGCATGTCATGCCGCTCACGATCGTCATCGTGGTGGTGCTGGTGCTCGTCGCGCTCTCGTATCGCCAGACCATTCATGCGTATCCGGACGGCGGAGGCGCGTACACGGTCGCGAAGCAGAACCTCGGGCGCAACGCGGCGCTCCTCGCGGCGGCGGCGCTCACGCTCGACTACGTCCTGAACGTGGCGGTGGCGATCTCGGCGGGCGTCGGGGCGCTCGTCTCGGCGGTGCCTGCGCTCCTGCCACACACGTTGACGTTGTGTCTCGGCGTGCTCGGCGTGCTCACCATCGTGAACTTGCGCGGCGTGCGAACGACGGGGCTCGTCTTCATGCTGCCGACGTTCCTGTTCCTCGGCACGCTCTTCACGGTGATCGGGATCGGTGCGGCGAAGACCGTCCTTGCGGGCGGGCACCCGATGGCGGTCGGCGGGATGAGCGCGGCGCATGCGACGATGGGCTCGGCTTCGGTGTGGCTCCTCATGCGTGCGTTCGCCAACGGCTGCACCGCGATGACCGGCGTCGAGGCAGTCAGCAACGGTACGCCGATGTTCCATCCACCAGCCGAGGTCGGTGCCCGAAGGACGCTGGCCGGCATCGTCGGATCTCTCGTCGCGCTGCTCGTCGGCATCGCGCTGCTCGTCACGAGCTACGGCATCACCGCGACGCAGCCCGGCGAGCCTGGTTACGAGAACGTTCTCTCTCGTCTGACCTCCGCGGTCGTCGGGCGAGGTCCGTTCTATTACGTGACGATCGCGAGCATCGTGACGGTGCTGGCGTTCTCCGCGAACACGAGCTTTGCCGGCTTCCCGCGTGTGTGTCGCATGCTGGCGATCGATCGCCATCTGCCGGAGCCGTTCGTTCATCGTGGCCGGCGGCTCACGTTCTCGCACGGCATCGTGGTGCTCGCGATCTTGTCAGCGACGCTGCTCCTGGTCTTTCGCGGGATCACGGACGCTCTCATCCCGCTGTTCGCGATCGGCGCCCTCTCCGCGTTCACGATGTCGCAGGCCGGCATGGTCGCGCACTGGCGGAAGCAGCGCGGCAAGGACGGCAAGCGGGGCAAGGGCGTGCGGCGGTCTCTCGTGATGAACGCGACGGGCGCGGTGGCCACCGGCGCGACGCTCGTCGTGGTCCTCGCGTCGAAGTTCGTCGAGGGCGCGTGGATCACGATCTTGCTCGTGGCCTTTATCTTCGTGCTCCTCAGGCACATTCGTTCTCACTACGACTTCATCGCGAAGGCGACGGCCACGACGGCGTCGCTCGACGTCGGTCCGCAACGCGCGTCGATCGCGGTCGTTCCGATGCGCCGCTGGGATGCGGTCGCGCTGAAGGCGATGCGCTTCGGGATCGGCTTCGCCGACGAGGTGATCGCGGTGCAGGTGTTGACCGGCGATCGCGAGGTCGACGATCTGACGTCGAAGTGGGACGCGCTCGCCGTCGAGCCGTCACGCAAACATCGGCGGATGCCGCCGCGTCTGGTCGTGCTGCGGTCGGAGTACCGGGAGCTCTATTCGCCGTTGCTCGACTTCGTCACGCGCCTCGAGCGCGAGCATCCGACGCGACCGATCGCGGTCGTCGTCCCGCAGCTCGTCGAGTGGCGCTGGTACCACGTGTTCTTGCACAACCACACGGCGTCGATGATGAAGGCGCTACTCGTCTTCCGCGGCGGCCCGCAGACGGTGATCGTGAACACCCCATTTTATGTGCATCCTACATCGAAACCGTAGCATCGAAGCAATGGCACGCCGCTACGCGGGAAACCGCAGGCGCGCCGTCAGTACCAGTCGACTCCAACTCCGCCGGTGAAGAACGTGAGGACGCTGCCCTCGGCGAGCGTCGCGTGGAAGTCGCCCGCGATCGTGAACGAGACGCGCCGCCCCGTGTCCGCGCGCGGCGGACCGCCGAAGTGTGCGGCGAGCCGGCCGTGGACGCCGAGGTAGTTGCTGTCGTAGGTGACTCCGTCCGCGCCGATGCGCGATGCGGTAGACAACGAGCTCACGCTGCTCCCGTTCGTCTCGAGGCGATCGAATGACGGACCGGCAGCGATCTCGAGCAGGTCCCGCGGCGTGAACGAAAACAGCGGCGTGAGCTGGAACGCGAACACGCCGGGCGTCGTCGAAGCGTCAGGAGCGTTCACGGGCGAGCCGTCCCAGAACGCCGCCGCCCCTTGCAGATACACCGCAGCGAGCCGGTCGAGCTGCCAGCCAAGGCGAATCCTTGTACCATACACGGGCCCGGACGCGCCGCCGCCGAGGCCGACGCCGGCGAAGAGGTCGAGGCCGAAACGCAGGCGTCCGTCATCGGCGTGAGAGCTCGGCTCGACCTCTTGCGCGCAAACAGAAGACGGCGTGCCGCAAAAGGCGACGATCGACGCGAAGCCGGCGGCGAGCAGCGTTCTGCGGTAGCTCATGGCAACGCCTGGCGGTACGTCGCTGCCTCGGTTACCGCTGCATCACTCGCAGGTGCAGCACGCGAAGCTGTTCCCGCTAGGCAAGGGGGCTCCGACGGCGTGGCAGCTCGCCGGCATCGGGACCTCTGGGCCTGCATCGGCTGGCCTGAGGCCGCCACACTCGGCGCCGTACTCGTTCGGGGCGCACTGGCTCGTGCACGGTGACGAACCTGGCACCGAGGACATCACGTTGTCGCAACGTGTGATGTCGTCGCTGAGGCAGAAGACGTTGGGGCAGGAGAGGTAGTAGCGCGCCGCGATGCACTTGCCCGTGGGGCCGGCATCACCAAGTGCAACGGCGGGATCGAAGCCGCAGGTTGCCGGAGCCGCCGTGGACGCCGCGTCGGTGGTCGTGGGTGCAGCGTTCGTCGACGATGCGCATGCGCAGAGCAACACCATGGCGCTCGAGACAATCCATCGGCTCGCGATGCGCATGTCGCAACCCTAGCATCGCCACGACGAGGCGCTTGCGAGTGACGGGAAACCGCAGTCCCGCGTCGCGCGGCGTCCGACCTACTTCACGCAGCGCACGTAGAACGCTTGGTCGGCGACCTGCAGGATGATGTCGCCCGAGCCGAAGTCGACGACCCACACGCTCGCGGTGGGATCGGCGCCGTAGCGCGTGGCCGTCACGTACGACAGGCTCTGCGTGCCCGGAAACGAGCGCTCGTCGATGCGCAGGCCCTTGGTCGTGGTGAAATCGATCAAGCTCGCCAGCTCCTTCACTGTGGGCAGACGAAATCCCTGCTGCCCGCCGAGGCTCAGTCCTGCGCAGTAGCCCGCCGCCTCGCTCGGCTTGAACATGCTGTTCACCAGGAACTGCTGCCACGAGAGCTTCGTGCTTGCGTCGTGCACGATGCCGTCCTGCACCGTGAAGCGCGGCGGCGCCGGAAGCGCTTGCGTGCTCCGCACGCACCGGAAGTCGCCGCGCGACGTGCCCGTCGACGTCGACTCCGCGGTGTTGCCGTTGCCGAAGTCGAGCAGGATCGGTAGCCCCGGCATGAGCGACTGCGCGCCTTGCGTCGACGCCGTCCAGTAGTACTCGAGGCGCGTGTCCGGAAAGACGACCGTGTTCGTCGCGGCGACCGTCGTGCCGGTGCCGCTCTGGTTGATGTTCTTCGCGTAGTCGATGATCGTGACCATCTCGAGCAGCGTCGGCATCCGCCAGTCGTGGAAACCACCGCCCGTGTACGAGCGGCACGCGCACTTCGCGTCGTCGTACGAAGCGAGCGGAAGGCTCGTGCGCTGCCACATGAGATGCGTCGTCTTGTCGAGCACCGTGCCTTGCGCGTCGTCGATGACGTAGTTCGTTCCATCGAGCCCGTCCGCCGGCACGGGCCATGCGGCTTGCTCGAACGCGGGATCGGTCTGCTTGCAGTCGGCGGGGCCTACATAAGGAGGAGCGTCGTCACCAGCGTCGGGGCCGCCTCCGGCATCCGCCGCGGCGTCCGCCCCCATGGCCGCGGCCGCATCGCCGTCCTCGACGAGGATCTTTCCGCCGATGCCGCCGAGGAGCTGACACCCCGAGACGGAGAGCACCAGAGCCAGAGCGCAGAAAAGCAGCGGAGATCGCGGCACGCAGTACCTAGAGCCGCCCACCCGGAATTTGTCGCACGCTCTCGTCACGGAAGCGAGCGCACGCAGCGAACAGGCTCCGCCTTTCGGCCGGACGACGGAAATACGGTGGTCGGCACGGCGATCCCATCGGTGAAATCGACGAACCACCACGTGTCGGACGGCTGTGCGCTGTAGGGCGCGTTCGTATGGAAGAGGAGCGAGGGCGTGCCGGGAAAGAGCCCGGTGTCGATGGCCGGCGCATGCCTGCCGGAGGCCACGATCGTCTGGAGCTCCTTCACGCCGGGAATGCGGTAGCCGCCCGTGCCCTCGAGCATGAGCGCTGCGCAATACGCGGCGGCGCCGTCGTGATCGAGCGCCTGCGATTCGGCGGGAGAGCCGCGCTGCCAGACGAGCTTCGTCCACGTATCGGTGACGGTGTCGGTCGTGGTCGTGAAGCGCGTCGGCGTCGGAGGCGCCTTGCCGCCGCGCACGCACCACGCCGCGGAGCGCTCTTGTCCGGTCTGCGACGCGCCGTCCACGCGTCCGTCGCCGAGGCTCATGACGTAGGGAAGGTTCACCTGCGCGGGATTGCCGGACGCGAACAGCGTCGAGGTCCAGTACGCGGCGATCGGTGCCGTTGGAAAGAGCGTCGCGTCGAACGCCGGTCCGTTGATGGCCGGGATCACCTTCACGTAGTCGACGACGCCGTCGAGCTCGAAGCGCGAGGGCAGTCGCCAGTCCGACGCGCCCGCGGTGCGGAGATCGCGGCAACGGCACGCCGCCTCGTCGTAGGTGAGCTCGTCGGCGGGCGCCGCTTCGTAGACGACGCCGGTCATCGTGTCGGTCACCGTGCCGTGCGCGGTGTCCGCGGTGAAGCGGTTTGCCGCGATCGCGTCGCCGCCGGTCGGACCGTGCGGCTCGTCGGGTGTCGGTACGAACGGCGTGCATGCCTGCGCCGCGTCGCCGTCGGTGCCGCCGTCGGAGAGCGCGGCGCCGTCGCCGGAATCAACATCGGTCCCGGCGTCCGCCGCGGGCGCGCTCGGCGCCGACGACGAGCTGCTGCACGACGCGGCCACTGTTCCGGCCGAAAATAGGGCGATCAGCGTTGCCGTCAGCGTGACCGTGCGACCCACGAAGCCTCCCTTAGCACGGCGGCCGCCGATGACCACGCTGCCGGCGTTGACCCTCCGAACGGGCGTGCGACAGTGGTGGTCGTGCAGAAGGTCAGGGCCGGCCGCGCTCGCCTCGTGATGGCCTCGGCGTGTCTCGCAGGCGTGCTGTCGATCGCGAACGTGAACGTCGCGCATGCCGAGCCGAGCGCCGCCGATCGCGCCGCCGCGCAGTCGCTCTTCGACGAGGGACGTCAGCTCATGGACGCCGGTCAGTACGAGCAGGCGTGCCAGCGCTTCGCGCAGAGCCAGAAGATCGAGGCCGGCGGCGGCACGCTCCTCAATCTCGCGATGTGCCATGACAAGCAGGGCCTCGTCGCGACCGCGTACACCGAATACAACGATGCGCTGAGCCAGGCGCTTCGCGATGGACGCAGCGATCGCGAGCAGCTCGCGCGCCAGCGCATCGAGGCCCTTGGTCCGACCATCCCGCGCGCGCGTGTGTCGTTCGAGGGCGGACCACCGAGCGGTCTCGAGGTGCGTCTCGACGGCGAGCCGCTCGCGCTCGAGGCGCTCGCGCCCGGCGCCCCGCCGCTGCCGCTCGATCCGGGCGTGCATCGATTCGCGGCATCGGCGCCGGAGCGCGAGTCGCGATCCGTGGAGGTGAGCGTGGCGCCGGGCGCGCGCGTGATCGACGTGGTGATCCCCGCGCTCGGCGTTGTCGCTGCGCCACACAAGGACGGCGATCGCGCGCCGGCGAGCGGGAGCAGTCGCAAGACGACCGGCTACGTGATCGGCCTCGCGGGCCTCGCGGCGATCGGCGTGGGCGTCGGCTTCGGCGTCGACGCGCTCGCGAAGCAGCGAGAGAGCAACGACAAGTGCCCGACCGATCGCTGCACCGATCCGTCGGCGGTGAGCGCGAGCGATCACGCGGTGACGTCGGCCTGGGTCGCGGACATCGCAATCGGCGTGGGCGTCGTCGCGGTGGGCGTCGCTCTTTATGTCGTGCTGACGTCGCCGTCGTCGGCGTCGTCGTCGCCGTCCGCGGCACGTGCCGCCCGCGCGACGCTACGCGGCGTCGAGCTTCGCTTCTGAACGCGTCAGGCATCGGCGCTCAGCTGCTTCAGCGCTTCTTGCCGCCGGTCACGCGTTTCTGGTCGTGACAGAGGTCGTCGGAGTACGCGAGCACGTGCGCCTCGTCGGGCCCGAACGAGCTCGCGAGGTCCGACTCGAACACGGCGTTCGCCTTCGAGAGCAGGAGAAACAGCTTGAGCACCGGATGCACTTTGTCGCCCGGCGCAGGCTCGGGCCGGAGCCCGGCGCGAATCTCGGCGACCTCGGTATGCGCTTCCATCGCGGCGTTCTTGTCGATGGCGAGCTCGATGTCGTAGACGAGATGAACGCACGCATCGGGCCCGATCCGCTCGAGCACGTCGCCGCTCGCGCCGAGCTCTTGCGCACAGATGGGACGGATCTGCGACCAGAGCCGGCGGTACGATCGGTCGTACGCGTCATCCAACGTGACGCCGTCCTGCGCCGACAGTCCGAGCTTGCTGAGCGTGTCAGCGGACGGCGTCCACGCGTCGCGGTCGTAACAAGGTGTCCGCCAGTTCACCTGTCCGTTCTTGGCGAGATCCTTCCACTCGTCCTGCGTGAGGTCCCATTCGTTGCGACGCTTGCCGAGCCCGCCGTCGCTCTGCGCCGCCGCGAGCTTCTCCTCGGTCGTCTTGAGCGATGCCTCGAGCATCGCCTTCTCGCCGGCGATGGCGTCGAGGCGCCGCTGGTACTCGCGCACTTGCTCGACGAGGTTCTCGTTCGCTTCCTCGAGCGGCCGCGGCGTGAGGCTGCCGTCGAACCCGGCGCCACCTCCGCCCGCACCGCTGTTGGCTTTGCGAGCGTCGCCAGCGGACATGCGATCGTTGCTGCTCGCGGAGTCAGCGCCAGCAACGCGCGAATCCGGCACCGACGCCGTCACCCCGCGTGTCGCGACCATCGCGCCGGCCCCGAGCACGGCACCGGCCGCCACACACCACAAGTCTCGTCTCTGCATGCAGGTCCCCGGTCCGTGTGTGTTGCCGTGACAAAGCGGAGCGTTCGATTTCTTTCGTAGAGGAGCGCCGTGTCTGGGTGATCGCGATGCCCTGCCGGAGCGACCGGCACGTTTCGGCACACGCGGCTTTTTCCCGGCTCTCGCGGTCTTTCAAGATCGGTACGAAGGGTGCAAAGCGGCCGGCATGAAGCTTCGCACGACCCTCCTTCACTTGGCTGCGCTCGCATCGGCCTCCGTCTCGATCAACGCGTGCTCCGCGGGCTCGGCCGTCGCCGGTGCCGGCTCGGACGGCGGTACCGAAGACGCGTCGGCAGACGCTTCCGCCGAGGCGCAGCCCGCGTGCGGCGGTTGCAACTGCGGTGCGCCGGCCGTCACGCAAGGCAACGCGACGCCCGACGAGGCATGCGCGATCGTCTCGACGGGTCCAGGCAACGGCAGCGCGTGCAACGCGTTCTGCGCCGGTCTGAACGGCGGCAAGACCGCGCAGTACTTCTGCGGCCTTCCCGGCGCGTACACGACGGCCTACGAGGCGGCGCAATCCGATGGCGGCTCCGATGGCGGCGACGCCGGAGCCACGTGCCCGGCGTTCACCGATCAGGTCGTCGTTCAGTGCGGTTACCCGTGTCTCGGTCGAAGGACCTCGGGCATCGACGACCCGACTCCGTGCGAGGCGGAAGCGCTCGGCGCCGTCTTTGCGAATCGCGCCTATCTCGAAGCGGTGAGCGTCCACGCCTTCGCGCGCCTCGAGCACGAGCTCGCGTTTCATGGCGCGCCGCCCGCACTCCGTAGAGATGCGCGACGCGCCCGACGCGACGAAGTTCGTCACACCGCGATGACGATGCGTCTTGCGCGCCGCTTCGGCGAGACCGCGTCGCTGCCTGCGCCGGCGGCCGATGCACCGGTGCGAGGCTTGTTCGAGATCGCGCGCGAGAACGCCGTCGAGGGATGCGTTCGCGAGACGTACGGCGCGGTGATGGGCCTCGTCGAGGCCGCCACGTCTTCCGATTCCGACGTACGTCGCTCGTCGCAGCGCATCGCCGAGGACGAGTGTCGCCACGCGGAGCTCGCGATGGACGTTGCGCGCTGGCTCGCGCCGCAGCTCACGCCGTCCGAGCGTGAAGCGGTGAACGCCGCGGTCGACCACGCCATCGCCGATCTCCGCGCACGTGGCGACCGCCGCATCGTCGACCTCCTGGACGCGCGCGTGTGGAAGCTGACGGGCCCTTCGCACCACGCAGCGTCGCTGTCGTAGAGCACCGGACGAGGAGACGAGGACCGTTGCCGTCGCCGTAGCATGACGGAATGAGCTGGCGGGCTTCGCTAACGATCGTCTGCGCTGGGCTGATTGCCGGCGCAGCGTGCTCGAACCGGTCCGGGGGTGACGACGCCCTACTCGTCGACGGTGGCCTCGATGCGCCGACCAACGCCGCTGCGTCGCCGCCGCCCTACTTCGTCGAGCCCTGCAGCGACGGCCCGCGATGGCCGAACGGAACCAATTTTTCCTATGAGCACGGCGGCCCGTCGGATGCGGGCCCTTGCACTCCGCATTGCGGACCGAATGCGAACGCGAGCGCGTTGTGGGGCTCGTCGATGCTCGGCAAGCTGACGAGCGCGGCTCTACCCTCCGGCCCCTGCGCGCACGAGGGCAACACGTGCACGATCGGCGCGGAGTGGCTCGGACGTTGTCCTGAGGGCGGCTCGGCGGTCGGCCCATTCGACCGCTTCATCTGTCGCTGCACATCCGGCAACTGGGGATGCACGATCGACGACGAGAGTCCGTCGGCGACCGAGCAGACGTGCACGCTCCCCGACGACGCGGGCACGGACTGACGG
>OUNM010784688.1_pt1 | contig 13165 bp, 8 predicted proteins | sample 1769961 | NCBI WGS metagenome assembly OUNM01 (sample SAMEA3914820, study PRJEB12502) | metagenome | biome: forest; material: soil | place: USA | collected 2012-03-12 | depth 0.3 m | reverse complement strand
TATATTACGCGATCTCATCATTCTCCACTGACCCATGTTTCTAAACGAGAAAACGTTCTTCTCTGCCCCTAACATGCCTCTTCTGCTAGACGTACTCATCTACCGCCAAACCTTAGCCTGATAGCTGCGAGTGGCATCCCGCCCGCCCCTAAACTTTGGAAGCATGCCGTAAAAGTAGAGGGCAGCCCTTGGAGGCCTTTCAAGCGTACTGGCACCCAATGCCTTCAATTCTTGTCGATCCTTGACTGCAAGACACCATCAATTCTAAGAAGTGACAGGAGCATTTCAAAAGAAAAGAGAACAACTTTGCAGCATATATGGTTTCCTACCTCCTTCCTCGACCTCTCAATCCACCGTCGCCCTCTTGCTCCATGATCACTCTAGTATGATCAACCTCCAGTCCCGGTCCAATGCCATCCATTCCAGCTCGGGGAAGAAGGCCGTCCCGGCCCTTCGCGCAATTCCTTTCTCCTCATTGACCCATTCGATGATCAGAACGTTGAGGAAGGCGGGCTTCTGGGGCGGGAGTCCATCCGCGGGGTGCTTGTGCACGCTCTGTAAAAGCGCCTCCCACTCGTGATTCTCACCCACCACCACGTAGCTTAGCAGCCGACTTGCAGCGTCATCACCACGTTCAGGGGTGAGATGCGAACAGCCGAACAGCCGGCTGCTTGTGTTTCGGGGCATATGAAAACTGGCCTTAGTGTCCACCCCGTGCCACTTATCTGAAGCGGCCACTACTCGACCTGGCAGCTGCAAATGCAAGTCGGTACAACCTTTCAGTAGCTCTTTCTGGCCGTACACCGACCAAGTTTTGATCTTCGCGTGGCTGGTCCGGAAAACAAGGCGACCTGTGTCGCACACCGGGATCGGACGGCTTGTGGAATCTAGCTGAGCGGGAATCATTTCCAGGACTAGCCCCCCGTTGTTTGGTTTCGCCAACACGGGCCCGTCGATGGCTGTGGGGCCTTTCCATAGTCGAGCAAGAGGCTGGGTAAGACGACCGGTGCATTCGTCGTTCGGGATTCCGGCTGGTATGGGCGGTTGGCGCGGGGCCAGCAGCTCGACGTGTCCATCGCTCATCAGTCGGTAGAAGTCCAGCTCTGGACGGACGGAGCCGGAATCAACATAGCCGCTCCCGTTGGAAAAAAGCCTCCAGCAGGAATTGACCGAACCGTTCCAGCGCATCCAAGACCAACTTGGGTACAGCATGTGTATGGCGGTGCCGTCGTCGAGCCGGACTTTGCGTAGGTCTTGCCGCTCATCCTCGCTCGGAGAGAACTCAAATTTTGGCTGCCACATCAGGGAGTTGCCCATGTCGACGATCTTGTAAGGTAGTCCCCAATGGAGCCGCTCGCCCGTCATCGCCTCGTAGCGCCGCATCACGCCCTGAAAGGCCGGCAAGATGTCGGAGCCGTATGTCAGGGTGCGCCGCGTATAGTCGCTAATATAATCATAGAGTTTTCGCAACGAGAAGCGATGCCCAATCAACCCGGATTTGTGGGTTAAACAGACAAAATTGTCCCCGATCTCGCCAGGCTCGAGGGTCGTCTCCTCGCTCCATGTATCGAGATCACAGTTCCACGAGATGAGACTCGGAGTGAGGAAGACTAGATTTGTAATAAAGTCAGTGATAGTTTCCATGCTTGGGGTGCGACGGAAGCCGCCCGGGAGTCATGGCCCTGGGCCTGGGGCATGGATAGCTGGGTACGACGTACGCATACGCCGCGATAAGACTCGCTCCTGAAACGTCCACCCGCGGTCTTCCCAGGTTGACCGTTTCAACTCGTGGTTCACCGTGCGGAGAAGAGAGAGCTTCTCGGTAAGACGGATCTTGCGAGGCGGGTTGCGCCGGAAACCTGCGTTCAGGCCTGGCAAGCCGTAGTCCGCGTCGTCGCCCGCGGCTGCGGCAATGGTTAAGACCGCCCCCGAGAAGACAGAGTCCATGGCCGCTATCTGTCTTTGCGAGTCCTCCAGATCGTCCTGGACGATACACAGCGCATCTACCCAAAGATACCGCTCGCCTAGCTCTTTCGTTAACGCGAGCGCGTCTCGAATAGTCCGGGGCAGTTCCAAAACTGCTAAACCACCTTCGTCCTCAAGCCTTTTAATGTTAGATTTCAGCGCTACTCCCCTCCTTTCAAGCAGAGTACTTTTCCCCCACACGTAGCTCAGTGCTAAGTACCGGCATCCCGGAATCGCGGGCACAATCTTATTGCCAACCACATCGATCATCCGGAGCCCGGATGCCAGCTCGAGGCTGTCCAGCCAGTGGGGTTTCTCGCAGGCGTCCCCATGTTGCGAGCGGCAGATCTCGATCCAACTCTTCACACGGCTTAGGTCAACCAGGGCGGCCACTTCGCGCCCTGTGCCCTGTGTGGGTAGGCCGGTATCGGGAGCGTCAACGCACACTTGAAGATCTCCGCCTATTGTGTACGTTTGTTCGTCGCCGAATCGTACAAAAAGTTTGCAGGTGGCGAGCTCTTCCACTTGCTCCTGTTTCCACCATGCGTGATTTAGCATGCCGAAGACCTCCGGACCCAGTGCGCACATGATCGGGTGTCCGTTTCGTGTCAAGGAAAGCTTGAATTGCCGGCGGTTGATATCCAAGGTCATGGTTTCAGCGTCATCCTCTCCGCCATTGGCTGCGTCCACTTGGTCAGTCTTGGGTTTTCCTTCAATGGTATCTCCGCCGTCAGAGTGTCTCCGGTGAATAACGGGAACGCCAGAGCGGGCTGTCTCACCAGGGCACATCGTAAGATCCAACGTTTCGCTCGTGCTCGACACCGGGCTGCTCTCGCAGCTTGTCGTTTCCGCACTATTTTCGTCGCTCTCGCTCTCGCTGTCACTGTAGCATTCCTCTGCAAGGACATCACACGCCAGCTCTAAGATCAAGGCACAGAGATCACAGGAATCCGATCTCTGAGCCACGGAGCCGATTGATCCAATGCGTACGGCTTTGTACGTTTTCCACCAATGTCTGGTGCCGTCGTCAGCGAGAAAACGATAGGAAACATCGTGGTCCTTAGAGGGAGGGACGTAGAAATGCGATTCAAAGTCGACCTTCTGGCACTCCGAGCACAGTCTAATGTCTGTCGACATTTGAGAGTATTCTGAGAAAAAGAGAAGTGTGGTCGAGATTTGACAAGAACGCTGCGAGGAAAAGAAGACGCAGGACGAGACGGCGCAAGAGCCGACAGCGGTGAGCTTCTCCCGTGTCTATCATTGAGAGGCAATCATGAATTTGAACCGTGCGGGGTTAAAATATCTGCGAAGAGCCAACCGTTAGGTAGCAGCGCGGCCAAATGTACCTTATGCATGTTGGTACTGGGACAGGAAGCGATTTGGCCAACGAGGAGCCTTACTGGTCGGTGAGGCACGCTGTGATTCGCAGGACGAGCGACCTGCTGCCTGTTGCCGGTTGCCTCGTTGCAGCGCAAAGTTCCTCAAGGCTCTCAAGGCAGACTCTCCTCTCCCTGCCCTTCCTGCCCGTGGTGTTCGACATGAAACACGGAAAACCTCCTCAGTCATCAACACTCCTTATTCGAACCTCCAGCTCATCCTGAATCCTGGCCATCGAAAGCCCCGAAACAAGGAGTAGTCAACTCAGACGCAAACAGTTCGAAATCATTCTCATCTTCCAAAGCATCTCCGCCATCACATATTACCCTACCCCCCTATCATGACCTCCCAAATCACCCTCATCCCCACCAACCCAACCCCTCTCCCCCTCCAAACCTCCGGCCCTTGCCACGTCCACCTCACAATCCCCCTCTCCCTCGCCCTCCCAAACTTCAACCCAACCACCACCGGCCCCAGCCCCAAACTCGGCCCTCCCCGACTCTGGCGGAAACCTAAACTGCACCTCTTCCAGCGCCGACTCAGCCCAGGCTCCCAAGAAAAGGCCGCAGCCGCCAGCAGCCAAGCCCTCAACCTCGCCCGCGCGCACCTCAACACCCTCTGGGAACAGCTCAGTCCCATGGTGTTCGGAACCCAGGAACAGATGCTCCATGTCGTTTCGATCTGCGACCAAAAAAACTGGGACAACACCGCCGAGCCGGCTCTATTTTGGAGTTTCTCAACCGCGGGAGTGATTGACGATGCGGAAGGGCTCGACGAGGCGAGGGTTGTTGTCTTGAAGGCCTGCCCTGGGCCGGCTGGCGCGGGCGGGGTGGAGGTGAGCGTGCGCGAGATGGGCGTGGGAGAGCGGGAGGACTGGAAGGAGGCGTGGGCGAGGATTTGGAACCGGCATCCTGATGATAGTGAGGATGAGCTGGATCGGTTGGAGGTGGCGTTGGTGAGGAATATGACGCTGAATGATGTTTTGTCGGGCAGGTTTGTGTCGTTTGAGGGAGATGACGGAAAGGGGTCGTCTGAGGGTTCGGTGCGTTCGATGGACTTGTGGAATGTGCACAGGAATCGTTTCCTCCGGTTGTTGTGCTGTTTCTGAGTTTGAGATGACCTCAGCGCCCAGGTGTGTGGAGGCCCGAGTATGCTCGGGGCTATCACGCTGTCACGGTGATTGATCAACTCTTGCCTGATGTTACAATCTTTATCGTCCAGTTCGGTTAACAGCCAGTTGCCATAGCCTCTTGTCAGTTAGATTAAGACGGCTGGTGGAGCGCATTCTTGTCATGAAGGCTGCCCGTGACTGTCCGGAAAAGGCCTCTAGCCCCCCCCGCCAGGTATCCAGCTCTGAAGTCTTGACGTTTGAGAGCCAGCCCGCATATGGCCTGGATTTACGGGGCAGTCATCCGCTTCAAAAAAAGGCTTCGGCAGGCCCATGGGAGGTCTTTTACTTTCTCTTGGATTCTCTCAGCAGCCCCGACAGCTCCGACAGGACTCGGGTCGGGACGGAATGATTTGACTGACTACCGACGGGCTGGAAGATGGTACAAAAATATCCCCGAAGGAATTAGATATCGTTCGATGCCCACCGGGCAACAAACACCGTCAACGGAATGAAAATAATGCCACTGGGCATGGGGTTGGTTTGGGTCTATTGTGAGCCCGCCAGATTGAACCTGGGAGCCTCCTCGACAGCCCACAAAGCTGGATTTGGGTCTCCGGAGAGATGGCCAGCCACCGGGAACGAGGAGGCGGGCTTGTAACATGGTTACAACTGGTTAGTACGAGAATTTGCCTCGATGGCCTTTTCGTCTGGAGTCTGCAAACCGGTCACTGCCGCCGCGTGGCCGGGACAGAACGCCACGCACTCCACGGTCTCGGCCTCGGTCCTTCCCTCCCGAGATCGTTGGCAGATCGCGGGAAGCGTGCGACTCGATTCACCCAATGAGAAAAGCCGTGTCGTGAACTGATCTCGCGGAGAGACCGGGAAGGGGGTCTTTTCGGAGGGTTGCAGCGGGCGGGTGCATGCCGACACGTGGCAGACGGACCGGGAGGGGTACAGACTGGGCATCGTGTGAGACCCAATTCGGCTTGCAACGTCAAGTGCAGAACCGAAAGCAGGTGGCTCGCTGGTTGATGCCCCGAAAAAAGGCTACCGTAAGGAATGAATCCCATCTGCTCTCAGGCGGTGTGCCTTGCATGGAGGTCGTGTCGAATGATGAATCCGATCTGGCCGGACCGAGGACGCGACAAATGTTACCTACCTGAGAGTACGGCGTCAATTCCATCCGCGAAAACGACAATTCCAGCCAATGTACAGAATGGAGTTTGCCCGCGACACTGTTCAAGGCATTCGTAAGTGTCTGCCCATGTGACCTGGTGGTGGTGACGCTGCGGGGATCTGCATGCAGGTCCTCGATGCAAACCGCGGGTGTCGCCAAGATCGGACCTCGTAAGCGTCCGGGTGTAACAACGACGGACCAATGAAGGACCCAGTCGGTGTTTTTCGAGTGGCCAAAAGCCACGACTCGACCGGACGAGGAACTGGTGATGGCCCGACCTGTCGTGCGCCCGACGGACAGGGCGAGACGTCGTCGCAGCCTCCCAGGACCTCTGTTCACACCACCAACCACGATGGGTCAGCTGCAAGCCTGCAAGGCACCGCTGCAACGTCCAGGTGCCAAGAAAGGACCTTTGCGGGGGAGATTAGCGAGCCGCAGCGCTCCGAACTGTCGGAACCGGCACGAAGGACCCTGGCGTCTATTTAGGGCTTGCCGAGCTGCTGGAGAGCCCCCGGTATGTGCAGTATCTGGCGTCTGGCGGCGATAAGCGACTTCGAGGAACGAGTCGCGCACTCGTGAACTCCTGTTGCTTGGTGTTTTGGCGGAAAACCACAGGAGCAGCAGCAGGAAGCAGGAGCATGGGAATGGAGGCCGCCCATTGGCGACTATTCTGAACTAACAGCATGGTGCGCTTCCCGACAAAGAGCCGGTTTCGCTCGCCGCTCCAGGCTTCAGGCAATGTCGTCATGTGTCCGGCTCCGAAACCCGGATTGTTCTGCCGGCCGCAATTTATCCATTCGTATCATCAATCACGAGAAGCGGGGCTCGGACGGGCTTGGAGGCTTGGAGGGGGCAAAAGAGGCAATTCCAGCCAATTTATCTGCCGATCTGTCAGGAAGACTGGTGGAATTCCAAGCCAAAGGTTCCCTGCGCTTGCTTCTCTCAGCCTAGCGGGCCCCCCTCACCTTGAAAACACGGGGGTGACGGTGGAACGGGGGGGAGCGGGAGGAAACCCAAGAAACCGCTCGACTGGGGGTGCTGCATTTTCCCAGTGTCATCTGACTGGCTGTTGCCTGAAAGGGGGTGCTGTCGCCGTGGCGGGCATCGGTGAGCGCGCATATTCCCCCGAGGAAGCAGCGATTGCCAGACGCGGCCACTTTGGACGCAAATTTGGGACCAATTTTGCGGTGTCAGCTGCCCGCCGGCGTCCGAAGTCCGGCAAAGAACTCGAGTCCAGGAAGGCAGGAAGCCCGGTTCACCGGTTCTGGCCCCCCCGCGCCGCGTGGGACAGGGGGTGGGGGGAAGGCGTGCCAGGCTGCTGTAGCCTGTCAGGCTGCCCCCCTCTGGCGGAGTGCAGTGGCAGGAAGGCCCATCCATCGATGATGGACCCCACTGCCGTGTGGAGGGTTGAGGGGGGTCGGGGAATTTGGGAGTGCATCCGCCGCGTCAAAAACCCACCCAACAAACCCCCGGGCCACCCGCCAGCCCGCTAAGAGCCCACTAATACTGCGCGTGTTAGTAACTCACTAATTGTCGGCGGCGGGATAATATGGGTATGGGCGAAGGCGAATGTCGGCCGTGGCATCGCATCGGGGGGCGGGAGCCGGCATTGGACGGTCGTTGGGTGGCTTCAGGGTGGCTTGGACGTTGAGCAGAAACGAGGGGGGTTGGTTGGCGGGCAGGAAACGGCAGCAAAAGGCGGAATGACTTGTCAGCATCGCCATCAGCCGGGCGCCGGAGACGGATGCAGCGACGCACACGCATCACGCACGCACAGGGCGGGCCGGACGGGGATGGCGATGGGATGGCTGATGGGATGGCTGATGGATGATGGGTAATGGGTTCTGGGATGGCGGGACCGGCCCAGCCAAGCCTTTGCTGGATCCCGCGCTCAGTGCTGCTCGATGCGCAACGCTCAGCAGCTTCCATGTCAATTGAAGGAGCGGTGAGCTGTTTTAAGACAGCAATTCTCCCGGTTGAGCGCCCCTGCAGGCATTGCACCGCTGCAGCAGCAAGCATTGCAGCGGTGCAGGCATTGCAAAAGGAAATGTTGGGACACGGCAGCCGGGTCAGCTGAGATGGGCGTGGGTTGCAGCCCGCGGTTTCCCATGGTTTCCCTGCCTCCCCTTGCCTGCCCTTGCCTCCTGGGCCACCGCCAACCCGTGTTCCATGACGTTGGCTTTTGTTGGCCGCCTCCTGCCTCTTCTTCCGGGTTCCGAGTCCCGCAAGCCTCGAATATGAGAAATGGACCAAAATAGCGGCCAAACCCAGCCCGGGATCAGCTGGTCTCGAGGGTGCGACCCCCAAACCTTCCCCTTTCCACTTCACTCCACCAAGTCCACTTTTGCCCTCGTTTTTTCAGGAGGGCATCCATCCCATTCCATCCGTCCATTCCATCCAGACCTGGCCAGATCAGGAAAACGTGGGAATAAACCCACCACCCACCACACCCACACCCACAACCCACCGCACCCACTTCTTACACCATCCCACAGTCTCACTCTCTCATTCTCTCAAAAGAGCCTGCTCTCGTTTTCAAATTACACGCACGCAGTGCCAGACGTCCACTCACCCCTCACCCCTCATCTACACTCTCACACACGCCGTGAGAGAAAATAAGGAGAGACAACACAGACAGAAGAGAGACTCACACACACCGCCGCCATGAGGAAAGAACCGCCAATTCTCGCCCCCTCCAACAATGGGAACCGCTACGAGCTCGTCAGCCCCACGGCCATGCCCAAGGCCGGCGGCTTCCTCTGGAACCAGAAGATGATGATCCAGATCACCTGCAGAGGCTATGCCACGGCCCAATTCATGCAGCCCGAGCCGGCAAAATACGCCTACGCCCCCAACATCGAGGCTAAGACGTTCATGCAGCCCGAGCAGAACTACTACGCTCACCACCCCGGCCGCTTCGTCTACGTCAAGGACCTCGACACGGGCAAGCTCTTCTCGGCGCCGCATGAGCCCGTCCGCGCCACTCCGGACCGCTTCGTCTTCTCCGTCGGCAAGAGCGATGTCGCCTGGGCCGTCGAGCACGACGGCATCCGCGTCGAGATGGTCATGGGCCTGCCGACCAACGACGTGGCCGAGCTGTGGACCATCAAGGTGACCAACATCTCGGGCCGCCCCCGGAGGATCAGTGTGACGCCCTACTTCCCCTTCGGCTACATGTCATGGATGAACCAATCAGCAGAGTGGAACCCGGACCTAGTCGGCGTCGTCGCCAGCTGCGTGACTCCCTACCAAAAGGCCACCGACTACTTCAAGAACAAGTACAACAAGGACAAGTCGTACTTTCTGTGCGAGACCGTCCCGGATTCGTGGGATGCGAGCCAACAGGCGTTCGAGGGCGAGGGCGGGCTCCACAACCCGTCCGGCCTGCAGGCGCCGCAGCTGAGCGGCAGCGACGCGCGCTACGAGACCCCGACAGCCGCCGTGCAGTACCGCCTCGCGCTTAGGCCCGCCGAGGAGCGCGAGTACCGCTTCATGTTCGGGCCCGCCTACGACGAGGCCGAGATCCGCTCCATGCGCTCGCGCTTCCTGAGCAAGCAGGCTTTTGTAAAAACCGCTGACGAGTACGCCACCTACATGGAGCGCGGCCGCGGCTGCCTGCGCATCGAGACACCCGACAAGGAGCTCGACAACTTCGTCAACAACTGGCTGCCCCGCCAGGTCTACTACCACGGCGATGTCAACCGCCTGACCACGGACCCCCAGACCCGCAACTACCTGCAAGACAACATGGGTATGAACTTTATCAAGCCGGAAGTCTCCCGCAAGGCCTTTATCACGGCGCTATCCCAGCAGGAGGCTAACGGCTCCATGCCGGACGGCATCCTGCTGGCCGAGGGCGCCGAGCTCAAGTACATCAACCAGATCCCCCACACGGACCACTGCGTCTGGCTGCCCGTCACCCTCGACGTCTACCTCGGCGAGACCGGCGACTACGGCCTGCTGAAGGAACACATTCGGACCGAGAACGGCGATAACTTTACCGTCTTTGAGCGCTTCAGCCGCGCTTTGGATTTCCTGCTCAAGCTGCGCGACGAGCGCGGCCTGAGCTACATTGCGCAGGGCGACTGGTGCGACCCGATGAACATGGTCGGCTACAAGGGCAAGGGTGTGTCGGGCTGGCTCACGCTGGCCACGGCCTACGCGGCGAACCTCTGGGCCGGCGTCTGCGAGCACGAGGGCGCCCACGACCTGGCCAAGCACTTCCGCGCGGGCGCCGACGACTGCAACGCCGCGGCCAACAAGCACCTCTGGGACGGCGACTGGTTCGCCCGCGGCATCACCGACGACAACGTCACCTTCGGCATCAAGAAGGACCCGGAGGGCCGCATCTGGCTCAACCCGCAGACCTTCGCCATGCTCGGCGGCGCTGCCAGCCAACAACAGATCGCCCGCATCCTCCCGCAGGTCGACGCCCAGCTCACCACCCCCTACGGCGTGCTCATGTTCGCCCCGCCCTACACCAAGATGCGCGAAGATGTCGGCCGTGTGACGCAAAAAGCCATCGGCTCGGCTGAGAACGGCGCCGTTTACAACCACGCCGGCGTCTTCTATATCTACAGCCTGTACCAGCTCGGTGGCCAGCAGGATCGCGCCTTCACCCACCTGCGCCAGCTCCTCCCGGGCCCCACCGAGGCCGACTATCGCCAGCGCGGCCAGCTGCCCATCTACATCCCCAACTACTACCGCGGCGGCTGGCGCGAGTTCCCGCGCACCGCGGGGCGCTCCAGCCAGCTGTTCAACACGGGCACCGTGTCGTGGGCGTACCGCTGCGTCATCGAGGGGCTGTGCGGCCTGCGCGGCGACGCCGAGGGTCTGGTCATCCGCCCGCAGCTGCCCAGCGGGTGGAACGCCATCAAGATCACGCGCGAGTTCCGCGGTGCCACGTTCCACCTGGATGTGCGTCGCAGCGCCGACGTCAGCGAAGTTACGGTCCGTCTGGGCGACAAGACACTGCCGGAGCCGAGGATCACTGGGTTCAAGGCGGGGGAGACGTATCAGCTTACGGTGTTGGTGCCGCAGTAGGCATCTTCCGTTGGAGAGGGATAAAGAGTGCGGGAGGAGGACGGCAACATGGGAGGATGGAGGAGGAGGCACACCACACTGCACCACTTCTGATTCGCTCGTCCCTCTTTTTTTTTCCAGTTTGCAAAGGGCCGGGAAGGGATAACAACAAAAATGGGCGGTGAGGATATCTGATATTTGAATTGCAAGACGCAAAGAAGCAAGCAAGCAAGACCCGGTTCTTTTCGCATGTTTAGACAACCAGACGGGACACCTTCGCTAGGTGGAAATCTACTGAGGAGGTCGAATCAGGGCAAGCAAAGGGATGGTCGAATCAGGGCAAGCAAAGGGATGGAAAACACCGCGTACGAACTGGGGACAACACCGTTGCTGGGGTCGGTCCGATCACTCGCTCATACCAATCCGAACTGGGATCTGGGTGAGGTGAGTGATGGATGACGTGGGCATGGTTTTTTGGCCTCGGTTGTTGCGGAGGGGTGGTCGGTCTTCTGTTCGTTCTATCATTGACACCTTGGGCCTTGGGGCGGCTTTTGTCGAATTTTGAGTTTGTTTCTTTTTTCGCTTTTGGCCGCCGATCCTGGCGAGGGAAGCTGGGCGGGGGAGGTAATAATATATTTGTGTGATCTTGGGCTGAATCTATTCGTCGCGATGTTTTGAGTTGTGAGCCCGTGCTTCGCATCATGAGTGTCCTTTGTCGTGGGATCCCTAGCACTGGAGCGTCTGGAAGATTTGCGCGATGGGAGCTCGGTGTTTGACAGCCCTCGTTGCTTCTCGTCGCGGCCTTGGCTAGACGTGTCCAGTAACCACCAACCGGTGGCCGGCCTGTCCGCTCAAGAGACCTGCGTCAGAGTTCAGGGTTCACCAGCTCTGTGAAATGATGGCGGGATGCCGACGCTCGTATCTCGGGATTGATTATTCTTCGGCATCATTGGGAATCCTTAGAAATTCAGCATCTCGAGTCAGGGTGGTCTATTCAGGCGAAGGCCGAGCTCAGCTTTGTGTCGTTGAGCTCCCGAGGACATCAGACGTGCTGTAAGGCGGACGTCATTGGGTCTGAGCTCTGAATAGGGGACTTTGTCAGAGATAGGGGTCCGAGTCACGCGTTGCCAAGCGGTTTATGGGTTATCGGGCTACTGAGGGGAATATGGGTAGTTTAGGTGGTGGTTTTCGTCGTTGAGGGACCGGAAAGGCCTGATCTTTGGGTGTAAAGTGTGCAGAGTGGGAAGCGGTGGACTGAAGGGACTGGTTGTGGTCTACATTGAGGTGGTATTGAGATGCTTTTGATTGGATTGTGTGGCTTGGGAATTGCCAGATGGGGAGGTCCTTGCTCAGGGGCCTCGAGGGGGCATCCGCTTGATGTCTGGCTGCTCCTCTGGCCGAGAAAAGCCACGGAGACTAGACCTAGAGTCAAGAACTAAGGTAAAGGCCGGCTTCGTGAGTCATACTCCATGATTTGACTGGCCCCAACAGCAAGCTCTCTGGTAGCTGATTGCACGAACAAACGAGCGCACAGCCTCAGAGTGGTCCCCGGCGACGACTAGACGTCGTTCCTCGCCACCAACCCACGGAGGCAAGTCCCAAAGCAAACAGCATGACCAATCGACGTAATCGGACGCAACTGTCTCCTCATGTCATGCAGTGCCCTCTAATCAGGATAACCGCCAAGCTCGCGATTCAGACCAAAATCATGCAGAGGGAGCCGGGCTCCCCGTGAGCCGAAGTTTATGACGACGAAAACAGCATATGACCTCTTTCGACCGGAGCCTCCCGGATCCGAGCTCCAAGCCCCAGGCTTCACATCATCACGGAGCGCCTACCTATGTAGAGAGGGTAATCAGCTAGCCCCTTAAGTAACCGTGCTCCCTCGCTTGCCTCCCCTTTCCATCTCCCATCTCACACAACCAAAACAAACACCAACAAGCACATTTGCTATTGACCCACAAACACCACCACAACCAACAAAACCCAGCACAAAACACCACAACAATGAAGCCAATCCTCCCAATAACCCTCCTCCTCGCAACCGCAACAGCATCCGCCATCCCAGACGACGCGTCCAACGCGAACTCCAACCCCTCATCCCCACCCTCCTCCTCCAAAGTCTCCACCCCACCGACCTCTCCCCAAGATGACACCACCGCCCGCCTCGGCCCAATGATGCCCGGCCTCGGCATGCCCGGCATGATGCCCGGTGTCGGGATGCCCGGCATGATGCCTGGCCTAGCCATGCCGGGTGTGATGCCTGGCTTGGCAATGCCGGGTATGACGCCCGGTATGGGGATGGGGATGCCGGGACTGGGCATGGGTATGCCTGGAATGGGGATGGGGTTTGGTATGGGCCCGAGGATGGCTAGGCGGGATGGTGAGGGTGCCGGTGGGAAGGGGGAGGGGACGGAGGAGGAGGCTGCTTCTGCTGCTGCTGCTGCTGCTGCTGCGCAGGAGAAAAGGAGGGGCGGGTATTACCCCGGTGGGGGGTATGGCTATGGGGTGCC
>OUNM010441875.1_pt1 | contig 13167 bp, 12 predicted proteins | sample 1769961 | NCBI WGS metagenome assembly OUNM01 (sample SAMEA3914820, study PRJEB12502) | metagenome | biome: forest; material: soil | place: USA | collected 2012-03-12 | depth 0.3 m | reverse complement strand
GCGGCAGGTTGACCACGCGCAGGCCGGTGGCCTCGAGGCACGACTGCAGGCAGCGGCGGACGATCAGGGAGCGGAGGGACATGGACGCCTGGCGCCGGAACTCGGCAGGCGCCATTCTCGCCTGCGTCCCTGCCGGCGGAGGGGTCTCGTTTTCCGCTTGTTACCAGGCCGGCGCGAGTTCGGCGAAGCCGGCAGGGGCCAGGCGCTCGTCGTCGAAGGTGACGGTCTCGAAGGCCGTGGGGTCGGCCAGCAGCTCGCGCAGCAGCATGTTGTTCATCGCGTGGCCGCTCTTGTAGGCGGTGTAGCTGGCCAGCAGCGGGTGGCCGACGACGAACAGGTCGCCGATGGCATCGAGGATCTTGTGCTTGACGAACTCGTCGTCGTAGCGGAGGCCGTCGGCGTTGAGCACGCGGGAATCGTCGACCACGATCGCGTTGTCCATGCTGCCGCCCATGGTGAGGCCGCGCGAGCGCATGACGTCCAGATCCTTGGTGAAGCCGAACGTGCGGGCGCGCGCGATGTCGCTCTTGTACTTGCCGCTGCCCATGTCGAAGCTCACCTGCTGGCCGGTGGCATCGACGGCCGGGTGGTTGAACTCGATCTCGAACGTGAGCTTGAAGCCGTGGTACGGCTCCAGGCGCGCCCACGCGAGCGACGCGCCCTCGCCGCGCCGCACTTCCACGGGCTTGAGCACGCGCACGAACTTCTTGGGCGCATCTTGCAGCACGATGCCCGCGCTCTGCAGCAGGAACACGAAGCTGGCCGACGAGCCGTCGAGGATGGGCACCTCGTCGGCGGTCATGTCCACCACCAGGTTGTCGATGCCCAGGCCGGCGCACGCCGACATCAGGTGCTCGATGGTCTGCACCTTGGCCGCGCCGGGCTGGCCGCCGGACGAGATGGTGGAGTTCATTCGGGTGTCGGACACCGAAGCCGCGTTGGCGGGGATGTCGACCGGCTGCGGAAGATCGACGCGGCGGAACACGATGCCGGTGTCGGGCGCCGCGGGACGCAGCGTCATCTCCACCTTCTGGCCGCTGTGCAGGCCCACGCCGACGGCGCGGGTGATGGACTTGAGCGTGCGTTGCTGGAGCATCCCCGAATTGTAGGCAATGGCCAGCCGGCCTGCACCGCCGGGGACAAAGTCTTTGCGCATCGCAACGATGCAGCAATTCAATCAGCGCCGGAACGTGCCGTCGCTGCCGATGTAGGACAGGTCCACGTACTCGAGCCCCGAGTGGTCGGTCGGGCTGTAGCTCACGCTCGCGCCGCCCAGGCCGCCCCCGATGTCCACCTGGTTGAACGATTCCAGCGCCTTCTTGAACGACGCCCGCGTGACGGGGGTCCTGCCGTCCTGCGAGGCCTTCCTGAGCCCGACCACCAGCACCTTGGCGGCCGCGAATCCCTCGATCATCGCGGGCGTGAGCGGGTGCACGTCCTTGGCGGCGGCCAGCTTGCCGGCCTCGGCGATCATCGGCGTGGCCGCGCTGCGCTCGGACGGGAACACCTGGCTCACCACCACGCCCGGCGCGAGCGGGCCGAGCTCCTTGACGAAGCCCGAGGCCGCGTTGTTCGACAGCGTGGCCACCGTCGCGAACGAGCCCGCCGCGCGCAGGGCCTTCACGCCGGCGGCCACCGACACCGGCGTGCCGATGAACACCGCGCCGAGCTGCTTGCCGGCCACGAGCTTGCTCACGCAGGTGCCGTAGTCCGGCCGGGCCTTGTCGATGGCCTCGACCACGGGCGGCGTCACGTTGGCCTCCTTGAAGACCTTGAGCGCGCCCTGCAGGGCGTCGGCGCCGAAGCTGTCGTTGACGTAGCACAGGCCCACCTTGTCCAGGCGCGTCATGCCCAGGTGCCGCGTGAGGCGCTCGGTCTCGGCCTGGTAGGTGGTGCGCACGTTGAAGATCCACGGATTGACCGGCGAGTGCAGCTCCATCGCCCCGCTGGACGGCGCCAGCAGCACGATGTGCTCCTGCGCCAGCAGCGGCATCAGCGCCTTCGTGTGCGGCGTGCCGCGGTTGAGGAACAGCGCCACCACCTTGGGGTCGGCGACGAGCTTTCTCGCGTTCTCCAGCGTCACGTCGGGCTGGTTCCTGTCGTCGAGCGACACCAGCTCGATCTGCTGCCCGCCGATGCCGCCCTCGGCGTTCACGTGGTCGAGGTACAGCTTGGCGCCGATGTTGATCTCGGCCACCGAGGCCGCCACGGGGCCGGTGAAGCCGGAGGTCTGGCCGATGCGGATCTGCGCGGCCGCCGCGGTGCACGCCGCGACGGCGGCCGCGGCAAGGATGGACTTCAAGGCGTGGTTCATGGTTGTCGGGCCGTGGCGACCGCCGGCGGCATGAGGGGGTTGGTGAGGCTGTCCCCGGAAGCCCTCCGCTCCCGGATCAGCGCGATGCATGCGAACGAGCCGACGAGCGCGGCGGCGCTCGCGCAGAACAGCCCCTGGTACGACGCCATCCGCGTGGCCGCGAACGCCATCAGCGCCGCGCCGCCGGCCTGCGCGACGGCGAAGCTCGACGTGGCCAGCCCCCAGGCGCGGCCGTGGTGCAGCGGCCCCACGCGCGCGAGCGCGTACGCGGACACGATCGCCACGATGCCGGGCGTGCACAGCCCCATCGCGACGGACGACACGAGCAGCGCGAACGGCGTGCTGCTGCACACCGGCAGGATCGCGGCGAAGGCCTTGAGCGCGAACGCCGCCATGAGGCAGTGCCGCAGCCCGAAGGCGTCGGCCAGCGTGCCGGCCACCATCGGGCCGAGCGCCGCGCCCAGGCCGAACATGGCCCAGAACAAGCCGCCGTCGGCCAGCGGCCGGCCCAGCTCGCGCACCACGTAGTCGGGCAGGAACAGCGTGTGCGCGAGGTAGCCCACCGCGTTCAGCGCGTGGGCGAGCAGCAGCAGGCCCACGGTGGCGCGCAGCTCGCGCGGCAGCGGCGTGGCCTCGATGGCGCGGCGCGCGATCGTGGTCTCGGCCGGCCACGCGCGCCACGCCGCGGCCGCGAGCGCCAGGCAGCCGGCTCCCAGCGCGAGCCAGGTGCCCGCCAGGCCGGACGTGCGGCCCGCGGACGCGAAGGCGGCGATCAGCAGCGGCACCAGCAGCCCCGACAGCGCGGCGCCGAGCCCGATGCCGGAGAACACGACCCCGCTCGCCCGCGCCCGGATGGCCGGCGCGTGGCGCGGCAGGATCACCTGGGCCGGCAGCACCATCAGGATCGCGCCGCACGCGCCAGCGGCCGTGCGCCACGCGAGGTGCCACGCCATCGGCGCCCCGGCGACCGCGCCGGCGAGGAAGCTCGCGCCGCAGCCCGCCATGGCCGCGCGCAGCAGCCACGCGCTCGGGATGCGGGCCGCCAGGCGGTTGGCGGCCGCGGCGCCGAACACGTAGCCCACCAGCGTGGCGACGCCCAGCGCCGACGCCTCGGCCTTGCTGAACCAGCCCGACTGGATCAGCGCCGGCACAAGCCCCACGAACGCGAAGCGGCCGAGTCCGTTGCCCACCAGCGTGGCGCACAGGCCCGCGAGGCTCAGCCGGTTGAAGACGCGCTCGAGCATCGAAGGCTCACAATGCGCCGTGCAGCGAGGCGAAGCGCGACGCCTCCGCTTCGGTGAGCAGGCGCTGCGCGGCGGGCGCGTCGCGCGTGCCGGACGGCTCGCTCGCCGGCGCGTCGCCGCGGATCATCGCCAGCATCGCCGTCACCGCGCGGCCGGCGTCGACGATCGCGGTCGAGTTCACGCCCGGCCGCGGCACGACGAAGGTGCACCACTTGACGCCCTCCGTCGGGATGCCCAGCGCCCACGCGTTGTGCGCCGCCTGGCCGCCGCGGCCCACCCAGCGGTGCTGGCGATCGACCTCGATGCCGCCCGGATGGAACTCCCCGTTGCGGTACGGCCGCACGTAGCCGTCGGCCAGCAGCCCGCGCAGCAGCGGCGACGCGTCGTCCTGCGGGCCGTGCATCGAGATGCGCGCCTTGACCAGCGCATGCAGCTTCACGCCGTGATCCGGCCACGCCGCGGCGCACAGGCGCATGAAGCCGCCGCCGTCGGGCGCGCGGCATCGGGCGCCGGGGCCGAAGTCGGCCTCGAGCACGCCGGCGTCCATCAACGCCAGCATCTCGGCGATGCGCGAGGCCGGCGGCCCGACGGCCAGGCGGTTCATCACGGGCATGAACTCGGCCAGCACCCAGCGGTGCGAGCCCTCGGTCAGGCCGCCGAACTCGATGGCCGCGCGCAGGTTGTCGCGCAGGTCGCGCAGCACGTCGCAGGCCGCCTTGACCGGGCTGCCGAGGTTGCCGTGGCGCGCCTCGGCCACGTCGTCGGCCAGGTGCGCGCGCAGCCAGCCGCCGAACGCGTCGCGGCCGTCCAGGGCCGGGTGCGGCACCGGCGCGGCCAGGCGCTGCCACGAGAAGCGTTCCGCGTCCGGTACGGCACCCCGTATCCAGGCGGCGCGGCGCGGCGCATCGAAGCCGGCGAACATCGCCGCGGCCTCGGCGTCGGCGTGCTGGCGGAACCACGCGTCGTACCAGGCGTGCTCCATGTCGGCGAGCAGCAGCGGCATCACGTCGGCGGCGAAGTCGAGGCGGCGCGCGGCGCGCATCTCGCGCACGCGATGCAGCTGCAGGAAGCGCGCGCGGTACTGGCTGGACACGCCCTTCTGGTTGACCGCCCGCGCGCCCAGCGGCAGGCCCGAGCGCGAGAAGACGGCCAGGCGAGGTTCGTGGCCCGAACGCAGGTAGCGCAGGCCGGCGGGCGCGGCGGCGTCGGCGACGAACCGGCCGCCGCGGCCGACGGTCAGCTCGGCGACGACGTCGAAGCTCGTGAGCCCCATGCCCTCCACGGCCACGGTCATGCCGGGGCGGATCGCGGCCAGGCTGGCGCGCACCGGATACGGATCGTCGACGACCAGCGTGGCGCACGGCGACGGCGCCTGTTCCCGGCGCGGCGCCGGCTTCGTGTGACCGGTGGTCAGGAACAGGTAGTCGACGCGGATCTTCGCTTCCGCCGTCTGCAGCACCCACGCGTCGTCGTCGCGGTCGGCGCGCAGCACCGCGCTGCGCCGGACCACGATCTCGAGGCTGGGCGGCGCGAGCGCGCAGACGTAGCGGAACACCCACTGCAGGTAGCGGCCGAACAGGCCGCGCGGGTAGTAGCCGTCGGCCGACGGCCGTTCGCCGGCGGGTAGCGCGCCGGCCCCGAGCGCGTCCTGCTGCGCGAGCCACTGGTGGAACGACGGCCCCGCCATCACCGGCCCGGCGTCCACCACGGACGCGTCCGCGAACAGCGTCAGCTGGCCGGCCACGGTGTTGACGAGGTGGATGTCCGACTGCGCGGGATCGTGGCAGCCGGGGCCGGGCGCGTTGGGGTCGAACACCACGATCTCCATCGGTCCGGACGGCCGCGCGCGCTCGTTGGCCACGAGGCGTTCGATCAGTGTCAGCCCGCGCGGGCCCACCCCCACGATGCCGATGCGAGTCTTCTTCACCGCAGCTCCCCGCGATCCAGGTGACGACGATCGATCCGCGCCGCCGGCGCGGGCCGAGCGGGCTTCAGCCCATCACGCGGCCGTACTTGTCCAGCGTGATGAGGTCGACGTAGTGCGAGCCCTGGGCGCTGCCGGAGAAGTCCACCTTGTAGCCGCCGAGGTCGCTGCGCAGTCCGGCGATGGCCTCGCGCACGCGCCCGCGGCCGACGCCGCCCGTGCGCGCGGCGGCCAGCGTGGCCTCGACCGCGGTACGGCCCGCGATGTAGCCTTCCAGGCGCGTGATGCCGAAGCGGTCGCCGCCCTGCAGCAGCGCGAGGTCGCGCCGGCAGGCCGCCACCACGTTGACACCCATGGCCGACGGCCGCGGCACCACCACGCTCATCACGCAGCTCTGGTGGCGCGCGGTGAGGGTGTCGAGCAGGTCCTGCCCGGCGTAGGACGAGGCGTAGAACAGGCCCGGATAGCGCGCCTGCGTGAGGTGGGCGATGATGCCGGACGCCGGCCCCGCGTTGGCCACCAGCAGCACGAAATCGGGCTTGGCGGCCAGCAGCGCGTCGCCCACGGCGGTGAAGTCGGTGGCGTGGCGGTCGATGTCGAACGACGCCCTGGGCGTGATGCCGGCCTTGGCCAGCGCGGCGCTCATGGCGTCGCGGTTGGCGGGCGAGGTGTCGTTGAGCCGCACCAGCGCCACGCGCTGCATGCCGGTGTCGCGGGCGTAGTTGGTGATGCGCGCGAACTCGGCGTCGTAGCCGGCGCGCACGTTGAACACGCCGGCCGCGGCCTGGGTGCGCAGGCCCATATTGCCGCTGGCGGTGCCCAGCATGGCGGCGTGGGTGTCGTCGAGCATCGGCATGCAGGCCTCGGCGGCCACGCCGTTGGTGAAGCCGATCAGCGCGGTGGCGCCGCCGTCCAGCAGCTGCAGCGCGTTGGACATGCACTTGGTGCGCACGCCGCCATCGTCGAGCGTCTGCAGCTCGAAGCGCAGGCCGGTGGACGCCTCGCTCGCGTTGGCAGCGGCGAAGGCGGCGGCGATGCCGTTCTGGACGTCCCGTCCATACACCGCCTGCGGGCCGCTGAGGGCCGCAGACTGGCCGAACCGGACGACGCGGGCTCCCGACGCCGCGGCGCGCGCGAATGGCGCAGCGAGGCCGACGCCAAGAGAACCACAACCAAGCAACAAGGACCGGCGTTTCATCTTGATCTCCCTGACCGCCAAGAGATTCGGCGTGCCACCACTCTTCGGTTGGGAGCGGCCGGGCGATGAGAAAGATTGCCGGCGATTACGCAAGACGCATTGCGTTGCAATTACGGGTACAGGTATACCTATTTTGGGGGATTCGGCCGATAGCGATCTGACAGCCTCGAGGTGCTAGGGCGGCCCGAACAACACCTTCAGTCGCGCCCGCGCCCCGCGCGCCGCGACGAAGGCCCGCCCCATCGCCACCCACTCGTTGAACGCGATGCGGATCGGGTTGTGGCTCAGCACCGGGTGCGTGAGCCCATAGCGGATCTGGACGTCGGGCCGCAGCGCCACGAAGGTGCCGAACAGGCGGTCGAACACGATCAGCGAGCTGCCGTAGTTGCAGTCCAGGTACTCGGGGTTGCTCGCGTGGTGCACGCGGTGGTGCGTGGGCGTGTTGAGCACCCACTCCAGCGGCCCCAGCGACGGCAGCCAGTCGGCGTGGATCCAGAACTGGTAGAACAGCCCCGCCGCGACGATGCCGAACACCGCCTGCGCCGGATACCCCAGCCACACCAGCGCGCTGAAGAAGGCCACCGCGCCGCCCAGCCGGCCCGTCCAGCCCAGGCGCACGGCCGAGGCCAGCATCAGCTCGTTGGACGAGTGGTGCACCGAGTGGGTGGCCCAGAAGAAGCGCACCCGGTGCGTGACGCGGTGGTGCCAGTAGTAGACGAATTCCACCAGCAGGTACAGGCCCAGCCACGCGCCGGCGGAGTCCATCCGGATCGTCGCGAGCCGGTGCGCCGCGGCCAGCGCCGGCAGCGGCGCCGCCAGCGTGAGGCCCAGCACGTCGACGCCGCGCCGCACGACGGCGTCGGCGAGCGACGCGGCGACGGCGCGAAAGTCGGTGGGGCGGCGCATCACGTAGCGGCGCACCAGCGCCTCCGCGATCACCAGCGCCAGCAACCCCAGCGCGACGAGGCCCAGGAAACGCGGCAGGTGCGGGCCGTCGGCGAGCAGGAGTCGGGTGGGCATGGCGGCGCGCTCAGTGCGTGGTGGTGACGGTGCCCGTGCGGCCGCGGGGGCCGGTGAGCGTGGTCGTCGAGCCGCTGGCCGAGCGGTCGGTCACGCGCGACGACGTCGAGCCGTTGACGTGGGTGATCGTGGCCGTGGTCTGGCTCGCGCTGCGGCTCACCTCGCGGACGCGGCTCTTGCCGTTGGGGCCGGTGGTGGTGTCGGTCACCTGGCCGTCGCTGCGCTGCACCGTGCGCGTGGCGGTCTTGCCGCCGGGGCCCGTGAACGTGGTCTGGCGCTCGCCGGCGTGGGCGGCGGCCATGGCGAGCACGAGGGCGGCGAGGACGATGGGGCGGTTGACTTGCATGGCGAACTCCTTGGGTCGGTTGAGGATGTGCCGGGATGGCCCTCATTGAACGCGCGCCCCGGCCGCCCGGCGGCCACGCGCCGCGACGAAATGCGACAGCGTTGAAACATCCCGCGCGCGCGGGCGGGGCCGCCCCTACACTGCGGTCACGATGACTTCGAAGCCGCTCATCCTGATCGTCGACGACGACGCCGAGCTCTCCGGCCTGGTGGTGGAGCTGCTGCAGCGCGAGGGCTGGGCCACGCACGCGGTGCTCACCGGCGGCGACGGCGAGCGCGACCTCGCCGCGCTGCATCCGGAGATCGTGCTGCTGGACGTGATGCTGCCCGACGCCAACGGCTACGACCTGTGCCGGCGCTGGCGCGCCCGTCATCCGGGCCTGGGCATCGTGATGCTCACCGCGCGCGGCGACCCGCTCGATCGCGTGCTGGGCCTGGAGATCGGCGCCGACGACTACCTGGCCAAGCCCTTCGAGTCGCGCGAGCTGGTGGCGCGCGTGCGCGCCCTGCTGCGCCGCGCGGCGCCCGGGCGCGCCGAGTCGCCGCTGCTGCGCTTCGACGGCCTGGTCGTCGACCTGGTGCGGCGCGAGGTGCGCGTGGGCGAGCAGGCGCTCGCGCTCACGAGCGTGGAGTTCAAGCTGCTGGTGGCGCTGGCGCGCGCGCCCGGCACGCCGATGTCGCGCGAGGCGCTCAGCGAGGCCGTGCAGGCCGGCAGCTACCGGCCGCAAGACCGCACGGTGGACGTGCAGGTGGCGCGCCTGCGTCGCAAGCTGCAGGAGGTGCAGCCCGGCGCCGACTGGATCGACACCGTGCGCGGCGAGGGCTACGTCTTCGTGCCGCGCTGAGGTCCGTCGCGATGGCCGCCCCCACCCTGTTCCGCCGCCTCGTCGTCGCCCAGGCGATCGGCGCGTTCGCGCTGCTGTTCGTCTTCAGCGGCGTGTTCTACGTGGAACGCAACCGCGTCATCGCCAAGCTCACGGCGCAGCGCTGGGCACCCGCCCTGCGCGCCGCAGCGGGGCTGGGCCAGCCAGTCGCGAACGCGCCGGGCGCGATCGAGGTGCGCGTGAGCGACGAGCGCCCCGGCGACGCGATCCCGTCCAACGCGTGGGCGCCGCGCATCACCACGCTGCGGAGCACGCTGCGCGAGGATGGCGTGCCGGCCGCCGAGGTGGTGTTCACGCGCGGCGTGCCGCGGCCCGTCACCTGGATCGCGGTGACGGCCGCCGACGGCCGCGTGCGCTGGCTGGGCATCCGCGACGAAGTGGTCGAGTCGTACGTGGTCTGGCGCCTGCTCATCGCGATGGTGCTGGGCCTTGCAGTGGTGCTGGCCGCCAGCTGGGCGCTCGCGCGCCGGCTCACGCGGCCGCTCGAGGCGCTGCGCCGGCGCATCGAGTCGCACGATGCCCGCGCGACGCCGCTGGCCGTCTCGGCGGCGCGCGCCGAGCCCACGCTGGAGATCGCCGCCATCGAGAGCGCGTTCCTGTCGCTCGCCGATCGCCTCGCCCACCAGGAGAGCGAGCGAGCGCTGCTGCTGGCGGGCGTCTCGCACGACCTGCGCAGCCCGCTCGCGCGCATCCGCATGGCCGCCGAGCTGCTGCCCGAGACCGAGGGCATCGCCGCGCGCCGCACGAGCATCGTGCGCAACGTCGACGTGGCCGACCGCCTGATCGCAAGCTTCCTCGACTACGTGCGCGCCAGCGAACTGCCGCTCGAGTCGACGGTGGACGTGGTGGCCGTCGCGCGCCGCCTGGTGGAGCAGCGCGACCAGCCGGCCCACGTCCTCGCCATCGACGCGCCCGCGCGGCTCGAGCTGCCGCGCACCCACGAGCTGCTGCTGGAACGCCTGCTCGCCAACCTCGTGGACAACGCGATGCTGCACGGCCGGCCGCCGGTGCGGATCCGCCTGTCGACGGACGGCGCGGACGCCGTGATCGACGTCGAGGACCACGGCCCCGGCCTCGCGCCCGCGGCGCAGGAGCGCCTCACGCAGGCCTTCGCGCGCGGCGACGCGAGCCGCGGCACGCCGGGCACGGGGCTGGGCCTGGCGATCGTGCAGCAGATCGCGCGGCGCATGGGGGGACGGCTGTCGTTCGAACGCGTGGCCGGCGCGCCGTGCGTGCGGGTGCGGCTGCCGGCACGTTGAAGCGGGCGTCGCGCGCCGCTCAGACGCCCAGCATGTCGCGCTTGATGAAGTGCAGGCAGCGGTCGACGCGCGCGGCGAGCTCGCGCTTGGTGAGCGCGGCGTTGTCGACGGTGAACAGCGACAGGTCGGTGCTGGCGAGCTCTGTGCCGTCGGGGATCTGCAGGCAGCCGCCCTCGGCGATCACGGCCTGGGTGCGCACGTCGATCAGCCGCGCGCGGGCGAGGTAGTTCACCTGGTAGGGCTGGCGCGGCAGCGGGATGCGCATGATGGCCCACGACAGCGTGCCCACCGCGAGCACGTAGCGCGCGCCCGCGGGCGCGGCGGCGATGCTGGTGCGCACGGCCTCGTCGCGCGCGCGGCCGTGCTCGGGCAGGATGACGGCCCCGTGGCGGCCGGCGAGCACGTCGGCCAGCGAGGTGGCGATGTCCTCGGCGGGATCCTCGATGTGCGCTGCCTGGCGCAGCGCCTCGCCTTGCTCGCCCATCAGCGCGAAGCCCGGCGGCCCGAGGGCGAGGTCGTGGTGCGTCATCATGCCGAACGGGGTCGGCTCCTGGATCACGATGGCCACGTTCTGCCCGCGCAGTTGCGCCGACACGTCGCCGCCGAGTTGCGACGGTTCGATGGTGGTGCAGGCCGCGAGCGCGGCGATGGCCACGGCGGCCGCGATGGATGATTTCATGTTCAGACGTTGTCGACCTGCGTGTCCTCGACCTGCGGGCGCTGCCGGTGGTGCAGCTCGTCGTTCACGTCGTTGGTCATGTAGGCCAGGAAGGCGATCAGGCCAATGTAGAGAAAGCCGTATTCCCAGCGCACGCGCGGCGAGATGCCGCTGTAGTAGCGCGCGACGGCGGAATCCTGCGGATTGAAGCGCAGCGCGGCGATCACGTGCGGCACGGCCATGATGGCCACCAGCGCCAGGATCACGCTGAACCGGTAGAACAGCAGCGCGCCGATGATGGGCACGCCCAGCAGCCAGACGCGCGGCGACAGCACGGCCGTGACGCGGCCACCGTCGAGCGGGGGCAGCGGGATCAGGTTGACCAGGTTGATGAAGAAGCCCGTGTAGGCCACCGCCAGCAGCCATTGGGAGCCGGAATCGCGCGCGAGGAAGTACGCGCCGATCGCCGCCACCGAACCCAGCATGGGGCCGGCGAGCCCGATGTAGGCCTCGGTCTCGGCGTCGTGCGGCATGTCCTCCAGCGTGACCCAGGCGAAGGCGAACGGGATGAACATCGGCAGCCGCACCCGCATGCCGCGCCGCACGGCCGCGATGTAGTGGCCCATCTCGTGCAGGAACAGCATCGCGACGATGCCCACGGCGTAGCGCCAGCCGAACACGAGGGCATAGGCGCCCACCGAGATGAGCATCGTCACCAGCGTGCCGCCGAACTTGCTGTACTTCAGGCCAGCCAACAGGAGGAGAGCGATTCGAGCGAGCATCTTGCAGGGGTCAGGCGCCGTGCGGCGACTTCTGGGCGGAGGCCCCAGTGTCGCGCAACCGCGCGGCGTCCGCCTCGGCGCGCCGCTTCCTGCGCAACATCACGAACAGGGTCACGAGCAGCACCACGAAGACTGCGGCGCTGCCCATCGCCAGCGGACCGGCGTCCCGGATGTGTCCGAGCACCGCGGGGAGCTGGCGCGTGGCCATGTCGGCCACCAGCCCGCCGAGGCCGAACGCGGCGACGCGGTCGGTCTTCGGGTCGAAGTCGGCGTAGCGCTTGCCCGGGTTGTATTCGAGCGCGGCCAGCTGCTGGTCGGCCACCGGGCGCAACGCCGGCAGGTCGTCCAGCGCGGCGACGAGGTTCATGCTGAAGAAGCCGTCGCGGCCCAGCGCGAAGGCGTTGTAGTTGACGGTGCGCGGCGCGTCGGGCTTGGCGTCGACCTCGTGCGAGGTCAGCACCCACACGAGACGCTGGCGCGCGGCGTCGTAGGTGGGCGGCTGCGACCAGCCCTCGACCTCCATGCCCGGCATGTGCGCCTTCTCGCGCGCCCGGTTCTGCGCGTCGGTGTCGGCGCGCACGCCGCGCAGCAGCTCGTCGGCGTTCCAGGTGCGGGCGTCGTCGTCGCGCACGTGGCCGGTCTTGTGGAAGTGGATCGGCATGTACCAGCGCGCCCGCGGATCGCGCGGCAGCAGCAGGCCGGGCATGTCGGGATTGGCGCCGGGGTTGCCCAGCAGGTTGAGCAGGCGATCGGCCTGCGGCTGCGGCACGAAGACCTCGCCGGCGGGCACGTGCAGCACGGCCTCGTCCAGCAGCGGGACGTCGACCGGCCCCTTCGACGCGGCCCGCGCGACGTCGTCCCACACCTGGCGCTGCTCGGCCTCGGCGGACGCCGATGACGCGCGCGCCGCGCCCGCAAGCGAGCACAGCGCCAGCGCGGCGCTGGCGGCCGCCATCCATCCTTGCACCTTGCGCATCGCGCCCTCCCCTTCAATGCGGCGGCACGTGGCACCGCGCATTGCCTCTCATGGATATCCGACGACGCCCGCACGCGGAGCCCGCTGCCCGCAGGGCCACCCAACAAGAGGGAAGCGAGGGTCGCACCCGAGCCGAACCGCGCGCCCCCTCGGGGGGCGGCGACCAGCGGGAGCGTGGGGGTCGTCGTTCAATCCGCCTGCTTGCGCAGGAATGCCGGAATCTCGATCTCGTCCATGCCGTGGGAGCTCAGGGCCTCGACCTTGGCCGCGGCGTGCTGGCGGTGGCGCCAGACGCTGGGCGTGCCGAGGTGGCCGTAGTCCGGGTTGGTGGGCATGGCCGGCGTGCCGGGCATGCCGGCCGGGGCGTGCGCGCTGCCCATCATCGGCGCTGTGCCCATCGGCTGCGGCATCTGCTGGTTCATGATCGGCAGGTTGTCGGTGCCGGTGCGCAGCGCCTGCGTGGTCTGGATCACCGTCAGCGGCGCCTGGGCGCGGCGCGACTGCGACAGGCCCGTGGCGATCACCGTGACGCGCAGCTGGTCGCCCAGGCTCTCGTCGTAGGC
>OUNM010301364.1_pt1 | contig 13171 bp, 11 predicted proteins | sample 1769961 | NCBI WGS metagenome assembly OUNM01 (sample SAMEA3914820, study PRJEB12502) | metagenome | biome: forest; material: soil | place: USA | collected 2012-03-12 | depth 0.3 m | reverse complement strand
TGAGCGTCGTCAACGTGCGCGACACGCTGATCGCCTGGTACCACCGGCGCGGCTACGCGCCCACCGGCGAGATCGCGCCCTTTCCCTATGGCAGCGACCGCTACGGCACGCCGCTGCGCGACAACCTCGCGTTCGTCGTGCTGGAAAAGGATCTGCGCGCCGCGGACTGATTCAGGCGCGCGCCTGCCAGTCCCCGGCGTGGAAGCCGACCGTGATGCGGGCGTCGTCCCACTCGACGACCGGCCGCTTGATCACGCTGGCCTGCTCGCGCATCAGCGCCTGCGCCGACGCGGCGTCCACCACCGAGGCCTGCTGCGCCTCGGTCAGCTTGCGCCACGTCGTGCCCTTGCGATTGAGCACCCGCTCCCAGCCGGCCGCGGCCACCCAGGCGGCCAGGCGTTCGGCGGGCACGCCCGCCTTCTTGAAGTCGTGGAACTCGTAGGCGACGCCGTTCGTCGCGAGCCAGTCGCGGGCGCGCTTGACGGTGTCGCAGTTGGGAATGCCGTAGAGGATCGTCATGCGGCGATTGTCCACGCAAGCGGACAGCTTGCCTTCAGGCCGATGTGCGCCCGCACGCAAGAATCCACCCTTCCAAAGGGAGGACAACATGAAGATTCATCATGCCGCCGCCGTCGTCGCGGCGCTTTCGGTCCTGGGCGGCTGCGGAGGCAGCGACGCCGGCGATCCGGGCGACCCGCCCGTGCAGGCCACCACCTACGCCGAAGTCACGCCGCCGCTCGGCTCGCTCGACAGCTTCCAGACCGTCGAACTCGACGACTCGGGCAACACGGTCGGACGGGGGTACGAGGAACGCGTGACCGCGGTCGGCGCCGACGGCTCCTACCAGCTGACGCAGGACGATCCGCAGAACCAGACGGTCACCGTCGACGGCATCACGTATCACTACGATCCCACGGTCCGCCAGTACGGGCCGACGTCCGCGAACAACGCCCAGAGCCAGTACACGGTGACGCTTCCGGGCGGCGGCACGGCGACCTGCGTGTATGCCGTCCAGAGCGGCGAGCACGCCAGGCCGTTCTACGTGGGCCAGTCCTGGACGACGAACTACACCGTCACCTGCGGCACCGTCACGACGGCCTACGTGAGCACGGGCACCGTGGCCGCGGTCGAATCCATCACGGTTCCGGCAGGAACGTTCACGACGCTCAAGGAAACGACTTCGAGCTCCTGGACGACCGCGGCGGGCCAGAAGATCGTGGAGCACTCCGACCTGTGGATGGATCCCTCGCACGGCTTCTTCACCGTCAAGCGCGTCTCCACGTACCAGCGCAGCGGCAACGTGCCCCTGCACTACGTGACCCAGGAAACGGTCGAACTGCAGAGTCGCCACTGAGGCCGCGGCGCCGCGAACGCGGCGCCGGCATGACGCTTGCCGACGTCCGGGTCTTCGGAGCCCGGCCGAGTCGGCGACGCTCCGCCCTGCTTGCGCAGCGCCTGCGCAGGCGAACCGGAGTCTGCGATGACTGCGCCTCTCGAATCCTGGAAAGTCTTGCCGCATGGGCAGTTGACCGAGGTCGACGACAACGTGTGGACGGTCACCGGCACCATCCACATGCCCGTGGGCGACTTCGAACGCCGCATGACGGTCGTGCGGCTGCGCGACGGCGGCCTCGTCGTCTACAGCGCGATCGCGCTGGACGAGCCGCAGATGGCCAAGCTCGACAGCCTGGGCCGCATGGCGTGGCTCGTGGTGCCGGGCGACGACCACCGGCTCGACGCCAAGCCCTGGCTGCACCGCTACCCCACGATGCACGTCGCGGCGCCCGGGGGCGCGCGCGAGAAGGCGCTGGAGGTGGTGCCCGTCGAATCGATCGCGCCCGACTTCGGCGACCCCGGCGTGCAATGGGTGACCGTGCCGGGCACGCGCGAGCACGAGGCCGCGCTGGTCGTGCGCGGCGCCAAGGGCACGACGATCGTCGTCAACGACCTCATCGCCAACCTGCGCCACGAGCACGGCTTCACCGGCTGGATGCTGCGCCTGATGGGCTTTGCCGGCGACGAGCCGAACATCCCCGGCGTGCGCCGCCTGGCGATGGTCAAGGACTCGAACGCGCTGGCCGACCAGTTGCTCGAATGGAGCGAGATCGAGGACCTGCGCTGCATCCTGGTCTCGCACGGCGAGCCGATCGTCGACCAGCCGCGCGCCGAGCTGCGCCGCCTGGCCGACTCGCTGCGCTGAACGGGACGCTCCATGGCCGAGATCCTGCCGGAAGACACTGAAGAAGGCGCCCGACAATCCGCATTCCGCGCCGGCTACCGCACCGGCTTCGGCGACGGCTTCGAAGCCGCGGACAAGGTGCACGAGGCGACGAAGAAGGATGACAAGGACAAGGACGACAAGAAGGCGTCCGGCGACGACAGGAAAGACGCGAAGTCCGGCGAGGACAACGACGCCGACCAGGGCTCCGACAAGAAGGACGGCAAGGACGACAAGAAGGACGACAAGGACAAGAAGGACGACGACGGCAAGCCGCCGCTGTGGAAGCGCCCGCTGTTCGTGCTGGTCGCAATCGTCGTCGTCGTCGCGCTGATCGTCGCCGGCACCATCTTCCTGATCGACTCGCGCCACCACGAGACCACCGACGACGCGTTCATCGACGGCAACGCGAGCCAGATCGCCGCGCAGGCCGCGGGCCGCGTGAGCCACCTGTACGTCGACGACAACCAGCTGGTGCACAAGGGCGATCCGCTGGTCGACATCGACACCGCCGACATCGACGCCAAGGTGGCCCAGGCCAAGGCCGGCGTGCTGACTGCGCAGAGCCAGGCGCAACAGGCGCTGGCACAGGTCGAGGGCCAGAAGGCCAACGCGTCCCAGGCCGCGGCCACCGCGCGCCAGGCCGAGGCCGAGAACACCAACGCGCAGCAGGACCTGGCGCGCTTCAAGGGCGTCGATCCGGACGCGGTGTCGCGCCAGCAATACGACCAGGCGGTGGCGCAGGCGCGCGCCGCCAGGGCCAAGCTCGACGCCGCGCGCGCGACGGAAGGCACGGCGCAGGCGCAGGTCAAGGCGGCCCAGGCCAACGTGGGCGTCGCGCAGTCGCAGGTGGCCACCGCGCAGGCCGACCTCGAGACGGCCAACATCCAGCGCGGCTACGCGCACGTCGTCGCGCCGATCACCGGCCGCGTCACCAAGCGCGCGGTGGACGTCGGCAACGTGATCGCCATCGGCCAGCCCATCCTCGCGATCGTCAGCGACAACCTGTGGGTGACGGCCAACTACAAGGAGACGCAGCTCAAGAAGATGCGCGTGAACCAGGCCGTGACGATCAAGATCGACGCGGTGCCCGACGTCAAGTTCGCCGGCCACGTGCAGAGCTTCCAGCGCGCCGCGGGCAGCTACTTCAGCGCGCTGCCGGCCGAGAACGCGACGGGCAACTACGTCAAGGTCACGCAGCGCGTGCCGGTCAAGATCGTGTTCGACCATCCCGAGGAGCTGCAGAAGTACAACGTGGGGCCGGGCATGTCGGTCAAGCCGCGCGTCTCGATCGAGTGAGGGTCTGAACGTGGCGAGTTCCTCCGCCTCGTTGCCGCGCTCCGCGGCGGGCGAGCACAACCCGTGGCTGATCGCGGTGGTGGTGTCGCTGGCCACCTTCATGGAGGTGCTGGACACCACGATCGCCAACGTGTCGCTGCGCCACATCGCGGGCGGACTGGGCGCGAGCCAGGACGAGGCGACGTGGATCCTCACGAGCTACCTGATCTCCAACGCGATCATCCTGCCGGTCAGCGGCTGGCTCGCGACGCTGATCGGGCGCAAGAAGTTCTACATGACGTGCGTGGCGCTGTTCACCGGCAGCTCGTTCATGTGCGCGCTGTCGCCCAACCTGGGCACGATGATCTTCTTTCGCGTGCTGCAGGGCATCGGCGGCGGCGGCCTCGCGCCGACCGAGCAGTCGATCTTCGCCGACACCTTCGCGCCGGAGCAGCGCGCCAAGGCCTTCGCGTTCTACGGCGTCACCGTGATCGTGGCGCCGGCCATCGGCCCGCTGCTGGGCGGCTGGCTCACCGACAGCTTCTCGTGGCACTGGATCTTTTTGATCAACCTGCCGGTGGGCGCCGCGGCGCTGGCGCTGATCTGGTTCCTCGTCGACGAGCCCAAGGCGGTGCAGGACGACACCGCGCAGTTCCGCCGCAACTTCATCCCCGACTGGCTGGGCTTCCTGCTCGTGGCCTCGACCTTCGGCTGCCTGCAGGTGGTGCTCGATCGCTTCCAGGAGGACGACGGCTTCTCGTCGAACACCATCGTCGCGTTCTTCATCGTGTTCGTGTGCTCGGCGATCCTGCTGGTGTGGTGGGAGCTGCAGCATCCGCAGCCGGTGTTCGACGTCAGGCTGTTCCGCTTCGGCTCGTTCGGCGCCGCCAACCTGGTGATGCTGCTGGTGGGGTTCACGTTGTTCAGCACGACGCAGCTGATCCCGCAGTTCGCGCAGAACCTGCTGCAGTACGACGCGCTGAAGGCAGGGCAGTCGCTCGCGCTGGGCGGCATCGCGGCCGCGTTGATGATGCCGTTCGCGGGCATCGCCGCAAGCAAGCTGCCGCCGTGGCTGCTCGTCGGATTCGGGCTGCTGTGCACCGGCTTCGCGCTGATCCACACCTCGTACCTGAACGGCGCGATCAGCTTCTTCGACCTGTCGATGGCGCGCGTCTACCAGAGCCTGTGCCTGCCCTTCCTGTTCGTGTCGCTGACCACGGCGGGCTACGTCGGCATCCCGCCGGACCGCAACAACGAGGCTTCGGCCATCATCAACCTCTCGCGCAACCTGGGCGGCTCGATCGGCGTGGCCGCGGCCACCACCGAGCTCGCGTGGCGCATCCAGGCGCACCACGAGCGGCTGGGCGAGCAGGTGTCGACGATCGGCGCGCGCGGCCAGCAGCTGACGCAGCACGGCCTGGCGGCCGCGCAGCAGCTCGTCAACACGCAGGCCCAGGTGCTCAGCTACCTGGACATCTTCTACGTGTTCGGCATCGCGGCCCTGGTCGTCACGCCGATCGCGTTCTTCCTCAAGACCCCCGCGCCAGGAGAAGCCCATGGCCACTGACCTCTCGCGTCCGCGCCCGCCCGCGCGCGTGACGCCCCTGCGCGCGGGCGCGCTCGCGGCCGCGGCGCTGCTGGGCGGCTGCGTGATGGGCCCGAACTTCCAGCGCCCCGAGACGACGCCGCCGCCGTCCTGGGCCGGCGCGGCCTCGGCGCCGGCCGACCTGGCCAGCAAGCCCGTGGCGCGCGCCTTCGACGGCCGGCGCTGGTGGTCGGTGTTCCACGATCCGGTGCTCGACGGCCTGGTCGACGAGGCGGTGCGCCAGAACATCGACCTGCAGACGGCGGCGCTGCGCATCGAGGAGGCCCGCGCGCAGCGCGGCGCCGCCGCGGCCCAGGGGCTGCCCTCGGTGAGCGGCAGCGGCATCGGCGGGCGCCAGCGGGCCAGCAAGAACGGGCTGGCCAGCGCGCTCGGAGGCGGGCAGTCGCAGCAAGGCGGCTCGTCCGCTGGAGCGGGTGGTTCGGGCGGCCAGGCCGCCGCGGCGCCCGCGCCGTCGCCCTACTCCGACCTGTTCGACGTGGGCTTCGACGCCACGTGGGAGCTGGACCTGTGGGGCAAGGCGCGGCGCGGCGTCGAGGCGGCCGACGCCAACATCGTCTCGGCCGAGCAGTCCCGCGGCAACGCGCTGATCTCGCTGACGGCCGAAGTGGCGCGCACCTACCTCGCGCTGCGCGGCGCGCAGCGTCAGCGCGCGATCGTGCAGGCCGACATCGCCGACGAGCGCGAATTGCTCAAGTTGACGAACTCGCGCTCGAAGAACGGCTTCGCGTCGGAGGCCGACGCCGTGCAGCAGCAGGCGCAGCTGTCGGCGTCCGAGGCGCAGCTGCCACCGATCGACCAGAACATCGACCAGGCGATGAACCGCCTCGCGCTGCTGCTCGCGCTGCCGCCCGGCGCGCTGGCCGAGCGCCTGGGCCCGCTGCCGCAGGCGGACGCCCCGCTGCCGCCCGAGGTGCCCGTGGGCCTGCCCGGCGACCTGCTGCGCCGCCGTCCCGACATCCTCAAGAGCGAAGCCGACCTGCACGCCGCCACCGCCAAGGTGGGCCAGGCCAAGGCGCAGCTGTTCCCGTCGATCACGCTGGGCGGCACCGCCGGCTTCCAGTCCATCCACGCCGACAGCCTGTTCGACTGGGCCTCGCGCTTCTGGGTCGGCGGCGCGCAGGTCTCGATCCCGATCTTCGAGGGCGGCAAGCTCAAGGCGCAGATCCGCACGGCCGACGCGCAGATGAAGGAGGCGGCGCTGGCCTGGCGCGGCACGGTGCTGGCCGCGTATCACGACGCCAACAACGCGCTCGTGGCCTACGCCGACGAACAACGCCACGCCGCCGCCCTCGCCCGCCAGCTCGCCGACGCGCGCCGCGCCGACGCGCTGATGCGCTCGCGCCAGCGCAGCGGCTTCGTCTCGATGATTGAGGTGCTCGACGCCGAGCGCAACGTGCACCAGGCGGAGCAGCAGGCGCTGCAGAGCAACGTCGCGGCCTCGACCGACCTGGTCGCGCTGTACAAGGCGCTGGGCGGCGACTGGAGCGAGGACGCGGCGGCGAAAGTGGCCTCGACGGACCGCTGACCAGCGCCGATACTGCGGGCTCCGTGCATGGAGGCCGCCGCATGATCGACCTGATCCCGAAGTCCCGCGCCGGGCGCCTCGCCGGCGCTCGTCCTGCCCTGGCCAGGCCGCTGGCGCTCGCGACGATCGTGGCCGCCCTGGTCACCGGCGCGTTTTCCGCCCAGGCGCAGTTCGTCCCCAAGATCCCGCTGGCCAAGCTGCAGTCCATGTTCGCGACCCTGCGGGCGCAGGGCCGCGTGAACGTCGACGGGCCGCTGTTGTGGGGCTACTTCTTCCTCGACCCGGATCGCGCCAAGCTGGTCGCCCTCGCCGAGGAACTGCATGGCAAGGGCTATCGCGTCGTCGGCATCGGCAAGATGAACGGTCGCGACCTGTACAGGCTGCACGTCGACCGCGTCGAGCTGCTGACGGCCGAATCGCTCTATGCGCGCGACATCGAGCTGGAGACGCTCGTGCGCAAGCACCACGTCCTCAGCTACGACGGCATGGACGTCGGTCCGGCGCCCGGAGCCGCGAGCGCGGCCTCGCGCTAGCCTCGCGCGTCAGTCGTCCAGGTCCTTGGGGATCGCCCCCGGCGTCCACCACTCCGACAGCACCATCGCCGCCAGGTCACGGCTGGCCGACTCCTCGCTGTAGGCCATCACGTCGAGGAAGCGCAGCACCACCGTCTCCTGCGCCTTGGACAGCGAGCCCAGGCGCGGCGGATTGCGTTCGGGCGGACGGAACGACGTCAGCAGCGCATCGGTGACGTCGCTGGCCTCGCCGATGTGGCGCAGCGCGTACTCCATCATGAACGGCAGGTAGTGGCGCCACGACGCCGCATCCAGCCAGCCGCTGCCCCAGGGATGGGCCTCGAGGTAGTCGTCGGAGATCGCGTCGACCAGCACGTCGAACGGCGGCGCCGCCTGGTCGAGATCGAGCGCGTCGCCGCCACGCAGCGTCATGGCGGGAAACGCGGTGCCTTCGGCGGAAAACGCCGCGAAGGCGTCGGCGATGAGATCGGTGTGGGGCATGGCGCGGGAGCGCGCGCGTCACGCACGCGCGCTGGAAACAGTGCAATGCCGCTACTGTCGCACACGCCGACGGTGACCGGCGACCGCCGCCTCGCCAGCCAGGTCCTGCTGCGGTGGCATCGGCCGGACCACGGCCCGCTTGAATCTCATTGCGTGCAGCAATTCACGCTGTCGAAGACTCCGGCCTGGCAACGGCGGCGCTCTGACCTTCCTCGGCTTCGAGGCCGGCGCAGGCGAATACTTCGAGTCGATCGCATTCAGCGGCGCCGGCGCCACCGGCGTAACCGACGTGCAGGTCGGCGTCTCCAGCGTCCCGGAAGCTTCCTCCAGCTCGCTGATGCTGCTGGGCCTGGCCGGCATCGGCGCGATGCTGCGCTCGCGCCGTCAGCGCAACGCTGCCTGAGCGTCGCCCTGCCGCGAACGAAGAGCCGCCTACGGGCGGCTTTTCTTTCGAGGCCTCCGCAACACGCCGCGGTGCCGGGCGCATCGTTGCGGCGCGCATCACGCGGGAACGTACCGCAAGCGGATCACCGCCTCCCCGATGATGTCGCTGCCCACGAGGCGCAGCGGCGGGCGCGGGCCGGCGAAGAACGGGGTGCCGTGGCCGAGCACCTCGGGCAGCAGGTAGAGGCGGTATTCGTCGATCAGGCCCAGTTGCCCCAGGCCGTGGGCCAGCGTGGGGCCGGCGACGTCGATCTCGCCGTCGCCGCGGGCCTTCAGCCGTCGCACGGCGCCCTCGAGGTCGGCGCCGACCAGCGTCGCGTTCGGGCCGACCGATTTCAACGTGCGCGACACCACCCACTTCGGGTGGCTTCGCCAGGCGTCGGCGTATTCGCGCTGCTCGTCGCTCCAGTCGGGCGAGTCCTGGTCCCAGTACTGCATGATCTCGTAAAGGCGGCGGCCGTACAGCATCCCTTGGACGGCGCGGACGTGGTCGATGTAGTGGCGGAACAGCCCCGGCGCGAGCGGGCCGAAGCGATCGTGGTCGACGTAGCCGTCGAGCGACTGGTTCATTCCGAACACGAGCTTGGCCATGAGGATTCTCCGTTGCGTTTCGCCGCCGACGAACTCATTCTCCAATGATCCCGACCAGGCTTTCCGAACCATCGCGCCGCGGCCAGTTCCAACTCGTGCCGATCCGGATCCTGGTCGCACGCCCAGGCCACGAAGCCGTCCGGCCTCACGAGCAAGGCCGCCAGTCCCAGGGCGTCCACGACGGGCAGCGAGACGCAACGAATGCGGTCTGACCACGGTTCGAGGGCGTCGCGCAGCGACGGGCCGCCGGCGATGTCGACCAGCACGCCCTTGCCTTCGCGAAGATGGACCGCGAGCCGGCTGCCGTCCCCGAATTCGAGGTCCGGCGCGCTGCGTCCGACCAGGGGATGCCGGCCGCCGAGGTCGTAGCGCAACGCCAGGCCCCACAGCTGCTCGGCGAAGTACGTGGCGCCGTCGCGCGTGTCGGCCAGGTCGCGCACGATGGCCTCGATGGCCCTCGCGTGGGGCGTCGGCTTCATGATCGCGGCCTGCGCGCGAGTCCAGTCCAGCACCCACTGGCCGACCGGATGGCGTTCGGCGTGGTACGAATCGAGGAGGCCGGCCGGCGCGCTGCCCGAGACGGTCGCGGCCAGTTTCCAGCCGAGGTTCATGGCGTCGCCCAGGCCCGCGTTCAGGCCCTGGCCTCCGAGCGCCGATTGGACATGCGCGGCATCGCCGGCGAGCAGCACGCGTCCGCGGCGATAGGTCGTCGCCAGCCGCGCCCGATCCGTGAAGCTCGTGGCCAGACGCACGGTCGACAACGTGACGTCGGTCCCGGACACCCGGCGCAGCACCGATTGCAGGTGGTCCAGGCTGATCGCCTGCGAACGGTCGAACGCGCCGCCATCGAAGTCCGCGATCGCGATCTGGCCGGGCAGGTTCATGTAGAAGCCCGCGGGGGTCGACTGGCGGCCGGGCCGCAGCTTCTCCGGATCCGCGATGTCGACCAGGGCGTAGTAGGCAGTGAACTCGGGCTCGGTTCCCGGAAACGCGAAGCCGGCGAGCTTGCGGACGGCACTGCGGCCGCCGTCGCAACCGACCAGCCACCGGGCGCGAAACGCGTGCCCGCCCGCCTGGACGACGACCGCCTCGTCGCTCGCATCGACGCCCGTGACCGCGAGGCCGCGCCGGATCGACACCCCCAGCGACGCCGCGCGCGCGGCGAGCACGGATTCGAGGGACGCCATGTCGACCGCGAAGTTCGTCGACGCGGGATTCGGCGGCCGGTACGTCCACCGCGACGCCTCGACAAGTCGCGGATCGATCGGGATGCCGGCGAAATGGCCCACCTGCGCCTTCGCGGGCCGGCCGGCCGTCGGGCCCGGCGACGGCGCCTCGATTGCGGCGCGGGCCTGGGCGGCGGCCGCCAGCAGCTCGCCGAGCAACCCGCGCCGATACAGCGCTTCGCCGCTGGCCACCGACAGGCCGCGCCCTCCCAGCGGCGGCCGCTTGAGCTCGGCGTACGGGCTGTCCGACTGCTCGAGGACGATGACATCGACTTTGGCGAGGGCCAGCTCGCAGGCGAGAAACAGGCCGACCGGGCCGGCGCCGGCGATCACCACGTCATTCAGGGATGGGGGCATGGACGACTCCTGGATGGCCGTCCGACCGGAGCAGTTCGTCGACTCGAGAACCACACGGACGAACGCTGGACGCCAACGGGCGTCGCGGTTCGTCGTGGGGCGCTCCTGGCGATGCAGGAGGCAGAGCTTTCGCAGGGCGAGAGGACCTGGGCTTACCAAACCAGGCCTGCCTTTTTCGACAAGCGGACTATACGGGAGGCCATCCCACCCAAAGCGGGAAAAGTCATGACTTGCGCCGCAAGTTCGGACGATCCGGCGCCTTCAGGCGAATCGACACCCGTCGATAACACGGAATCGACCGCAACCCCCTTGCATCCATGTCCCGAATCCATCGCCGCCTTCCCCTCGTCTGTCTCCTCGCGCCCGCGTTCTTCGCTGGATGCGGGGGTGGATCCGACGGCCCCGTCGTCGGTCGATACACCGTCGGCGGCAGCGTCAGCGGACTGAGCGGCTCCGGACTGATCCTGTCCAGCGGCAGCGAGCGCGCGACGCTGGCGAGCGGCAGCACCCAGTTCACCATGCCCGTGCAGTTCAGCAGCGGCACGGCCTACGCCATCGCGGTCTATCAACAGCCGGCGACGCAGACCTGCAGCGTGGCCAGCGGCAGCGGCACGGTGGCCCAGGCCAACATCGCCAACGTCGTCGTCACCTGCGCCGACAACGCGCACGGCGTGAGCGGTTCCGTCAGCGGCCTGACCGCAGCCGGCCTGGTCATCGCCAACGGCGCCGACACCGTGGCCGTCGACTCGGGCGCAACGACTTTTTCGCTCCTCGGCCCAGTGGCGCAAGGCAGCAACTACGCGGTCACCGTGCAGAGCCAGCCCACGGGCGAGAATTGCGCCGTCACGAGCGGCAGCGGCACCATGGGCACGTCCGACGTGACGAGCGTCGCCGTGACCTGCTCGGCCCAGTCGCACAGCGTCGGGGGCACCGTCTCGGGCCTCGGCGCCTCGGGCCTGGTGCTGGCCAACGGCAGCGACACCGTGACCGTGGCCTCGGGCGCGACCGGCTTCACCCTGCTGGGCGGCGTGAACTATGGCGCGAACTACAACGTGACGGTGCAGACCCAGCCCGTGGGCAGCACCTGCAGCGTCACGAGCGGCAGCGGCGCGATGGGCGCCTCGGACGTGGCCGACGTGTCGGTGACCTGCTCGGTCAACACGCACAACATCTCCGGCACCGTCAGCGGCCTTTCCGCCAGCGGCCTCGTGCTGTCCAACGGCAGCGACGTGCGGACCGTCCTCTCCGGCGCCACGTCCTTCGGCATGCCGACGCCGGTGCCCGAAACCGCGCACTACGGCATCGCCGTGCAGACGCAACCCGCGGGGCTCACCTGCAGCGTCTCCAACGGCAGCGGCACGATGGGCGGCGCGGACGTGTCCAACGTGGCGGTGACCTGCGCGGCCAACGCCTACACCCTGGGCGGCACGATCTCCGGCCTCAACCTCGCCGGACTCGTGCTGGCCAACGGCAGCGACACGCTCAGCGTCGCCACCAACGCCAGCGTCTTCACCATGCCGGCGTCGGTCGCGTTCGGCGCGGCCTACAACGTGACGGCGCACTCCCTGCCGCCGTTCGAACACTGCGACGTGACCAACGGCAGCACGACGATGCTCGCCGCGGACGTCACCAACGTGAACGTCGCCTGCTACCCGTTCGCGACCGTGGCCACGATCGCCGGCACGCCGGGCGTCAGCGGATCGACCGACGCCACCGGCCCGGCCGCGTCGTTCTCCCACCCCTTCGGCGTGGTGGTGGACTCCGCGGGCAACTACTTCGTGGGCGACCTCATCAACAACGAGGTCCGCAAGGTCACGCCGGCCGGCGTGGTGACCACTTTCGCAGGCACCACCACCCACAGCACGGCCGACGGCACGGGCGCCGCCGCCGGCTTCTACGCGCCGTCCGGCCTCGCGATCGACGCCAGCGACAACCTCTATGTCGTCGACCGCCTCAACTACACGATCCGCAAGATCACGCCCGCGGGCGTCGTCACGACGCTCGCTGGCCAGGCGGGCAGCCCCGGCTCCGCGAACGGCACCGGCAGCGCCGCCAGCTTCAGTTCGTCGTTCTACGGCCTCGCGGTGGACAGCCAGGGCAACGTCTACGTCGCCGACATGAGCAACAACGAGATCCGCAAGATCACGCCGGCGGGCGTCGTCACGACCTTCGCGGGCAGCACCACCCCCGGTTCGGCCGACGGTGCGGCTCTCTCGGCCAGCTTCTCCGCCCCCGCGGGCATCGCGATCGGACCGAACGACGACGTGTACGTGAGCGAGGTCGGCAACCACAGGATCCGCAAGATCACCCAGGCCGGCGTCGTGTCGACCATCGCCGGCGCCGGAACTCCCGGCAACAACGACGGCACGGGCAGCGCGGCGAAGTTCAACCAGCCCTACGGGTTGACGGTGGATGCGAACGGCATGATCTACGTCGCCGACACGCTGGGCAACAAGATCCGCCGGGTCACGCCGTCGGGCGTGGTGACCACGCTGATGGGCAGCGCCACGTCCGGCCACGCCGACGGCACGAATGCCACCGCGACGCTCTATCTGCCGACGACCGTCACGTTCGACCGGAACGGCAACCTGATCTTCGCGGACTACAACAACAACACCATTCGCAAGATCACGCCTTAAGCGCGCGTGCCTCACGCGATTCCTGACCAGGCCTTGCTGCGATCCCTGGTCAGGCATCGCATTAGAGGACCCTCCTTAGCCGATGAGGCCACTCGTCCTACGGTCACTCGGCCGCATGCCGGCTCGAAACGCCAGTCCGCACTAAGATGGCGGCTACAACGACGTTTCGCCGCATGGCCTTCTCCCTCGAACGCGCTTCCTGCCGACTCAACACCGCCTACGGCGACTTCCAGATGCACGGGTTCAAGGACCTCGCGTCCGGGCTCGAGCACGT
>OUNM010033521.1_pt1 | contig 13174 bp, 10 predicted proteins | sample 1769961 | NCBI WGS metagenome assembly OUNM01 (sample SAMEA3914820, study PRJEB12502) | metagenome | biome: forest; material: soil | place: USA | collected 2012-03-12 | depth 0.3 m | reverse complement strand
GGGACGGGCTTGTTGGTGTTCGGGTCGCGGGCCTGCTCGTCGGTCCAGAAGACGCCCTCACCGAGATGGACGATGGTGCGAGCACCAATGCGCTCGACGAAGGTGACAGGCATGGCAAGCCCGCGCCCATGCGCCAGCGCCACCTGCTCCGGCCGGAAACCGTAAAGCACTTCGCCGCGCGCGCCGCGCAAGGTCGCCGCCAGTCCATCCGGCAGTGGCGGTGTGATGCCCAGCGGCCCGAGATCGACGACCAGCCCGCGGTCACTCTCCGCCGGCCGGCCCTTGAGCAGGTTCATGCCGGGCGCGCCGATGAAACGGGCGACGAAGACATTGACCGGATTGTTGTAGACCTCGAGCGGCGTGCCGACCTGCTGTAGCACGCCGTGGTCCATGACGGCGATGCGGTCGGCCATGGTCATGGCTTCGAGTTGGTCATGGGTGACATAGACCATGGTCTGCCTGAACTGGCGCTGCAGCTGTTTGAGTTCGGTGCGCATCACCGCCCGGAACGCCGCATCGACATTGGACAGCGGCTCGTCGAGCAGGAAGATCGCCGGCTCCATGATCGCCGAGCGGCCGATCGCCACGCGCTGCAAGATGTTGACGGACAACCGATCGGCCTTGCGGTCGAGCAGCGGCGTCAGCTGCAGCAATTCGGCGATTGCGCCGACGCGGCGGTCGATTTCGGCTTTCGCCGCACCGCGCATCCTTGGCCCATAGGCAAGATTCTGGCGCACTGTCATATGGGTGAAGATGGCATAGTTCTGGAAGACGAAGCCGACGCCACGCCGGCCCATCGGCACACCGGCCATGTCGCGCTCGCCAAACAGGATCTTGCCGCTGGTCGGCTCCTCCATGCCGGCGATCATGTTCATCGTCGTCGACTTGCCGCAGCCGGATGGCCCGAGCAGCGCCATGAACTCGCCATCCGCTATGTGGAGATCCATGGTCTTCAGCGCGGTGAAGTCGCCGAATGTCTTGGTGAGGTTGCGCAGCTGGATCGTGCTCATGCCGCCACCTGCCTTGCCTGCGCCATGCGCTTCATGGCGAACACGGCGACGATGGAGAGCACGATCAGGATGGCGAGTGCGATTGCCGCGACATAGCCCCAGATCAAATCCTGCGTAGTGACCTTGTAGATGTAGACCGAGATCGTTTCGGTGGCGACGCCGGGACCGCCGCCGGTCATGATATAGAGCGTGTCGAAGATCTTGAAGTTCTCGATCACGCGGATCGCCAGCGCGATGATGATGATGGTCTTCATCTTCGGCAGCACGATGGTGACGAAGCGCTGCCAGGGATTGGCGCCGAGCAGTGTCGCTGCCTTGATCTGGTCCTCCGGCACGCCGACCAGGCCGGCCAACAGGATGAGGAACATCAGCGGGGTCCACTGCCAGATGTCGGCGATCATCACCGCGATCAGCGCCAGGGTCGGGTCCGACAGCCAGGCGATGGTGACCTGCGTGCCCGATAGGGCGGACAGGATGTCGTTCACCGGCCCGCCCGACTGGAACAGCATGAAGAACATGTAGCCGGCCACCGCCGGCACCACCATCATCGGCATCAGAAGGATCGAATAGAAGATCCGCTTGCCTGGAAAGTCGTCGGCGAACAACGTCGCCAGCGCGAGGCCGAGCAGGAACTCCGCCGGCACGCAGACCAGCATGACGATAGCGGTACGCTGCAGCGCGCTCCAGAAGCGGGTGTCGGCCGCGAGGTCGGTATAGTTGGCGAAACTGTTCCACATCTCCCAGGCATTCCACCAGCCGGCGCCCGATAGGGGCGACCAGTCGGTGACGCTGATGTAGAGCTGCATCAAAAGCGGAAAGGCCGAGATGAACAGCACCAGGATCTGCGCCGGCAAGGTCAGGCGGAAACCCAGCCGCGCGCTCTCGTCCCCCTGCGCCGGCTTCGCACGCGCGGCACCCATCTTGTCCTCCGAAATCGTCGCCGTCACCGCGCTCATTGCTTGAGCGCTCCGAACGTGAGCCCGCGCACCAGGTGGCGCTGGATGGCGATGCCCATGATGACGGGCGGTACCGCCGCGATCAGACCGAGCGCAGCCTTGGCGCCGTAGAGCTGTCCGGTCATCGAGGAGGAGAGCGACGCCATGTAGACGGGGATCGTCACCCATTCGCGCGTCGTGAGCAGCAGCGCGATCAGGTAATCCGACCAGTTGAGGATGAAGACGAAGAGCGCGGCACTCGCCAGCGGCGCGCGCATCATTGGCAGCGTTATGCGGGTGAAGACCCGCAGCCGCGAGCAGCCCTCGACAAGTGCGGCTTCCTCGATCTCGCGGGGCATGTCGTCGAAGAAGGTCTTCATCAGCCAGAAGGCGAAGGGCAGCGTGACGATGCCGTAGATCAGCGCCAGCCCCCACCATGTGTCGTTGAGGTTGAGGAAAGCCCACATGATCATCACGGGGATCATGACGGCCATCGGCGGAAACAGCCTCAGCTGGATCAGCGCCAGCGGCAGGTTCTGGCCGGAGCCGAAGCGCGACAGGCCGTAGGCCGCGGCGGTGCCGGCCGACATCGCGATCGCGGTCCCGAACACCGCCGAGAGCAGCGACGACAGGATCGGCTTCAGCGCCGTGTGATCGAGCGCGACGATCAGGTCGTTGGCGGAATGGCCGAAGACGAACTGGAAATTGGCTAACGTCGGATCCTTCGGCCACCAGGTCAGGTCGGCGCCGGTGGCAGACCATTCGCCGATCGGCTTGAAGGCCATCGACACCATCCACAGGATCGGCACCAGTGTCACCGCCATCGCTGCGAGGATCGCGGCGTAGCGGAATATCTCGAAGGGAACGGAACGCTTCATCTGGCTGCTTTGCTGGTGGCGTCGTTGGCGAAGGGGAGGAGCAGTCGCCCCTCCCCTTCTTTTCTGATCCAGAGAGAAGGATCAGCTGATCGGATCGAGAACCGTGGGCCAGGCCTCCTTGTTGGTCTTGATGGCTTCGAGGAGCTTGTCCTCGCCGATGCGACGCGCGATCTTCTTCCATTCGCGTTCGGTGTCGGCCATCGCCTGCTCCGGCGTCTTGGCTTTGGTCAATGAGGCCATGAGGTTCTCGTCGAGCGCGTTATGGAAGGCGGTAGCTCCGGGATAGTTGATGGTCGGCACCGTGCGCGCCACCGTCTCGCGCACCACGTCCATGTGATAGGCGTGATAGGTCTGGCGAACGAGCGGATCGGAAAAGTCCGAGAGCCGGAACGGATCGAGATAGCCGCCAGGATTTGCGCTCATCCAGGCATAGATGCGGGCCGAGCCGAGCCACTGCAGCAGAAGGTAGGCGGCTTCCGGATTCTTCGACTGCGACGACACCATGCCGGTCAGCGAGAACCACAGAACGGAGCGGCTGATCAGCTTGCCGTCGATCTCGCGTCCCGGCGGCAGCATCGAGCCGATCTTGCCGGTGACCATCGAATCCTTGTTGCCGGCATTGTCGAGGAACTTCGGCAGGTTGGAGAAGGCGCAGGTCATCGCCGCACCGCCCTTGGCGAAATTGCCATACTGCTCCGGCCAGCCCCACGAAATCGCGTCCGGCGAATGGTGGAAGAGCGAGGCGACATATTCGTTGGTGGCGGCGATGCCGTGTTCGGAATTGATCAGCGGTTTGCCGTCATCGCCGAACAGGAACTGGTTGGGCGAAGCCATCGACACATAGCGCTGGTACCAGTTGGTGTAGCCCCAGCCCTGGTTGCGCAAATCGGTCGAGCCGAACAGGCCCTTGTCCGGGCGCTGGAAGAAGGCGGCGATATCGCCGTGCTGCTTCCAGGTCTTCGGGGGCGCCAGATCGTAGCCGTATTTGTCCTTGAAGGCCTTCTGCTCGGCTGCGTCGCCGAACAGGTCGGTGCGGTAGACCCAGGTCTGGAAGTCGCCGTCCAGCGACACGCCATAGTTCGAGCCGCGATATTTGTTGAGCAGCGACACACCCTTGGCGCCATCGACATAGCCGGTCTTGGGATCGTCCCACTCCGGCTTATACTGGGCAACGAAGTCGTCGAGCTTGGCGATGCCGCCGGTTTCGGCGAGGTCGCCGAGGCGGTTCCATTCGGTCGAATAGATGTCGTAGGCCCCACCCTTGGTGGAGATGTCCTGCATCGTCTTGGTGAATTCCTGGCCGTTCGGCAGGCCGACGATTTCGATCGGAATGCCGGTCTCCTTTTCCCACAATTCCTTGATCGACGGCGCGCCGGCCGGGAAAGGCTTGGTCAGCTGGCCGATCGAGCCGTCGGATAGGCCGAGCACGATCTTCGCCGGCGCCTTGCCAGCCGCCTTGAGGGCCTTGGCCGCCTCGACCGCGCGCCCTTCCGGCGTGTCGGGACCGTACTGATAGCGTTCCGCACCGTCGAAGCCGGTCGGCCCGCCGATCATGCCGGTCGCCAGCGCGTCTGCGGCAAAGGCGCGACCGGGACGAATGAACTGAGGTGCAATACCAGTCGCGGCGACGAACACCGCCGCCTTTCCTCCGGACGCCAGAAGTCGGCGCCGCGACATGCGGATCATTTGAGACATCGAGTTCCTCCCTTGGGGCCCGTTCCTCCATGGCCCACGGTGAGGGATATTGACGGCAGTGTGTGAAGCCTGTCAACATCATAAATGCTCAAAATACGTCATAAGATTGCAAATGAGAGAGAAAATGCAGCCTGCCGAACCCATCGCATCGCGTCCATTGCTCGGATTTGAGGGGATTTCGCCTCGATCCAACCGCCCGGGCTGGACTTTCGTTGCCTTCTCTACCGCGCCGGCTTGCGCGCAAGCCAAGGGCGGTTACATCATTTCACATCAGAATCGCGGTCGCTGCTGAGGCGTTTCCGGAACTGAGTGGAAGCTGCGTGATTGATGCTTGCGAAGAGGTGCTCGACGTGCGGTCAACGCTGACAGACATAGCCCGGGAAGCCGGCGTTTCTCCGGCCACTGTCGATCGCGTGCTCAACAACAGACCGGGGGTGCGGGCCCGCACCCGCGAGATCGTCATCGAGATGGCGCAGCGCCTGGGCTACATCGGCGAAACGCCGAACGGCGCGCCGCAGCGCGCCGCACCGGGCCAGACGGTCAGGCTCGACTTCGCTCTGCCGGCCGGCACCAACTCCTTCATCAAGCTGCTGCACCGCCACATCGAGGTACAGGCATCGGCGCGGCCAGATCTCGACGTCCGCGTGACGACGATCGAAGGCTTCAACCCCGACCGGCTCGCCCGCCTCTTGCAGGACTTGCACGGCCAGACGCAAGGCGTCGGCGTCATCGCGCTCGACCACCCGACGGTGCGCGAAGCGATCCGCTCGTTGTCGGCGAGCGACATCAAGGTCGTCACCATCGCCTCGGATATCCTGCATGTGCCGAGAGTCGCTTATATCGGCATCGACAACCGCGCCGCCGGTCGCCTGGCCGGCTATCTGCTGAACCGTTTCATGGGGGCAGGGCGCCCGGGCAAGGTCGCGCTCTTCGCGGGCTCGCTCGCCTATCGCGGCCACGAGGAGCGCGAGATGGGTTTTCGCCATATCGTGGCCGAGGAATCTCCCAACCTCCAGATCGTCGAGATGCGCGAAATGCTGGACGACCGCGAGAAGGCCTATTCGGAGGCCTCGGCTTTGCTCGAACGCCATCCCGACCTCGCGGCGATCTACAATGTCGGCGCCGGCAACACCGGCATCGCCCGGGCGCTCAAGGAGCGCGGCCGCGCAAAGGAGATCATCTTCCTCGGGCACGAAGTGACGGACGGCACCAAGGAGTTGCTGCTCGATGGCACTTTGGATGCGGTGATCGACCAGAACCCGCGCGTCGAGGCGCGCGAGGCGCTCAACGTCCTTTCCCATTCCGTCAGGGGCCTGTCCTACGATCTGCACCAGCCACGGTTGCAGGTAATTTTTCGCGAGAGCATCCCGGAGATTTGAAGGGGATAATACAAGCGTGAGCAATCCCCTTCCAGTAACGTTGAATCATGAACGTTGTGCTTTGGTCTAGGCGATAGTCTAGGCCGCGGAATGGACCAGGGTTGGAATTGGCGCGTGACGCGGTTTCCTGCGATTGAAGTAATCCAAAAACTCGAGAGCAGAAAATGGTGTCGAGAAGAGCCAGATAGAGCAACTTGATCGCGCTTCGTTTAAGCAGAGAAGGTTTTCTTTTCGTCGATGCTCGGGGAGCTATTGATAAAAGTGGCCGGACCTTGGCCAACAGATCAGAAACCTATTTCGACATAGTTTTCAGACGGCTTTCACGCTTACGGTGGATCAGTTGCGATGTCGGCGGAAATTCACGGCCCCAGGGTCAAAATCCTGGTCTACCCGTCTGTAGGTGCACTACCTTAGAAAGGCCCGCCGCGCCTCCGCAAGCGGGCCAATGCGCCGAACTATGCGGACGCACTTAGTTGTCCGTCACCTTTGGCACGGAAGATGACTCATCGGATCCGTCGGTCTCGGTACCGGAACCTGCGCCAGTGCCGGAGCCACCTGCTTTGTCCTCGCCCTGGTCGTCAGCAGATTCCGGGTCGCCATCATGGCTGCTAGAGCTTCCGCTGCTAATGTGGCTATTGCCGCCATCGTGCTCGCCGCCGTCACCGCCGCCATTGCCACCATTGCCGCGGGTTTGATATCGTCCAGGCCAAAAATAAGGGACGAACCGGCGGCAAGCGGCTTTTCGTGCCAATCACACCAATGCTCTCCGAGATACTGGATGCGGCCGACAGGCGCGGCGAAACCGTCCTGGTCAACGCCTATGGGGAGCCGTTCTCCGCCAAGTCGCTGACTGGAATGATGGCGCATTGGTGCAAGCTTGCCGGTCTTCCGAAAGGCCTGACACTGCATGGATTGCGGAAGTCGCTAGGCGTTTATCTGGCCGAGGCAGAGGCCTCAACCAGACAGCTCATGGATGTGCTCGGTCACGACGACATCGATCATGCAGAGCTCTATTCGCGCGAGGCATCGCAGGTACGGCTGGCGGTCCAGGGGATGGATCGAGTCGTGCGTCTCGTCACGCGCAAGCCGATGCTTGGCGAACCTATTGGCGAACCTCGTGGCGAACCACCTTCTAAAGTATTGATAAATAACGACAATGGTGGGCCCGGAGGGACTCGAACCCCCAACCAAGCGGTTATGAGCCGCCGGCTCTAACCATTGAGCTACAGGCCCCACGCCGGCTGGCTTAGTGTTTTTCGCTTGGCTGCACAAGGCTTTCAAAAGCGCTGGCGCGAAATGCCAAAATCAGCCCATATTCCGACGATAGAGCGGCCTGCGCCCATAAGGCGCTACATAGGGCCGGGCTCCCGCGCCGCATTGTCACGAATCGACGTCTCGCGGTTCGAGGCAGAGGCGGCAAGGAGCGCCGGGTTGCAGACATCGAGGAGTTTTCATGACCAGACATCTTTTGCCCATCGCGCTCGCTGCGGCGGTCGCGTTCCCCGCGCTGGCGAGCGCCGCGGACACCCAGCCTGCGCCCCGCATCATCGTCTCCGGCGAGGGCGAAGCGACGGTGGCGCCGGACATGGCGATCCTGTCGCTCAGCGTGATGCGCGAGGCAAAGACCGCGCGCGCCGCGCTTGATGCCAACAACGACGCCATGGCGGCGGTGATCGCTGCCATGAAGGCGGCCGGAATCGTCGACAAAGACCTGCAGACGGCCGGCCTCCAGATCAACCCGCGCTACAACTACACCAACAAGGCCGATGGCAGCCAGGAGGCCGAACTCGTCGCCTACCAGGTAACGAACACGCTGTCGGTGCGTGTGCGCGACGTCGACAAGACCGGCGACATCCTCGACAAGGCGGTCTCGCTCGGCGTCAACCAGGGGGGCGGCATCGCCTTCACCAACGACGATCCGAAGGCGACGATCGCCGAGGCGCGCAAGAAGGCGGTGGTCGACGCGATGGCCAAGGCCAAGACGCTCGCCGAGGCCGCCGGCGTCAGCCTTGGCAAGGTGCTCGAGATCACCGACCAGAACGTCGCGCCGGTACCGATGCCGATGAGCGCAAAGGCGTTCGATGCCGCCCGCGCGGCCGTGCCGGTCCAGGCCGGCGAGAATTCCTACAACGTCCAGGTCACCGTGACTTTCGAGTTGAAGTGACACCCGGCAAAAACGGGCGGAACCGAACCAGGAAACAAAAACCCCGGAGGATCGATCCCTCCGGGGTTTTTTCAAGCCCGCGCTTCAACATGTTGAAGGGGCTCCGCTACTCACAGGCGATCCTCGCAGGGATCGTCCTTCGGGATTGATCTTCGCAGAAGATCATATCCACAGGCGATCCTCGCCGAGGATCATCCTTCCTGCTTACCGATAGATGATCGGGCAGCCGCGCTCGTTAGCGAACACCACCACGACGCGATCGCCATCCTGCCGGCCGGCGACCTTCACGGTGCGGCGGCTGATATCGACGATGCGGGCGCGATAGATGCCCATGCGCTCGGCCTTGTCGAGTGCGCGGTCCGGCGAGCAGCCGCGCCAGTCGCGATCGCGGCGGCGATAGCCATCATCGTCACCGGTGTAGACGCCGAAACGCGGATCATGCCTGTCGCCGAAGCCGAGATAGAGGCTGTCCGCATGCGCCGGGATGGCGCCAAGCGTGCCGAGGCCGACAAGGGCCGAAAGGGCTGCCGTCTTGATCATGTTGAACATCGTCTCTCTCCTTGTTGAGGGCCATTGCCCTAGAACCAATGATTGGAAAATGCCTTTTTGAGTCTGAACTTCCTGCGAACCGCTCGTTCATGCCCGGTTCATGTGGCAAGAAAAGGAAAGACCTCACTTGTCCGCTACGCGCTTCACGCCAGGCCTAGACTGCGACCCCGGAGCCATATCAAATGCCCAACTTCGGGGTCGTCATCAAAAATGCGAACCCGCCAGGGTTCGTCGTCAACGTGCGAACCGTTCAAGGTTCGTCATAAATGCGAACCCGCCAGGGTTCGTCATCAACGTTCAAACCGTTCGAGGGTTCGTCATAAATGCGAACCCCTCATGGTTCGTCATCCAATATATAATCAAAATAGTCGTCCGGCTCGGCCAGATCGGTTTCCTTGGCCTTGACCCGACCCTGGATTGAGATACCGGCTTCATGCACCGTCTGCGCACTTCCTGAAACCAGCCAGTGCCACCAGTAGAGATCGCGGCCCTCAGCGATCAACCGGTAGGCGCAGGTCTTGGGCAGCCAGGTGATGGTGCGCACATTCTGCGGCGTCAGCCCGACACAGTCAGGCACGCGCGCCAAGCGGTTCGCATAGTCGGAGCACCGGCATTTTTCGGCGTCGAACAGACGGCAGCCAACGCTTGTCCAGAAGATCTCGCCGGTATCCTCGTCCTCGAGCTTGGACAGGCAGCATTTGCCGCAGCCGTCGCAAAGCGATTCCCACTCGGAAGGGGTCATCGCCTCGAGCGTCTTGGTTTTCCAGAACGGCGCGGTCATGCCCCTGGATTTGGCCCTCTGTCGCGCCCCGGTCAAGCTCTGCTGTCACGGTGGCCCACTATCAACATTAGAAAAACATCAAATTGCCCTCAAAAGGCCGGCCGGACAGCCTTGGTTGGCGCCAATGCCTTGCAAACGGAACCAATTGCGGTTGATGAAAGTTTGGGCAGGGATGGGACCCTACAAGGAGAATCTAATATGAAACGCCAACCACGGATTCTGGCGGGTACGGCAATCGGCCTGCTTATGGCGTCCGCGCCGTTGGGCGCATACCCGCTGCAGGGAAATGCCGCTTTCGGCACCTCGCACGGCGCGCCGCTGATCCTGGCGCAGGCAAGCTGCGCCGAAGGCCAGTCGGCGGAGCAGTGCGCGCAAGCCGGCCAACAGGGGGAAGCAGAGCAGCCGCGCAAAAAGAAGCGCGAACAGCAACAGCAGAGCGAATCGGCGCCGGCGGCCGAGCAGGCAGCGCCCGCGGAGCCTGAGCAGAAGCCGCGCAAGAAGCGGCAGGAGCAGACCGAGGCAGCACCCGCCGACCAGGGCGGCGCGCCTGCCACCGAAGATCAGCAGCCGCGCAAGAAGAAGCGGGAGCAGCAGATCCAAGCGGTCCCGGCTGATCAGGTCGCCCCGGCCAATGACGACCAGCAGCAGAGCGGCCAGGGTCGCAAGAAGCGCAAACAGGAGCAACAGCAGCAAATCGAGGCAGCACCTGCCGATCAGGGCGGCGCGCCTGCCAGCGACGATCAGCAACCGCGCAAGAAGAAGCGCAACCAGCAGCAGATCGAGGCGGCACCTGCCGATCAGCAGCCCGCCGGGCAGGTGGCGCCGGCAGGCGACGACCAGCAGCAAGGCAATCAGGGCAAGAGGAAGCGCAAGCACGATCAGCAGCAGACGGAAGGCGCGCCGGCCGCAGGTGCCGCCGGCCAGGCCACGCCAACCGAGCAGACGGCTCCCGCCAATGACAATCAGCAGGGCGGCGACCAGGGCAAGAAGAAGCGTCGCCAGAACCAGCAGGGCGAGCAGACCCCGGTGACTGAACCGGCGCAAAAGACCGCACCCGCGGGCGAACCCGTGCCGCAGGCGGAGCCGCTGCAGACCGGCGAACAGCCGGTCCAGGGCGAACAGCCTCAGGACAAGAAAAAGCGCGGCAAGAAGCCGACGGCCGAACAACCGGCAAATGGTGAACAGCCCGCGACCGGCGAACAAACCAAGACTGGCCAGCCCGCCACCGGCGAGCAGCAACCGGTTACCGGTGAGCAGCCGGCCAATGGCAATCAGCCGGCCAATGGCGGCAATGCCGCGCAGACCGGCAACCCGAACGAAGCGCCCATGCTGGACAGCCAGAAGGATGCTGTGCGCAAGCATCGTGGCGGTCAGAAGGGCGGCGCCCAGAACGACAACGGCCAGGCCGGCAACGGCCAGGCGGGCAGTGGCCAAGGCGGCAATCAAGCCGCAGGCGGCCAGCAGGCGCAGACGCCTGCCCCGGTCGACCAGGGACCGCCGCCCACCGACGACAAGTCGGCGCAGCAGGCGATCAAGCCCGAAAAGATCGTCCCGGTGACCGAGGAGAAGGGCAAGCGGATCGACCGCACGCCCGAAGAATTCTCCCGCGATCGCCGCCGGCCGCAGGGTGCGGACGTCGTGAAGCAGTTCGGCGACCGTGTCATCATCCAGTTCAACAACCAGACGTTCGTGGAAAGCAACGAGGCGCCTCGCATCACCCGCGGCGCCAAGGACGTTTACTACGAAGACCTGTCGGGCGGCCGCACCCGCGAAACTGTTGAGCGCGGCAACGGCGTGCGCGTCGTCACCATCCGCAACCGTTATGGTGACGTTATCCAGCGCTCGCGCGTCATGCCGGATGGCCGCGAGTACATCCTCAGCTATGTCGACGAGCGGCAGTATCGCAATGATGACGAGGATTGGCGCGATCCGGGCGACGACCTGCCGCCCATGCGGCTCACCATCCCGCGGCGCGACTACATTCTCGATTCCGAGGATGTGCAGAGCGATGACGACTACTACACCTTCCTCGAGCAGCCGCCAGTGGAGAAGGTGCAGCGCCTCTATTCGATCGACGAGGTGAAGCGCTCGGCCCGTGTGCGCGACATTGCCCGGCGTATCGATCTCGATACGCTGAACTTCGATTTCGGCTCGGCGACGATCTCCGACACCGAAGTGCAGAAGCTCGAAGGCGTCGCCAACGCCATGGAGAAGCTGCTCAAGAAGAACCCGGCCGAGACCTTCCTGATCGAAGGCCACACCGACGCCGTCGGCACGCCCGAGGCAAATCTCGCTCTGTCGGACCGCCGCGCGGAAGCGGTCGCGGAGGCGCTCACCAACGCCTTCGGCATCCCAGCCGAGAACCTCACCACGCAAGGTTATGGCGAGGAATATCTCAAGGTGGACACGTCGGCGCCGAACCGCGAAAACCGGCGCGTCGCAATCCGCCGCATCACCTCGCTGGTGGCGCCGGTGGCGAACAACAGCGAGCAGTGATGAGCGTTTGATTTCAAAACCTTGACCGGGTTTTTGGAATCATCGCCAAAACCGAGGCCCGTCCCTTGCCGGACGGGCCTTTCTTTTCCTGGCTCAAGAAGATTTGTCCTGCCGAGACCCGGCTAACTCATTGAATTGCCGCATTGCCACACCCAGATTCTGGTCAGGGCGTTCCCTGCCCTGTCCCGACTCCAGCGGGACACATTGAGCCCCGCCGGTCCCCTCGCCGGCGGGGTTTTTTGTCTTGAAAACCGGTCCCATCTGGCCGAAATACCCGCTATCGCAATTTGACCGGAACCCTTCATGAAGCGTCTCGAACTCGCCATCGAATCCATCATCCTGGCCTCGCGCTGGCTGCTGGTCGTGTTCTATCTGGGGCTCGGCGTGGCGCTTGCCATCTATGCGCTTTCCTTCGGCAAGAAGCTCTACGAGTTCGTGTCGACCGCTTTCACGCTCGGCGACACCGACACGATCCTGAAGATGCTCGGCCTGATCGATGCAGCGCTCGTCGCCTCGCTGGTGGTCATGGTGATCATCTCGGGCTACGAGAACTTCGTCAGCCGCTTCGATGACCAGGATGGCGAGGTCCACTGGCTGGGCACGATCGATGTCGGCTCGCTGAAGGTCAAGGTTGCCTCGACCATCGTTGCCATCTCATCCATTCACCTTTTGCAGGTGTTCCTCAACTCCGTTTCCTACACAACCGACCAGCTGATGTGGCTGACCATCATCCACCTCGCCTTCGTCGCCTCGGCGTTCATGCTCGCCTATATCGACCGGGTGATGGCGCTGGCCAAGGGCAAGAAGGCCGAAGAATAAGCGTTTTTTCCAGCGTCAGTAGATATTCCTGATGTTGGTGTCGGTCGTGGCAAACACCTCGTCCGGCACGAAGAAATCGCCGGCCAGCGGCCCGGTCGCACCCGGCGCGTAGACTGAAAAGTCCGTCACGCCTTCGGCACGCAGCACCTCCTCGTCGATGTAGAAATTGCCGGTCGCTTCGCGCGAAGGCCGCATGAAGATCGCATGCGCCGCATCGGCCATGATCTCCGGCGAACGGCTCATCGCCGCCACGGTCGCCCCGCCAAGCAGATTGCGCACCGCCGCCGTGTCGATGGTCGAGATCGGCCACAGCGAATTGACCGCGATGCCGTCCTTGGCAAACTCCGCGCTCATGCCCAGCGTGCACATCGACATGCCGAACTTTGCCATCGTGTAGGCGACATGGTTCTTGAACCATTTGGCCTTCATGTCGAGCGGCGGCGCCAGATTCAGGATGTGAGGATTCTT
>OUNM010111470.1_pt1 | contig 13179 bp, 12 predicted proteins | sample 1769961 | NCBI WGS metagenome assembly OUNM01 (sample SAMEA3914820, study PRJEB12502) | metagenome | biome: forest; material: soil | place: USA | collected 2012-03-12 | depth 0.3 m | reverse complement strand
CTAGTGGCAATTATAGGTTCGATTGATGTGGTGATGGGAGAGGTAGATAGGTAGAAATTTGAAAAGTTAAAAGATACAAAATATGTATCTTTGATCTATGATTACCCTCGTTCAACAAAAAGTCATTTTAGACAAGATGTTATCTTTTAATCCAAAAAGGATTGGAATTTTTGGATCTTATGTTAGAGGTGAACATACCACTCAAAGTGACTTGGACATATTGGTCGATTTTTATGGACGAGTTAATTTATTAGAATTAGTAGGATTAGAGCAAGAATTATCAGACTTGCTAGGAATAAAAGTAGATTTGATAACAGAACGTTCATTAACCGACAGCCTCAAAAAGTATGTCATGAACGAAGTCATATTTTTTTACGAGTGAACAAAGACTTTTTGATATACATAGAACATATGCTTATCTGCATTGATAAGATACAAGTATATACTGACGGTTTAGATGAAGACGCTTTTATAGAGAACAGTCTTGTACAAGACGCGACCATACGAAATATTGAGATAATAGGCGAGGCTACGAAAAAATTACCTGCTGATTTTAGGCTTAAATACCCAGAAATAAAATGGAAGAAGATCGCTGGCATGAGAGACAAACTTATTCATGATTATATTGGGGTAGATAATTGGGCTGTGTGGGGCGTAGTGGCAGATGTTTTGCCTAATTTTAAAATAGAGCTAGAAAGAATTATGCGGCTAGAAAATAAATAACCGTAGTTGAAAAAGACTAATTGAAATTTTATTTTTCAATCTTCTTGTTATTTTACCATTCCCTCAAACGCTCCAAGTGCCATCACCATTCGGATTTCTGAAAAAGTATACTCCTCCCCTAGAAAATGTTTGATGGGAGCATATAATGTCGTATCTAATTGGACTGCGGCCTCACGAATTCTCTGTAGTTTTGTTTCTGTCACAAAAGAGTGGATAGGAAGATCGCCTGTGGCAACATAGTAAGAAAGGTGGCCTTCAATCGTACTTCGGGCCATGTCCCTTTCTTGGGCAATTTCATCGATCGATTTACCGTCTTTATAAAGTTGAAAACTGGTTTCTCTGGAAGAACCGATAGACCCCTTGACATTTTTTTCCTTTGCACCAGCTCGTTTCCCTTTTTTCTTTCCAAAATCCGGTTCTTGGACCATTTCTTGCATTTGGGTTTTTCTTGTTTCCAGCACTTCCTGGTTTGCGATAATTTCTTTTGTCCATTCCATTTTATCCACTTTTGCCTTTAAAAGCCGTTCGGCCTTTGCAATGGATTGGTACTGTTTAAAAAATTGGCGATCCAATTCTTTCAGCTCTTCTGTATAGCCCTTGGCTTTTTTTTCATTTTGTAAAGAAGCGATATGCGCTAGGAGGTTTTCAGAAAATTTTTGGAAGATAGGTTCAAAATAACGTTTAGCAGATGCTACTCGGCCGTAAAGTAGGTCAAAGTAATCAAGTGTTGGTGCATGAAAAATCTTTTGAAGTTGCAGCAAAAATTTATCGGCGACAATTTTTGCTTCTTCCAACTCATTTTGAACGGTCTGCGCCCAAGGGAAATGTTTTTGCTTTTCGGATCTGAGTTCGTCTTTAGAGTAACTGGAAACATGCAATTGCACTTGGGAAACTAAGGGAAGGAAATTAAAAGCCGTCAGCAAAAATTCTTGAAAATAACTCGCAGATTCACGTTCAAAAATGATATCTAAGTTTTCTATTGTTTCCTTTGATTCAGAAAATCGACGGATCGACTTGTCTTGGTACAAATTTGCATTGCGGATAGGAGAGGTAAGGACTAATCCTTGCAAAGAAGTAAGCCTAGAAAGTGCTACGTACATTTGCCCTGGAGCGAAAACAGACCCGATATCTAAAATGGCTTTATCAAATGTAAGACCTTGACTTTTATGTACCGTAATGGCCCAAGCCAAACGCAACGGATACTGAATGAACTTACCAATTGTATTTTCTTCGATTTCATTGGTGCTTTCATTCAAGGAATAGCGTTTGTTTTCCCACGCATACCGTTCTACCTGTACCGAAGTTTTATCCGGAAACGTCACTTCGATCACAGTTTCCTTTATTAGGCTCAATACGCCAATTTTCCCATTAAAATAGAGCTGCTTTCCAGAAGTGTCATTTTTTACAAACATGACTTGCGCCCCTTCTTTCAATTCCAATATTTTTTCGATCGGATAAGTAAGTTCAGAAAACTCACCTTCTATGGAAGCCTGAAAAAAGAAAGATTTAGCAGGGAGCTTTTGCAAGGCTTGTTTGTTCTGTGAGTCGGCCTTGTGATTATGTGTTGTAAGTTGGATATAGCCATCTCCTGTTTGTGGTTCAAAATGGGGAATGCAATATTGGTTCAGTGTTTCAATATCGTGAGAGTTTAAATGGTTGTCGCGCAAATGGTTGAGAATGGATACGAAGGCCGCGTCTTTTTGCCTGTAGATTTTATCCAATTCGATATACAAAGGCCTATTTTCCTTAAGTACTTGTGCATCAAAAAAATAGACGCTTGCGTAATAGGAACGCAAAATATTCCATTCTCCCTCTTTCACGACGGGAGGAAGCTGTAGCAAATCCCCGATGAAAAGAACTTGCACCCCGCCAAACGATGTTTGGTGTTGACGCCGTACGTGCCGTAAAATAATATCGATGGCGTCTACCAAGTCGGATCGCAGCATACTCACTTCATCGATCACCAACAATTCCATTTCTTGCAGTAATTTTCGCTTGGTAGCGTTCATTTGCATTTCACGGATGAGCGAATAAGGAGTAGTTATTTTAGATTGTACGTTTACTCCCACCTTGTAAGTATTGTCGGGAACAAAAGCTCCAAAGGGCAAATGAAAAAGTGAATGCAAAGTAACACCGCCCGCATTGATCGCTGCAATGCCGGTAGGAGCGGCTACGATCACATTTTTATGTGTGTGTTGGATAATGGATTTTAGGAACGTTGTTTTTCCGGTACCTGCTTTTCCGGTGAGGAAAACATGTTGCTTGGTGTTGTGAATAAACATCGATGCGATTTGCCCAGCCGCTTTTTCTTGATGTTTTTCCATGGTCGCAATAAAAGGGAAAGATACAAAATCAAACCCTAAGATAAATATTTTTTAAAACAAAAAATTAAGGTTTGACGGGAGGCTCCATCACATGGCCGCAATGGGAACAAGTACGAAGCGATTCAGAATGGTAGAAGCGATTCATCACTTCAGGAAGTTCTTTTACGATATCTGTCAGGTCGATGTATTCTTCGTATAACTTATGCTGACAATTTTCACAGAACCAAAGAAAACCATCCTTTTCACCGGTCTTGCGATGTCTTTCCAGTACGAGACCTACTGTATTGGGCCCGCGCTGGGGCAAATGCGGAATCCTTGGTGGAAGCAAAAACATATTGCCCTCTTCGATGACAATATCTTCTATTTTGCCCTCATTCAGTATACGCAAGTTGATGGTACCTTCCAATTGGTAAAAAAGTTCTTCGCTTTGGTTAAAGTGAAAGTCTTTCCTAGAATTTGGGCCACCTACCACCATGACAATGAAATCATCATTTTCTTTGTAAATGACTTGATTTCCTACAGGAGGTTTTAACAGGGACCGATTTTCATCGATCCATTTTTTTAAGTGAAGGGGCTTTCTGATTTCCATTTGATCTTTGTTACTCAATAATAGTTTTTTTTCTTTTCCTAAAAAAAGGATCTGCTTCTTGATCTCGTTTGTTCCTTCTTCCTTGCATTTTGTGCATAACGGCTTAATTCTTAACTTTGATTAAAAGCGTTAATTAGCATTCATAATTTAGAGATTTTGAAACTGATAAGATTATCTCCTACTTTTTTTGCCTTTGCTATCTTCCTTCTGTACGTTGAAAATACAAATGCCCAGCAGCGAAATGCTTTTTTTGTGAAAGCTGACGAAGTGTTGACAGCCAATAGATACGATGAGGCAGCACGCTTGTATAAAGAAGGGTTGAAAACAGATCCAGAGGATTTGGCTGCCCAGTACAGTTGCGGTATTTCGCTCTTTAAAGCCGGAAAAAAAGCGAACTCGCTCTCTTACTTCAAAACGGTTTATCACCAAAACCCTCATCAAGACAAATATTTACTAAAGTACTTGGGACGGGCCTATCAATTGAATTACAAATTCGATTCTGCCATCGCTGTTTTCAAAGAATATGAAAAACATCTGCATAAACATGCACAGGAGCAGCAAGGAACAGAAAAAGAGCTCATCGACAAACGAATCCAAGAATGCTTGAGCGCAAAGCTTTTGATAAAACATCCGAAAGAAGTCAAAATCAAAAATTTGGGAAATGCGGTGAATTCACCTTATGATGATTATTCTCCTACGATCTCTGCGGACGAGAAGACCTTGATGTTCACATCGCGGAGAGACCACGTGGAGATAGATGAAAACAATTTTTCAAAGAAGGAACAAAAGTATTACGAAGAAGTGCTGATTTCGGAATGGGAAGACAGCACATGGGGCGCAGCACACGGCATTGGCGAAAATGTGAACGGAAGACGCCACGATGCGAGCGTAAGCGTTTCACCGGACGGACAACGGTTGATTGTGTATAAATCCACTCCACAGACCAAAGGAGATCTTTATTATAGCCAGTTGGTGGATAGTATTTGGAATGAGCCCGTAAAATTCGGAGGGGAAATAAACAGCCATCATTTTGAACCAAGTGCCGTGATCAACTCTGCAGAAAATAGCTTGATCTTTTCCAGTGATAGGCCAGGTGGCTTTGGCGGCCTAGATTTATACATAAGCAAACTATTGCCCAACGGACAATGGGGAAAGCCTGAAAACCTAGGTGCCGGTATCAATACCAAATACGACGAAGATGCTCCCTTTTTACAGGCAGACGAAAAAACCTTGCATTTCAGTTCAAATGGCCATAATTCGATGGGTGGATACGATATTTTTACGACTGTCTTTAATCAGACTACCAAAGCATGGGGTACTCCGGAGAATGCCGGATACCCGGTCAACACACCCGATGACGACATCTATTTTACGTGGAACAACCGCGGAACGCATGCTTTCTTTTCTTCCATAAGGGAAATAGGAATGGGAGGACAAGATATCTACATGTTAGAATTGCCTGAAGATGTTCCATCCATCGTAATCGTGAAAGGCGTCGTGAGTGACAAGATAACTAACTCTCCTTTGGGTTCTCCTCTTAAGGTCACGGTCTATTCATTGGACAGCAATAAAATCGTAGGCTTTTACAATTCCAGCCATGCCACCGGAAGTTACATTTTTACTGTTCCTCACGATGACACCTATGGGATGCAAGTAGAAGCAGAAGGGTATTTGTTGCATTCTGAGAACTTTACAGTTCCTAAGACAACTGAAGTGACGGAGTTGTCCAAACATGTGGAACTGCAACCCATTAAAGAAGGAAATAAGGTAGTTTTGAACAATGTATTTTTTCAATACAACAAAAGCAAATTGGAGCCGGGATCCAAAATGGAGTTAAAGGCCGTGAAAGATTTCATGTTAAAAAATCCCGAATTATTTGTAGAAATCGGAGGCCATACCGATAGTATCGGGTCGGAACAGTATAATTTACGGCTCTCGGAAGCACGTGCACTTGCCGTAAAAAAATATTTGGAAAAACTGGGAGTACAATCAAATCGACTGACCTACAAAGGCTATAGCTTCTTGCATCCCATTGCGAGCAACCAAACCGAAGAGGGAAGAAAAAAGAACAGGAGAACGGAGTTTTTGGTATTGACTTATAAACCCTGAGTATCTTCAAGGGAGTAAACCAAGTGGTTTTATTTTTTAGAAAAAGTACCCGTGTAAAGAACATCCTATACGTGGGAATAAGAGCAATGATTGCTTGCATTTTCTTGTTGCTCACGTTATTTTTCCTTTCTCCAACCACATTCAGAAATCCTTATTCAACGGTATTAGAAGATAGAAACGGCCATTTATTAGGGGCAAACATAGCCAAAGACGGACAATGGCGTTTTCCTGCATCGGATTCTATTCCACGCAATTTTGCTACGTGCGTTACACTTTTTGAAGACAGACACTTTTATCGGCATTTTGGCTTTGATCCGATCGCCTTTTTTCGGGCATGCTATGTGAATGCAAAAGCGGGCAAAATCAAACAAGGTGGCAGCACCATTACGATGCAGACCATACGATTGGCAAGAAACAATCCCCCAAGGACTATTTGGGAAAAGTTCTATGAGATTTTACTGGCAATTCGATTGGAAGTTTCTTGCTCGAAAAAGGAAATTTTGGCTAAGTATGCTTCTCATGCACCATTTGGAGGCAACGTGGTGGGCTTGGATGCAGCTGCTTGGCGTTATTTTGGCAGAAAATCAACCCAACTCTCTTGGGGAGAGGCCGCATTATTGGCTGTACTTCCGAATAGTCCTACTCTTATTTACCCAGGTAAAAACCATGGGGTCTTACTTAAAAAGCGCAATCGCTTGTTGGAAAAATTGCTTTTGGAACATCAGATAGATTCTAATACTTATTTCTTGGCAAAATTGGAACCGATCCCTCCTTCTCCCAACCCGCTTCCTAGGTTTGCCCCGCATTTGTTGAATAGGTGTATAAAAGAAGGGCATGAGGGGAAAAAAATAGTTTCGTCTTTGACCTTGTCGGTACAACAAAAGGCCATAGAGCAATTGGAAAAATACCATGCAAAGCTGGAAAGCAACTCGATCCACAACGGGGCTGTTTTGATACTGGATATTTCATCTGCAAAAGTATTGGCTTATGTGGGAAATGTTCACACGACAAAGGAGCTGGAAGGGAGCGAAGTAGATGTGATCGCTTCTTCGCGGAGTTTTGGAAGTTTATTAAAACCATTACTTTATGCAGCAGCCTTGGATGACGGCCTTTTGCTTCCTGAAATGTTGATGACAGATATTCCTACCAATATTGCAGGGTATAAACCACAGAACTTTTTTAAACAATACGATGGGGCGGTACCGGCAAATGAAGCCCTCTGTCGTTCTTTAAATATTCCTTTTGTAAGGCTGTTGCACGATTATGGGACACAAAAGTATTTTGATCTAGTAGTAAAATCGGGAATTTCTACCTTACACAAATCTCCAAGTCATTATGGCTTGTCCATTATCTTGGGAGGAGCAGAAAGCAATTTGTGGGATTTGACAGGAATGTACGTATCGCTGGCACGAAGTGTAGTAAAGAATGAAACCTCTTTCGCTTCTCCTATTCTTTGGAAAGACAGTACGTATAAAAAATGTAAAAAGCAGCCTGAAATTTCCTTGGCGAGTCTTTATTTTACGTTAGAGGCTATTTCAGAAAACAAGCGACCAGGTACAGAAGGACAATGGCTCCTTTTCCCCTCTTCTCAAAAAATTTATTGGAAAACAGGAACTAGCTTCGGTTCCCGGGATGCTTGGGCCGTCGGTGTTTCGTCAAAATATGCGGTGGGTGTGTGGTTGGGCAATTCAAGTGGGGAAGGACGCCCTGGATTGACAGGAATTGGCACCGCCGCTCCTTTGATGTTCGATTTATTTTCGGATCTTCCGAAAGCGACCCCGCTTTCTATGCCCAAAGAAGATTTTGTTTCACTTCCCGTATGTGTACAAAGTGGCTACAAAGCCTCTCGCGTATGCCCCCATGTTCAGGAGAAATGGTTGCCTTCAGGAGCGACAAAATCCGTCAATTGCCCCTATCACTATTTAATCCATCTAGATCGAAGTAGAAAATATAGAGTAAACAGTTCGTGCGAGCAGGTGGAAAGAATGCAGCATACGCCATGGTTTGTCCTTTCTACGATTCAAGAGTGGTATTATAAACCAAAACATCCCAATTATGTCCCACTACCGAGTTGGAGAAAGGACTGTGAAAAAAGTAGTGTACGGAAAGACCTCGAAATCATCTATCCAAAGCAGAAGGCGCAAATTTATATTCCTTATGAGATAAACAATAAGTTGGGTAAAGTGGTCATGGAAGCGGCACACAGCAGGAGAAACGCCACATTATTTTGGCATGTTGACAAAGATTTTGTGGGAGAGACGACTTATGTTCACCAATTGGAATTGCAGATTCAACCAGGCCATCATACCTTGACCATCGTAGACGATGAAGGCCAAGCGCAACAAGTAAAATTCGAGGTTTTGGCAAAAACAAAGTGATATTTTGAAAATATGTGCTACATTTGCAACCTATTTTATGGAGGATGTAGCTCAGCTGGTTAGAGCGCCTGATTGTGGTTCAGGAGGTCGTGGGTTCGAACCCCATCTTTCTCCCCAAAAGCTCCGAGAATGGAGCTTTTTGTTTTTAGCAGGAAACATTTCCTTGGGCTTTTTACTAGACTGGTCCCGCGTATTATTTTTTGGATTAGAAATTGTACAATCCATGGCAATTAATGTTAAATGGCATTATTCATTGTAAGTTTGTGCCCTTATTAAAAAAATGAATCCGGAACTGAACGCAGCAGAGATACAAAAGGCAGGTGAACGTTTACAGGGATCGATTTACCAAACGCCGACTCAATTGAATGTCAATCTTTCTGAAAAATACGGATGCTCTATTTATCTGAAACGGGAAGATTTACAGATCGTACGGTCGTATAAAATTAGAGGGGCCTTTAATTTCATCAGTTCACAACCCAAAGAAGCCTTGGCTGCAGGCGTTGTGTGCGCCAGTGCAGGCAATCATGCGCAGGGGGTTGCACTTTCGTGCAACAAGTTAAAAATCGTTGGAAAGATTTTTATGCCAACAACGACCCCCAAACAAAAAGTCAAACAAGTGAGCATGTTTGGGAAAGAATGGGTAGAAGTGATTCTGGTGGGAGACACGTTTGATGATTCCTACAATGAATCTATTAAATATTGCCAAGAGAAGGGAATGCTGTTTATTCATCCTTTTAATGATTACAAGGTGATGGCAGGTCAAGGAACAGTTGGAATAGAAATTTTGGCAGACACACCTGTTCCGATCGATTATTTATTTATGCCAGTTGGTGGTGGTGGCCTCGCCTCTGGCGTAGGCACTTATTTTAAGGAAAAAAGCCCTACTACAAAACTTATTGGGATAGAACCCGCAGGAGCTCCAAGCATGGAGCAGTCTATCAAATACGATAAGCTCGTTACCTTGGATACGATCGACAAATTCGTAGATGGGGCGGCAGTAAAGGGAGTGGGAGACAAGACATTTGAGATTTGCAAAAATATACTGGACGATATTGTGCTTGTCCCAGAAGGAAAAGTGTGCAGTACCATTTTGAAATTATACAATGAAGAAGCGATCGTGGTAGAGCCCGCAGGTTCGCTTTCTATCGCTGCTTTAGATTTCTATACCGAAGAAATCAAGGGAAAAAATGTCGTCTGTGTAGTGAGTGGAAGTAACAACGATATTTCCCGTATGCAAGAGATTATCGAACGCTCGCTCATTTACGAGGGATTAAAGCATTATTTTATCGTCAATTTTCCGCAAAGGGCCGGTGCGTTAAAAGAGTTTGTCAATGACGTACTTGGACCGAACGATGATATAACAAGGTTTGAATATGTGAAGAAAACAAATAGGGAAGAAGGACCGGCAATTGTAGGAATTGAGTTAAAAAAGCAAGAAGATTTTCAGCCCCTTATACAAAGGATGACCGCAAAAGGATTTAACCATGTGCACATCAATGAAGATCCCACATTGTTTAATTATGCGATTTAACATTTAGGTCATACTTCCGCTGTAATTTGCTCTTATGTGGCTCAGAAAGTTTTTTCAAAGCAATCGTTTCTTTCTCTATCCTTTCCTCGCTTTTGTAGTAATCGGCGCCATTTTACTTTGTTTGTGGACAAAGGATGTACTGTTTTTAGCCGTTAACTCCCGCTATTCCCCTTTTGGAGATGTTTTTTTTAAATATTATACCCACATCGGAGACGGAAAAACATGCATTGTGTTTGTCATTTTATTGTTTCTGTTCGTCTCCAAATACAAAGGGATCGTGCTTTTAACTACTTATGTGCTTTCTTCTCTTCCCACGCAAATAGTCAAACTCTATCTTTTTCAACCCTCTTATCGCCCCAAGTCTTATTTTTGGACCGATTATCACCGCCTCCATTTTGTAGACGGAGTAGAGATTCTGGTTTCCAATAGTTTTCCCAGTGGCCATACTTCCGCCGCATTTGCTATGCTTCTTACCTTTTCCCATTTCGTTCAAAACAAGGTGCTTTCTTTTTTGTTCTTTTTGATCGCTTTTTTTACAGGCTATTCCCGAATGTATTTGGCACAGCACTTCTTTGCCGATACGTATGCAGGAAGTATTATTGCGATCATCATGACCATTTTTGCCATCTACTTAGCAGAAGAGGCGTTTCATTGGAAAGAAAATCCCTCCCTGCAAAACGGCCTTCTCTATACGATCTGATATGAAGAGAATCGTTTCATTGCCTACCCCACTTCTCTATCTGATCCTTTGTGTTATATCCGCTTGTATGTATTTCCCATTTTTGGGTTCAGTGCACCTATTCGACTGGGATGAAATTAATTTTTCAGAATCGGCACGGGAAATGCTTTTGACACACGACTATGTTCGTGTACAAGTTAATTTTCAGCCCTTTTGGGAGAAACCTCCGTTCTTCATTTGGTTACAAGTACTGAGTATGAAATTGTTTGGTATAACGGAATTTGCTGCCCGTTTTCCAAATGCAGCGATGGGAGTTGTTACATCCTGCGTCCTGTTTTATGTCGGAAAAAAGGAATTTGATCTGAAATTTGCCTTGTTGTGGGTAGCAGTCTACATGGGCTCATTCTTGCCACATTTCTATTTTAGGACTGCCATTATGGATCCTACGTTTAATCTTTTTATTTTTTTGGGAGTCTATCATTTGTTCAAGCTAAGTGGATTGCGTCAAGAAGCGTCAGGAGGCTTTTCCATAAAAAGTTGTTTGGCGGGTTTTTTTATCGGCATGGCCATCATCACAAAAGGTCCTGTTGCTTTGCTGGTCTTTTTGCTTTGTTTATTTGTCTTTTTAGTAATCAAAAAAAGATGGGACTATTTCACTTTCTTAGATGCCGTTACTTTTATAATCACCTGTTTCCTGACCTCCGCTATTTGGTTCGGGTATGAAACCTATCAAAATGGGATATGGTTTATGAAAGAGTTCATTGTGTATCAGATCCGGCTTTTTAGTACACAGGATGCAGGGCATGGAGGACCTTTTATCTACCATTTTATTGTCTTGCTGGTGGGCTGTTTCCCTGCCTCCCTGTTTTTCTTAGGCAGTTTTGGATCGCATCACAATCTCCCGTATCGGCAACGCTTGTTTATTACTTGGATGATGATTTTATTTTGGGTCCATCTTCTCTTATTCTCCATTGTAAAAACAAAAATTGTCCATTATTCTTCCCTCTGTTATTTTCCCCTGACGTTTCTTGCAACGGTTTTTATCTATAAGATCTTAAATTCTAAAGCGCAGTTAAAGAGCTGGCAGCTCGTACTCTATTATACCATTACTTCTCTTTTTTCCCTCGTCTTTATTGCACTTCCTTGGGTTGGGAAATTCTCAGCTCGACTTATTCCTTATATCGAAGATCCATTTGTCGTAGGGAATCTCCAAGCCGATGTTAGGTGGCCTCTTTATCTGTTTTTCATCGGCCCGCTCTACTTTATTTTTATGTGCATGATAGGGAGAACATTGAAGAGAACTCCCAAAATGATCGTGCTTTCCTTTGCCGGAACAATTATTATTATCCAATTCGTGCTTGCCACCTTTGTGCCCCGTATCGAGAAATATTCGCAAGGAGCATTGATTGATTTTTACATCTCTCATCAGCAAGACGATGTGTATGTTCAATCTATTGGTTTTAAAAGCTATGGACAATATTTTTATACACAAAGGAAGCCATCTTACAATACGTCTGTAGATGAAGGGCGTGCATTGGCACCTGCTCCCTTGGACAAGCCCGTTTTTCTCGTAGTTAAAAATATGCAAGAACAGGATTATTTAGAACTAAAGCGATTTAAGCGGCTCGGTGAGAAAAACGGCTTTGTTTTTTTCAAGAGAGGAAAAGGAGACTAAGGCGCTAATACGAATCAGAAAATCCTGTCAAAAAAGCAATATCACGGATGAGTGGGAAATGTGCTGTATGTGGGGCAGAATTCCGATGCGGAAGAGAAGCTACCGATACTCCATGTTGGTGTAGCACATTCCCTCCCATTTTTCCTTTGGAAAAAGAGGCGCTATGTCTTTGTCCCGCGTGTTTAAAGAACAAAACAATTGAAAAAATTAAAGACTGGGTAGAAAGGGCATCGCAAGAGAAAGAGCTTCGGGATAAAATCCAAGAATTGTCTACAATACCTCTTTTAGAAGGCATTGATTTTTATCAAGAAGAGGGAAACATAGTGTTTACTTCTTGGTATCATTTAAAAAGGGGAACCTGCTGCAAGTGCGGATGCAGGCATTGTCCTTATAGGTCTAATTAGATGATATGACCGGCAACAACCCATTTACAATCGTTTTTCCAAGCGGTAATCGTTCATGGAATACGATTTCCCAATGGGGATGTCTTCCTCAAAGAGAATTGAATATCCTTTTTGTTTATAAAAATGAAGTGCGTCGTTGTATCTGTTTACATTCAACTGCATATGGGCGCACCCTGCTTTCGATGCTTCGCGTTCGATAAATGAAAGAAGGCCAGTTCCTACTTTTTTTCCTTGGGCAGAGGGGAGCACGTACAACTTGTGCAATCTCCCGAGTGAGTTTTCAATCGAATAAGAAGCAAACCCTAAGATCCCACTGGCATCTTGTGCAAATAGGAAGCAATGCTTCTTTTCCTTCATTTGGATTGTCAATGCATCTAAAGAGTAGATCAAATGAAGCATGTAATCTAGTTGATCCTGAGATAAAATAGTTCCGTAAGTAACCGGCCATGTTACAAAGGCAATTTCTCTCACGATGGAGAGGTCTTTTTCTGTGGCGATGCGAATTTCCATGCAACGAATGAGGAATGTAGCAACTCAAAACAAGTGTAAAACTGCTTTGAATTATTTATTTTTTTCGGATTAAAAACTCCACGCGCCTGTTCTGTTGACGATTTTCTTCGGATGTATTGGGAAATAGCGGTTTGCTTTCGCCATATCCTACAGCCCTCATCCGAGCAAATTCCACACCTTTGTCATACAGGTAGAAGAGGACCTTTTTCGCGCGTTCTTCCGAAAGTTTCAGATTGTCTTGGTCGGAACCTATATCG
>OUNM010339666.1_pt1 | contig 13219 bp, 13 predicted proteins | sample 1769961 | NCBI WGS metagenome assembly OUNM01 (sample SAMEA3914820, study PRJEB12502) | metagenome | biome: forest; material: soil | place: USA | collected 2012-03-12 | depth 0.3 m | reverse complement strand
CGCTGGAAACAAATAATGTCTCCATCCTGGAGCTCTGCCGCTTTGAGCGATTGTTTTCCTTTCAGGCCCTCAATCATATTAGGCTTGATTTCCTAGGAGAAGGTCAGAAAACTACTCAGGCCGAGCCGGTCAATCAAGAAGATCTGACTTACCTCCCAGAGCTGGATCCGTTCATCGCCCGACAACTTCTCCCAGCCCATCTTCTTCAAGATGATCGGAATAAGATCCTCCACTTTCTTCTCCTTGCTGATGTAGACATGGCCAAGACCTCTCAGGACTTGGCCCTCGGCGTCGAACCATTTGAGGAAGAGCAGGATGAGGTCGTTCTTCACGACCACCCCATTCGGCAGCCCAGGGTATGTCGGCCAAACCGCGGCGCCCTCGGCGTTCACTTCCTCGGCGACTTCAACCCATACACGGAGCGCTTGGTCGCGGTGTGCCGCAGCTCTAGTGTATGCTTCCTCGACTGTTGGGCGGAGGTCCATGACCGGCTGATCCGGACGAATTGTTTTGTTCTGGCGATTGACCATGAGCCAAAGTCGAACCCGTTTCGGATCCTGTCCAATATCCGCCGCGATTTCCTCAAGCAGCTCCTGCATGGTAGCTGTGCGAAGAAGACGGTAGTGCCTGGGCGATGACGGATCTTGATCTGGCGTCGCCTCGAAGTTGGCGAGGTCGGTACTCCCGTGTTGCTGGAATGTTGCCTCTGTGATGGCCTTGACGCCAAGGTAAAGATGTTGCTCTTCCTTCTCCTTGCGCCGGGCTTCCCGAGCGGTGTACTCTTCCTCGAATCGTCGGTCTTGATTTCACTGTCAGCAATTGGGGAGTCTTGCCTGGCGTGCGACGGCGGCCAACTTACGGAGATGCTCGGGTGTGTCTTCTTCCGTGACCGGGCAGAGAATCTTGTCGAGCCTGGACTTGCGGATGTACACCAGCATGTAGGCGCTGTTCGGCCTCATCAGGGGTCCCTTCTTGTTACTCAGGGGTCGCACCTGACCGTTAGGCAGCTTGAACGGGCCGCCAAAGTTCTCCTCCAGGACTTCACGCTTCGTGGCCTTGGTGACCTTGTCGTCGTCATACTTGTACCACCACCCCTCCTTGTCCGGCTTCAGAAAGGCGTAGTAGTGACCGGCATTAAGATCACCGCTGTGCACGAGGACACCGTGCAGCTGATATTCCCAGGATTCCGACTTGTCGGCGTCCTTGTCCAGGTACAACCCCGCGTCAAACTCCTCGGGAAACTCGTGCCGGTCGTTGATCTTCATCATGGCGTCGCGCTGGATGTCGTACTCGAACCGTTTCAGCTGGAGATGCAAGACGTCGGGAAAGCTCTGGAAAATGACGCCCTTGTTGGCGTCCTGCAGCTTGTGCTCATCTCCAGCAAAGTACTGGTTCTCCCCATCGAGCTTCTCCACCTGGATGTAGTCCTGGAAGCTGTCCTGCAGGCTCTCGTTACCGCTGACGTTGAGCTGGACGTCCCAGAAGTCCTCGATCCGGCTCGACTCGTATGGCACGTTGATGCACGAGATGTACGTCTTGATCTTGCCGCTGAACATCTGCGGCAACGCCTTTTCGAATTCGGTCCCCTTCATCTTCTTCTCCATGCGGTCGATGAGTTTCCGGGACAGCTCTTGCACGTCCTGTTGCTCGAAAATGTGGCGAGTTTCCCAGCCAAACGACTTGGTCAACTCGTTCGTGCCCACGGCCGCGGTGGACGTCTGCAATTGGTAGAACAGCCGCTGCAGCGTGTACGCGCTGTTGTTCATGTTTTCGTCTTCGTCGGTGGGTATGCGGTAAATGGCCTATCGATTGCGATGTCAGCTGGGGTTCGGTCTCTGAGTTGACCACAAGCAGCCTTGTTACCTTGCGGAACGCATTTGTGAAATACAACGACTGCAGCAGCGAGTTCAGGTAGCAGGTGGCGCCCTGATTCTTGAGACCGACGTAGCCCGTCTCCTTCTTCGAATCATAGTTGTTGAAGTTGTGCCACAGCACACCCGTCTCGTCCTCGACGACCCGGACATATGCGCTGATGTTGGCACAATCGTTCTCGATGAGCGGCCGGTCCGCACCTTCCCACGGCGTGTTGAACATCTTCCTAGTCTCCAAAAACCTTGTGAATCCCCAGTCGCTCTCCTCCTTTGTGAAACGGTGGTGAGCCGAGTGTTGGTGGAAAATATGGGGGTGGTTCTTGTTCCACAGCACGAGGGCGAACTGCACGCAGCAGCTCCAGTCGTCGGGGACACTGTTGGCTTCAAAGCCGTGCTCGAGGTAGATGGAGCACTGGTCGAGCACGTTGTTGCCGAACGGGAACAGGAGGATCCGCCTACGCAGGGGGTCAGTGACTTGTCGTGGAGAACAAAGGGGGGATTATGGCCGTCGCATACCAAGGGTAACCACCAGCCTGGAAGATTGGGCCATGCTCTTTCTTGTACAACGCTCGCCAGCCCTCTACCGACCATGTGTGTACCTGATCGTCGACAATCCTGGGTTCTTCGACGAGCGGCTGGAGCACGTGCTCTTTCATGGCCTCATCTGGGGTCGAGTCAGCAGGCGGACCGCCGACAGCGGCGGGAAACGGGGCAACGTACGGTCGGTTGCGAGTAGGGTGTCGGTGTCCATGGCATCGGGGTTGATGATGGCGACGTCGTCGGTTTCGGCGCCATTCGGCTCGACCAGATGTTCCTCCGGCGCATCGACCATCAGGGTATTAGGCGAGGCAGCCTGGAGGTTCTGGTCGTCATCCTGGTTGAGGCTCAAGTCAGCGAGGGCGGCAGTTGGCGGGGTCGCGTCGGCCATGATGCTGATTGCGATTTGGAGGAGGCGGGGTGCGTGGAGGGGACGTTGGCCGCGGCAGGATTCGGCGGGGGGTGTCAATGAGCAGGAGATGCAGCGAGGTGGCCGTGTATGAGGCAGACAGAAGGGGAAATCCAGGCCAAGGGAGGGTTGAAAAGGTGGTGGGTCGACTCGAGCGTGCCTGTGTAGGAACTCACCATCTTGAAGAGGGGCCGCGTCGTCGGAAGGCACACGCCGGCGATGGCGGATCAGGTCAAGAGCTCCTGCAAGAGTGCCAGCTGAAGGCGGGCGCCGGCCAGGGCCACTTCGGGCGGTCGGGGGTGGATTTCAGAGGGGCAAACAGGGAATGCCAATACGACGTGCAAGGAAGGACGTCTGTGAGCCCGGGAGAGATGGGCAGGTTGCCGGAGCAAGAAAAAAAAATAAAGCTGTAGGCTGCGGTGCGAGAGGGAGGGCAGTCCAGCAGCAAACAGTCCAGTGGAACTTGAAAAAGGTTGGGTGGTGTCAAAGAACTGGACTCAGTGGGCTGCTAATGCTGGGGTTTAGTGGGCTGCTGCAGCGTGTGGTGAATCACCCACTCACAAGCACAACCTTGCTCAGTGGTGTTGCAAGAGGGCGCAGCAGGCTCGGCTTTTGACCTTTTCGGCACACATTTTCACTGGCTCTAAGGGATTCCTCGAGGTGCGCCATGTCAGCAAGGACTGGACAGCACAGCACACAACAGAACCTCCCTCTCTCTGTGGGCTGAATCCTGAACGCGTTCGGCTGTCCCCAAGTCGACCTGTCCCGCAGCACAAAGGCCCCAGTGACCAATGACGTGCAGTGGGGGCTGCAGAGAGACCGCGGGTGTGGGAATTCATCTTGAGTGAAACACCTTGAAATCGAGGCTGTGGCTAGGGTTAGGATTCTCCGAAACTGGTATCTGGACAGGTTTCTGAAGCCTCGTATTATGGACGCAACTGTGTAGTTTTCAGAGTTGTGCTCGCGGCATCCTTTCTGTGAAGAGACTTGGGTCACGCCCAGCTCCCGTCCAGGCACTCAAAGTCGAGTGACACAGCAGGCCATCAAGACCAGGGACGGCAAGGTCGGGAAGCAGGGCGAGCAAGGCTAACTACCGAACGTTACCTGCTCTGGCGTATCCTGTCGAGCCTGTTTGGGAGCCAGTTCCTTAATCCAGGATAGTTTGTGTGCCATGACTCCTGCAAATTACTAACGTGAAAGCATGAAATCTCAAGGCTCGACAGGCCAGGCAGTCGACAAAGACCGCCACCCGCGTTGTCACAGGCAAGCATGCAAGCAGGCAGGCGAGTGGGGCAGCACAGTGTGATTCGGCCATTGGCCTCTTCGGCTCGCACCGTCAGGCCATTCCCCGCTCCACATGCAAGCTCGAGGCAAGCAACATGACCCGCCTTGCTTGCAGCCAGCTGTGGGGTAGCGGCACCCTCCACGCCCCAGCATCCGAGCTCCATTGGATGCGATATCGCACCGCAGAGACATCCTCCACCGCGAGAGCTGTTGCACCATGGCATCGGCGATGACTGAGGTGCCAGTGTCGCATAGCTGTTAGCCGAGTCATAGCTGCCCGAAATAACTGCCATCTTCCTTTTCCCATTTCCGACTTCCCATTTCCCGTTCCCCAATCCCCCGTTGCCAATGGAAAATCAACCCATTTCCCCTACCTAGGTCACCTCCAGTACCTCCAGCACCTATCCTTGCTGGGCTTCTGCTTCCTGCCTGCCGGCCCCTCCCCCTCCCCAAACGCTATCCGAAGGCTGTCTCCGACCAGCAGCTCCCGCCCGCCGCGCATGGCAGAGACGGCATGCCACGCTTCTCGGTGCACCATGCGACGGTGCCCGCCCGGTTGATGGGCGGCGCAGGGCATCCGGGCATGCCAGCCTGTGCCCAGTCGCGGGAACGACCAATGGCGCGGTACTCACAGGCTCACAGCCCGAAATGGCGTCCTGTGTCAGTCCTGGATGAGTACGAGCCTCTGCCCCCGAACCCTCGAAAATTCCATGTCGTTGTTGTGCTCACTTTCGATTGTGTCAGATGGGTCGCAAAGGAAGCCCGCCCCATCAGTCTGCGCCAGCTTATGGTGTTTGGCCGCTCCTTGACCGAGTCGAGGCTGATCAGCTCAGCCAACTATGTCCGGACAGAGCTGCCGACAAGGTAGGCGCCCTCCTTCTACCACGATATAGGATGTTCGGCTGACGAGACTTCCACCCAGGATCGCCCACCGGATCCGCGATATGCAACAGCTGCCCTACGTCGTCGTCACGAACCCACACATCAACGAGGTGTACGATCTGTATTACAATGCCTTCGACACATTTCGGAAAGTGAAGGATATCAAGACGCTCGAGGACAATGATCGCTTCTGCAAGACGATACGGTCCATGCTCAAAGCGCACCTGACGGTGATTCCCAAACTGGGAATGGGCATTCTCGAAAGCGACGGTCTCATGGACTCGGCAGAGCTAGACAAGTTCATGAATACCATCCTTCGTGCTGTTGGTAGCCCCCACTCTTTGATATCTCAACCGCCCTCTCACTAACACCCATTTCTTAGCGCATATCACGCCGCGTGATCGCCGAGCAGCACCTTGCCCTAACTGACACATTCCACGCGCCCTGGTTCTCACCCGGTGCGAAGCTCTCCGAGTCGGAGTTCATTGGTGAAGTTTTTCTCAAGTGTGTCGCCAAAGATGTCGTCTCCCGCTGCGGCAACGCCGTCCACGATATTCTCCAGCGCGCCTACGGCCCAGAAGTCGCCCTCCCCGAGATTCGTATCGACGGCCACCTCGACGCCAACTTTCCATACATTCTCAGCCACCTAGAGTACATCATCGGCGAGCTGCTGCGCAACTCAGTCCAGGCCGTAGCCGAAAAGCACCAACGGCGCAAGGACCGAGCCGCACACCCGGACAAGCCCCCACCACCGATCGAGGTGACTATCTGCGAAAGCAACCAGCACGTCATCATCCGGATATCCGACCAGGGCGGCGGAATTCCTCGCGAGAAACTGCCCTACCTGTGGTCGTTCAGCAAGGGGCCCACGAGCAGCAAGATCCTCGCCAACCTGGGCAGGGTACCCAAACTGGCCGCCACGATGCAGGAGCTTCGGGTAGAGGAGGAGCACGGGCAGGAGCATAGCCACGCGAGCCGCGCCAAGGCAGCGGAGGACGGCGAGATAGGCCAGGACGCCAACAGCTCGCTGGCATCGCTCTCGAGCCGGCCGCCCAACCTGCGCTTGGGCATGGGCCTGCCCCTGAGCAGGGTGTACGCCGAGTACTGGGCGGGGAGTCTTGCCTTGCACAGTCTGGAGGGGTACGGCGTGGATGCGTTTTTGCAGATCTCCAAGCTCGGAAACAAGAACGAGCAGCTGACGACGCGGGCGACCATGGATGCCGTGTAAGCGCCACGGCTTTGGCGGGCAGGGTTTCCTTGAGCGAATGGGTTTGTCTTTTCTCCTACGATGTCCGTATATCCTCGCTATCTAAGGTAGCCCAGTCTCCAATCGACCGAGTTTCAGGCTTGGTTAACTTCATTGCCTCCCTCCTTAGTGATGAGTTTACCATACTGAAGTTCCTTATAAATCGACAGCGCGCCCGTTGAACAAGCACTGCACCAAGGGGGAGAGACGTCCTTCTCCAACCTACCATCAACCACACCACCACACCGGATTTACCCACCACCGAGCATTAATTCCATCTTACCCGCCGCCGTGCTCGCGACTCAGGCAAACCACCCCGGTTGGAGCCTTTCCGCCTCTCTCGCGGCGTCATCATCGTACCATTCCCTCCTGCGAAACGCGCGGTTGTTCAAGACGTTGAATGCCCGAGGCCGTGGTCGCGGCGGTTGCGGGATTGGGGCACAAAGACCTACAAAAGGATTATCATGCCCTGGGTCGAGTCTCCTTCTTAAGGCATCGTTGACGACCTCAATGCTAATCTTCGCACCACCGCTCCTTAGCAACCACTCCCACTCGGCCTGTGGTAGGTGCGTGTCGTTGTAGTAGAAGACCTCTGTCAATGCGGTGCCATCGGAGTCGGCCTTCTTGGGATCAGCGCCTTTCCGGACAAGCAGCCGCATCAGGGCGATGGTGCACGGTGGCACGTTTCTGTTCTCGCCCACTACAGCGGTATTATACGCCACCATATGCAAAAGCGGGAACCATGCCGAGTCAGATTCGCGTTTGATGTGGTACAAGCTGTTGGGGTCGGCCCCGTGCTGAAGCAGCACTGAGCACATCTCGTACGTAGTATCAAGGTTTTTGTTGAGTGACAAGTTCTGGATAGCCGTCCGACCCTCAAATCTCAAGTTGACTTTGGCACCGCTGCGGAGTAGCAGGTCCGCCATGGCCGGACTGGGGGTCTGGTTTCCCTTCACCGCAAAGTGAAGAAGGGGATGTCCAGGTTCCCCGTTCAGAAAGTGTTCCCGATCGACGTCTTCGTCCGCCTTGGCAATGAGGTAGGAAATATAGCCAAGCATGCCCGCAGAGACTGCGAAGGCCGGGAACGTCGCCGCCCACGCCTGTCCCCTCTCAGGGCGCACGATAGCCCAGTTCGGCTCCTGGAACTGCCGGTCGATGTCGTCCAGGAGGGGGAAGTATCTCTTCGCCTCTGCCACATCGAGAGTATCCTCCACCTTCGGCGCGTGGTATTGTACCTCGAATTTAGGGGGAGTCAGGACAAACAGTTCATCACGGACGCTTGCGGGGAGCATTTGAAAGGCCCGAATGAACTGCAAGATATAGACGTGGCCGTTTCCCGGAGGTTTCTTGCGGCGGCTGGTCTCCGGACCCCCGCTCTCCGCCCAAGGTAAGGTAAAGAGCTCGTCCAGGGCGTGCTCGGACAAGAGGAAGTCTTTGGCCGTTCGATGAAGCAGCTGGACCATGTAGAAGGCGGGATCCAAAGTCCGGCCGTCATCAAATTCTCCATGACGGCTCCCAACAGGTCTTTCGACCGTGACCGTGGACGGGTCCAAGTCAGCCAGTTCCAGATTCAGTCCCGACTCATGATGAGAAAAACCAACAGAATCAGAATATGAGTCGACGGTGTCCAAACCCGACTCCGAGCTAGCAGGAGTGGGGGGGACACTGCCAAGTAACTGGTGCTGCACAACCTCTAGCAAGCACTTGCAGCTTGCCAGGAGCTGGCTCTGCAATCTCGAAAAGTCGAAAACGTCGCCGCCGATGTCGGGCAGGCTGTGCTCCCAGGGGGTCGGCTTGCCGGAGAGGTTGCTCTCAGCCACCTCAACGGCTAGGGACAGATCAAGCAGGCTCGGGGGCTGGGAAGCTCGCAGGACAATTTCAAGCATGAAATAGGCCTTCTGCCGGAGCCGTGGCTTGATGCGGCCCAGAATATGACGATAGAGGTCGCTCATTTCTGTTGGCAGCTCTTCGACTGTCTTTATCACATGGCGCATTGTGTCTCCGTCCGAAAGACTCTCATCGACAAGGGAGGCGACGGAGGCAGCCCAGAGAAAGACTCCATGTGCGTGCTTGCAGATCAAATCCACCAGTGGCTTCAACCGCCGCTTGACCTCGGTGTCATCTTGCCCCCTGAACCGGGGGTTGGGGCGAAGGCGGTCCCAAACGTGGAGGCGGATGTCTTGTTGTGTGTTCTCGTGCATCTCGAGCCGTTTGCCGTCCTTGAGCAGATTCATAAACAATTTCTCGGATCTGCTGGCAAGACACACCTTGAAGGTATGCTGCGAGGTTGCCGGCTGGAAGGCTAGATTTTTGAGAAATGACACAGCTTGCCGGGCATCCTCTTCCGTCTCCAACTCATCCAACCCGTCAACCACGACGAGGGCCTTGATGGTGTAGTTGGTCTGAGTCGTGCAATGGAGTAGAACCTGCTCGACGTCGGATCGCGTGAAGCGGTAGTGAATGGGGCTTTCTCCCCAATCATGGCGCCCATCGCCACCGACACTTGCTGCCATTCCAGCCCGTTGGATCTTCTTAGCCATTGGCACCACGCTGTGTATCAGGGCCGGCCGTGCTTGGAGAAGCTGATACAGCAACCCAAAGAGCATTGGTTCCCACTGCCGCTGCTGCTCTGCGCCTCGGTTCGTGATAAACAGTCCGATAAGGCACCAGCCTCGCTGGCCAGTTGCCAGCATGGCGGGCTCATTTGGGTCGCCGGTCCGAGTCAAGAGGTGGACGGTTTCTGGACTCTCGAGCAGGAACTTCATTGTGGTTGATTTCCCGGAGCCCGGCCGTCCGGTTATCCAGAAGATGCCCCCGCGTTGCTTGCTCAGCAACCATGATTTGAAGTTGCCATCCACCTGGGCGCTTCCGTCTTCCTCTTCACGTTTGGCGGGCGCAGTCCAGAGCCACTCGATCGTCTTTCGATGTCTCGGCACGATATACGGTTGACGCAAGGCTGCGAAACGGGCCGTCCTTTCCAGATCCTTCAAGAAGCCTGCGCCCAAGGGTCAAGGAGTCTCAGATTAGCTTCCTACTTGCCAGCTACACGGTTTCTCTCCTATCCATAATCGCCGACTCACGTGCACGCCTGGCATCCATGCTCTCTTGAAGGCGGAGAATATGGCGGCTGATCTCCCCCTCGACTTTCTCATACTCTGGGTCCTCTCCAGATGCGAACTTGCACATATTCCTATGGTCCCTGTTGATAACCTGTTGCCGATCACCGTGGCCGAGCTCGCTGGAATCACCGTCGACCACCTATTGTGCCAAAATGTGAGTCGATACTCCACCGGCTGGTCCGTAAAAGACTTGTTGATCTAGATTCAAGTGTAATCAAAAAGGGGGTGTACCTTGTCCTAGAAGCCGGGTAGGCTAGAGAGACCTTTGCCTTCTTGAAACGTACTGGACTCAAATATGTTGTTCTCTACCATATAATTGTACGTCCGGTCAAAGTCATGGCGCAGTCTGGTCAGTATCTCGGTGTTTGGGGCCAAGTTGCGGATGATGTTGTCATTGTAGCGGCTCATCGTAAGCAGCGATCCCACCCGCGCCACATATCTTCCAAAGTCGGTATAGTTGGCGCTCCCCCGATGAGGTGTGCCGAAGAAAACCAGGGCAAAGGTTGAGTCGAGCACTGCCCGCAGGTCCATGGTACCTGGCTGTACCTCTCGGAAAGCATCGTTGAGGGCCTGGCGCAGCCATCAGTCAATACAGAGTCCTACCAGAATACCTGAGTAATGTGATCTGAAGGGGCATGGACGTCAGAACTCACGGCCTTCACAACCAGGCCCCCTAAGGAGTGCGCGATGAACATCAAGGGCCGGTGCATGTCTTCCCGGCGCACCCTCGCGGCCCCGTGCAGCAACGACTGGCCATGCTCGCTAATGGTGGAGAAATTGGCAGGGCCGCCCTCGCCGAGACCGAGAATGACCGAGTCATAGCCGTAAGTTATGATGCGGGCTCTCGCGCAGCTCGCACTCCGGCCGAGGAGGTCCTGGGGCCAGAACACGGCTCGGGCTTGGGGGGCATCGGTTGTTGCCGGACTCTCTCTGGCCTTTCCCAGAAATAAGGGGCAGCACAAAGGGACTGTCTGCTTCTTTTTGCGGTGCTCTTTGGTCTCAGGAGACACATTGGCGCCTTGGAAAGTCCAAGTCCTCTCGGGATGGCCCTGCAGGCCGTGGACAAAGATAATGTCCAACTCTGGGTCCGGAGGGTTTTGAAGAATGGTGAAACCAGTTTTCTTGACAGACATGGCGTCTGGCTCAAACCGACGTTGCGGAGGGCTGGTGTTCGACTCGACGCAGGCAAAGAACGTCTGATGCTTGCCGCTGCTGATGGTTCGCGGCTGATGTCCTGGGATGGAAGAGAAGAGAAGACACCACTCATATCATCCCAAAAAAAATGTTTCGTTGGGCACTCTCAGCCTCGCCGCCACAAAACCCAGCTGAGCAAGCTTCTCACTCCTTACGCCCAATCATGAGTAGGAGCACTTCCACCTTGCCAGATCATGCCAGGCCCCATTTTTGAACAAGGCTTTGCTCATGCAGAGCAAGACACGTCGCGTTGGAAGCCATAGATCTCGATCTGCCTATGCAAGGACGGTACCTATAGTTTCAATAACCCATGACACACCACATACACCCTTCTCCCAGCGGAAATAATGGCATCCCTCCCTTTCTAGCTCTCCCTCTCCAGCTCTTCCACGACTCTATCATAGAAGCCCAACTTCCCAATGCTCGTAAACGCCCCGTACGCGTAGGCTAGAGCTTGGCTCCTCTTACTACCAAGACACGACGAGAGTAGATGATCCCCACGTTCCGCTGACTTCACCATCTCAACATACTCCCGCCGCTCCCTCCACGTCTCCCTCAGTTCTTCGTCAAGCGGTTGCCCATCCCGGTCATACTTCTTAGGGAGGTCGAACGAGACAGGCATGGCCTGAAGAAACTCGGGAAACGCAACGAGCTCCCAGGGCACTGTACACGCCCCTTCCCAGTCGATGATGCCCGTGACGTTGAAGCTGCTCTCGTCAACCATGATGTTGCTGTGGAGGAAGTCATCATGGCAGAGGGGGAACGGCCCTTCGTTGCTTGCGGAGAGCCGGCTGGCCATCGCCTTGATCTGGGATGGGAACTGGTCGATGATGGCAATCATCTGCTCGGCTGGGATCGGGCCTCTCTGCATCATACGCCTGATAGTCTCTTCATCCCACTTGAACTTGACCTTGTCAGCCCAGGCCTCGAAAAACGCGGCCGCTGTGTCGAACGGACCGCCGATGCCTGGCAAGGGGCCGGACTCATAACCCCCTTTCTGGTTTCGGACGACTGTGCCGATCTTTGAGAGTCGTAAGGAGGTCATCTGGACCTAGGGGATTTCAGTAACTTTCGAAAGTTGAACAGAGAGGGGAGCAGCTAAGAACGAACATGACACGCCGCCACCGAGCGATAGAAAGACGGCCGGTGCTGCACAGGTATCACGCCCCGATGCACCTCATAGCCGCCCAGAGCGTCCATGGCAACAATACCGGGGAGGACTTCCATCAGGATGTACGCCGCTCCCACCGGATTGTTCTCGTCGAGAGCATACGCAAAGACTCTGGGAACAGTCAAGTCGGAACGCTCCCTGATGAATTGCATCGTTGCCATCTCGGTCTCAAGGCTGGCGTTGGTCTTGATAGGGATCCGGGCTGCCCAGCGAGTTTGGTCAGAGAACTCGAGCAGGCGGACAACGTTGTTCAGCCCGCTTGTAACCTGGTCGAGAGGAACACATTGTAGACCGCGGTTTGCCTTTGAAGCGGAGAGGCAGAGCTGATTCCATGGAGTTCGTCGGAAACAAGTAGCGGCCCGGCTGTCGGCGTTTTGAAGGAATTCGAGGACAGTGGTCCAGGAGGTCGAGGCGGAGGGCATCGCGGTGCTGGGTCTTCCAAAACGCTCTGGTCGGTGGGGTTGCTGTTTCTTTCTCTTATTCCTCTCCCTGGAAAGATGGGAGACAAGGTTTCACTCGGGGAAAGATGAAAACAGGAGTTGTGAGGGGTATGAGAGAGAATGCGCCGCATATTCCGGGTAGCAGCCGGTTGGTGACGGTCAGCGGATTTCGAGGATTTTGAACGCTTTTGCTTCTTTTGGTTCAAGTCACGGGCCACCAGAAGTTTGCTTCCATCAAACAGGCAGCCTTTCTCATTATCTGGTATCATGAAAGGGGCGGCTAAATTACATCATTCCTAAGTAGAAACAAAAAGGGGGCTCTGAAAAACAATCGGCGAGGTGGAGTCCGTCGAGGACGAAGACCGGGAGTCCCTCGTAGTAGAAGCAGCCAAGTTGGTCAAAAAGACATCTCTAGCCTCCGAGAATCTGCGTGCCTTTTCCCCGTTTTGCTAGCGAATAATTTGGACGGGGGAGTATAAGGAAAAAGAGAGATAAGGAAAACGGCCGAACCACAGGGGATGTGCCAACCGCTTGCTGTGCTCGGCGCCGTTACCGCAGCCCTCGGGAACATGCCCCGATGAGCCAAGGAACTCGGCGCGGCAGGACAAGGAGGCCCGGGGCAGCAGGCTAATACCTCGAAGCCACGGTGGTTCCCTAGCGTCGTCCGTGGCTGCGGACGGCGCTGCCCTGCAGTTGCTCGAGCTCTCCCTCGAGCTGCTTGATCTGGGCGTGCGTCTGCTCCAGGTCCTTGTTGAGGCGGTCGCGCTCGGCGATGAGCTTCTGCTCCCATTGGCGGAAGCGCTGCTCCTCGATCTTGACCTGCTCGGTGAAGCGCTTGCGCAGCGCCTCCTCCTCCTCCTTGAACTTGGGGTTGTCGAGCTTTCTCGGGCGGGCCTCGCCGAACTTGCGCGTCTCCATCTGCTGCGCGCGGTACGCCTCGTAGTGCAGCTCCTCGGTGGTGTGGATCAGGTCCAGCATGTGGGTGCGGATCAGGATCGACCGGAGTTTCTTGAAGTCGCAGTGGTCCTCGTTCTCGACCTCGGCAACGCCCCACGAGTACTGGCGG
>OUNM011016042.1_pt1 | contig 13222 bp, 7 predicted proteins | sample 1769961 | NCBI WGS metagenome assembly OUNM01 (sample SAMEA3914820, study PRJEB12502) | metagenome | biome: forest; material: soil | place: USA | collected 2012-03-12 | depth 0.3 m | reverse complement strand
GTGATGTCCATGGTGATCTTGTTGTTCGCATCGAAGCGGGATGCGTCGAAGTTCAGCAGCAGGTTCGGACTGACGCTGCCGACCGATGCCGTGTTGTAGACCACATAGTTGTTGTAGCCCGACGCGACCGCGAACGTGCCGGAGCCCCCGACCGTGGTGCTCCATGCGGTGCTGACCGTGGTGCCATCGCTGGCGGCGATTGACGTAGAGGTGCCGACCGATCCGCCGTTGGAGACACCAAGACTCGACCATGCGGCCGTCGCACTTTGCGCCTGCGCGGTGCCGGCCAGCAGCAGGACGAGAAGCGCGGAGAAGAGAGCGAGAAGGCGCGCGGTCATCGGCCCAGCCCCAGGAAGCCCAGGCTGTTCTTGTCGAACTTGGCGCGCAGGGTGGCGAACACGCCCTTGTTGGTACTGCGCGCGGCCGAATAGTCGCGGTCTCGGAATCCGGTGATGTTGTAGCCGATGGTCAAGAGCATGTCCTGAGTGGGCACGATGCTGATCTGCGGGCCGACCGCGAAGCTGGTGGTGTGTTCGGAGAAAGCGCGGCGCACGGTGGCGGTGCCTCCCACGGAGACCCGATCACCGATGCCGATACCCAGATCGAGGCCCGCCACGGCGGTGAAGCCTGCCAGATCGAAATCGGCGTAACGGTCAAAGCTGTAGCGTCCCCCCACGAACAGGCCGACCTCCATCCGGTGCACCATACTTTTCCCTACAGTGCCATTAACCAAAGTTGCGTTAACCAAACCGCGCGGCGACCAATTGGTGGAGAGGCTGGCGAGCAGGCGGCGCGCGGTGGCATTGTCGCTGGCGGAAAGCGCGCTGTTGCCCGCTGCGTCGGCATTGCCGGCGGTGCCGACAACCGAACGGTCGCTGCGGTATTCCAGCTTGGCGAGCGCGGCAAAGGGCGATTCCGCGGGGCGATGCGCGAGCGAGAGCGCGGCGTCCGTGACTTCGCTGATCGTGCCGTCTTCCGCCTTGGCGTGGGTCCACGTCACGCCGGAGCCGACCACGCTGCCTTCGCCCAACTGGCGGATCGCGCCGAAGGTCAGGCCCTTGCGATCGGTCACTTCGCCGTCGCGCCATTCGGCACGGCCGGTGACGGACCAGCGCTCATGCCGCCATGCCGCACCGAAGGTGAGGGCGGTGAAATCCTCGAACAGCAGCGCGTCTGAAGTGCTGATCTGGCCGCCGCTGGTAACGGGCTGGGCCGCGTTGATGATCTTGCTGGCCGAGACGCCGCCCACGGTGCGGTTGCCGTCCACGGTGGCGTCCAGCGTCAGGCTCTTGGTCACCGGCAGGCTTTGGGCCAGGCCATAGGCGGCGAAGGCGCGGTTGCCGTATTCGTCGATGTCCTGAAAGCCCATGCCGCCGGAAAGGCGCGCATTGGTCCAGGCCGCTGTCTCGATCCCGCCCTTCAGCGTGCGCGCATCGATGGCATCGCCCAGCGCGATTTCGTAGCTGCCGGTGGCGCGGATATCCTGTGTAACCGCATAGCGCAGGCCAAGGCGGTGGCGGGTCGGCAGGTCGATCGAGTCCGTGCGGGCCAGCGGCATGCTGGAATCGGCGGAGAGTTCGAGGCGGTTACCCAGCAGGCGGCGAGTCGCGCCGAATTCCAGTACGGCGGAATTGCCGTCGGTGCCGTCCGCCAAATGATCGGCCAGTGCGGTGACGCCGGCGCGCAGGTCGGTCTGGCCGCTCCGCCAGTTCACTTGCGCCTTCACGGCATCGCGGCGGGCGGCATCGGTCAGGCTTTCGTCATGCCAGGCGCTGGCGGTAAGGCTGAGGCCCTCGGCAATCGTATAGCGGCCATCCACGCCGAACTTGCGGCGGCCGCGTTCGGCGATGGACTGCTGGTTGGTGCCATAGTCGGCATCGATCGAGCGAGCATAGGCCAGCATGTCCAGCTTGCCGGTGTGGTGCTCCACTTCGACCAGCCACGCTTCGGACGTCTGGTCGTTCGCGCGGCTGGCGCCCAGTTCGGCGCGCAGTTCGGAGCGGGCGCCGAAACGCAGGCGAGCATCGACTGCGCCGATCTCCGTATGCGTATCCCCGTCGCGGTCTGAAATGGCCGAGGCGCCGAGGCGCAGCGCGCCGTTCGCCAAGGTCACGTCACCGCGCAGGCCTGCGTTCCACTGCCCGTGGTCCAGATTGCTGTCCACTTCGTAGTCGACGACGATGAAGCGCGGGTTGAGTTCGGAATCGCGGCTCAGCACCGGTTCCTTGAAGGTGATCGTGCCCGTCAGCAGGTCCACGTCGTAATCGAGATAGCGGGTCAGCGGCGTGCTTTCGACCACCAGTTCGGAGCGGAAGCGATCGCGCACCACCAGCGTCACCGTCTCGCTATTGGCGACGATCGCTTTCGACGAGAGGCTGTAGGGGCCGGAAATGCCCGCGCCCTGAATCTCGTCATGGCGGTGGCTGGTTTCGATCTTGGCGGCAAAGCCCTGCACATGGACCGCGCCCAAGCGCCCTTCGGCCTTGGCGCCGGTGGCGGTGCGGACGTAGCGGGCAAGCTGCGTCTGGTCGAAGCCCGTGTCGATATCGCCGTAGATCGCATAGAACGTGCGGCTTTCGATGCGGACATAGAGCTTGTCACGGCTGGCGGCGTCGAACCGGCGGGTCGAGCCATCCGCGAAGACGGTGTAATAGGCCTTGGGATCGATGGTGCCGAGCAGGACCTGATCGTCGCGCTGCTTGGCGCTGTCATAGGCGGCGGTGACCAGGAAGCTGCCGAGCACGCGGCCCTTGGCATAGAACGCGGTGCGGGCGTGCTTGCCCAGATCGCTGTCGAACTTGCCGCTCTGCTGCATGGCATCGGCGATGGACTGCGATCCGACGGCACCTTCGGCAAGGCCCACCAGCGTCCACTTCTGGTCGCCGGGGACCACCCAGCCTTCAAGGTCTTGCGTGCTGGAAACCTCGCCGTCCGCAAAGGTGAAGGTCAGGTGCAGCGGGCCGGAGACCATGGTGGGCGCCAGTTCGACCAGCGCCACGCCGTCATCGCCCTCGACTGTCCAGGTGGGGGAGGTGCTTCCGGTTCCGCTGAGCTGGCGCTGCTGCATCCGCTCGATGGCGGCGGCGCTTTCGTAAGGCGCGTTGATCGAAAGCGCGCCGGACACGCCCGCGCGCACCGGGTTGCCTTTGCGGTCGGTAAGGCGCAGCGCGATCACCGGGCGAGAGCGGCCATCGGCGACCAGATGCGAGCGCTCGCGCAGGATCTGCGCATGGGCGGGTGCGGCGGCGAAATGCACGTCGCGGGCGAGTTCTGCGGCGACCGAGCCATCGGCATTGCGCACGGTCGCGGCCAGATGCGTCACTTCTCCATCGAGCGGCACGCCGCGCCAGATGCTGACGGCATAGCGGCCATCGGCGGACTTCTTCACGCCATCGAAGCTGAGTGCGGGCACCGGCTTGCCGGCAGCGGTGAGGTCCACCTTCTGGCCGGGCTTGTGGCGGATCACCACGCGGATTGCAGGCGCGCGCGGGTTGTGATCGGGCGCGGGGAACAGGAAATCGATGGGGCCGTCACCCATGGCCAGCCAGTCGACACCGCCGCCTGCAGCCTTGGCGTCGTCCAGCACGGGCGCGCCGTCCGGAGCGGGTTCGGCCGGCGCAGGGGCCTTGGCATCGACGGGCGCGGGCAGGGCGCTTGCCGGCACGATGGCGTAGAAATCGGCGGTGACGAGGCTGCCGCCCTGACCGATGGCGAACAGCGAATTGGCCTTGCCCGCGCTGCGCACAGAGCGGCGGCAATCGACGAAATGACCGCCAGCGGGCAGCGTATCGGGTTCTGCCTGCACGACATGCGTGCCGGGCGTCAGCCCTTCGAAGTGGAAGCGCCCATCGGCGTCGGTGACGGCGAAGCTGCCGTCTTCCAGCATCACCCGGACGCCGGGAATGCCCTGCCGGCCCGAGGTTACGGTGCAGTCCCCGGCGCTAACCCGGCCGATCACGGTCATGCGTGAACCGATCGTGTCCTTCTCGATCTTGACCACGGCGCTGGCCTTCTCGACATCGCCGAGCAGGTCGGTGGTCTGGACGAGGTTCACCGCCTGACCGGCCGGCGCATCGCCGCGCACGCTCATCGCGTAAACCACGGTGCGAGTGCCGCCGGCGGGAATCGCGGCGAGGTTGATGGCCAGGCGGCTGCCGTCATTGGCGATTGTCACCGCGCCGTCCGTGGGCTTGGCGCCATCGACGCGGATGGAGGTCTTGCGCAGGCGCAGCCAAGCCGAGGGCGTGTCCACCAGCACCACGCCGGACTTGGCGCGGCTGGCGTCCGAATTGCGCACGGTGACGGTGTAGAACACCACGTCGCCCGGATTGGCGCTGGCGCGTGAGGCGGTCTTGGTCAGCGAAACGGCGCTTTCGGCGGCGTCCACCGGAATGTCGATGCGTACCGGTGCCGGCGAGGACAGCGTCACCACCCCGCCGAAGGACGCATCCTCGATCACCATGTTCTCGCCATCGGGGCGCGTATAGGCGCTCAGCACCGTGCGCGAGACGGTGGAGGGTGCGCTGTACCCATCCGGCGGAGTGATCTGCAGCCGATAATGGCCCAGCGGAGCCAGCGGGAAGCGATATTCACCGGCCGGCATCGTGTAGCTGTTGCCGGCGCCGTCGGTAATCGCCTCGCCCGAGATCACGGTGGAGGGCCACGAGGTGACGCCATCGTCGGCATAGACCGTAGCGGGAAGGCCGCTGTCGGCATCGACCAGCGTGATCTTCGCGCCGGAAACGGCGGTGCCGTTCTGACTGTCGAACACCATGCCGTAAGGGTCCGCCAGAACCGATACCTGGGTACTGGCGATCGTCTGGTGCGTGGTGGCCGAACGATAGGCGATCAGGATCGTATCGTCGTTGGAGACGCTGAGCTTGCAGTCGTTCGCCTTGGGCGAGGGCGGGATCGCGCTGGTGGGGATCGAGCCTGCGAAGACGCCGGTGTTCGCACCGGTCTCGAAAATGGTGATCTCTTCCTGGTCGCCCTGCGACGTGGTGAGCGTGACGACGATGGAATCGATGGCTGCGGCATCGACATTCGCGCTGGCGGCGGCGATGCGGATCACCAGGTCTTCACCGATGTGGAACGACTTGGCGCTGGCGATCGCAGTCAGCGTGCTGGCACCGCTCGTCCCGCCGGATCCGGCGATTGCCGTGCCGCCGCAAGTCGAAGCGGCGAGCGGGGTCGACAGCGAGGATGAAGAGACGGGGCGATAGGTCTCGATGGTCGCGGCCGTGGGCACGACGTCAAAAGTTACCGCATTGGACTGGACCACGCGCTGCTGTCCGTCCTGCGTCCAATAGCTGGCGGCGATGTTGGAGATGGTGGTGGCGTGTGCTGGCTGAACGAAAGCAAGCGACAGCAGCGCCCCGAAGGACGCTGCTACCCGCTTGAAGATCGTTCCGTAGTGCACCGGCCCCCCGCCTGTCAGTCCGTGGCCGTCAGTTGATCGTGGCCCGGAAGACGAGCGTGCGGGTTACGCCCGCCGCGATGTCCGAGAGGGTGCCGGTCACCGTGTTGCTGGCGAAGGTGCCTCCCGAAGTGCCGTCCGCGTTGCAGGTGGTGCCGGTGACGGTGCCGTTCAGCAGCGTCGAACTGGTGACGTAGGTGACGTTCGCGGGCAGGGGGTCGTTCACCGCAATATTGGTGGCCGTGGCGCTGCCGGTGGCGTTGGCGACGGAGATGCAATATTCGATCGTCGCGCCCGGAATGGCTTTGGGATTGGTCGTCCCGCTGACCGGATCGCTGACCACGCGGCTGGTCTTCAGCACGGTGAGCGCGGCGGCGCTGACCTTGAAGTCATCCTTGGCGGAAAACGCGCCGTCATTGGCGGCATCGGTCGCGCCCGCCGCATCGGCCAGCACGGTATCGACGCCGGTGGTGTTGGTCGCGCTGGTGGTGAGCGCCGCGCCCATCGATCCCGACGTACCGCCGGCCCGCGCCGTCGCCGTGAGCACGACGGTGGCGATATCGCCGGTGACTTGCGTCGCCGGGATATCCATCACCACGAAGATCGTCTTGGCGCCGTCTGCCGCCAGTTCGTCCAGGTATGTGGCCTGCGTGTCGGCGGAGGTGAAGACACCGTCGCCATTATCGACGTAGATCTTGACGTTCGAACCGTCGAAATTGTCGGTGCCGCCCCAGGCCGCGCTGCCGCCCGATTGCTGCGCAGCAGTCAGCGCGAAATCGAGCGTGTCGTTCGACAGGTTGGTGACCTTGAACGTGCTTACCGCCTGAACCTGGCCGGGCGAGACGACGGTGGCCGAACTGCCTACTTCGGTAACGGTGACGTTGACCTTGCGGTCCACCGTGAAGGTGTCCGACGCAGTCTTGGACGTCTGGGCAACGCCGCCGACCTGATAGCCGACCGTCACGGTGTTCTGGATGGTGGAGCCGGCCGTGGTCCCCGACGCGAAGGCGGGGCTGGAGCCGAGCGCGACGAGCGCAAGCGAGCTCACCGCACCCAGCAGGGAGCTGGTGCGTGTCATGAACGAAGTTCCTTCAAGTATGATGGGCCGCGCCTACCCCCGCCCGCGGCCCGTGGCGGAAATCCCTCGCCGGGGTCAGCGGACCACGGCGTGATACTCCAGCGCGCCCGCCGCGTGCGGCGCCAGATGCGCCAGCGTCCAGCGGATATGCGTAACGTCTTCAGGTTGCGCGGCACGGCGTGCGCCGGCGGTATCGGCAACGGTCAGCGTGGCCAGCTTGCCGAAGGACTTTCCGCCATCGACCGAGACGTCATAGCTGCCTTCATCCGCCGCAAGCCGTACCGGCGCGGGCAGCGGATTGGTGACCACGAAGTTGTCGACCGGCTTGTCGCCATCGTTGCTGTAGCGGGTGGTGAACAGCAGCCTGTCGCCCGGAACGACGGTGGTCGGCGGGGCCAGTACGGTCTTGGAGGCGCCGTTTTCGGTCACGGTCTTTTCGACCTGCACATCGCCCTTCAGCGAGACGGGCTCGGCCGCCATGGCCGGACCGGCAAGCGCAAGGCCGAGCGCGAGAGCGGCAGCGGAGGCAAGAATGTTGCGGTTCATCGCTTGGCGACCCTTACTGGATAGTGACGTTGAAAGTGACGGTATGCGTGCTGCCGGCTGCCGCCGTGCCAACCAGCACGTCGATGCCGCTGGCGGATGCCTTGCCGGCGTCGCTGTCGGCCGCATCGCTGAGCGTGGTGGTGTCCAGCTTCAGCGTGCCCGCGGTGTAAGTCGTGCCGGTCGGGATCACGTCGGTCAGCCGCAGGTCGGCAATCGATCCGCTGCCGCCGATGGTGGCGACCAGCTTGTAGGTCACCGTTGCGCCCGGCACAGGCTGGGTGCCGCCGAAGGGATCGGCGATGATGGCGGACTTCACGAGCGCGACGCTGGCGACGCTGGCGACCAGCGATCCGTTGGCATTGGCGCTGGCGCCCGATGCGCCGACCACTGCGTCACCGCCGCCCTGACCCTTGCCGGCGAAAGTGGTGCCCGGCGTGCCGCTGCCGGTAACGGCGCTGGCGGCCAGGTTGACCTTGCTGGTCTGCGCATCGGTCATGGCGTTGGGGCCGGTGACGATCACGAAGAGAGTGAGCGATTTGTCCTGATCGACCGAGGGCGTCGCCGTACCGGCGGCCAGCACGGTGTCCACGCCGGCATCGTAAACGCCGTTGCCGTTGCTGTCGTAAGCGATCGAGGTGACCGTGGTGGTGAACTGGTTGCCGGAAACCGTGGGGTTGGCGGTCAGGTTGAACGCCTCCGGCCCGTTACCGGTATTGGTAAGCTGATACGTCAGTACCGCGCTGCCCGAAGCGATCGAGACCGGCGCGCTGTCCTTGGAAACGACCGTCACGTCCAGCAGCTCGTCAACCTTAACGGTTACCGTATTCGAATCCACCGTGCGGGTGGCGGTTCCGGTAGTGAAGCTGGCCGATGCGGTGTTCTGGATCAGCGTCCCGGCGGCCACATTGGCGGCGTGCGCGGTCTGCGCAAACGATTGGGCGGCGAGCACTGTCGCCAGGACGGCGATGCTGGATGCAATACGGGTTTGCGCGTAAGTCATGGCTTGTTAGGTGAACCGACCTAGTTAGCGAAACCTTTCCATCGGCAGCGGATCATCCCAAGGTATGCAATCGTCGCTGGATCGAACATACTTTCGGATGTAGATCACGATTAAGGGGCAGATTCTCACGCAACACGGGGCAGTTGCGCGATTGGGGAATACTAGGGGGGACTACTTGATTCGACATATTATCATTGCCGACGACCACCCGATTTGCGTCTCGGCGTTAACCGCGGCAGTTCACGCAGTTGACAGTTCGATGCTGGTTTCCACTGCGGAAACGCTGTCCGGCATTCAGCAATTGCTCAGCGCGGAAAGGTTCGATGCTCTGCTGCTGGACCTTTCCCTGAAGGACTGTCAGGGCCTTGCCAATCTTGCGGCGGTTCAGGCCATCGCGCCGCGCTTGCCGGTGCTGGTGGTCAGCGGCAATGCCGCGTCCGACCTGCCGGCCAAGGCAGCGATGCTGGGCGCGCGGGGCTTCCTGAACAAGACCGCACCGCTGGCAGAGATGAAATCGGCCATCGCCGTGATCCTGGAAGGTGGAACCTGGTTCCCCGCGCGGGAAGAGCAGGGCGAAAGCCTGGTGGGCCGACTGTCCCCGGCGCAGCTTCGCGTGATGGCGGAACTGGCGCAGGGCAAGTCGAACAAGCTGATCGCCTATAGCCTTGGGCTGACCGAGCCGACCATCAAGTCACACCTCTCGGCGATTTATCGGGCGCTGGGCGTGCACAACCGCTCGCAGGCGTTGCTGGCTTTGCGCCAGGGGGCAGACGAAGCCGCCTGACGGACTTTTCGGCGCTGTTATTCTGGGAAGCGCAGTTATTCCGGAAAGCGGAGCGCGATCCACTCGCCGGTTTCGCGTGCCGCCGTCAGCAGTTGGGCAACCAAAGGCCCATCTGCGGATAGCTCTGCCGAAACATCCGCCTTTTCCACGGCCTCCGCTGCGCGAGCCAGGCGGACGGCGGAAAGGTTGAAGGCCGCGCCTTTCATGGCGTGGGCCATGCGCCGGGCCCGTTCGGGCTCGTGGGCGGAAGCGGCGGCGGCTACGTCCAACGCCTCATCCACTACTGTTGCTGCAAAGGTCCGAAGGATGGGCGCCAGCCGTTCCTCGCCCAGCGCATCCAGCGATTGCGCCAGTTCCGTCTCGTCGATGAGGGGGGCTTCGGCAGTCTCCAACATGATCGAACTCCAGCGCGACCGTCCGGCATTGTCTGCCGGCTTGTTCCATTTTGCGACACCATGTCATTCAGTTCGCCACTGTCGACCGGCAAGGGGATGATACCGGGGGAAAAGCGCTCTGCAACAGGCAAGTCGGTGCCCGAAATCGCGGTACGGATCAGTCATGACGGGCATGGCTCGCTTCCTTTCGCGCAACAAGGCGCCAAATGGCTCTATTGGCATATTGCTGAGCCGGATGGCGGTGATCGCAATGGCCTATGCGTTGGGCGGTGCGGTGGGGCGCGACCTTGCCATTCCGCCGGGCTACGCGACGCTGATCTGGCCCGCATCGGGGGTGGCGCTCGCCGGGCTGTTGGTCTGGGGGCGGCGCTGCTGGCCAGGGGTTTGGCTGGGCTCGCTGCTCATCAATCTCTGGCCCGCGCTGGCGCCCGGCTCTGACCACGTTTCTCTTGCGCAGGCTTTCGCCACGGGTGCGGCTCTGGGGCTGGGCGCATGCGCTCAGGCATTCGTCGCTGCAACATTGCTGCGGCGCTATTTCCGGGCGGGTGTCGAGCTGACGGACCTCCGGCGCACGGCGGCGTTCCTTGCCATTGTCGTGCTTCTTCCCTGCCTGATCGCAGCCAGTACCGGCGTAACTTTGTTGGCGCTGGAAGGACAGATCGATGCGACACAGGCGCTGCGCAACTGGTGGACCTGGTATGCGGGGGATGTTCTGGGCGTTGCGGTGGTCTTGCCGACGCTGCTGTTTTCGCCGCGCTCTCCCGTGTCCTTACGCTGGCGGACGCGGCCGATGCGGGGCGTTACCGGGATCGTTGCCATTTGCCTTGCCCTTTCGATGGGCGCAACGTTCTCCCTGTGGAAGCGCAGTGCCGAGCAGCAATACGCTCGCGCCCACGCCAGCTTCTTTGCCCTGACGAACGAGACGGAGCGGGCGCTGGACCGTCGTTTCGAGATATATTCGCAGGCGCTGGACGGTGCGGCGGGCGTGCTGACGGTCAATCCGGAAATGGATGAGGCGCGCTGGGCGGACTACGTTGCCGCTACCGGCATCAAGCAGCACCTGGCCGGCATGCGCGGCATCGGCACGGTCGAGGCGGCGGGACCGGAAGATCTTGCGCGGCTTGCCGCCAATGCTGCGCGGGACGGCATGGTGTTTCCAGCGCTTCCCGCCGGTGCCGCGCGGTCCGAACACTTCATGGTCACGCTGGTCGCCCCGCTGGAGCGCAACCGCAAGATCTATGGCCTTGATCTCGGTTTCGAACAGCACCGGCGAGAAGGGCTGGAACGCGCGCGCAGCACCGGCGAACTGACGATGACGGCGCCGATCGCCCTGTTGCAGAACCGGCTGCCCGCGATGGGTTTCCTGCTGATCCGGCCGCTGGGTCGCGCTGCCCATGGTCATTATGGAGAGAAGAACGGTTTCCGCTGGGTCTATGCACCGATCGGCGTGAACGAGATTTTCGCCGGTCTCACCTCTCGCCAAGGGCAGGACTTCGCGCTGGAAGTGTTTGACGGCGATCGCGCCGATCCCGCCCATCTGCTTTATGCGGCAGGCGCCGATGCGGTCAGCGGCGATCCGCTTTTCGTGCGCATGGCCCAAGTCGATATGGCGGGGCGGCGCTGGACGCTGCGGTGGACGAGCCTGCCGTCCTTCGTGGACCGCACCCTGTCTAACGAGCCGCTCAGCGTCTTGTTGGGTGGTGGGCTGGTGACGGTGTTGCTGGGCCTGCTGCTAGGCCACTTCGTCCGCCGCGAGGGGACGATCTCGCGTGAGGTGGATCGCGCCACTGGCGAAGTTGCCCGGGTTTCCGAACAGCGCCGGTTGGCGGTGGAAAATCTCAACGAAAGTAATCGCTTGCTCATGCTGGCGGAGGCGACTTTCCATGTCGGCCATTGGCGACTGGACTTTACTTCCAACCGGCTACTCTGGTCCGAAGAACTGTTCCGCATCCATGGCGTAGACGGGGGTGAGACGCCTTCGCCGCAGGAGGTGCTGAGTTATTACCTGGAGGAGGATCGCCCGATCGTTTCGGCTGCGATCGTTGCCGCGCGCGATCATGGCACGCCCTGCCGCTTTGCCGCTCGCATGCACCGCGCCGATGGGGCGCTGCGCTATGTTGAGGTGGTGGCGCATGTTGAACCGGACGAAAGTGGCCGGTCGGCCGGCCTGTTCGGCGTTCTTGCGGACCGTACCGAGGAATCCGAACTGCGCAACGAACTGCTGCGCACCCGTGACGAGGCGCGCGCCGCTGCCGATGCCAAGAGCGCGTTCCTTGCCAATATGAGCCACGATATCCGTACGCCGATGAACGCCGTGCTGGGCTTTGCGGAGCTACTTCAGCGCGCAGGATTGCCGGGCGAGCAGCACCGGCAGGTCGAAGTGATCCTTGATTCCGGGCGCAACATGATGAGCCTGCTGAATGACATCCTTGACCTGTCGAAGATCGATGCCGGGCGGCTTGAACTGGTGGAGCGCAATTTCGATGTGCGCGATTTGCTGGGTGGTTCGCTGGAGATGTTCTGGCGGAGCGCGGCCGACAAGGGGATCGTGCTGGAGCACGCGATTGACCCCGCGGTGCCGCAGTGGATACGCGGAGACAAGCTGCGGCTGCGCCAGATCCTGGACAATCTGCTCAGCAACGCCATCAAGTTCACGGAGGCAGGCAAGGTCACGCTGGCCGCACGGGTAGAGCGGGTAAACGGCGCGCGGCAACTGCTGATCGCGGTAAGCGATACCGGCATCGGCATCGCGCTGGACCGGCAGACCCGCATCTTCGATGGCTTCACCCAGGCCGATTCCTCTATCCACGAACGGTTCGGCGGCACTGGCCTTGGCCTGGCGATCTGCGCAAGGCTGGCGGATCTGATGGGTGGTTCGGTCGATGTCGACAGCGTCGCGGGGAAGGGTGCCACTTTCGCCTTGCGGCTGCCGCTACGCCTGGGCTTCGGCGCGGATGAGCGCAGGGGCGAGGAAGCCGTTGGCGAGGCACTGGGCCTAGCCGGTCGCGTGCTGGTGGCCGAAGACAACCAGGTGAACCGCATGGTCGCCGCCGCGATGTTGGACCGGCTGGGCGTGCCGCACGAATTCGCGGATGATGGGGGGGAAGCCGTCGCCCGGATCTTGGCTGCGCGCGAAGAGGGGGAGCCTTACGCGCTGGTCTTGATGGATATCCAGATGCCGCGGATGGGCGGGCATGAAGCGGCGCGGGTCTTGCGAGAGGCGGGGATCGGCGCGGGTGAATTGCCGATCGTCGGGCTTTCCGCAAATGCTTTCCCGGAAGATACGGTCGCCGCGCTGGATGCCGGGATGCAGGCGCACATCACCAAGCCTTTGCGGTTGGAGGCTTTGGCTGCCGTGCTGCGCGAATTTGCGCGCGAGGTCTTGCCCGGCGCACGCTGATGCCGACATTGGCGCAACCCGATTGATGAGCCATGCTCATGGCTGCTTGCCGATTGTCCCAGCTTATCCTTGCCGCCTGCATAACCTAGATTTGCAGCGCTTCCCGAGGCTCAGCCTCGGGCGCATCACGTGAAAGGATTTCGCATGAAGACGCGCAAACTCGGCAGTATCGGTCCGGACGTTTCAGCCATCGGCTTCGGTTGCATGGGGCTGGACTTCGGATACGGAACCAAGGTTCGCAAGGAAGACGGCGTGGCGCTGATCCGCGCTGCCGTCGATCGCGGCGTCACCTTCTTCGATACGGCCGAAGTCTACGGTCCCTACACCAATGAGGAAATGGTGGGGGAGGCGCTGCGCCCGGTGCGCGACCGGGTGGTGATCGCCACCAAGTTCGGCTTCAACATCGTCGATGGAGAGATGCAGGGCCTGAACAGCCGGCCCGAGCAGATCCGCGCGGTCGCCGATGCTTCGCTGAAGCGGCTGGGTATCGATGTGATCGACGTGTTCTACCAGCACCGTGTCGATCCCGACGTGCCGATCGAGGATGTGGCGGGAAACGTGAAGGAACTGATCGATGCCGGCAAAATAAGCCGGGTCGGCATG
>OUNM010345689.1_pt1 | contig 13222 bp, 7 predicted proteins | sample 1769961 | NCBI WGS metagenome assembly OUNM01 (sample SAMEA3914820, study PRJEB12502) | metagenome | biome: forest; material: soil | place: USA | collected 2012-03-12 | depth 0.3 m | reverse complement strand
GGGCATAGATCAGGCCGTGCAGCATCAGGGCGTTCAGCGGAAACAACGGCCCGCCGATGGCGATGTTTTCATAGGTCTGCTGGTCGCGATAGGTCATCCAGCGTTGGCGGGGCGTGCCGACGCCCGTGAAGGCGTGGTCCTGGCCGCCGCGCCAGATCGAGTCGGCATAGATCAGCCAGGCCGGCGACGGATAGGTGCCGGTGGTGATGTTCATGAAGACGTCGGGCTTGGCTGAGCGCAGGTCGGCGACCAGGTGGATGGCGGCGTCGAAATCGCTGTTGAAGCGGCTGCCCGGAAAGACCTTGTCGGCATTGCCGGTGCCGTCGACCTTGAACTGGTTGACGCCCTGCTGGGTGATCAGGTTCAGCGTCGCCTTGTGGAAGGCGTCGTAATAGGTCGGCCCCGACAGGGCAAAGCCGCCGTCGATGATCTCATAGCCCTTGGCCTTGCCGCCGGTGACGCGTTGCGTCTTGGGCGCGCCATAGCCGCCCCACGGCGACAGCCACACGCCGGGTGCGGCGCCATAGCGGGCGGCGGCGTCCTTCAACGGCAGGAAGCCGTGCGGAAAATCCTTGCTGAAACCCCACTGGCCGGTGCGGTCGTCCCAGCCGTCGTCGAACAGGAAGGACGATAGCGTAACCCCGCGCTTGACGCTCAGTTCCTCGCCGAAGGCGTGGATGCGATCCAGCGCGTCGGCCTCGGTATAGGGGGTGAAATAGCCGATATCGTACCAGGAATTATAATGCAGGAAGGTGCGATAGGGGTGGGCGCGTTCGGCTTCGAGATAGGCCAGGAAGTCGCGGCGCAGCTGGCCGGGCGCCGTGGCGCCGATGACCGCGGAATAGGTCAGGCTCATCCCCTTGCGCAGCGGCAGGGCATTGTCGATCCACAGCGAGACCTTGTCGCTTTCGACATAGGCCTCGGCGTCCGACAGCGGGTTTTCGAACATCAGATAGTCATTGCCGGCGACGATCGGCGAGCCCTTGACCTGGCCGTCGATCTCGCCGCCCGGCGCCCTGGTCTGCAGCAGGGCGACCCTGGAGACCGTCTCGTCCTGCTTCAGCGCGGTGACGGTGACGATCTCGCGGACATATTGGGCGTTGTCCGGCTGGATCAGCTGCCAGTCGACGCGTAGTCGGCCCTCGGCGTCGCCGAAGGTGGCGTGCACCGTGTGGCGCACTTGGGTCTCGGAGAAACGAGAGGCCTTGGTGTCACCGGCCAGGGTCTGTTCGGTGACCGGCCCGGTCAAGGCGAGGTCGGCGGGCGTCAGGGTGCGATCGCCCACCGTAATGGCGAACGGGGCAGGAATATCGAGCGTGCGGCCGGTCAGCCGGTCGGTGAATTGAAAGCCCGACAGGTGGTCGCCGGTGGTGGTCCACGACACCGCGGCATGGGTGTCGCCCAGCGTCTGGACCGGGGTGGCGCCGGCCGTCGTTGCGGCGAAAGCGATCGCCAGGGTCGAGGCCAAAAGGGTCTGTGTGCGCATGGGTCCCTCCATCTGTAGCGTAATTACATTATATGCGCTACATGTTGTGGGGGAAGTCAAGGCAAAATGAAGGCCGCATCAGAGATCGGCGGAAATATCGCCAAGGATCTGTTTTTACGAATGAAATCTGTTTCTTGCGCGACCGGCGGCGACGAGAGGGGAGGGCGTTGTATGGCGAATTTGCAACAGACGGACCGCAATTATCATACTTTTTCGTGACGAAGGCGTCATGGCGTTTGACGGCGTGTAGCAAATGTAGCATGCTGAATGTACCAAACAACAAATGGCTTCGGAGGGATAAAAAGAAAATGCCAAAGGCAAAAACCAATATTCATGTGTCGCGCATGGCGCTCGCCGTGGCGATGGCGTGCGGCTTCGCCGGGGGCGCGGGGCACGCTTTGGCGCAGGACGCCGGCAAAGCCGACACGACGGCCGACAGCGGCCAGCTGGTCGTCGTCGTGGGCTCGCGCAAGGCGTTGAAGACCGCCCAGGACATCAAGAAATCATCCGACACCATTGTCGACTCGATCACCGCGACCGACATCGGGTCGTTCCCCGACAAGTCGGTCGCCGATGCGTTGCAGCGTGTCCCCGGTGTTTCGGTCGTGCGCACGGTGACGCAGGGCGGCGAAGACTCCATGCACTTTCCGGCGGAACCGACGGGGGTGCTCATCCGCGGTCTTCAGCAGGTCAGTTCGCAGTTCAACGGTCGCGAGATCTTCAGCGCCGGCTCGGCGTCGGGCCTGAGCTGGGAAGACATCTCGCCCGAAATGCTGGCCGGCGTCGACACCTACAAGAACGCCACGGCGGCCATGATCGAAGGCGGCATCGGCGGCACCGTCAACCTGCGCACCCGCCTGCCGTTCGATCAAAAGGGGCAACTGTTCTCGGCCAGCATCGACGGCTCTTACGGCGATCTCAGCAAGACATGGGAGCCGTCGGCGTCCGTCCTCTACTCAAACCGCTTCGAGACGGATTACGGTCAGTTCGGCTTCCTGGTCGATGTCGCCTATTCCAAGGTTCAGACGACCAGCCAGAGCGTGACCAACCAGCGCTGGTGGCCTTTTGCGCCCGGCGTGCTCGAGGCGGGGCAGACCGCGACGGCCTTTATTCCGGCGATCGAGCAATATGGGCAAACGACCTATGACCGCACGCGCAAGGGCCTGTCCCTGGCCGGCCAGTGGGAAAGCAACGACCATCACCTGAAGGCCACGTTGCAATATACCAAGTCGACCTATCAGAACGTCTGGACCGAAAACCAGATCTACGCCAACATCTACTACCCCAGCAACACGGCCTTTTACGACGAATCCTATGTCGAAGGGACCGCCGGCGCCTGGGGGCTGCCGATCCCGGCGGTGTCGGCCGCGCCGACGTCGTCAAATCCCAATGCCATCGCCGCCGGAACGCCGTTCACCTTCGACAGCAACGGCATGTTCCAGACCGGCGTCATCGGCTCCGGCGTCGGCACCTGGGGGCGCGGCAGCATCTCGGACTGGTCGTCCGCGACGCCGCCCTATGCGGCCGGGTCTACCGACGCCCTGGGGACGTTCAACCTCTATGGCGTCAACGAGCCGATCTATAAGCCGTGCCTGGACTCGGGCGCCAATGGCAACCAGCTCTGTTCCTATGGCGACAGCGTCAATCTGGAAAGCCGCTATTCCAGCGAGACGCGCAATGTAGAGGACGCGTCCTTCAACCTGAAATGGACGCCCACCGACCGCCTGAAAATCACCTTTGACGCCCAGCACGTGCTGTCCACCAACAGGCATTATGACGTCACCTATACGGACGGCACCTATGCCAATCTCGGGCTCGATCTGACGTCCGGCCTGCCGCACCTCAATTTCGAGACGCCGTCGAACATGAATGTGCTGGGCGGCTCGAACTTCATGGCCGACTATCGCAACTACTTCAACAATGCGCTCATGGATCACCTGGAGGACTCCACGGCCAAGTTGAACGCCTTCCAGGTCGATGGGGCCTATGCGTTCAATAGTCCGTGGCTGGCGGAATTCGACGCCGGCGTGCGGATGTCCGAACGCGATGAAAACATCAACCTGTCCGCCTATGACTGGCAGCCGATCTCCAACCAGTGGTTCCTGAGCGATGCCGGGCCGTCCTATCACCTGGACTCGCCGGCAAACGCCGCCGCCAAGTTCGCCGGCTATCCCGGCACCTATTGGCAAACCACGACGTTCGGCACCCAGGGTCTGCTGAATGGCCTGGTGGCCCAGAACCAGTTCGTCACCATCAATCCGTCCTATCTGAAGGACGTGAACCTCCTGGAAGCGACCTTCGGCAAGACGGCCCAGTCGGCCAACGGCAATACGGCGGTCTCGCAGTGGGACCCGATCTGCATGCGTTCGGGCAATATTTCGGGCAGCTGTTTCCAGCCGGGCGAAATCACCGACGTCAAGCTGAAGGAAAACGCCGTCTATGGCATGCTTCGCTTCGGCGGGCCTGAGGCGGTCGTCGCCGACGGCGTGACCCTGTCGGGCAATATCGGCCTGCGCGTGGTCGAAACCAACCTGGTCAGCTCGGGCGCGGTCAATTTCCCGGCGACGCTGCCGACCAGTGCGTCGACCTGTACGCCCCTGACCCCGGCGCAGATCGCCGCCCTGCCGCCAGGCGCCTATCCGGTCAGCGTGACCTGCCTGATCGCCAATTCGACCGACGATCTGAAGTTCTCGAATGGCGGCTATAGCGCCAGCGTGGTTCAGACCAGGCACACCTATTCGCTGCCCAGCCTGAACCTGCGCTTTGCGCTGCCCAAGGACTATGTCGTGCGCTTCTCGCTGTCGCGGGGGATGTACATGCCCGACGTCGGCCTGATGAAGAACTATGTCAGCATCCAGGGCGGGCTTCCGACCCAGAGCTCGATCGTGTCGGGTAACCCCAACGTCGTGCTGGATTCGTCCGGTCACCCGGTCAGCTACGTCTTCGGCTATTCGGGCAGCACGGGCAATCCGCGCCTGAAGGCGACGACGGCCGACCAGGTCGACTTTACCCTGGAGCGCTACTTCGCCGCCGTCGGCTCGTTCAGCATCGACCTCTTCGGCAAGAAGTTCCACGACTACGTCCAGAGCGGCAGCTTCATCGTTCCCTATACCAACCAGGGCGTGACGCGGGACGTCGCCATCACCGGTCCGGTCAATGGTCAGGGCGCCAGAATCGTCGGCCTGGAACTGTCGGGCCAGCGCTACTTCACCTTCCTGCCCAGCCCGTTTGACGGCCTCGGCGTTCAGGCCAACTATACCCACCTGCATAACGAGGGGGTGAAGAACAGCAGCCTGTCCCTGGTCAGCGGCGGCAGCGCCTATAGCGGAGATCCGAACTCGCTGGTCACCACCTCGGTGCAGCCGGGGGCAATCAATACCGGCCGCCTCGAGCAGGTCTCGGATGATGCCTATAACCTTGTCCTGCTCTTCGACAAGGGGCCGTTCGGGGCGCGCCTGGCCTATAACTGGCGTTCCAAGTTCGTCAGCGCGCTGAACGACTGCTGCCTGCTCTTCCCGGTGTGGACGAAGGCCGAGGGCTTCCTCGACGGATCCCTGCGCTATGCGGTCAATTCGCATATCGAGTTCGATATCCAGGGCACCAACCTGCTGGGGACCCGTCCGAAGATCCTGGAAGAGGTTGAGGGCCCGACGGCCGCCAACCCCAATCAGAAGCCTTTGTTCCTGCCGGGGGGCGAATTCAACTTCGACCGCCGCATGGAAGTCAGTCTGCGCCTGAAGTACTGAGCCTCTATGCACATGCCTTACGACCTCCCTGGTGTAGGCACAACTGGCGCGCGGCGGTAAGCCGCGCGCCCCTTTCTCCTTAAGGAGGCGGCGTGGAAAATCCCGACAAGAAACGCGTCGTCATCCTGGGGGGCGGCACGGCCGGCTGGATGGCCGCGGCTTGCATCGCCAAGGTGTTTGGCCACGACGCCCTGTCGATCACCCTGATTGAATCCGAGGAGATCGGCACGGTGGGCGTTGGCGAAGCCACCATTCCGATGATCAACCTGTTTAATACCCTGCTCAGCATCACCGAAGCGGATCTCGTTCGCGAAACCGAAGCGACGTTCAAGCTGGGCATTGAATTCGTCAACTGGAAGCGCATCGGTGACAGCTATATCCATCCCTTCGGCGACTATGGCGTCACCATGGAGGGGATCAATTTCTATCACTATTGGCTGAGATTGGCGGCCCAGGAAAATGCCAAAGACTATGGCCAGTTCAACCTGGAAACCCTGGCCATCCGCTTGGGGCGGTGCGGTCCGACGGCGACGGACAATCCACGGATCCAGCTCAACAAGGCCTATCATTTTGACGCGAAGCTCTATGCCGCCTTTCTTCGGCGCTATGCCGAGGCGCGCGGGGTCGTGCGCATCGAGGGGCGGGTGACCCGGGTAGCGCTCGATCCCGAAGACGGCCGGGTGGTCAGCCTGGACCTCGGACATGAGCGCATCGTTTCGGGGGACCTGTTCTTCGACTGCTCGGGTTTCGTGTCCCTGCTGATGGGCAAGGCGCTGGGGGTCGGCTACGAGGACTGGAGCCATTGGTTGCCGTGCAACCGGGCCGTGGCCGTGCCCTGCGAAAACGCCGGCCCGCCCGCGCCGTGCACCCGGTCGACGGCGCATGAGGCCGGGTGGCAGTGGCGGATCCCGCTTCAGCACCGGACCGGCAATGGCTATGTCTTTTGCAATTCGTTCCTCAGCGAGGACGAGGCGTCATCCCTGTTGATGTCGCGACTGGGCGGGCCGGCCCTGGCCGAGCCGAGGATCCTCAAGTTCACGACGGGGCACCGCAAGCGGATGTGGGAGAAAAACGTCGTTTGCCTGGGACTTGCTTCCGGGTTTCTCGAACCGTTGGAATCGACGTCCATCTATCTCGTCCAAAGCGCCCTGGCGCGCTTCATGGAGAGTTTCCCGCGCGAGACGATCAATCCGAAGGTCCGGGACAAGTACAATACGGATACGATCACCGAATATGAGCGCGTGCGCGACTTTCTGATCGCCCATTACAAGCTGACCGAGCGCGACGACACGCCGTTCTGGAAGTACTGCCGGACCATGGCTATCCCGGACAGTCTGCAGACACGGTTCGATATATTCGAGACCGACGGGCTCTTGCCCGACTATCCCCACGATATTTTCAAGGACACGAGCTGGTTCTCGGTCCTGGTCGGCCAGGGCCTGTATCCGAAGACCTATCACCCCCTGGCGGACGCCCTGTCGCGGGAAGAGCTGCTCAGCCGCATGACCCAAGTGCGTGAATGGGTCGTCGGCCGCGCCCGGGCCCTGCCGTTGCATCTGCAATATATCCAGAAAATCAGGGAGGCTTAGGGTGCGCCCGTTTATCCCATCCGATTTTTACAAGGCGATGGACAGGGTCCTGCGCGACTTGGCTCAAAACAGGTGATGCTCATGAAAGCCTTTTACTGGGCGGCATTGCTCGCCCTGGCCGCCACGCCCGTCATGGCGAAACCGAAGCTGGCCGTGGTCAGCTATTGGGGCGGGCGGGTCGAGAATTTTGCCCGCATTCCGGACCACAGCCTGGCCCTGATCAATCCGAACAGTGGCATCCTGGTGACCGGCGACGAGGTGAGGGCGGTCGACGGGCTGGACGTCTATGGCGACGTCTTGCGCCGTGCCAAAAAGCACGACATCGCGCTCTACGGCTATGTGCCGACCGGCTATTTCCGCCACGACTGCAATGAGGCGGGCAAGTGTCAGACCTGGACGCGCGTCGAGGCCCAGGTGAAGTCCTATTTCCAGCGCATGCCCGATCTAAAGGGCATCTTCTTCGACGAGACGGCGCCGGCGGACTATAGCTGCGAGGCCTTTGCCGCCGAGTACGACAAGCTGCGGACCCTCGTCGCCCGCTATCGGCCGGATGCGAAGATCATCTTCAATGTCGGCATGCCCGACACCTGCGCGGTCGATGCGGCCAAGCCCGGCGAAATGGTCGTGCTGTTCGAAAACGACGGCGGCCACTATGTCGGCGACTATGCAAAGATCCAGGCGGCGACGCGCCTGGCGAAAAGCAAGGGCGTGCTGACCTGGCATATCATCAACAACATTCCGCCGAACCAGCTGGACGCCGTGCTGCGGGCCGGGGATATCTATGCGCCCGACTATCTCTACGTCGTCGACGTCAGCGGCGACTGGCAGGCGGGCTTCGACACCTATGGCGACCTTCCGAGCTATTGGAAGGCTGAGGTCAAGGCATTGGCCGCACAATAAGAGGAAACATCGATGCGCCTGAAAACATGTCTGCTGTTGATGGCCGGTTGGGCCGCCCTGGCCGGGCCGGTCCTGGCTGAACCCGTAGCCCACGGCGTCTGGCTGGGGCGCAGTGACGGCGCCGCCAGGACCCCGCCGATGGGCTGGAACAGCTGGAACGCCTTTCGCACCGAGGTCGACGAGGCCAAGGTGATGGGCGCCGCCCAGGCCCTGGTCGACGATGGCCTGGCCAGGCTGGGTTATGTCTATGTCAATCTCGACGACGGCTGGTGGCTGAAACGGCGCCAGCCCGACGGGCGCATGATCGTGCGCACCAAAATCTTCCCGTCGGCGGCGACGCCCGACGGGGTGACCAGCTTTCGGCCTTTCACCGACCGCCTGCACGCCATGGGTCTGAAGGCCGGCCTCTATAGCGATGTCGGGCGCAATGCCTGTTCCCAGGCCTGGAACCTGGATTCGCCCAACCTGCCCGAAGGGACGGCCGCCGAGCGCCAGGTCGGTCTGGATGGCCACGTCAGGCAGGACGTCGATCTCTACTTCAAGGACTGGGGTTTCGACTATCTCAAGGTCGACGCCTGCGGCCTGGCCGACTATGTGCCGGGCTCGAAACTGGTGACGGAGCACGACTATGTCGGCCTGGCGCCGGAGATCGACCGCAATTCGCTCAACCGCACCAACAGCGCCCGGGTCGAGCAGCGTTATGCCGAGGTCGCCGCGGCGCTGAAGGCGGCCAATCCCGACAATGACTACGTCTTTTCGATCTGCGAATGGGGCATGGCCAATGTCCGCGAATGGGGCAAGGACGTCGGCTCGTCGTGGCGGACCTCCAGCGACATCACGCCCAATTGGTCCAGCATGCTGCACAATTACGACAGCGCGGCCAAACGGGCTTTGTATGCCGGGCCTGGGCACTGGAACGATCCGGATATTCTCTATATCGGCGCCGGCGATTTCGACACGGCCCACCTGACCGAGGCGCGCACCCACTTTGCGCTATGGGCCATGCTGAGCGCGCCCTTGCTGATCAGCTACGATCTGAGGAAGGCGCCGCCGGAACTTCTGGACATCTGGAAGAATGCCGACCTGGTCGCCGTCGACCAGGACCCGGCCGGCAACCAGGCGATCGTCGCCTACGATTCCGAGGACGGCCAGATCCTGGTCAAGACCATGGCCGATCATCACAAGGTGGTCGCCCTGTTCAACCGGACCGCGGCGCCCCTGCGCCTGACCCTGACGGCCGAGCACCTGAAGATGAAAGGCGATGCGGCCATCGCGCTGACCGACCTGTGGTCGAAGGCGCAGAGCCGCTTTACCGGTGAGACGACGGTTGATCTCAAGCCCCACGAAACCCTGGTCTATGCGGTCAAGGGCGAGCGCGAGCTGGTTGACGGCGTCTATCTGTCGGAAATTCCGGGATCGATCAATGTCGCCGACGACGGGGTGCGGGTGCCGCAGCTCGATCCGACGGTGCACCGCATGATCGATCCGTGGGGCGGCTCGCATGGCGGCGGGGCGCGGCCGCAATATGCCGGCTGGGGCGGGGCCCAGGCCGACACCACGCCCTACGGCCAGACCCTGCAGATCGGCGGCCGGGCCTTCGCCAGCGGCATCGGCGTGCTGGCCAATTCGCTGCTTCAGGTCAAGACTGAGGGCTATGCCAGCTTCCGCGCCTCGGTGGGCGTCGACGACTCGACCGGCAATCGCGGCCATGCCGTGCGCTTTGCCGTCTATGCCGACGGCAAGCCCGTGGCGCAGACACCGCTGATGAAGCCGGGCGACACACCGCAAGAGATTGCGGCTGATATTGCCGGCCATCACATCATCGAACTGGTGGCAACCAGCGATGTCGGCGCAAACGAGGTGCCGGTGGTGGTCAGCTGGGGCCGGGCGCGGCTGGTGAAGTAGCGGCCTATATCGAGGGGAAGATGGGAAACGACGCGCCGGCGCGAATTTTTTCGGTGGGCGCGCTATAACCGGCGTGTTCGGCCGATTGTCTTATTATCAAGCGCTGATCGACGTCGAGCTCAGGGCCGAGGCGGCATATTTTGAAGCCGCGGCGGCATTATTGGTATCGTAGGTCTGCAGGGCCGACATCAGCTGCTGCATCAGGCTGTCCAGGGTGCTCGACGAATCCGCCAGGCTCGAGGTCGAGCTGGAGGCCGTGGTCGTGGTGGTCGACGAAGACGAGGTCGAGCTCGACGTATCCGAGCCGGTCGAACTGCTGGACGTCGATGTGCTGGTGGGCGGCGGCGGGGGCGGCGGGCCGTCCATCATGCCGAATTCACCCATCGAGCCGAAGCTGGACGAGGCCGAGGTGGTGCCGGTCGTCGAGCCGAGGCTCGATTCCAGCTGTTGCATCAGGCTGTCGATGCTGCTCGACATGTCGGCCAGGCTCGAGGTCGTCGAGGCCGAGCTGGTCGACGAGGTCGACGAGCTGCCGCTCATGCCGCCCATTCCGCCCATGCCGCCGGGCGGCGGCGGGGGCATGCTGCCGCTATCCTGGCTGCTGCTGCCGGAATCGCTTTGCATCTGCAGCAGGCCCGACATCGTGCCGGACGACAGGCTGCTCAGGAAATAGGACAGGTTTTCTTCAAGGCTGGTCGCCGTATTGGACGACGAAGCCGTACTGCTGGTGCTGGATGTGGTCGCGGTCGAACCCGTGGCCGAAGCGGACGACGTTGAAGACGTGCTCTGGCTTTGCAGGCTGGACAAAAGCTTGGCCAGGCCCTGCGAGTAAGAGGATCCGAGCCCCGATACGCTGTCTAGTGACACTGGGACCTCCGTTGATGTTCACCGGAAGTATTTCCGGCCTCAACAGGGTGAGTAAAATTGGTAAACGAGGCGTTAATCGTACAATATTTCACTATGTACACGAATATATAGGGCGGAATACACAGGATGTATTTTAAGTATACTGTAAATATTGCCGATGGGAAAATTGTTCCGGCAAAATTTTCCTACATGGCTATTGTGAATAAGCCCGCGCGACGGGGTCGCGCGGGCTTATAAAGCCTTGAAAATCAGGCCTTTGGTGGTTGTGGCGGTGGGCCGAACGGCATGGCGGCGACGCGTTCGGCGCTGGGTAGAAGGGCGGCGATGCGCTGGTCGCCCTTCAAAGTGTGCAGGCCGCCCGGCGGACCCATGGGATGATCCATTTGAGCGCGATCCGTTTGGCCACGATTTTGGGGCGGCATTTGGCCATCTTTCGGCGGCGGCATCATCCCGGGCCTCTGGTCGGGCCCCTGAGCCATGGCGTGGTCCATGCCCGGACCGTGATCGTGCCCGTGGTCGTGACCGTCGTCGGGGAACTGGCCGGGCGCCGGCGGGCGGTCGATCGGCGGATTGGCCGTCGGATCGACGCGCACGGTCAGGGTGGCGACATAACGGCCATTGGCTTCGCGGACATTGCCTTCGACGGTCGGGCCGGCCTGGATGGCGATGCCGTCGGTCGAGTTCAGCGTGTCGCGCACCGACTGGCGGCGATAGGCCGAGACCTGGGTGTAGAGGAATTCGCTGAGTGTATCGGGCAGGAAGAATTGCGAGGTCAGGTTGGTCAGCTGGCCGCGGCGCACCTTGAAATGGATGTGGGTGGTGCGGCCCTCGTACCAGCCCGGATAGAGGCTGTGGAAGGTGACCGTGCCGTCGGCGCCGACCGCCTGGGTGCCGCGCAGGAAGGTCTTGCTCGTGGGGGCTGTGTCGCCGGGCTGTTCGAAGCCGGAGTAATGACCTTCCGGATTGGCGTGCCAGATATCGACCAGGGCGCCGGTCGACGGGCGGCCGTCCGGGTCGAGCACCGTGAAGACGACGTCCATCGGGATGCCGGTCAGGCCTTCGGTAATGTCGGCGCGCGTCAGGTCGAGCGTCAGGTAATAGGGGCCTTCGGTCGTCTGGGCGGTCAATTCGCCGGCAGCTAAAGCCGGCGCGGCGGCGCGGGCCGCCGGTGACAGGACGGCGGCGCCGGTGCCGAGGACAGCGGAGGTCAGGAATGTACGACGCTTCATGGTCAACTCGCATATGACAGGATGTCTATCAAATGCCGTCTATCATGCCTTTGTGGGCGGACGATTTCGCCACTGAGACACGACGCGTCCAGTGCGTCACACTGGCGCGTCTTCCGGCCATATTGACCGGAAGACGCGCCAGTTTCTGCTTTTAGACCCTTTCCGAAAAGTGCGACACACTTTTCGGAAAGGGTCTGTTTCAACCCGTCGCCGAGAGACTGGCCTGGAAGGCGGCGTCCTGCAGGGTCTCCATCCGCGGCTTGCTGAAGAAATGGCCCTGGTCGCGCAGCAAGCGGGTGAAGGCCTGGGCATCGCCGTACAGGGCGTCGAGGCGATCGTGGCCCATGATGAAGCGGGCGTGGGCCATGAAGCGCTCGCGCTCGTCGGCCTGGGCGGCGGCCAGCAGGGCCAGCAGCGAGCGTTCGTCGTGGGCCAGCGCGATATGGCCGGGCCGGCCGATCAGCATGCGGCGCCGCGCGCCGGCCAGGCTGCGGATCAGGCCATGCCAGGCGGCCAGGCCCCGGTCGACCTGGCCGGCAAAGGCGCGGTCGAATTCACGCAGCAGAACGCGGCATTGCGGCGAGCAGGCAACCGAAGTGCGCAGGGCCCAGACGCAGAAGTGCTGGGCGTAACGAAGCTCGCGCAGGTCGGTCGGAGCCGCATCGGAAACGGGGGAGGGCATGGGGCGTCTTTCTTGCTATTGCAAATCATTCGCAAATAGCTAGCGCCATTTAACGCCGGGTGCAATGGTTTTGTGCGCCGGTCGCGGGACACAATCCCGCGACCGGCGCTTCGTCGGCTTAGCCCTGGATAAAGGCCAGGATATCGGGGTTGATGACGTCGGCGTGGGTCGTCAGCATGCCGTGGGGATAGCCTTCGTAGATCTTCAGTGTGCCGTGCTTGACCAGCTTGATGGCTTCCAGGGCGGCGGCCTTGTAGGGCACGATCTGGTCGTCGTCGCCGTGCAGGATCAGCACCGGCACGTCGATCGCCTTGAGGTCCTCGCTCTGGTCGGTCTCCGAGAACGCTTTGATGCCTTCGTAATGGGCCTTGGCCGAGCCCATCATGCCCTGGCGCCACCAGTTGTCGATCACGCCGGCGATCGGCGGCGTGCCATCGCGGTTGAAGCCGTAGAACGGTACCGGCAGGTCCTTGAAGAACTGGGTGCGGTTGGTCGCCGTCTGGGCGCGCAGGCCGTCGAACACCTCGACCGGCAGGCCCAGCGGGAAGGCTTCGGTCTTCAGCATGATCGGCGTGACGGCGCTGACCAGGACGGCCTTGGCGACGCGGCCATTGCCGCCGTAACGAGCCACGTAGCGGGCGACCTGGCCGCCACCGGTCGAGTGGCCGATATGGATGGCATTTGTCAGGTCGAGATGCTCGACCACGGCATTGGCGTCGGCGGCATAGGTATCCATGTCGTGGCCGTCGCTGACCTGGGTCGAACGGCCGTGGCCGCGGCGGTCGTGGGCGACGACGCGGAAGCCCTTGTCCAGGAAG
>OUNM010962231.1_pt1 | contig 13226 bp, 12 predicted proteins | sample 1769961 | NCBI WGS metagenome assembly OUNM01 (sample SAMEA3914820, study PRJEB12502) | metagenome | biome: forest; material: soil | place: USA | collected 2012-03-12 | depth 0.3 m | reverse complement strand
GCAGTCGCTTGCCGTCCGAGGACCGCGTCACCGAGCCGATCAACGCCGTGAACGCATTTCGGAGCACCGCGTCCGCGGGGTCGTGACGGAGCGTTGCGAGGAGCGCGAGACGTTCGAGCTGCTCGCGCATGCGTCCGATCTGGAACGTGGTGTTGAGATCGGCGCCGCGCGAAGCGAGCTCGGTGCGATGACCTCGCAGCAGCAAGAGGCACTGCTTTGTGCGCCCGCGCAGGCTCTCGAATGCCTGTTTTCCAGCGGGATCCGCGTTCAGGGCGAGCGCCGCGTCGTAGAGCCCACGGAACGGCGAGCGCTCCTCTTGCGCGAGCGTCTTCACGGTCGGCGAGTGCGCCTGCGCGACGATCTGATGAGCGAGGCTGACGAGCGCCTCGCGGAGCCCGTGCTCGAGGACGTCGACGAGCTCGCTGTCGAGCAGGCTACGAAGCAGCGGAACGATCTCGGCCGACGTCAGCCAGTCGACGTCGCGCTCCTCGAAGGCGAGACGGAGGATCTGCGAGGCGTCGTTGGTTCGGCACGCCGTGGGGAGGCCACGCACGATGAGCCAGTCCTTCACCGCGCCTCCGAAGTGGAAGTGCACCGGAATGCCGCCGTAAGCGAGGAGCTCCTCGATGTCCGAGTGGCGCACGAGCTCGCCGACCGCCGCGGCGACCTTCGCGCGCCATTCGGAGTGGGTCTCGAGGTGCGTCCGCAAGAAACGGAGCTTCGCATCGGCGCTCTGTCCGCGCTTCGGGCGGATCCACGCCACAAGCTGCGTGAACCAGAGGACGAGCTCCTCTTGTTCCGCGTTCGCGGGTGCGAACTCGCAGAGCTCGTCGAGTCGAGCGGTGTTGCCGTCGTTGCGTCCGCGCGCGAACGCGCCCTCGCGGATGAGAGCAAGCAAAGGAAACGTGGTGCGCGCGGACATCGCGTGCGGCGTTGCGAAGCCCATGCCACGGTCGAGCTGCGCGCAATCGTCGTACGACGGCAAATCCACCGTGACGAAGTGCCCCGGTGCTCCAGGGTAGGGGGCACGTTGACTCCGTCCTCCCGCGAGCCCACGCTGAGGTCTCGCGCGCGACGAGGCCCGACAAGACGATGCCAGCATCCAAGGACAACGAGACGGTCGAGGGCATGGTCTGGGCGGTCGTCGTCCTCGTCGAGCTCAGCGCGCCACAGAACGCTGCGCTGAAGAAGCAGCTCGAGAGCGCGTCGATCATCGTTCTCGTCGAGGGCAGCATGCTCCGCGCATCACAGATCGTCAGCGAGCAGAAGCCTCACGTCGTCGTCGCTCCTTCCTCGCTGCCGGCCGAGCGCACGCAGGTCCTGCGAGACGCCGCGAAGGACATCGGCCTCGAGGTGATGCTGATCGATACGAAAGCGGACGCCGATTCGATCGCGCACGACGTCCACGCCGCGGTCGCACGCGTCTCGGCGCGACGTGCGGCGAAGCGTCAGCACTGAGCCGACACGCTTCCGGCCCACGTCAGACGAGCGGCGGGGGAACCGTCGAGACGACCCGGTTGCGGCCGCCGGCTTTGGCGGCATAGAGCGCCTGATCGGCCCTCGAGATCCATTCCTCGGGCGTCCGATCGTTCTTGGGATCGATCTCCGCGACGCCCACGCTCAGCGTCAGCGGCCCACCGTTGGCGCCTGGGATGTCGAGCGCCTCGATCTGCGCGCGCATGCGCTCCATGGCCAGCTCTGCTTCGGCGAGCGACTGCTCGATCAAGAGCACGACGAACTCCTCGCCGCCGTAACGGAAGAGAGCGTCCGCCGACCGCAGATTCGAGCGCATTCCATCGGCGATCCGCTTCAGCGCCTCGTCGCCGGCGACGTGACCGAAGGTGTCGTTGTAGGACTTGAAGAAATCGAGATCGCAGATGGCGAGCGAGCAGCGATGGCCGTAGCGCTGCGCTCGTGAGAGGAGCGCGGAGACCTCCTCGTCGAGACGCATCCGGTTGCCGACGCCGGTCAGCGCGTCGGTTCGCGAAGCGACATAGTTGCGCGTGCTGTCGTCGCGGAGCATCGCCGTTCGCATCGCGAGGCGCCGATGGAGATCGATCACGCGCCCCGCCGACATGAGTCGGGCCTCGAGCTCGTCGAGGCTGATCGGCTTGCGCTGGTAATCGTCGGCGCCTGCTGCCATGCCCGCGATGAGGTGATCGCGGTCGTCGAACGCGGTCATGATGATGACGTACGTGTACGCGTCCTCGTCGTCGTTGCTGCGGATGCGCTCGCACAGCTCGGCGCCGTTCATCCCGGGCATGTCCCAGTCGCTGATGACGACGTCGGCCCGGCGCTCGGCGAGCAAGCGCAGTGCGTCTCGACCGTCGACCGCGACGCGACAGCGATGGCCGAACGCCTGCACGGCGATCGCGATCACCTCGCGCGCGGGCTCGTCGTCGTCGACCACCAGCACGTCGAGGACCTTGGCAGCAAGTCGACGAGGCTGTTTCACCGGAGGGCGCGGGCGAGGTGGGTGCTGCTCGACGCGGGCCGTCTCTCGCTGCCGGGCGTTGTTCACTCCGGACACGGCTTGCACTTGTCGTGCCCTCGTCGAGGCGGCGCGGTCGTGCTCGTTGGACGTGCAAAGGCCGTGTTTTCCGAGGTGCCGGCGTGGACGTCGCGGGTCGCCGAATGTCGCGCTCTCGCGCGACCGGGCAACCTGCTACGCGCGTCTGCGATGCGCCCACTGGAACGGCGGCGCTCGTCATGGCACCCTCTCGGCATGTCGCTGCGTCGGGAAAGTCGCCGGATGAGCCGCGTCTTCGGCGCGCTCGTGCTCGCGCTCGGGCCGGCGGCGGCGGCCCAGGCGTGCAGTGACGCGGCGACCAGCGCGGGGACGCCCATCGAGGACGCGAGCGCGGAGAACGACTCCACGCTGGCCGAGACGAGCGCGGCCGACGGCGCGGACGACGCCGTCACGGATGCCGCAGTGGCTCCAATCGATGCAGTATGCACCCTCACCGAGACGATGCGCGACGCCGATCCCGACGCGCCCGACGCCGATCCGGGATGCCACTACGTGTTGCCGTGCGGCGCGCCGGCCAACGCCCCGTTTCATGTCGCGGGGTGCGCGCTGTACACCGGCTCGGATCCCGACTCCGCGCTGGGGTGCTGGGTGCCGGAGAACGCCGGCTGCACTGCCGACGTGTACGTCCCTCCCGCGAACGGCTCGCTCACGTTCGACTGCTTCGATTGCTTCGGCGGCGGCGGGCGGCGGCCGACGGGATTGCTGAGCGAGCGGCGAGCGGTGAGCGATCGGTGCGAGAAGCCGCGAACGAGCGCAGGCGCGCGGGCGTCCGCGACATACTTCTCCCGCATGGCCTACGACGAGGCCGCGAGCGTGCATGCGTTCCTCGGGCTCGAGGAGGATCTCCTTCGCATCGGTGCGCCGCCCGAGCTCGTCGCCGCGGCCGCGCGCTCGGCGCGCGACGAGGTCCGCCACGCTCGCGTCATGGCGCGGCGCGCGCGGGCCTCGGGAGCCGACGTCGCGACTCCGCGCGTGCGCCGTCGCCGCGCCGACGCTCGCTCGCTCGAGTCGATCGCGCGTGAGAACGCCGTCGAAGGCTGCGTTCACGAGACGTTCGGCGCCCTGCAGCTGCGGTGGCAGGCGTCGCATGCGCCGGAGCCGTCGATGCGCCGCCTCTTCGCGCGCATCGCTGCCGACGAGACACGTCATGCCGCGCTGTCCTGGATGATCGCGCGCTGGATCGAGCCCCGTCTCGATCCGCGGGCACGCAAGCGCGTCGAAGCGGCGCGCTCGCGCGCGACGCGCACGCTGCGAACGAAGCTGTCGGCGAGCCTGCCGCGCGACTTCGACGTGCACGTCGGCCGCCCGGGGGCTCGTGAAGCAGTCCTGCTCTTCGACTCGCTGCTCGCGCAAGTCTGACGTGTCGCGCCGGCAGTGGTAGAGGTGGAACCGACATGGCGAAGAGTCTTGCGGTCACCGTCGAGTGGGGCACGTCACCCGAGGAGAGTCTCGTCGTCCACTCGGTCGAGGAGCTCGATGCGCTGCTCGATCAGCTCGACTCGCTCGGACGGGCGACCGAGCCGTTCCTGACCACGATCATGGACAGCGAGGGCCGCACGCTCACCATCGGCCTCGGCGGCGCCGAATCAGTGGCGCAGTTCTGCGACGACGCGGATGACGGTCTCTCGTACGCGAGCGTCCCCGATCCCGATCGCAAGGGGCCGGCGCTGGTCTTCGCGCTCGAGGGAATGCCGAACGAGATGCTCGCCGAGCTCGCCACGCCGAACGAAGCGACGCGCGATGCGGCGCGACACTTCTTCGCGCACGGGCAGCGATGTCCTGCGCTGCGGTGGGAATCGAGCTGAATCGAGCTGATCGAGCTGACCGACTAGTGGCGCCGGAAATGCGAGCCGCCGATGCTCGTGTACTTCGTGAGCCTCGGAAGCTTGATGTAGCTCGGCGGCACGTCGCCACGGGGCGGAACGGCCGCCTCCAGCTTTCGCACCGACGGCGGCGGCGTCCAATCGCTCATCTTCACGTACTCGATCGTCTGGAGACGTGCCGGGCACGTCGTCTTCGGCAGCCACTGATCGGGCTCGTCTGCGCCGTCGACAGTCGTTTCGTCCACGTCGGCGAGCGTCGCCGAGCCCGGCGGCGGGCACACCGGGGGACGCGCAATCGTTGCGTCACAGCCCATAACGCCGAGCGTGCCGGCCAGAATGCCGCCTGCCCGGAGCACGCTTGCAAGCCGGACTGTCGATGACGTCGGCACATCTGGTTCGTTAAGCATCCCCCCCCGCCGTGCGCAAGGCAGAGACGACTGCGACAAAACACGTGACGGAGAGTTAACGTCGAACGTCGAAGAGAGCTACCGTGGCCCACGGATCGATGCTTCCCGTCGTCCTGGCCGGAGTCGTGCTCGTCATCGGAGCCGCGCTCGCCCTCGTCCTGCCGCGCAATGGACTGCGCGCCGGCGCCGCGATCGTCTCGCAGCTCGTCGCATGCGTCTTGGCGCTGCCGCCGCTCACCTCCGTGCTGCGGACCGGTGGCGTGCTCGAGGGCTCCTGGCCCTGGTCGTATCCGGTCGAGATCATCGTGCTCCGTGTCGATGCGCTGAGCGCGTTCTTCCTCGTCTGGTCCTTGCCGCTGACGTTGTTGGGCGCCGTCTACGCCGTCGGCTACCTGCGTCCGTACTTCGAGGCCGGGCGAAACGGCGGACCGCAGTTCGCGCTCCTCAACATGACGTCGCTTGCATTCCTCATGGTTTATTCCGTGCAGAATGCACTCGTCTTCCTGCTCGGCTGGGAGATCGCCGCCATCGCCGCGTGGCTGATGGTCATCTGGGATTATCGGAATCAGAAGATCCGCTTTGCCGGCTTCAATTACCTCGTGTCGACACACCTCGGGCTGTTCGTGCTCGTGGCGGCGTTCATGCTCATGTACGCCGAGTCGGGCTCGTTCGACTTCCGCTCGTTCGCGACCGTGCTCGCGAAGCCGGGACGTCTGCGCAGCGTCACGTTCTTGCTGCTCGCGGCCTCCTTCGCGCTCAAGTCGGCATTCTTTCCGTTCCATGCCTGGCTCCCGCGCGCCCATTCGGCGGCGCCCGCGCACGTGTCGGCCTTGATGTCGGGCGTGATCCACAAGGCGGGCCTGTTCGCGTTCCTCCGCTTCTTGCTGATCATGGGAAAGCCGGAGGAGTGGATGGGCTGGACCATCCTGCTCGGCGGAGCGGCCTCGGCGTTCTTCGGTGTGCTCTACGCGTCCGTGCAGCGCGATCTCAAGCGGCTGCTCGGTTACTCGTCGACGGAGAACGTCGGCGTCGCCGCGATGGGCTTCGGTGTCGGCTGCCTCGGCATGACGTGGGGAACGCCCGCGCTCGTGGCGCTCGGCTTCGGCGGTGGGCTCTTCCACCTGTTCAACCACGCGCTGTTCAAGTGCCTCCTCTTCTATGCCGCGGGCGCGATCTACCGCGCGACGCACACCGTCGATCTGGAGCGGCTCGGCGGCCTCCTCCGTCGCTTGCCGCATACGGCGTGGCTCTTCTTGCTCGGCGCCATCGCCATCTCGGCGCTTCCGCCGCTCAACGGGTTCATGAGCGAGCTCCTCATCTACGCGGGGCTCCTGTCCGGCGCCGCGCCCTCGGCGTCGGCGAACGCGGCGCTCGTCACGTCGGCCGCGCTCCTGGCGTTCGTCGGTGCCGTCTCGGCGCTCGCGATGGTGCGCGCGTTCGGGATCGCATTCCTGGGTCGACCACGAGACCCGTCGATCCACGTCACGAGGCAGAGCCCGCTCTCGATGACCTTGCCCATGTACGTGCATGGTGCATGCATCGTGGCGCTCGGTATCGCTCCGGCGGCGGGCCTCGGCCTCACGCGCAGCGTCGTGGGGCTGTTCGCGCTGCCTGGGCAGCCCACCTCGGACGTCACTGCGCTCGCCACGCTCGCGCCGGTGCAGGTGGCGGTGCGCGTGCTCCTCGCGTTCGTGCTGATCGCGTGCGCGGTCGGCCTCTTTCTCTCGCGAAACGCACGCCGTCACGTCACGTGGGGATGCGGGTACACCGCCGGCAACACGCGCATGCAGTACACGGCGAGCTCGTTCTCGGCGCCGCTCGCGCAGATCTTCGAGCCGTTCCTCCCGCAGCTGCGTCGCGACCGTCTCCCGACCGAGATCTTCCCGAAGGAGGCAGGCCACATCGGCACGCATCACATCGATCCCGTCGAGCGGCGCATGTTCGAGGTGCTCGGCCAGGGCGAGCAGATGATCACACAGGCGTCCGAGCGAATGCCCGAGCAGCCGCGGTACGCGTTCGCGGCGGGGCTCCTGGCGCTCGTCATCGCCGTCGGCCTGTTGATCGGAGCGGGGCGATGAGCTCCTCGGCGGCGCTCGCGAGCATGCTGGCGGTGGCCGCACACGTGGCGGCGCTGGTCCTCATGCCCACGCTCGTCGTCGGTGTCATCAACCGAACCAAGTCGTTGTGGTCGGGGCGCCGCGGACAGCCGATCCTGCAGCTCGCCTACGACGTGCGCCGTCTGCTCCGGAAGCGGCCGGTCTACAGCGACGTCACGACGCTCGTGTTCCGCCTCACACCCTACGTCGTGCTCGTCACTGCGCTCGTGTCCGGGCTCTTCGTCCCGGTCCTCGGGACTCCGGCGCCGTTCGGGTTTCGCCTCGATTTCCTGGTGTTCGCGTACGTGTGGGGGCTCGGTCGTCTCGCGCTGATGCTCGGCGCGCTCGACACGGGCAGCGCCTTCGAAGGCATGGGCGCGAGCCGCGAGGCGACGTTCTCCGCCGTGCTGGAGCCGGCGTTCGTCCTCGTCGCCGGTGCAGCATGCCTGCTCACCGGCGAGCGATCGTTCGCGTCGGTCCTCGCGCTTCGGCCGACGGACGGCGTGCTCGCCGTCGTCTGGCTGGCGACCCTCTTCACGTTGTTCGTCGTCGTGCAGGTGGAGTCCGCGCGCATGCCGGTCGACGATCCGACGACTCATCTCGAGCTCACCATGGTCCACGAGGTGATGGTGCTCGATCACAGCGGCCCCGATCTCGCGGCCCTCCAGGCCGGAGCGGCGATCAAGCTCACCGTCGGTCTGTCGCTCCTGGCGGCGCTCCTCAATCCCTTCGTCGGGAACGCGAGCCTCGCGGTGGTCGGGCTCGCGAACGTGCTCGTCACGCTGCTCCTCGCGGTGGCGCTCGGCACCGTCGAGTCGGTGATGGCACGTCTCAAGATGCGGAGCGTCCCGCAGTACGTCGTCGTCGCGATCGTCGCCGCCGGAGTCGCGCTGCTGGCGACCACCTTCCGAACCGGAGGCGCCGGGTGACGGGCATCCTCATCGCGTTCGTCATCGTGCTGCTCGTTCCGCTCTTCGTTTCGAAGTGGCGCACGAGCCTCCTCGGGCTGGCGGTGCAGGGCGCGCTCCTCGTGGCGATCGCGTACCGCCAGCACGGCTTCGAGCTGTCCGCCGCGACCGCCGTCACGCTCGTCGATCTCGCCGTCGTGCGGGCGCTCCTGACGCCGGCGTGGCTCTTCTCGACGCTGAAGGCATCGAACGCTCCGCTCCGTAACGACGTCATCGCGCCGAACCTATTTTCATGGGCGTTCGCGCTCGCGCTGGTGGTCGTCGCGTTCAGGACCGCCGACGTGCTCGTGCCGGCCGAGGGCAACGAGCAATCGCTCGTCGCCGTCTCCGCCGCCGCGTTCCTGCTCGGCCTGTTCGTCCTCGCCACCGCGCGCGGTCCGGTCAGCCAAGTCATCGGGCTCATGCGCGTCGAGAATGCGATCGCGCTCTTCGAGCTGGGGACGCCGACCGAGCACGTGTCGCTCTCGATCCGGATCGCGCAGGCCGCGATCATGCTCGTGTCGGTCGCCTTCTGCCGCTGGTACCTGATCGGTCTCGCGCGCGAGCCGGTGGGGTCGCTGCCGCCGCCGATGCCGAGCGGAGAGGAGACCGCGGACCTATGAAGGTCGCTCCGCTCGCGCTCGTCGGCTTTGCGGCCATCCAGGCGGCGCTCGCCGCCATCGTCGCGTTCACGACCACCACCGACACGGTCGTGGCGGCGGGTTACGTCACCGTCGACGCGACGGCGAGGTTGTTCCTCGTCACGATCGACCTGATTTTCCTGGGGATCGCGGGCTACGTATGGACGCGCGCGCGAATGTCGCCCGAGCTGATGAAGGCCGCGACGCGCTTCGCCGCGCTCTCGGTGGTCTTCATGATCGCCGCGAACTTCGTCGTGCTCTCGAATCACCTGCTCGCAGGCTGGGCGGCGCTCGAGGTCACCACGCTCGCCGCCGCGCCCCTCATCGTGCGTCCGGGCGTCGCGACGACACGACGAGCGTCGTGGCGATACTTCCTCTTCTCGTCGGTCGGTCTCGGCATCGCGCTCGTCGGGTTGATGTGTCTCGCGCGCAGCGTGGAGTCCGAGGGCGGCGCGCCGACCTTCTTCCTCGATCGACTCAAAGACCTCGGAGGCGGATCGCAGAACCTGTGGCATCGCATCGGCCTCGCGCTCGTCGTGCTCGGCTACGGAACGAAGCTGGGCCTGGCGCCGATGTACAGCTGGCTACCGGAGACGTACGACGAGGCGCCGCCCGCGGTCACCGCGCTGCTCGCTGCCGTGCAGTTCAACTGCGCGCTGATCTGTCTGATGCGCGTGCTGCAGGTCTATCGGTCGGGCGATCGCGAGCTGGTCGCGACCGAGCTGCTCGTCATCGGCCTCGCCTCGATGGGGGTGTCGACCGCGAGCATCGTCGCGACGCGAAACATCGAGCGTCTCGTCGCGTACGCGTCGATCAACCATGCCGGCGTCATCGCCATCGGCCTCGCCATCGGGAAATCGGCCTCGTATGGCGTCATGCTCTATGTCGTGAGCAACGCCTTCATCAAGGCGATCCTGTTTCTCACGGCCGGCAAGATCAAGGCTCACTACGGCACGAAGGACACGCGCGAGGTGGCCGGCCTCATCAAGGATCTGCCGTACAGCGGGCTCTTCTTGATGGTCGGCACGTTTGCGCTCCTCGGCTTTCCGCCGTTCGGGAGCTTTCTCGGCGAGCTGATCATCCTCTCCGGGCTCGTGCGCGCGAAGCAGATCACGGTGTTCGTTGTGTTCTGCACGTTCATCGCGCTGTCGTTCGTCGCGACGGGGCGCACCATCTTCCCGATGATCTGGGGAGAGCCGAAGCGAGAGGTGCACTGGCCGCGTCAGAGCTTCCTCGCGTCGTTTCCGAAGCTCGCGTTCCTGGTCGCCTTGGTGGCGATGGGGATCTACATGCCGAACCCCGTGAACGCGCTCTTCCGCGAGGTCGCGGCGTCGCTGGGGGCCGAATGACGGCGGCATCCACGCAAGCGACGGGAGCTACGGGCGCGAACGTCGCGCGCTTCGCGGTCTCCGACATCGAGGTGCTCGCGCCGCATCCGTGGCGAGACGCGCTCGAGAGCGCGCTCGAGGGCGGTGCGCGCGTCGTCACGATGTACGGCCGGCGCGACGAGGGCGACGAGGGCGCGGTCGTCGTCACCGCGTTGCTCGGGCAACCATCGCAGGGATCGGACGGCGTTGCGGCTCACCGTCTGCTCCGCACGAGCGTCGCGCGCGACGTCGGCTATCACGCGCTCACGCCGGAATTCCCGGCGCTGCACTGCTTCGAACGCGAGCTCCACGAGCAGCACGGCGTCCGCATCGCCGGGCATCCGTGGATGAAGCCCGTCCGCTTCGAGCACACCGGCGCGGCGGGCCGTGACGCGTATGCGTTCTACGAGATCAAGGGCAAGGAGGTCCACGAGGTCGCCGTCGGACCGGTCCACGCCGGCGTCATCGAGCCGGGCAGCTTCCGTTTCATGTGCCTCGGCGAGCAGGTCCATCACCTCGAGATCCACCTCGGCTACCAGCACCGCGGCGTCGAGGCGATGCTCCTGCGCGGTGACCCACGCCGCCTCGCGCCGCTCGTGGAGACTATCGCGGGCGACACCAGCATCGCGCACACGTGGGCGTACGCGTCGGCCATCGAAGCGCTGGCGGGCCTGGAAATAGGCGGTTCCGTCGATGCCGTGCGCGGCGTGATGCTGGAGCTCGAACGCATCGCGATGCACCTCGCGGGCCTCGCCGGGCTCGCGACCGACGTCGGATTCTTGCAGGGCGGCGCCACGTACGGGCGCCTCCGCACCACCGCCATCAACACGTCGATGCGTCTGTGCGGCAGCCGGTTCGGGCGCAGCGCGATACGCGTGGGCGGCCACGGCGCGCGCCTCGAGCCACGCGCTTCGCTCACGAACGTCGCAGAGGGCGGCTTTCGGCTCTCCGAGCTGCGGACGAACCTCGCGCTCTTGACCAAGGACGTCGCCATCATGAACGCGGCGATGGTCGACTCGCTCACCGTCCGTCATCGGCTCCAGGGCGTGGGCGTGGTCACGCCGGAGACCGCGACGTCGATCGGGCTCGTCGGCCTCGCGGCGCGCGCGTCGGGGGTAGCGCGCGATCTCCGTCCCACGGCCGGCGGCGTCTTTCGGGACCACCCGATCGAGGTCTGCGTCGAAGGGACCGGTGACTGCTGGGCCCGTGCGCGCGTCCGCATGCGCGAGATCGATCGCTCGCTTGCGTGGATCGGTGCCGTCCTCGAGACGCATCCGCAATGGGAGCCGAGCCGCAGCGCCGTGCCGTCGCTACCGCCGGGTCAGCTCGCGTTCGCCATGGTCGAGAGCTGGCGCGGTGAGGTCGTTCACGCGCTCGAGACGGGGCAGGGCGGCAGCCTGCTCCATTACAAGGTGCAGGACCCGTCGTTTCGTAACTGGTTGGGGCTGGCGCTCGCCGTTCGCGAAAACGAGATATCCGACTTCCCCATATGCAACAAGAGCTTCGACCTCTCTTATTGTGGAAACGATCTCTGATGTTCGATTCGCTGCGCGTGCGCGCGTCTCAAGGCACTCAGTACATCACCGATCTACGAAAGGCCGTTCCCAACGGCTTCCGCGGGCGACCGCAGATATCCGATGCACCTTGCAAAGACGGTTGTCGGGAATGTGTCGAGGGATGTCCGACGAAGGCGATATCGGTCGACGACCAAGCGCGCCTGTCCATCGATCTGGGCAAATGCGTCTTCTGCGCGGAATGCGTGGAGGCCTGTCCGGAGGGCAAGATCACGTTCACGAACCAGACGCGCATGGGCGCGGCCACCCGCGCCGGGCTTGTCATCGGGGAGGGGACCGCGCGCATGGACCCCGTCGCGGTCTCGGCGAGCCTCGCCAAGATGTTCGGTCGGTCGCTGAGGCTGAGGCAGGTCTCGGCCGGCGGCTGTAACGCATGTGAGCTCGAGCTCAATGCGCTGGGGAACGTGAACTTCGACCTGCAGCGCTTCGGCATCGAGTGGGTTGCATCTCCGCGCCATGCCGACGCGCTCGTCCTGAGCGGCCCGCTCACGAAGAACATGGCCGACGCGGTCCGGCTCTCCTGGGACGCCATGCCCGATCCACGCTTCCTCGTGGCCTTTGGGGCGTGCGCGATCTCGGGCGGCCTGTATGCCGAGGCCCCGGCCATCGACCGCGAATTCCTCGACGAAATCGGCCCTTCGCTGTACGTACCTGGTTGTCCACCTCACCCGCTCACGTTCGTGAACGCCATTCTGGATCTGCTCGGTATTCCGTAGTCGACGTCATGACGGCCTTCAGCTCACCTCGCGGTCATTCGGCATGGCGCAATGCGCGGCCGGTCGCTCGTGCGCTGCGAAGCGGTGAGCGCGTCATCGATCGCGAGCTCGACGAGGTGTTCCCGCTCGAGGCCCGTCGCGCGTCGAAGATCCATTACACGCCGGTCGCGGTCGCAGCTCACGCGGCGCGCCTCCTTGCCGATCGGCCGGGCGCGACCATCCTCGACATCGGCTCGGGCGTCGGCAAGTTCTGCCTCGTCGCCGCCGCCACGGTTCGCGCACGGATCCGCGGCGTCGAGCAGCGCGCTCATCTCGTCGAGATCGCGCGCGGCGCCGCGGCGAAGCTCGACGTCGCCGTGGAGTTCGTCCACGGCACGATCGAGAGCCAGGATCCGAGGAGCGTCGACGGCGTCTACCTGTTCAATCCGTTCGCCGAGAACCTGTCGCCCGCGCGCGACCGCATCGACGACAGCGTCGAGCTGAGCGCCGAGCGCTTTCGCCGTGACGTCGCCGCCACCGAGCGATTCCTCGCCGCCGCGCGCCCCGGCACGCGCGTCGTCACGTATTGCGGATTCGGCGGCGCCATGCCGGATACGTACGCTCTCGAGCATCGCGAGTGGCATGGCTCGAACCTGGAGCTCTGGATCAAACGGTGAAGCGCGACCTACCGACCATTGCAGTGCTGGGCATCGTGCTCTTTGCGCCGTTCACGACCGGATGCGACAGCTGCCGGAAGCCGGAGCCCGAGCCGAGCCCGTCGAGCGGCGGCAGCGCGGGTAGCGCCGCGAGCCTACGTCCGCCGTCCGTCGATGCTGCGTCTCCGTTCAAGGTGGCCATCGTCGACGCGGGTGCCGGCAAGCCGCCGTGGGCCGACGTGCCGGGCGCGACCGTCGCCTCCGAGCCGAGCATGACCGTCGCCGCGCGCTTCCAAGCCGAGCAGGCGGCCCGACCGCACGACGTGAAGCCGAACGTCGAGTCGGTGTTCGCCGCGCTCGAAGGCGCGGGGCTCGAGGTCGTCGACAAGAAGCAGCACCTCGCGCAGTCCGTGGGGGCGCACTATTGCGTCGGCGCGCGCGTCGTCAACGGCAAGGACGCGGGCGCCGCCGAGCTGCTCGTCATCAGTGT
>OUNM010675694.1_pt1 | contig 13229 bp, 15 predicted proteins | sample 1769961 | NCBI WGS metagenome assembly OUNM01 (sample SAMEA3914820, study PRJEB12502) | metagenome | biome: forest; material: soil | place: USA | collected 2012-03-12 | depth 0.3 m | reverse complement strand
TGCCCAAGGTGGCCTATCGCCAGGGGAAAGTGGATATCGTGCCAGGAGATTGGCTGGTCTGCTATACGGACGGGCTCTCCGAGTCGCGGCAGCCGGAGGGCGACGTCTTTTTTGAGGAGAAGATCATGGAGACGCTGGTGGGCACGCCCGCCAAGAATCCCCAATCGATCATCGACCGGCTGGTGGCCGCGGAGCGCGTGCACCGCAGCACGGCGGAGCAACACGATGACCTCACCATGCTTGTGGGAGGGCTGGCATGACACGCGAATACGATTTCTTCAGCGAGACGAGCGAACTGGCCGGCGTGCGCAATGCCGCCGGGAAATTCCTGGACGCGTGCGGCATGGAGGAATGCGCGGCGGCGCTGCTGGTGCTGGCGCTGGACGAGGCGTGCACGAATATCATCCGCCATGCCTACAAGCACGAAAAGGGCCCGGTGAGCCTGAAGATGGAGCGCCTCCGGGATCGAGTGCGCTTCACCCTGCGGGACTATGGAAAATCCTGCGATCCCAAGCACATCCGCAGCCGCGACCTGGCGGACATTCGCCCGGGAGGCGTGGGGGTGCACATCATCCAGCAGGCGTTTGACGTCGTCACGTACGAGCCTCACCAGCGGGGAACAAAGCTCACGCTGGAAAAGAAGCTCGATGCGGACATCGAGCCTCTCTCTTCGGAATAGCCGATCGATTAGCTAGTCGAGTTCGACCTTGCCAAAAGGCAGGCCGAGCGGCAGCGGATCGGGCCGGGTCATCGCGCTCTTGAGTTCGACGTGGCGGTGGGTCTCCGAGGCGTCGACAATGGAATGCATGAGGTCGAGCACGTGGTAGGCCACGCGATCGTTCGCGCGGTGATCACGCCCAGATTTGATGGCGGCGGCCATGTCGGCGACGCCGAGGCCACGGCTGTTCTCGTTGTACCCAAACTGGAGCGGCACGTCGTGCCATTCGCTCTCGCCCCGGCGCTGGATCTGGATGGGGCCGTCGAAGGTATTGGGATCGGGGACGATGAGGGTGCCCTCGGAGCCGTAGATCTCGATATTGCGCAGGCGGCTGCCAGAGACATCAAAGCTGGTCGCCAGAGTCACCACGGGACCGGAGTCGAAGTCCATCACGGCGGTGACGTGGGTATGGGTCTCGACATCCATCATCTTGCCGGCCAAGGGCTGACTGGTGATTTCGCGCTTTTCAAAAGTGGTACGGGCCGAGCCAGTTACACGCTTCACCGGTCCCAGCAGGGTGGTGAAAGTGGTGAGGTAATACGGACCCATGTCGAAGAGAGGACCCGCGCCTTTTTTGTAGAAAAAGTCGGGATTGGGGTGCCAGCTCTCGGGGCCACGGCTGAGCATGAAACCCGCGCCGCCCACGGGTACACCGATCGCGCCCTCGTCGATCAATTTGCGGACAGTCTGGAGGCCACCACCGAGGAAAGTATCCGGAGCGCAACCCACGCGCAGTTTCTTTTCACGGGCGAGATCGAGCATCTCCCGAGCCTCACGGCGGCGGAGGGCCAGGGGTTTCTCGTTGTAAACGTGTTTGCCCTTTTTAAGAGCACGCACCGCGATGTCGGCATGCGCAGCGGGAACCGTGAGATTAATCACCAACTCAATATTGGGATTGGCGAGCAAGTCGCTCACCGAAAGGGCATTGGGGATGCCATGCGCGTCGGCCAGCGCCTTGGCGCGATCGAGATCGAGATCGGCACAGGCGACGATATCGAGGTTTTCAAATTTCTTGCCGGCTTCCGCGTAAATTTTACTGATATTGCCGCAGCCGACAATACCGATGGTGGTCTTACTCATAGGGTGTCGCTCTGCGGTAACGAAGGGGTGCGGAGGTTGGCGAGCCAAATCTTTCAACCGCTCGACATTCTCCACGATTGGGCGTAAAATAAACCCGTGTCCCCCCAGACCGGCGAATTTATCGGGACGATGCTGTTGATCATTCTTGGCGACGGCGTCGTGGCAAACGTGCTGCTCAACAAATCCAAGGGAGAAAACTCCGGCTGGATTGTCATTACCACCGGATGGGCCCTGGCCGTCTTCGTGGCGGTGGCGGCCGTAGCGCGAGTGAGTGGCGCTCATCTTAATCCAGCCGTGACCATTGCGCTGGCGGTAGTGGGAGCATTTAAATGGAAATATGTGGCCGGTTATATCGCGGCTCAGATGGCCGGAGCCTTTGTGGGAGCGGTCATCGTCTGGCTGGCTTACCTGCCTCACTGGAAGGAAACGGAGAACGGCGCGCTCAAAAGGGCCATTTTCTGCACGGCGCCTGCGATTCGTAATATTCCCGCCAATATCATTTGCGAAGTCATTGGCACCTTCGTCCTTATCTTCGGCATTCTGACGATGAAGGGGGCTTTTGAACCGGCCCCAATGAATGGGTCCGCCGTGCCGATGGATCTGGGGGCGCTCAGTGGTATCCCGGTCGCGCTGCTGGTCTGGGCCATCGGCCTTTCCCTGGGCGGGCCGACGGGCTATGCGATCAACCCGGCCCGCGATCTGGGGCCGCGTATCGCTCATTTCCTCCTTCCGATCCCCCACAAGGCCGACAGCGATTGGTCTTATGCGTGGATCCCGGTGGTGGGTCCCATTATGGGCGCGGTTCTCGCGGCCGGGCTCTATCTCTATTTCGGCAAGTACTAGCCTTCTTTCCCCTCCAAAATCATGCCCTACCTCCTCGCCCTCGACCAAGGCACCACCAGTTCCCGTGCCATCATTTACGACGACCGATGCAAATCGCTCGCCTCGGCCCAAAAGGAATTCACCCAATACTTCCCACAGCCCGGCTGGGTCGAACACGACGCCTCGGAGATCTGGCATTCCGTGCTGGAGACCTCGCGCAACGCCATTAGTCAGGCGGGCGTGGATGCAAAGGAAATCGCCGCCATCGGCATCACCAACCAGCGCGAGACCATTGTGGTATGGGATCGCAAGACCGGGCAGCCCGTGGCCCCGGCCATTGTGTGGCAGGACCGCCGCACCAGCGACTACATGATCGCCCTGCGCGAGGCAGGCAAGGAGCCGCTGATCCAGCAGAAATCCGGCCTGCTTTTTGACCCCTATTTCTCCGCCAGTAAACTCCACTGGCTGCTGCGCCAGGTGCCGAACGCCCGGGCGCGCGCCGAGGCCGGGGAACTCGCGGCCGGCACGATCGATTCCTGGCTTATCTTCAAACTCACCGACGGGCAAAAACACGTGACCGATGTGACCAACGCGTCGCGCACCATGCTGATGAATATCCGCGAGGGAGACTGGGATACCGAGTTGCTCGCGCTGTTTGATATTCCCCGCGCCATCCTTCCCAAGATCGTCCCGACCAGCGGACACTTTGGCGATACGGATGCCGCCCTCTATGGAGCCTCCATTCCGATTTGCGGGGCGGCGGGCGACCAGCAGTCGGCGCTCTTTGGGCAGCTCTGCACCGCGCCAGGGCTCGTGAAATGCACCTATGGCACGGGATGTTTCATGCTGATGTTCACGGGCTCCGACCCTATGGCCAGCCACAACCGGCTCCTTACCACCATAGCCTGGAAGCTGGGCGATGCACCCACCCAATTTGCGCTGGAGGGCAGTGTCTTTGTCGGCGGGGCGGCCGTGCAATGGCTGCGTGACGGTTTGAAAATCATCCGCAGCGCACCCGAAGTGAACCTCCTCGCGGCGGAGGTGCCCGATTCCGGCGGGGTGTATCTCGTGCCGGCCTTTACCGGCCTGGGAGCACCGTATTGGGACTCCACCGCACGCGGCGCTCTGCTTGGGATCACCCGTGGCACCACGGCGGCCCACCTGGCGCGGGCGACCCTGGAGGGCATTGCCTATCAAGTCACCGACCTTCTCGCGGCCATGGAAAAAGACTCGGGCCGCCGCATCTCCACCATGCGGGTGGATGGCGGCGCCAGCGCCAGCGATCTCCTCATGCAAATGCAGGCCGACTCAATCGGCGTCAAAGTCGAGCGACCGAAAAACGTGGAAACCACCGCCCTGGGTGCCGCCATGCTGGCCGGGCTCGCAGCGGGTCTTTGGAAAAGCGTGGATGAACTCGCGGAGATCCGCGAGGTGGACCATGTCTTCCGGGCGACGACCACGGTCAAAACCCGCCGGGCCAGTCTGAAGAAGTGGCGCAAGGCCGTGAAACGCGCCCAAAATTGGGAAACCACCTAATCCCGGTCTATTGTTCCTTTTTATGAATCGCCAAGACCTTCTCGACCGCCTGGATCACCAATCCGAATGGGATGTCATCATCGTGGGCGGAGGCGCGACCGGGCTCGGCGTGGCGGTGGATGCCGCTACCCGCGGACTGCGCACCCTGCTGCTCGAAGCCCACGACTTTGCCAAGGGCACGTCCAGCCGCAGCACGAAGCTTGTGCACGGCGGCGTGCGCTACCTGGAACAAGGGGACATCCCACTCGTGCTGGAGGCACTGCGCGAGCGCGGCCTGCTGCATCGCAATGCCCCGCATCTCGTCCACCACCTTTCCTTCATCGTCCCGCGCTACCAATGGTGGGAAGGGCCCTTTTTCGGGATCGGCATGAAGGTCTACGATGCGCTCGCCGGGCGGCTCAATCTGGCGAAGTCCAAGATTCTCTCGCGCGACGAAACGCTGCAGCGCATCCCCAATGTGGAGCCGGAAAAGTTGCTCGGCGGCGTGGAGTACTTTGATGGGCAATTTGACGATTCACGCCTCGCCATCAGTCTCGCGCAATCCGCGGTGGATCACGATGCCTGCGTGCTGAATTACACGCGCGTGACGAACATCACCAAGCATGGCGACATGGTCAATGGCGTGACCTGCGAGGACGCCGAGACGGGGAAAGCCTACCGCCTCAAGGCCAAGGTCGTAATCAATGCCGCAGGCATCTTCAGCGATGAGATCCGCCTGATGGACGAGCCCGGAGCCACCCGAGCGGTGCAGCCCAGCCAGGGCGTGCATCTCGTTTTCGACCGCGAATTTCTCAAGGGGGAGTCCGCCATCATGGTGCCCCATACGGACGACGGACGCGTGCTCTTCGTGATTCCCTGGCATGGCAAAGTCCTCGTTGGCACCACCGACACGGCCATGCCGAAGGCCGAACTCGAGCCCCGCGCGCTGGATGAAGAGATCGGCTTCATCCTTCGAAACGCCGCCCGCTATCTGGCCAAGGCGCCGGAGCGGAAAGACATCCTCAGTGTGTTTGCCGGGCAGCGCCCGCTGGTCCGCCCCCCTGGCAAGGACGGCTCCTCGACCAAGGCGATTTCGCGCAACCACGAGGTGCTGATCTCAGACTCGGGCCTCATCACCATCGTGGGCGGCAAATGGACGACCTATCGCAAGATGGCGGAAGACACACTCAATCACGCCGCGCTCATCGGCGGCTTCGATAACAAGCCCTGCGTGACCGAGAACCTGCAAATCCACGGCTGGCGCAGCCCGAACGCGACTCCCCTCCCCGATGCGCTCGCCATGTATGGCGCGGATGCGGGGCGCGTGCAGGAGCTCGTCAAAGCCGATCCCGCCCTTGGTGAGCTGCTTCATCCGCGGCTGCCCTATCTCAAGGCCAGTGTGATCTGGGGTGCCCGCCACGAGCAGGCCCGGAGCGTGGAGGATATTCTCTCGCGGCGCCTGCGGGCGCTCTTCCTCGACGCGCAGGCGGCGCGTGAAAGCGGCCCGGAGGTGGCCCGCCTGCTGGCCAAAGAACTCGGCAAGGACGATGCCTGGGTAGCCCGGCAGACCGCCGAATTTGAAGAGCTTGCCCTGGGCTACCTGCCTCGCGTGTAGTGTCCCTCTTGTGAGGATTCCCATTTTGGCGATCGCGGTCGCGCTGCTCGTGCCTTCGCTGGCGCGGGCGGACGATTCCGCGTCGGTGGCCAAGGCGAACCAGACCCTGCAACTCGCCGGCTACCCTCCCCTTCCCGCCAAGGGAGAGAAACTCCAATGCTACGCCTGGAACGGACAGGGAGCGGGAATCTATGCCAGGTTTATCCTGAAGGAACCGAGCGATCTCGCGGCCTACCTGGCTTCGCTGCCGTCTTGGCTGGAAAAGGCTTCCCCCATCCCGGCGAATCTTTTCTCGCCGCCGCTGGCGCAGGCCTCGTGGTTCACGCCTTCCTCCACGGCAAAGGCCTATGTCCTCTACGGAGGCCGCATCTGGCATGCCGCGCCGGAGATTTTCCGGCTCTACGTCGATCCCGAGAGTTCGACGCTTTACCTCTACTATACCTGGAACAACAAACGCACCTATCCCTAGGCTGCGAGCACGGCGTTTTGCTCCGTGCTCACCTCAGAGCCTGTGGCCGCACGGCGGAAGGTGAAAAGGTAACTATTGAACGGCGTGAGTCCCCACATGGGGCAGACTTCCGCCTGGAATCCCTCGCCCACAAACGCCCGGCCGATCTCCTCGCGGGTGGGAAAATTCCAACCGCTGTGGGGAATCCAACCGCTGAATTTGACGAACCATTCCTCCGCGCGGGTCAGGGCGTAGCGCCAATTGGGCTCGGCCAAAGCGCCGCGAATCAAGGCCACGCCGCCCGGGGCCACGCTGCGCGCGATCTTGCGCAGCAGCAGCTGTTGCTCCGCATCATCAAAATAATGCAGCACATCGAGCATGACGACATCCCCGGAATGCTCGGGAAAATCCAACGCATTGGCCGCTTGAAATTTGGCCCGCTCGTGGCCCAGCGCCTGGGAAGCCATGCCGATCTTTTGCTCGTCGAGGTCCACGCCGTAGATCGATCCGCGATGTCCGTTGGCTCGCAGGTAGGAGGCCAAAAGCCCCATTCCGCAGCCGATATCGAGCAATGGCCGGGAAGACTCGTTCAATTGCCGGGCGACCTCCGGGTAGGCGGGATCCAGCGCAATCTTCCCGTGGGCGTAAAAATAGAAATAGCGCCAGGGGCGGTATCGGTCCGCCGCTTTAATCCTTGCCGCTCTCATCGCTCGCTCATCTCTGCCGGATACGGTGCCGCTTGCCGGGCCAAAGCGCCAGACTGAAGATGAGGTTGCTTTTTGCACCCGTAGAAGCTGCCTCACTTTCGATTCCCTGCAACTCCGACGCCTTCATCTCTTCTCTTTTGTCCGCCGCAATTCTTCGATAACGTCTCCCTTATGCCGTCCGTGCGAGCCGAATCTCCCGCCCCTGCGGCCGAAAACGCGGGCATTTTTCCGTTTTCACCGGGCTACTGGTGGGCGTATGTGCGTCAGATATTCATCCTGGGATCCTTTTTTGGCATCGCCCTCACCGTGAGCATGATCTGCGGAGTGCTGGCGCTGGTCTTTGGGAATCGTATTCCGCCCGCCGCGCCGCAGGCGGTGATTCGGGGGCTTTTCCGTGGCTGGCTGCGGGTAGCGCACCTTACCGGGGTGTTTCGTATTTCGTTTCCAGAAGCGGCGAAGATCGCGCCCCTGCGCGGGGCCATTATTGCGCCCAATCACCCCAGCATTCTCGACGCCGTTTTGCTCCTGGCGGCAGTGCCCAAGACGGTTTGCGTGGTGCGCGCCGCGCTCAACGACAATGTCTGCCTCGGCGGCGCGGCCAAGCTCTCCGGATTCGTGGCCAACGATGGCGGGCCCATCCTCATTCGCCAGGGCGTGGAGAAGATCGAGCAGGGCGACAACCTGTTGATTTTTCCCGAGGGCACGCGAACGCAGACCGATGCGCTCAATGCCTTCAAGAAGGGCTTTGCCCTGATCGCGGTAAAAACCGGTGCGCCCATCCAGACGATCTTCATCGAGCGCGATGCCGAATACCTGGGCAAGGGGGTCTCGCTTTTTGCCCGCACGCCTCTTCCCATCACCTACCGCGTGCATGTGGGGGCGGTGATCCGGGCGGAGGAAAATGAGAGCGCCCAGCAGCTCTCCGCGCGCCTGCACCGCTACTTCAGCGCGCATCTGGAACGTCATGGCGAAGCCATCCGCCTTAGCAAGCCCCTCTCTTGAGCGCTCCCCGCTGCCTCGTTCTCCTGCCCAGCTACAATAGCGGCCCGCTGCTGGTTCCCACCACGGAGGCGGCGCTGCAATACTGGGCCGATGTTTGGGTGGTGCTCGATGGCAGTACGGACGACAGCGTGGGCGCCATTCGGCAACTCGCCAAGGATCGCCCGGCCCTGCGGGTTCTCTCCCTGGAGGCGAACCAAGGCAAGGGTGGCGCCTCGCTCATGGCGATGAAGGAGGCGACCGCGCAGGGCTTCACGCACATTCTCATCATGGATGCCGACGGGCAGCATCCCGCCGAGAAGATCCCCGAGTTTGCCGCGCTCTCGGCCCGGTATCCCGAGGCGATGATTCTCGGGGAGCCGGTCTTTGACGCAGATGCGCCGCCAGAGCGGGTCAATGGCCGCAAGGTGGGGAATACGTTTACCCATATTGAAACCCTCTGGGGGGGCATCCACGACTCGCTCTTTGGCTTCCGGCTCTATCCGCTCGCCCCGGCCATTCGTATCATGGACTCCATCTCCACCGCGCGCCGCTTCGATTTCGATACCGAACTCGTCGTGCGGCTCTTCTGGGCCGGGGTGCAGCCGATCAATCGCCCGGTGCCCGTCCGCTACCCCCCTCGGGAAAGTGGCGGGGTGACCCATTTCAAATATCTCCGGGATAACTTGCTGCTGGCCGGGCCCCATCCCCGCCTGTGTCTACTATTGTTCCCGCGCCTGTGGCGGGTTTGGAAACTTCGACAAAAATGGCTCTCCGCTCACTCCTCCTAGCCTCCCGGCTCCTCGCTCTGGCCGGCGCGGTGGGCAGCCATGGCTTGAAGCGCCGGGCCGCGCTCTGGACGCACAACGCCCTCTGGCTCTACCCCACGCTACGCCGCAATTGCCAGTGGCACGGGCCGGTGGTCACCCGCTTTGAAACCGATCGACCGGAAGTGTGGCTCACGATTGATGACGGGCCTGACCCTCGCGATACGCCGGACCTGCTCGATCTGCTCGCGCAGTTTGAAGCCAAGGCGACGTTTTTTGCCATTGGCCACAAAGCGGAAGGCCAGCCTGCGCTCTGCCAACGAATCATCGCGGAAGGCCATACGATGGAAAATCACACCTATTCTCATCCCTCGAGCACCTGGTGGATTCAGCCCCGGTCGCTGGTGGAGCGCGAGATGGAGCGCGGCAGTGACGCCATCTGGGAGGCCACGGGCCACGTTCCGCATTATTTCCGCTCGCCCGTGGGCATGAACAACATCTCCATTCATCCCGCCGCCGACCGCCAGGGGCTCCGTATCATTGGGTGGTCCGCCGATGGCACCGATGGCTGCCCCGCCGTGCCCAGCACGGTCGTCTCGCGCATTATGCGGAAGGCCCGGCCCGGCGCGATCATCCTCCTGCACGAGAGCGGGGCTTCGCGCCGGCGCGCGCTCACCCTATGCCGGCTCTTGGAGGCGCTCTCCGCGGTCGGCCTGCGCTGCGTAATCCCTCCCGAGGAAAGCCTCCGGTCATGCACGCGCCCTTGAAAAAAGAGGAGGTATCACACACCGGGAAGTGGGCTTACCAAAAGCTCTACCGCGCGAATATTTTTGAACGGGCCGAAAGCCTCTTCCCTTATCTGGGCCGTCTCGGCTTTCAGGCGGTGAGCCGCACGGTGGCGTGGACCTACGCGGTCACGCAGCCGGCCATTCGCCAGATCGTGCAAAACAATCTCGCGCTGCTAGGCCCCGCCTCGGCGGGCGACGCAGTGCGTGTCTTCGTCAATTACGGCGCGACCATCGCCGACTATGTGGCGATCGGCGTGATGGATCCCAAAAAAGTGATCGACCTATGCGACGAATGCCTGGGTATGGAACATCTCCAGGAAGCCACCCGCGACGGCTCCGGCGTGATCCTGGCCACGGGGCACTACAGCTTCTTTGAATTTGGCGCGGTCGTGCTCAGCCACATGGGCTACAAGGTCTCCATCGCCACGCTGCCCGAGCCTTCGAGCGATCTCTGCGCCTGGCGCGAGAAATGGCGCGCCCGCTGGGGCACGGAGACGATCACGGTCGGCACCGATCCCTTTTCCTCGCTGCAGGCCATCCACGCGCTGCAGGCCGGGCGCTGTATGGCAGTGCTGGCGGACCGGCCCTTTGGCGAGCGCGGCATTCCGGTCGATCTCCCCGGTGGGCGCAGCCTCTTTTCGCCATCGCCCGCCATGCTCTCCTGGATCTCGGGCTGCAAGGTGCTCCCGGTGGCGGTGCGAAGACTGCCCGGCGGAAAATACCGCATCACCGCGCATGCGCCCGTGCAGGCGCGCAGCGGCTCCGGCGAAAGCCGCGATGCCGAAATCGCCCGCTGCACGCGAGAGATCGCGGCCGCTCTTTTTGCGGAAATTCGCCAGGATCCGCGGCAGTGGTATCAGTTTATTCCAGTTGGATTATGAAATATCTCCTCGCTCTCCTTTTTGCCCTTTCTGCGTTGCACGCCCAGGATCTCCCGGCGGATGAAACCAAGGACCTTCTGGCCCGTCTGGCCGCCAAACGCGGAAGCTCCGGCATCCAGGCCGATTTTCGCGATGAGAAACATCTCTCGCTCATGCAGAAGCCGGTCATCGAATCCGGCACAGTTTCCTTCCTTCCACCCGATAAATTTCGCCGCGAGGTGAAGGGCGGCGGGCTGACCGTGTGCGATGGCCAGGTGCTCTGGCTGTACTATCCGCAATTTCAATCCGCGGAAAAATACGCCCTCTCCGCCAATCGCACCCTCCGGGATTCCATTCATGCGATGACGGCCGGGCTGGGCTTGCAGGATTTGACCGGGGCCTTCGACGTCAAAGCGACTAAAACTTCCGGCGGATACGCCCTTACCCTGGCTCCAAAAACTTCCTCACTTCGGAAATCTTTCAAGTCCATCCAGATCGACATTTCCGATTCCCTCGTGGCCCGGCAAATGGAGATCCTCGCCACCAACGGAGACCGCACCGTGACCACTTTTTCCAACGAACATCCCGCCAATCTCACCACCGCCGACTTCCAATTCACCCCGCCCAAGGGGGTTGCGGTCTCGGAACCCATGAAATAATCCCGCCATGATCAAGATCAACGAATTCGCCTTTGTCGCCTATCCCGTCACCGACATCCCGCGCGCTCGGGCATTTTACGAGGGAGTCCTCGGCTTTACGCGCACGCCCACCGAAAAGGACGCGGAGAACAATTGGTTCGAGTACGAAGTCGGGCCGCACACCCTTGGAATCGGGAAAAGCCCGGTCTGGCAACCGTCCTCCGATGGGCCCAGCCTCGCACTGGAAGTGGACGATTTCGAGGCCTCGGTCGAGCATCTCAAAAGTCACAACATCGCCTTCAAGATGGGCCCGCTCGAAACTCCGGTCTGCTGGATGGTGGTGATTCAAGATCCCGACGGAAACAAGATCGTGCTGCACAAGCGGAAGAAATAGTCCCGTATTTCACGCGGGTATTCACGCAAAGGACGGCCGCGCGCCTCCGAGTCATTGAGAATAAGGCACGCCCGGCGCGGGCCGGAGGATCGATTCCCTCCTGTGTAAGAAGACTAACTCATTTCCAACGCCACCGCTGAGGGATGCCAGGTCAATCGGCGGGTCGATACTTCGGTAGCAAAGCTGTAATCACCACACTACTGGACTTAAAGGTTCCTGTCCGACTCGCTCGGCAGGGGCCTTTTCGATTTTAAGGCGAGGACTTGATCCCTGCGGAATTTACACGAGGTTAAACGCGGCTAATTGCCGTTCACCTATGGCTGATAAATTCATGCAGCTCACCCTGACGCCCGCCGTGCAACGGGCGGAGGATCATTATTACGGGAAACACCAGGTCGTGGAACAGGCGCCCGAGACCGATGCGCTCACGCAAGATGAGGCCATGTTCATCGCATTGCGCGACAGCTTCTATATGGCCACGGTCAGCGAAAACGGCTGGCCCTACGTGCAGCATCGCGGCGGGCCGGAGGGCTTCGTGAAGGTGCTGAGCCCCCATCAGATCGGATTTGCCGATTTCAAGGGCAACCGCCAGTTGCTCAGCACGGGCAACCTGAGTGTTTCCGATCGGGTGGCCATCTTCCTGATGGACTACCCAAATCGCCAGCGGCTCAAGTTGCTCGGCCATGCCACGGTGGTCGATGCGAGCGAACACCCCGAACTCCTCGAGCAACTCGCTCCGGCGGGCCTGCGCGAAAAAGTCGAGCGTTTGTTTCTCATCGATGTCGTGTCCTACGATTGGAATTGCCCGCAGTATATCACCCCGCGCTTTACCGCCGAGGAGGTGAAGAACTTTGTCGCCCCGCTCAAGGCCCGCATCGCCGAGTTGGAGGCCAGGCTGGCGGATAAGGACAGAGCGTAGCTGGGTAAATCCCATAATTAGCCGTGACCTTCTCCATCCCGTGAGCTACCCATCGGGGCTTCTCATCCCCTATCCATTATGCGGACCCCTACTTCGTTCATCACAGTCGCTCTCACCCTGGCCTCACTCCTCCCGGCCTCCGCCGATATTGTCGGCCATACGGCCTTTCGCGATCACATGCGCAATGCCCGCTACGGGGAGATCCTCATCCTAAAGGGAGGGCCCTTCTCCTTCATCGGCAGCGTCTACAATACGCTCGGGCTGAATGACTGTCCCGAGGCAGCCTGGAAGGCGCTCGACCCGGCCAAGCTCAAGGAACAATACAAGGCCGACGCGGTGATGCTGAATGGTCCCCGGCATTTCATGATGGACCGGTGCTCGCTGGCCAACCCCGGCAATATTCAGACCTTTGGCGGTTTGCAGGCCCGCCATCTGGCGGATGTAAAAATTTCCCTCCTCACCCTGCTGCACGGCCGGGCCAAACCCTATACGGAGAGCACGGTCAAGCGCACCACGGAATACGTCTACCGCGCCGGCCGACCGGTCTACGAACTCATCTCCCCGAAAGGCGTGGTCTATGTGATGCAAACCTACGCGCTCATCGTGGATCCGAACCTCACGGAAGCGCAACTGCCGGCGCTAGGCCAAAAGCTCAAGCTGCCCGCCGGGTGGAAATATCGGACCCGCAAATTGGACGCCGATCTTACGCTCCAGGTCAAAGGCACCGCCTACGTCCTGCAGGACGATTTGGAAAATTCCTATCAACGGTCCACGCTCAAGCCCTAATTTATCACGCCTCTTATGCTCCGCCTTGGTTCGTTAAGCCTTATTCTCATTGTTGCGCTCGGCTTCGGGGGCTGCGCCACCGCGCCCTCCGTCCCTCAAAAGAGTCGCGCCTTTCCCGCAAGCCAGGCCCTGCGGGTCGCCGATCGGCAATTCAAGATTTCCAAGCAGTCAACCGGGCTCTATCTGAGCGCTGC
>OUNM010212134.1_pt1 | contig 13236 bp, 8 predicted proteins | sample 1769961 | NCBI WGS metagenome assembly OUNM01 (sample SAMEA3914820, study PRJEB12502) | metagenome | biome: forest; material: soil | place: USA | collected 2012-03-12 | depth 0.3 m | reverse complement strand
TGGCCGGTCGCCTTCACGAAGGCGGCGAAGTCGCGATTGCTGACCGGCCGGCGATCGATCCGGAACGGCGCGACCTCGACCGGACGCTCCGGCCCCTCCTCGGCATAGATCGCGCCCGCGCCCATGTGAAACGTCCCGCCCAGCACGGCGGACATGTCGGGCCGCTCGGCCTCGAAGTCATACACGCTCACCCTCCCCGGCCCTGCGTATGGGTTATATCGTAATTTCGATAAGATATATTGACATATTTTCTTGAAGGCGAAAACCTTGATCTCAGCCGACCGAACGACGTCGGCCTGATCAAGAGCGGGGATGAGACATGAGCCAGGGGATCGGCCGCGCCGTGCTGTGCGGCGGCGTCAGTGGTTTTGCGATGATGATGACGGCGGGCGGCGCGCTCGCCCAGACGGCGGCGACCGCGCCGGTGCAGATCGAGGAGGTGGTGGTCACCGCCCAAAAGCGCAGTGAGAGCCTGCAGGAGGTCCCGGTCTCGGTGGCCGTGGTTTCCGGCGCGCGCCTGGAACAGCAGCAGATCAGCAGCGTCGAGAACCTGCCGCTGGTCTCGCCCAGCCTGGCCTTCAACGACTCCAACAGCAGCCGCGGCCAGGGCCTCAGCGTCCGGGGCGTGGGCACGCTCAGCTTCAGCGACGGCGTCGAGCCCAGCGTCTCGACCGTGATCGACGGCGTGGTCCTGGGCCGCCAGGCGATGTCGGTGTTCGACCTGATCGACATCGACCGCGTCGAGATCCTGCGCGGCCCGCAGGGCACGCTGTTCGGCAAGAACGCCTCGGCGGGCCTGCTCAGCATCGTCACCCAGCGCCCCTTGAACCAGTTTGGCGGCGCCTATGGCGTCACCCTGGCCGAGCACGGCGAACGCAAGGTGCGCGGCACGGTCACCGGCCCGCTGGTCGACGGCAAGCTGGCTGGCCGTCTGACGGCCTACTACAGCGGCTACGACGGCTACGTGAAGAACGTGACCACGGGCACGGAGCTGAACGATCGCAAGCAGTACGGCGTGCGCGCCAAGCTGCTGTTCACCCCGACCGACACGCTCGACGTGCTGGCCATCGCCGATTACGCCAAGAGCTCGGGCGCGTGCTGCGCGCCGACCATCCGCTCGGTCACGGCCAACAACCTCTATTTCGGCAAGACCTACGCCTCGTACGTGGGCGTCACGCCGAGCAAGGACAACGAGCAGACCTCGGCCAGCGTCGACTCCGTGAACAACCAGAACAGCGCCGGCGCCTCGATCGAGGCCAACCAGCAGCTGGGCGGCTTCACCCTGACCTCGATCACGGCTTTCCGGCAGTTCCACGTCTACGACAACATCGATTCCGACCTGGTCTCGATCAACCTGCTGGACCTGAACAACGCCAACCAGCGCCAGAACCAGCTGACCCAGGAACTGCGGATCACCTCGCCCAAGGGCGAACGGCTCGAATACGTCGCCGGCCTCTACTACTTCTTCCAGGGTCTGAAGACCCAGACCCAGTCGGCCGGCACCCTGGGCGCCGTGCCCGTCGGGACGTTCCTGGGCAGCCAGGTCGATCGCGGCATCCATACCGAGAACGCCTCCGTCTTCGGCCAGGCGACTTTCCACGTCACCGACCAGCTCTCGCTGATCGCCGGCGGCCGCTACACCACCGAGCAGCAGAACGCCTGGTTCCGCCGCAAGGTGCTGCCCGGCGCCCTGGCCGCCGCGCCCGCCTCGGTGGCCGGCGGGCCGCTGATCGCCGAGGGCCTAAAGTCCGATGAGAGCAAGGTCTCCACACGCCTCGGCGTGCAGTACGACATCGCCCCAGGCTTCATGGTCTATGCGAGCTATTCGCGCGGCTTCAAGGGCGCGGCCCTGAACCTGCTTAACTTCCTGAGCGCCGCCCAGGTCTCGTCCGGCGCCTATCTGGTGCCGCCCGAAATCCCGACCGCCTACGAGGCCGGCGCCCGCACGGCCTTCTTCGATCGCCGTCTGCAGCTGAACGCCACGGTGTTCACCGAGAGCTTCAAGGGCTTCCAGGCCACGGCCTATGACTCCCTCACGCAGAGCAACACCCTGACCAGCGCCGGCGAGCTGCGTTCGCGCGGCGTCGAGCTGGAAGCCCTGGCGGCGCCGGCCCGTGGTCTGACCCTGTCGGCGAACCTGGCCTATACCGACGCGACCTTCACCGACTTCCCCAACGCGCCCTGCTATCCGGGCGAAATGCTCGTGAGCGGCAGCCGCTGCCACGCCCTGGGCGCGACCTTCGTCCAGGACCTCAAGGGCGCCCGGCTGAACAACGCGCCGGAGTGGGCCTATACGCTCAGCGCGTCCTACACCCGCCCGCTGGGCTGGCATGACCTGAACGGCTTCGTCGACGTCAACTACGCCTACCGCGACAAGGTGAACTTCAGCCTCAACCAAGACCCCAACACGGTCCAGAAGGGCTACGGGATCGCCAGCCTGAACCTCGGCGTCCAGACGCCCGGCCAGGGTTTGCGGCTGGCGCTGTACGCGCGCAACCTGTTCGACGAGCACTACGCCTCGTTCATCTACGCCAGCTCGTTCCAGTCGGGAAACGCCTCGACCCCGGCCGGCTACAGCCAGTTCTTCGGTCAGGCCGCGCGCCGCACCGTCGGCGTCGCCCTTAGCGGCAAGTTCTAAGCGTACAGGATCGGAGTAGGCGCATGCATCGTCGGGATCTTCTCAAAGCCTGCGCCGCCGGCGCGCTCGCCGCCGCCCTGCCGGGCGGTGCGCGGGCCGCCGCTCCGGCCCGCAAGCCCAACTTCATCGTCGTGCTGTGCGACGACCTCGGCTATGGCGACACCAGCGTCTATGGTCCCTCGGCCATCCGCACGCCCAATCTGGAGCGAATGGCCCGAGAGGGCGTGGTCCTGACCGACTACTACGCCCCCGCCAACCTCTGCACCCCGTCGCGCGCGGGCCTGTTGACCGGCCGCTATCCCGTGCGCACGGGCCTCGGCTATGAGGTCATCATGCAGCAGGACGACCGGGGCTTGCCGCTCACCGAAGTGACGATCGGCAAGGCGCTGAAGCCCGACTACGCCACCGCCTTGATCGGCAAGTGGCACCTGGGCCACCGGGGCGAGGCCTGGCCGCCGACCCAGCACGGCTTCGACCGCTTCTTCGGCATCCCCTACAGCCACGACATGGCGCCGCTGGCGCTGTTCGAGAGCACGGCCGGTTCGGACGAGATCAAGCAGAGCCCGGTCGACTTTCCGCAGTTGCAGCAGCAGTTCTACTCCCACGCCGAGCGGTTCATCGAGGACAACAAGGACCGCCCGTTCTTTCTGGAACTGGCGCTCAGCGCCCCGCACCTGCCGTCCTATCCGCACGATCCGTTCGACCAGAAGACCGCCGCCGGTCCCTATGGGGCGGTCGTAGCCGAGATCGACTCCATCATGGGGCGGTTGCTGGACAAGCTGAAGGCGCTGCATCTCGACCGTGACACCCTCGTGGTCTTCACCTCCGACAACGGCCCTTGGTTCGAGGGCTCGGCCGGAGGTCTGCGCGATCGCAAGGGCGGCGGCGGCTATGACGGCGGCTCGCGCGTGCCGTTCATCGCCTGGCATCCCGGAACCTTGCCGGCCGGCAAGCGCACCCACGCCATCGCCTCGGGCGTCGACCTCCTGCCGACCTTCTGCGCCATGGCTGGCGTGGCGCCGCCCAAGGACGTGGTGCTGGACGGCCTGGACATCACCGGCGTGCTGAAGGGCGGCAAGGCCTCGCCGCACCAGGACCTGGTGATCTTCAACAACGAGGTCCCCGTCGCCATCCGCAGCCAGCGCTGGAAGTACGTCGCCGGCGACTACTATCGCGGCGCGTTCCTGCCCTACGCCCTGTTCGGCTACGAGGAGCTCTACGACCTCCAGGCCGACCCCGGCGAGAACTACAGCATCGCCAAGAACTTCCCGGAGGTGGCCAAGGCCATGCGCGCCCGGCTGCAGGCCGCGCGCCAGACCTTCGCCCCCTTCAAGCACGCCGAACCGCCGGCCGCCTTCAAGGCCCTGCGCGCCCAGCTCGAACGCCTGCAGGACTAGAGCCCCATGTCGATCCTTCGCTCCTGGCCCTGGATGAGCAGCTGGTCATGGCCCGCGAAGCTGGCGCAATGATTGAAATCGAGGCCGGTTGAAGGTGGACCTTCAAGGGGTGCTTCCGGCCCGGGCCGAAAGGGTGAAGAGTAGCGTGACCTAGACCGCGCCCAGCCACGGAGGCCGCCTATGAGGAACGATCGCCGGGAGGTCTTGCGAGCGGCGGCGGCGATGGGCGCGGCCCTCGCATGGGGCGGCCGGGCGCGGGCCTCGCGCCTTGTGTGGCGCGAACGCGAAGACCTCTACCCCGAGGGCGTCGCTTCGGGCGATCCGGACGCGCACAGCGTGATCCTCTGGACCCGCAGGCCCTATGTGGCGGGCGAACGGCACATGCTCTCGGTGGAGGTCGCCGAGGACCCGGCCTTTCGCCGCGTGATCGCGCGCGCGAGCACGCCCGTCTCGGCGGCGGCGGACTGGACGACGCGGGTCCTGGTCGGAGGCCTGCAGCCGTCGCGGGTCTATTGGTACCGTTTCGTCGACGCCGAGGGGAACGGCAGCCGCATCGGACGCACCCTCACCGCCCCGCGCGACGAAGATCCGCATCCCGTCAGCTTCGCCTTCGTCAGCTGTCAGAGCCTCAACGAAGGCAAGCTCAACGGCTATCGCCGAATGATCTTCGAGGACGAACGAGCCAAGCCCGAGGACCAGCTTGGCTTTGTCCTTCACCTCGGCGACTTCATCTACGAGGTGGTCGAGTACCCAGAGGAGATCGCCACCCGCTATGACCGTACGGTGTATGAGGTCGCGCGCCTCCCCGAGGGCGGCAAGACCGGCAAGTTTCACTACCCACTGACGCTCGACGGCTATCGCGCCGTCTATCGGGGCTATCTCACCGATCCGGACCTCAAGGACGCCCGCGCGCGCTGGCCGTTCGTGGCCATCTGGGACAATCACGAATTCTCCTGGCAGGGCTGGCAGAGCATCCTCAAGCCGGGCGACGGCGGGCGGCCGGGCCAGACCCTGAAGGTCGCCGCCAACCAGGCCTGGTGGGAATACTTGCCGTCACGCTGCCGCAAGGTCGGGGGCGCGTCCCTGGAAACCTTCGATCCTCCCGCCGTCAAGGACGTCAAGATCGAGCAGTGGGACGCGGATGGTCTCGGGGACGAACCGAACAACCGCGCGGCGATCAACAGCCTGATCGGCTACCGCGCCTTCCGCTACGGGCGGCACCTGGAGCTGATCATCACCGACCAGCACAGCTACCGCAGTCAGGATCCGTTCGACCATCCCGAACTCGACAAGCTGACGCCGAAAGAGTTCATCGGCATGTTCCAGGAGGAGGCCGCGCAGGTGCTCGACGGCGGCCGGGCCTTCGACGGAGCCCGCCCTCCCGCGGCGCTGACCTATAACGGCGTCAGCGTCCCCAACCCGCAGAAGGACGCGCCGCCGCAGACGATCCTGGGAGCCGAACAGAAGGCCTGGTTCAAGGCGCGTCTGCGGGCCTCGACCGCCACCTGGAAGATCTGGGGCAATTCCCAAGGGACGCCGGATTGGCGCGGGGATCCGCAGAACCTGCCGGCGGGCATGGCGCCGCCCTGGCCGGGCGGCTTCGCCATCCTGGGCGCCGGCGACTACGGGACCGCCTATGCGGAGCGGACGGAGATCTTCAACCTGGTCCGCGACGCCGGGATCACCGGCTTCGCGATCGTCTCGGGCGACCGTCATAGCTTCTGGGCCGGCTACGCCACGGCGGCGCTGCCGCCGGGCAAGTTCGAACCGGTGGGCCTAAGCTTTGTCGGCGGATCGCTGTCGAGTCCGGGCGCGCTGGAGTCCTACGAACACCGGCTCAAGAAGGATCATCCCCTTCGCCCCCTGTTCCTCGTCGACCGGGCTGGCCAGGCCAAGCCCGACCCGACCTTCAACATGCTGCTGAGGCACGGGGTGCGCGCATGCCTCGAATACGCCAAGAGCTTCGACCCGGCCCGCGCCCGCGCGCTTTCGAACCCCGAACTGTCCCCGCACCTCGAATTCGTGGACCTGGGCGGCCACGGCTACGCCACGGTGCGGCTGAGCGCGGATGAGATGCGGACCGAGTTCGTCTGCATCCCGCGTCCGATCACCCGCAGCGAACGGCCGGATGGCGGCGACCTCCGCTACCGCGTGATCCATACCGCGAGGCTTTGGGGGCCGGAAGAACGGCCACGGCTCATCCAACGGGTTCTGGAAGGCGATCCTGGACTGGCGATCTGACGGACCGAGGAAGCCAGGCGCCCTGCGCTCGCATGCAAAAACGCTCTAGCGCCTTGCCAATCCGTTCAGCATTGCGTTAGCGCAGGGACATGCCGCTGCTCTCTGACATCTGGCGCGTCGGCGTCCTCGAATGCCCCATCCAGGCGGTCGCCCTGGCGGGGGGTCTGCATCAGGCGAAGGTGCGCTGGCTGCCGGAGGAGCCGGCCTATACGTTCCTGGCCGACCCGTTCGGGATCTGGCGAGACGGGCGACTGCACCTGTTCGCCGAGGCCTACGACTATCGCACGCGGCACGGCGTCATCGATCACCTCGAGCTCGACGCGGACTTTAATCCCGTCCGCCGCAGCACGGTGATCCGAGAACCCTGGCATCTCTCCTATCCCTCGGTCTTCGAAGCCGACGGCGAGACCTGGATGGCGCCGGAAGCCTTCAGGTCAGGGACGTTCACGCTGTACCGGGCCAAGCGTTTCCCGGACGTCTGGGAGCCAGTGACGAAGATCGCCTTCGACACCCCGGCCATCGACCCGACCTTCTTCCGCTGGGAAGACCGCTGGTGGGTGGCCTATTCGCCCGACGGCTCGCAACAGGACAAACAGGGCAAGCTGCACCTGGCCCATGCCGATCGCCTGGAAGGCCCCTGGACGACCCATCCGGGCAATCCGGTGCGGATCGACCTGGCCAGCAGCCGACCCGGCGGGACGCCGTTCATCCATGACGGACGCCTTCACCTGCCAGTGCAGGACTGCACGCGCACCTACGGCGGCGACCTGCGCCTGCTGGTCGTGAATGTCCTGACGCCGGACCGTTTCGAGGCCGAGGCCACCCCGATCCTCAAGCCCCCCCAGGATGCGGGCCGCTACACGGGCGGACGCCACACCCTGGCCGCCTGCGGGCCGGTGACCTTGATCGACGCCAAATGGATCAAGACCTCGCCGCGCGGCCTGGTGATCGATGTCGCTCGCAAGCTCCGCGCCCGCGGCGCCAAGGCCGGACGCCCAGGCTAGCGCCCCTGCGACCGGACGACGCAGCCCACAAAGCTTAACCGCTGGTAAGGGTCCGTGCGATCGGCGGCGTCACAGTGATATGCGGATTTGCTTCCTCTTTAATCACGACCAGGTCCATCAGGTGGCGCACAGCCTGCCCATCGCTCTGGCGATGATGGACGCCAATCTCGACGCCGAGATCGTCATCGCGACGTCGAACCCGCGACTGACCGCCGAGGTGACCCGTCTGAGCGGCGGCTTCCCCGGCCTGCCGGTGGTGGAGCTTGGCTTGGCGAAGACGTCCAGCAAGCTGGTCAACCGGATTCTAGGCCGCGCGTTGCCGGCCGAGAAGCTGCTATTCTACCGCGACAATCTCGACTTCTTCCGCGGCGTGGACGTGCTGGTCGTGGCAGAGAAGACGTCGCTGATCCTGAAAACCCGTTTTGGCCTGGACCACCTGAAGATCGTCCACACCCGCCACGGCGCGGGCGACCGGGCCGTTGGGTTCGATCCGGCCAGCGCTCTCTTCGACCACGTGCTGGTCTCGGGCCCGAAGATCCGCGAGCGCCTGATCAGCGATACGGGCGTCAAGCCCGAGGCGATCTCGGTGGTGGGCTATCCGAAGTTCGACCTGGCGCCGGTCTCTCCGCCCCGTCCGCTGCCGAACGACGGCCGGCCGCTGGTGCTCTACAACCCGCACGTCTCGCCGCACCTGTCGTCGTGGTTCACCGCCGGCCGTCAGGTCCTGGACTGGTTCGTGGACCATCCTGAGTACCAGCTGATCTTCGCGCCCCACGTCATGCTGTTCGAGCGCCCGTTCTCGATCAGCATCGACAAGCTGCGCATCGACCGCCCCGGCAAGCTGGAGCCGCGCCATCTGAACGCGCCGAACATCCATATCGACCTGGGCAGCCGCGCCTCAACCACCATGGCCTACACCCAGGCGGCGGACATCTATCTGGGCGACGCCAGCAGTCAGGTCTACGAGTTCCTGCTGCGCTCGCGCCCCTGCATCTTCCTGAACCCTCAAGGCCACGACTGGCGCGGCGACAAGAACTTCAATCACTGGCGGATGGGCCAGGTGATCTCTGGCGCCAGTCAGCTGGGCGTGGCGCTGGAGATGGCCCAGGCCGACCACGCGGCGGAGTATCGCCACGTGCAGCGCGAGTTGTTCGAGAACAGCTTCGACCTGACGGACGAACCCTCGGCCCGGCGCGCGGCGCGCGCGGTGGCCGCCTTCGCCGGTCTGGCCGCCCCTCTGCTGCAGCCGATAACCGAGATCGCCCAGGTCGCCTATGCCTAAGGATCGCGGCGCGCTGCGCGGCATCTTTGGCAACGCGCTGCGCCTCCTGAGCGGCAAGGCCGGGGCCGGGGTCATCAGCCTGGTCTATATCGCCCTGGCCGCGCGCGCCCTGGGCCCGACGGACTACGGCGTTCTCGTGCTGGTCCACACCTATGTGCTGGCCGTCGGCGGGATCATCGAGTTCCCGGGCTGGCACGCGGTCGTGCGCTACGGCGCCCAGGCCCTGCTATCCGGCGACGAGCAGCGCCTGGCGCGCCTGCTGAAGTTCGCCGCGTTGTTGGAACTCGCGTGCGGCCTCGTCGCGGTGATCGTCGCGGCGCTGCTGGCTCCGTGGGTCGGCGCCAAGCTGGGCTGGTCACCGCGCGCCATCGCGCTGAGCCTGCCCTATAGCCTGGCGGTGCTGGCCACCGTGCGCGCCACGGCCGCCGGCTATCTGCAGGTGACCGGGCGCTTTGGCCTGCTGGGCGTCCACAGCCTGGTCCCGCCGCTCGTGCGCCTGATCGGCGCCGTCGTCGCCTGGGCCGGGCACTGGGGCCTGGTCGGCTTCCTGTGGGCCTGGCTGGCCGCGGCGGTGCTGGAGTGGGCGGTGATGTGGATCATGGCCTTCGCCACCATGCCGCGCTCGCTGCGGGCGGAGGCCCTTCGCGCCGACCTGCGCGGCGTCCGGGCCGAAAATCCCGGCCTGCTGCGCTTCATGCTGGGCGCCAATGCCGACGTGACCTTCGCCGAACTGGCCGCGCGCGTGACGCCGCTGGCGATCGGCTGGCTGGCCGGTCCCGCCGCCGCCGGCCTCTTCGCCATCGCCCAGCGCGCCACCGTCGTGATCGCCCAACCTGCACAGAGCCTGGGCCAGGCGGCCTATGCCGAATTGGCGCGCCTGGCGGCCAAAGGCCAGACCGCCCTGGTCGTCTCGACCATCGCCCGCGCCAGCGGCCTGACCATGGCGGTGGCCATCCCGGTCTGCGTCCTGTTCGGCCTGTTCGGGAAGACCTTCGCCGCGCTGATGGGCGGCGATGGCTTCGCAGCGGCCGGCGGCCTGATGCTGTGGCTGGCGATCGCCCGCACCCTCCTGCTCTGCGCCCCGCCGCTCAGCGCCGCCCTCACCGCCCTGGGCCGTCCCAGCCTGTCGGCGGGGATGAACCTGGCGGGGAGCCTCGGCCTTGTAGTGATGCTGTCGGTCGCCCTGCCCCTGTGGGGCCAGGACGCCGTCGGTCCCTGTATCGCCGCCCAGGCGGTGCTGACCATGGGCCTGCTTGGCCTGGCCCTGGCGGCTCAAGCCGCGCCGGCGAACGGCGCGCCCGGGATCGCGTGATGCGCATCGCCTACGTCATCAACTCCGTCGAAGGCGGCGGCGCCCAGTCGCCGGTGCCGGCCATCGCCGCGGTCCTGCAAAGCGAAGGCGCCGAGGTGGCGGTCTTCGCCCTGACCCGCCGCGACGGACGCGGCGCGATCGCCATGCAGGCCGCCGGCCTCGACGTGCGCATCTGCCCCGCCAGCGAAAAGCAGCAGGTCGCCGGCCTGCGCTGGCTGCATGCCGAACTGAAGGCCTGGAAGCCGGACGTGGTCTGGACCTCCCTGACTCGCGCCACGCTGATGGGCCAGATCGTCGGCGGATGGCTGGGCAAGCCCGTGGTCAGCTGGCAGCACGCCGCCTTCCTCAAGCCCGCCAACCGAGCCCTGCTGCGCCTGCGCCGTTCGGCCTCGGCGCTGTGGATCGGCGATTCCGAAAGCGTCACGACCCTGACCGCCGAACGCATCGCGCCGGCGCCGGACCGGCTGGTCTGCTGGCCGATCTTCTCGATGAACCGGCAAGCGCCGCGCGCCATGCCTTGGCGGCCGGGCCAGACCCTGCGCCTGGGCGCGCTGGGCCGACTGCATCCGGTGAAGGGCTACGACGTCCTGCTCGAAGCCCTGGCCCGGCTGAAGATCCAAGGCTTCGCTCCTCCCGCGCCGTTCGAGGTGTTGATCGCCGGCGACGGCGCCGAACTGGAACGTCTTGAGGGCCAGAAGACGGCGGCCGGGCTCGACAACGTCCGCTTCGTCGGCTTCTGCCAAGACCCGCCGCGCTTCCTGGCGGACCTGCACCTCTATCTTCAGCCCTCGCGTTCGGAGGGCCTGTGCGTGGCGGCCCACGAGGCCATGCAGGCGGGCCTGCCCGTGCTGGCCTCGGCGGTCGGCGAACTGCCCTACAGCATCGCGGCAGGCGAGACCGGCTTCCTGACGCCCCCCGGCGATGCGGCCGCCCTGGCCAGCGCCCTGGTCGAGGCGCTGTCCGCCCCTTCGCGCCTGGCCGGCATGGGCCAGGCCGCCCGCGCCCGCGTCGAAGCGCGCTTCGGCCCGGACCAGTTCGCGGCGCACGGCGCCGCCATCATGCAGAGACTAAGGAGCGTCGCGGCCTGACATGAGCACCTCCGCGCCCCGCAACAACCCGCTGTCGATCCTCGTCGTCCTGCATGACCTGCCGCTGGGCGGCACTGAACGCGTCGCCCTGCGCCTGGCCGACGCCTGGGCCGCCGCCGGCCATGACGTGACCCTGCTGTGCGGCGCGGCGACCGGCGCCCAGGCCAGCCTCGTGCCGGACACGATCGATCTGGTCGAGTGCGATCCGCCGATCCCCCGCGGCGTGGGCTCGCGCGCGCGCCTCGGACAGGCGGTGGCGGACCACCTGCGCCGCCGGCCCGCTGATATCCTGTTCGTGCCGGGGAATTTCCATTGGTCGATCAGCCGCGATGTCGCCCGTGAACTGGGCGAGGACCGTCCGACCATCGTGGCCCAGGTCAGCTCACCGATCGTCAAGCATGGGCGAACCGGCCTGCGGCAGATGGCCTTCGAGATCGGCGCCCGCCGCCGCCTGCGCGATGTCGACGCCATGGTGACGCTGTCGCCCTACACCATTTACCAGGTCAATCGACTGCTGGGTCGCCGCATCACCTCGGCGATCCCCCTGCCCGCGCTCGGCGACGAGGTCCCCGCCTGCGACACCGCCTCGGGTAAGCTGATCGTCGCCGCCGGTCGCCTGGCGCCGGAAAAGGGCTATGACGTCGCGCTCAAGGCCTTCGCCCGGGTCGCCGATCCCGAAGCCCATCTCGCCTTCGTCGGTGACGGCCCCTTGCGCGCGGAGCTGGAAGCGTTGGCCGAAAGCCTGGGCGTGCGGGACCGCGTAACGTTCGCGGGCTACGCCGCCGATATTGGCCCATGGCTCGACCGCGCCCGCATGCTGCTGCTGAGCTCCTGGCACGAAGGCTTCGGCGCCGTCATCGTCGAGGCTCTGGGCCGGGGACGACCCGTGGTGGCCACCGATTGCACGCCGGCGGTCCGGGATCTGCTCTGGGCGCCGGCGCACGGCCGCGTCGTCTCGCCGGGTGACGTGGACGGCCTGGCCGCCGCGCTGACCGCCGAACTCGCCACCACCCCGCCGCGCCCCATGGACCTGATCGACGCCGTCCAGGCCTATCGCCTCACGCCCGTGGCGGCCGCCTATCTGACGGTCTTCGAAGCAAGCTTGGCCAAGGGCGCGGCCGCCGTCGGGGCGCCCGACAGGGCCTCGACAAAACAAGCGCCAAGTCGCCCGGCCTTTTCGTCGCGTTAGGACCGCCGCTTCTGACGGCCAAGAGATCCAACGGACAGGAAAGGCCTGAGATCGTCCTAGGCGCGCGACAAGATGATCCGCGCCGCCCGCCCTCGCCGGTCACGCGGATCCAGGGTCAAGCCGATGACGTCGTGACCCAGGACGGCCTCAAGGCCGGGATCGCTCGCCGACACCGCCCGGGCCTTCAAGGCGACCTCGACCTTGATCGGCTGGTCGGCGAGCTGGGTGGGGTCGGCTACGGCGATCTCGATCCGCTTAGCGCTGATCCGGACCACGACGCTGACGCTTGCGCTAGCCGTCATCAGACCCGCGCGTCCGGGCGCCCAGAAGTTGGCGGCGTGGACGACGCCCTCGGTCGTGGCCAGGCGGACGGCCTGAACGCTGGCGGTGTTGTCCACGACCGTCACCGCGTCGAAGGCGCGGGTCTGGGCGGGCGTGCGGCCGGGCAACAGGACGTAGGCGTAGGATCCCGCCGTCGGGCGCGTTCCGTGATCCAGCCAGAAGGTCGCATAGGTCCGCTGGCGCGGATCAGTCGGACTGGCGCCTTGCTTGTTGATCCGTGACCAGGCGCCTTCGCGGGCCTCACGCAGGCCATGCACCGCAGCCCCGCCCGGCAAGGCGACGCCGCCATAGCCTTCCAGATGCAGCCAGTCGATCCGCTCGAAGGCATCGTCGTGTCCAAGGGTCTCCAGCGCGGACCTGCCGCCGACCAGAACCCGCGCGGCGGGCGCCGCCAGATCGCGGTTCTCGATGATGGTTTCGACGGGAAAGTCGCTGTCGCTGGCGATCCCTGCCCCGAGCGCCGCCAGATACCCGTCCGCGGCGAACCACGACTTGGTCGCTCGAAAGCTTCCGCCGTCGGTCTCGATGCGCATGCCCATCGCCGCGCAGGTCGACAATCCCGCGCCGCCGACCGCCGGATGCGTGTTGCGCGCGACCACCGCGCCAGGCGCGCGAGGCCGCTTGTCCAGGGTGACGCCCGGCAGCCTGTACGGGTCGATCGTCGGCCAGACGTCGCCCGCATAGTTCTCGTGGCCGGGCGCGTAGACGAAGGTGGTCCCTTGCCCGCCGTACCACCCCTCCAG
>OUNM011247024.1_pt1 | contig 13237 bp, 13 predicted proteins | sample 1769961 | NCBI WGS metagenome assembly OUNM01 (sample SAMEA3914820, study PRJEB12502) | metagenome | biome: forest; material: soil | place: USA | collected 2012-03-12 | depth 0.3 m | reverse complement strand
CCGTCGTCTAACGGTTAGGACACCAGGTTCTCATCCTGGCAATCGGAGTTCGATTCTCCGCGGGATCACCAAGATTATTACATTAAAACACTTCCGAGAAGTGTTTTTTGTTTGCTTTATATAAGTTTTATACTATAATATTACTAATTCTCTCCAAAAGTCTGGGACGGAAGTTTTTGCATTTGAGGTGCATAAGCTCCTGTGCCAAACTGGACAGGCAGTCAGGCGACAGCCTGCTCGCGAAGAGAGAAGGTGAACATGAGAGCACCTACAGGTACCATCATAGCTGATGACCCGGGCGACTTTGTCGAGAACGAGGAGCCCACGATATCCACGATGGATGACCCGGGCGACTGGTAGTTTCCGAGGGGACAATGAGCTCTAAATGAGCCGCTAGCTTAATTGCTTCAATGAGATAAAACTCATTGTGGGCCCAGCGTTAAAGGGCCTTATTTTCTTTTAGACACAAGACCTTGCGACTTATTAAAAGAGCCTCGCGCGTATCACACCGAGGCCCTTTTAGGCGGATAATACACGCGAGGCGATTGCTACATACGCTTCTTCCCGAAAGCGAAGCGGTGTCGCAGTTTTCTCGTTTCTCTTTTGAGATCTTCGAGCAGGAGACTGGGGGCGACGACAAGGACGAGCAAAAACAGTACGCCCTTAACGGTTAACTCATACGAACGCTCGGGATTCACCCTGAAGCGAAGGTGAGAACGACGACTTTGTCGTCTCACCGTCTTGATCACTTCCTGTTGCTGTTGATACGCCAGTGACCCCATCTGGTTAATGCCGGTAGCCATGATCGTTCCAATCTTTTGGTGCAATGTGCTCGCCTTGACAAGCGAATTACGTATACAGTACCATATTTTGCAAAAACTTTCAAAAGGCGTATTATGAGCTTAGAAATAACTTGGGAGGTTATGAAATGGCAAGAAGTATTATTGTACAAAGGACAGGTGTTGCTTCAATTGGGCGCCTTATCGGAACAGTAAACTTAATCATTGGGTTGGTGATTGGCTTTTTGGGCGCACTTGTGGCGATCGTAAGTTACCTTCACTACAACGCAAATGGCGTCGTGGCTGATATTTTCATCTCTATTGGCATCTTGCTTGTAGGAGTTATCGTATATCCACTCCTATTATTTGCACTTGGTTGGCTGTATGGTGCGCTTGTCGCCCTTATATTCAACTTGGTTATTGGTGTCAGCGGTGGGGTAGAGCTTACCGTTGCCGACGATGTACCGGCTCGAAAATAATTCAATAGCTCAAAACAAAACAGCGATTCTCGAAGGGGAGTCGCTGTTGTATTCTGGCTTCCAATCCGTCATACTAGGCATAAGGATTTTAAAAGGGTAGGCAACACTTAATCATGACTCCGCTCCGACTGTCGCACACCTGGCATCGTCGTTTATACGTGGCGATTTTTTTGCTGGCTGCATCACTTGTTACAATATACGCGCTAGAGCATTTCGCGGTCGTTAGCGTACCTGACTCATTAGAGGTGAGCACCGTTTCGGCAATCTTAGCCGGGCTAGCAGCCGTAGGAAGCGCCGTCTTCTTCTTTATTGAAAAGAAGCTTTCAGGTTTTGGATACAGCCTGGCGGTCTATGCGTTATTTACATTAGCCGTCGCGTGGCAAGTGTTGCAAACAGGCGAAATAGCATCACCATACTTGATCTTGTGGACCTTGGTGTCCTTCTTTGCCGCACTATTTGGAGCCTATGGCTGGCTTGGTATGATCGTGCTCACCGCGAGCTATATTGGCAGTGCATACTTAGCTGGTAAATTCAATTTTGAAACAATCGCCATTATTACTGTGGGTAGTATCCTACCTTTAATTATAGGTATTATTGTCTGGCGCGACCAAGGCGAAATTGATGATTCCACTAAGAATGTCAAAAACCTCGCCAACCAACTTTCTGAGGTAGCCTCTCGATCTGAAATTGTTATTAACGCCATCGGTGACGGGGTGCTAGCGATCGACTCCACCGGTACAATTCAACTTATTAACCCTGCTGGCCAGGAAATGCTCGGCTGGGGTAAACAGGACGCTTTGAAACTGAGTTATAAGTCGATCCTTAAGTTGGAAGATGAAAGTGGCAAACAACTCGACCCGACCATTGACCCAATTCAGCAAGTACTTAACACTAATCAGCAGTCACGGGCAAAGCATCTGATTGCTCTTACTAATTCTGGTAAGAAAATATCCGTGTCGTTGGTTGTGACACCTATTGGTGAACCTGGTTCTGGAGCGATTGTCGTATTCCGCGATATTACTAACGAGCGTGCTGAAGAACGTGAACAGGCCGAGTTTATTAGCACCGCCAGCCACGAAATGCGCACACCAGTTGCCTCAATTGAAGGCTACTTGGGGTTAGCTATGAACCCTAATACCGCTACTGTGGATGTTCGGGCTCAGGATTACATTATGAAAGCCCACGAAGCTGCTCAACATCTTGGGCGTCTGTTCCAGGACTTGTTGGATGTATCCAAAACAGACGATGGCCGCCTTTCAAATGCACCACGGGTTGTTGATGTCGTGAAACTCACTGGAACTATTGTTCAAGGCCTTAACGAAAAAGCTACTAAAAAGGGCTTACGATTGCTATTCAACTCTGCCAATAATGCCTCCGAAAATAGTTCACAGAAAAAAATCATGCCAGTATATTACGTCAACCAAGACAACGATCATATCCGTGAAATTCTCGACAACCTTATTGATAACGCCATTAAATACACGCCGACCGGTGAGGTAGTGGTTGATATTAATGGTGATGAGGACAAAGTTATTATTAGCATCAAAGACTCAGGCCTTGGTATTCCACCCGAAGATATTCCACACTTGTTCCAAAAGTTTTATCGGGTCAACAACATGGACCGCCAAGAGATTGGTGGTACTGGTTTGGGTCTATACCTTGTTCGCCGCCTGACTGAAAATATGCAGGGTCGTATTTGGGTAGAAAGCGTCTATAAAAAGGGGAGTACCTTCTTTCTGCAGCTTCCCCGAGTTGAAACCCAAGAGGCCGAGCATCTTCTTGAAGAGCAAACCAAAGCGCAACAAGCCGCCCTCAATGCAACCCCAGCAACACCGCCTGTGCCAGTGCCAGCCTCAAACGCCGCTCCTATCCCTGTACCCGTTCCTGCCGCAGTTCAGCCAACGACACAACCGATTACGCCAGCGCCAGTTGCGCCAGCGAATGAACCAACTGTTCGCCCGGCAACCACCGTTCCTCGTGGAGAAACCTTAACTCGTGAACAAATTAACGAACGTGTGAAGCAGCTCGAGGCCTTGGCACAACAGCAAAGAGGAACCACTGGAAGATGACAATAAACATAAGCACTATGGTATTTTCCATAGAGATTCAGTAGAATAAAGGTAATTATGGCAAAAATCCTATTAGTTGAAGACGACAAAAGTTTACGCGAAATTTACGGCGTACGTTTAATGGCCGAGGGCTATGAAATCGTATCAGCTGGCGACGGTGAAGAAGCATTAGCAATGGCTATTAAAGAACGCCCTGACCTGATTGTCAGTGACGTCATGATGCCAAAAATTAGCGGTTTCGACATGCTCGATATTCTTCGCAGCACTACTGAAACAAAAGATGTAAAAGTTATTATGATGACCGCACTTTCAAGCGAAGACCAACGCGCCCGCGGTGAAGCACTTGGTGCTGATCGTTACTTGGTTAAATCTCAAGTTGGTATTGAAGATGTCGTTCGTACCGTTCACGACGTTCTTGGTGATGGCCTTCCTGGCGCAGTACCAGCTCCTTCATTTCCTGCTGCTGCCGAGCCAATTACCCCTCAAGCTGCTCCAGAGCCTGTACAAGTCACTCCAGCTCCAGTTGAAGCACCTATTCCACCTGCACCCGTTACCGCTGAATCCGCACCAGTATTTGCGCCTCCAGCGCCCGCTCCAACTGCACCAGCACCTGCACCTGCGCCCGCTCCAGTAGCAACACCGGTTGAAGTTCCAACGTCAGCAGCACCTGTCACACCTGCGCCAGTCCCAGTGCCACCGGTTCCCGCGCCTGCACCTATTGCTCCTCAACCAGCACCGGTTCCAGTAGCTCCTGCGCAAGCCCCAGCGCCCGTAGCACCTGCTCCAACAGGCATGCCCCTTCCAACAGCACCATTTTCTACACCTGCACCAGCATCAGTAGGCGAGCGCGTTATCGCACCTTTAGACGCTACTCTCGGCCAGGCCCAAAACCCACTCGATCTCTCAAGCCAAATGGAACAAGCGCTTAACGGCTCCAACACACCACCTACGCCTCCAACGGTTTAGCTGATATACTTAAACGAGTGAGTGAACGTCTTAATAAATATTTAGCATTTCAACTTGGCGTTTCAAGGCGCGAAGCTGACAATAGCATTGCCGCTGGTCATGTAAAAGTAAACGGCACGCCAGCCGTCTTAGGTGGTCGCTTTGAAGAAGGTGACGAAATTACCTTTAAGGGCAAGCCTCTTACTAAGCGAGGTAGCTACACTTATCTATCACTCAACAAGCCAATAGGGTATGTTTCGTCGCGTAAACAACAGGGTGATAACCCAACATTATATTCTTTATTACCTGAAAAATATCATAATTTAAAACCAGTCGGCCGCCTCGACAAAGATAGTAGCGGATTACTGCTTTTAACTGATGATGGCGACTTTGCCTACAATATGACGCACCCCAAGTTTTATAAGGTAAAAACCTATGAAGTTTCAATTGACCCAGCTCTTGAGCCACTGCATCAACAAATGATTAGCGATTTCGGTATTGAGCTAGAAGATGGCCCAAGTAAATTAAGCCTTGAAAAGAGAAGTGAAGACCATAAGGATTGGCTAGTAACGATGCATGAAGGTCGTAACCGCCAAATTCGTCGCACCTTTAGCTCACTTGGTTACAGCGTCACAAAGCTTCACCGAATTAGTTTTGGCACCTACACACTCGAAGCTTTGAAGCCTGGTCAATTTACAGAAATAAGCAAATAAAAAACCTCTGCGATTGCAGAGGAGGTTTAGAGTGGCCGGAGGCCGGAGTTGAGCGAGCGGGGGCTCGCGCGACTCCGGTTCCGGCCAGTTGCTTTATTACGGGTGTAAAAGCAACTCTTCCAGGCATTAAATGCCTAGGCGTGTGCAATTTTTGGCGAGGCTTCATGGTCGGGGTCCGAGCCACGCCGGGGATTTCGCGCACACAACGATGGAGAGTAAATTACAAGGAATTCCTCAATCCAACCCCTGTCTATTCCATGTCTCCATGGATAAGATTGACAGGCTGGGATCCGGAGATGAGGCGCGATGAGGCCTATGTTCATCTCCGGATCCCGGCGATATCCTAATTCTGTGAGTCAAGCTACTGGCCGAGGTAGTGACTTTTGGATACCACGTTCTCGAAAAACGATTTGGTGCCCGGGGAGCTTCTCGCCTGGGACTTTACACTCGATACACAGGTTTCGAGCGGTGCATTGCTTTTCTGGCTTCAGCCGATGCACGCGGCTACTCGCGTCTCCGAGAAGACGTTTATATATGTATGCGAAGTTTCGTATTACTTCGCGGCGTGAACCAGGTAATATGCGGCGCCCGAAGGGGCCATTACCTGTGCGGACAACCGACGTGACATTCGACGAGAAATTAATATCCCGGGTATGTACACAATTCTTGTAAGAGCCGGTTGCCATAGACATTAGTCCACTCAATGGACCTTTTCTAATTATAGCATTTATAGGCGCTTACGTCAATAAATCTTCTGAGTAGTGCTTATGCTAGCGTGAAGACCATTTTTCTGCTATAATTACCTCTGTTATGGCTTCGAAACTACCTACAGTTGCGATTATTGGTCAAGCGAACGTCGGTAAGAGTTCGCTTTTTAATCGTTTTGTTAAATCAAAACAAGCAATTGTAGCCCGTGAAGCTGGTACTACTCGTGACAACGTACTAGGGAAGGTGACTCACCTAAACCACACCTTCTGGATGGTCGACACAGCCGGCCTTAAAGATCCAAACGATGAATTCGAAGCATCTATTCAAGAGCAGATCACTGAAGCTGCCGATGCCGCTGATGTTATTTTAGTCATGGTTGACGGTACTCAATACGTCAGCGACGAAGACCGCCTTGTGGCTAAAAAAGCCCTGAAAAGCAAAAAGCCCGTTATCCTTTTGGTTAACAAAACAGACCTTGCCGGTGCTTTACCAAATGACGAATTCAAACGTCTTGGTATTAAAGAGATCATTCGTACCAGCGCCGAACATGGCGTAGGTGTACTCGAAACCCTCGATAGCGTTACTGACCTTATTCCAGAAGCCAGCGAACGAGAAGACCCTGATACAATTCGCGTATCTCTTATTGGTCGCCCAAATGTTGGTAAGAGCAACCTCTTTAATACCTTAGCTGGTAAGCAACAGGCACTCGTGGCTAATATTGCCGGGACAACCCGCGACATCAACCGCGTCCGCGTGAAGTACAAGGGTCAATCTATTGAGCTACTCGACACCGCTGGTATGCGTAAGCCTGGTAAGCAAGAAGTAGGAATTGAAAAGTTCAGCGTACTCCGCAGCCTGCAGGCAATTGAAGAGAGTGACATTTGTTTCCTCCTTATGGACGTGAATGAAATTAATACTCAGCTAGACCAACGCCTAGCGGGTATTATCGACGAAGCTGGCAAGGGCTTGGTTATCGTTGTAAGCAAGTGGGATAGTGTTGAAGGAAAAGACGCCTACACTCGTGATGCAATGGCACCAAAAATCTCGAACACCTTCGATTTCGTTCCATGGGCACCACTTATTTTCACTAGTAGCGTGACTGGCCAAAACGTTTCAAAACTCTTCGACCTTATTTTGGAAATTCACGAACGCCGTGAGCAAGTATTAAAGACTCGTAAACTGAACGACCTTCTTCAAAACACCGTTGCGAAGCACCCACCAGCTGGTCTCAAAAACACTCACCCAAAACTTCGTTACATGGTTCAAACCGACACATCACCACCTTGGTTTGTGATTTATGGAAGCAACTTAAAGTTTATTCACTGGAGCTACAAACGCCACCTCGAAAGAGTAGTGCGTGAAAACTTCGATTTCGTTGGTACTGCCATTCGCTTTAGCTTCCGCGATGAAAAGCAAATTAAAGCCAACCGTGAAAAAGCAGCCGAATCGGCCAAATTTGAAGCAACAAAAAAATCGTCCGAAGACGACGAATAAATTCTTGAGTTTTTAGTGCCTGGGGCCTCATCTCTTTGCAGAGAGAGGCCCCAGAAGCACTGGGTGAAACGGGGGTTATGGTACTTTGCGGGATTTCTCCTCGGCGAAGCGCAGCTTCATGTACTTCTTGATGAGCGAATAGTGGAGTATCCACCAGCCGAAAATCAGTGCTGCGATCAGCGCGATAGCGAAGTAGGTGGCCGTCAGCGCCGAGTGTTCGTCACCAACCGTGGCTACAATCATGGCTGCGATCAGCGCAATTACTCCGCTGAAGATTCCTACGATCTTGCTGTCTTGCCTTGCTCCCTGAACCTCCGAGTCTTTCGTCTCGTACGTTTTCAGAAGACCCGCGGCTGCCAACATTGACAGAAGCGCCAACACCAACAGCACGGATAGTGCAACCAGTAGAGCATCCATCATCTCTCCAATCTTTTTGGTTGGGTAGAACTAGCGTCTGTGACGTACTGGAGGAACGAGTTCCGCCTGTTTGATATCGTGGACGATGACCTGCATACGAATCTCCAACAGTCCCGAAATTCCGAGACCGCCGACGAAGGCTACGACGAATACGTCCTTTGTCAGGTTTGCATCTGGGCCGAAACTTAAACAAAGCATGACCCATAGTGTCCACACCAAGAACGCGATCACGAACGGCCATCCTGTACGTAGAATCAAGCGACGAATCGCTCGACGTTGCGTGAGGTTGACACCGTGACGGTAGTTGTCGTGAAGAGCTGTGTCGCTCTTCTGGTTTAGGGTGGTGTAGATGAACTCGGTCCGTTTGAGCTTTGCGTAGTTGAAGGCCATGTACGACAGTAGCAGAAATACTACGACGTACGTCAAGAACACAAATACAATTTCCATATTTCTCCGATTCTAAGAGGTACAAGCTTTACATATTTACAGCAAAACCAGAGTTATATTATAGCATATTTACTATACATTTTCAATGAGCTACAATAATAGCAGTTATGAAACTTGTCTTCGCTCAAGGAAACCCGGGTGCTCAATATGCCCATACCCGCCATAATACTGGTTTTATTGCGCTTGAAGCGATTGCAGAAGCAAATAGTGCCGCGTGGAAGCATCAAGACAAATATAAGGCAGACATTGCCGAGGTTACTTTAAGTGGCGAAAAAGTACTGCTCGTAAAGCCATTGTCTTTCTATAACGAAACTGGCCAAGTAGCTCGGACACTGATAGATTTCTACAAGCTGACTCCCTCTGAAGATGTGCTTGTGATTCATGATGAGCTGGCCTTGCCATTCGGTACCATTCGGGTGCGCGAAAAGGGGAGTGACGCTGGTAATAATGGTATCAAAAGCCTCAATACTCATCTTGGAGAAGAGTACTCACGTATCAGGGTTGGTATTTGGAACGAAAAACGCGACCTTATGGATGACGCAGCCTTTGTGCTGAGTAACTTCTCATCGGACGAACAAAAAACCCTCAACGAGGGCCTTATTCCACAAATCACTAAATTGGTTGAAGCTTTCTTAAAAGGTGAGCTTGAAGCGCAAAGCGCGAAAATAAATGCTTAAATTTTAATAGGCGGCGGTCGAGATCCCGAAGGACCTCAACCACCGCCTGTGTGCCGGGGAAACCGACAGTAGCACCGACCCAACTGTGTCTAGCGACGGCGAAACCACGCGAAGACAAAGTTGAACAGCGACAGGATGAAACTGAGCAGGGCGCACACGCTGTACAGGCCCAGCATCCAGCGATCCAGTGTGGGGTCGGCCTGAATCTGTGCCACCCATGCGAAGAAGTACGCCAGTCCGTAGATCATGATCGGCACGCAGAACAGCATGAGTGTCATCCGTGTGTCCGAGCGCCGAATGAACACGATCACGATTGAGGTGAGCACAGTGATTATGAAGATCACTGACAATACAGTGTTCGCTGCGCTCACCGGGAAGCTGGCAAGGAAGCTCACGGCCGCGTTCCAGGCATCCAAGAGATTGGACATTTTTCTTTCCCTTCGTTGGTACTAATCGAATTGTGCGTTGCCCCATGCTAGGGGCTTGATGAGGAATTCTTGAAGCTCAACCATATCGGGAATGCTATCGAGGTACGTGGTGTTGTTACCCTCGATCTTACTGGTGACTTTCACATCACCACATCGCTGGAAAATGTATTTATCTGCCAACGAGATGAATGATTCAACTTCAACCGACCCCTCGAGGAAGGACACAGGGCCCACAGCAGTGCCGATAAACCCTAACCACGCGTTCTTTGGCTCTCCGAAGGTGAAAACGAACCCTCTTGCAGTGCGCAGAATCAGGATCGTCAGATCACGCCAACGGTACCACTCACGGAACACCGAGAGAGAGACCGACAGCACACCAATGATGAACATTGTCCCCCAGTACTGCGGCCAGCCGAAGTACAGTAGGACTGGTATCACCATCACGACGATAAAAGAAAGGCATCCACGAAGAATACTGATACTCGTCGCCTCGCCGGGGTTGAGAGGTCTCAACTTTTCAGTTGGGACCTCTTCACCCTGTTCCAGCTCTTTCTCACTCTTCTTCCTCTTTCTTCTTCGGGTGTACATTTTTACCCAGACGAACAACTTGCGGACGAGAAGGTAGGCGAGCCATGCAATAAAAAGCACGCCCTCTACCTTCCAGACACTTGTAGCATCGGCTGAAGTAAGAAGTATTAGGGTGGGTGTCAGTATGAGACTAAGACCCAGGCGGAACAGTAGTAAGTAATACCACGGTCCAAGACGGCTCGATAGCAGTCTTATGAGTGGCTCGCGCCAGTGATGACGGGTAAAAAAACCCTCAGTTCCTTCATGTTCCCGCTCGCCATTCGGCCAGCTGCGCTGTTCGTGCTGACGACGCCTCTGTTCCTTGGCCGCATTGCCCTTAGACTTCCTCATTCTGGCTTTCGGGCCGCGAACAATCGGAAGCTCCTTGGTATCGACATCGTTATCGGGAAGCGGTGGAACATCCTGCGAATCATCGCCCCAATCATCACTCCGATCATCATCGGGTTCGTCGTTGAAGACCCCCCGAGAGGTAATATCGGTCATTCCATACCCCACTCGTGTGTCTAGGTACATGTCGCCAGGTGGCAACAACGGGTTTATTATACTACTTTTTTGTCAAAAGCCGATTTTTATAGGGAAATAAAAAAACGCGAGAAGCTGTAAGGCAATCTCGCGTTTTAATATTTTTCTAACTAAAAAGGCACCAGGTAAGGGTGGGCATCACCTGGCGCCATTTTACCCTTTAACCCACCCAAGAAATGTTCGATGAAGCGTCGCGATCGATAAACTAAATATGATGCGCGCCTGGTTGAATCTCGCAGAGCCCAACCACTACTGTATAGTCACCTCTGAACATTCCTTTAAATCGGGTTCCTCTTCTTTTAAGGGAAGGGGCGTTAAAGGGATTAGTAAACATGCAAAGCTGTCGAGATAAATCTAAGCTTAGAAAGTGGAGGGTAGTTACTTTAGAAGCGCCTTGCATGCTACCTAACATAAGCAGTACAATAAATTGTACTACCGTTAGAAATAGGGGGTATAAGGTGCTTGACATCAGCTATTGCTGTATCAATCGTTATGAATTATAGCACTTGCTTGACTTTATGTCAATACTTATTTGAGGGTAAACATGAAAATAAGGAAAATCAATAGAGAAGGTATAGCAAACATAACCTTCTTATCACCCCTGTTGCAACTTGCAAAACCACCACTTGAACTCTTTATAAAAGGAAATATACCAGGTTCCAGACCACCTGTTGTCGCCATTATTGGCACCCGCCGTCCCAGTAGTTATGGCCGAGAGGTCACTCAAAAGTTAGCCTTCGACCTAGCGAAGAGTGGGGTAGTGATTGTGAGCGGCCTTGCTATGGGGATCGATACCATAGCACATACCGCCGCACTCGAAGCAGAAGGGACGACTATAGCCGTACTCGCCCAAGGATTACACAATATCTATCCAGCTTCAAACCGAGGTTTGGCGGAACGCATTACGAAACATGGTGCGCTTATTACTGAATACGATATGGGGGTAGAGGCCCTAAAGCACCATTTTCTTGCCCGTAACCGGCTAGTAAGTGGGCTCGCCGATGCCGTTATTATTACCGAAGCTGCTAATAAAAGCGGGACGTTCTCAACAGTTGCACATGCCCTTGAGCAGAATAAAGAGGTCTTTGCGGTACCTGGACCAATTACAAGCTTGCTTTCAGCCGGACCAAATCGACTATTGCAAGAGGGTGCCCATGTCGTGTTATCAGCTGAAGATGTATTACAAGTTATCGCTCCAGAGCTTACGAAGGGTCAAAAGCAATTCGTGTTTGGAAACACGCCCCTTGAAGCCCGGATTATTGAGTTAATCCAGCAGGGTATACGCGATGGGGATACACTCCTTGAAAAGTCGAAAGCAAGCGCCAGCGAATTTCTTCAGGCATTAACGATGATGGAACTCAACGGAACGGTCCGAGCGCTCGGCGGTAATAAGTGGACCGTATGACAAATTTATGATATAAAATTCTTAGCGTAGAGTTGCCCTGTTTCAATACAGCACTCCGCGAGAACTTCGCGGTACCCATCGATGTCCACCGAAAAAGGAGCACCATGAGTAACAAATTAGCCCTTCAACAGTTTGGCCTCGGCCTGATGGCCGCGCTGATCACTAAAGGGCGAAAAGAGATCTATGTCTACAGCGAGGCGAACTTTCACGAGTCTTTCCGTAAGGCTTACGAAGTCGTCGAGCAAGAGCTGGGCGAAGACGGTCTTGATCACTGGACCATCATCACCGGAGGTATTCGGGGCCTCAGTGGCGCCGTTGAGAGTATCCTTGACTACTGGGGGATGACGTGGGCCTCTTACGGAGGTGGCTACTGGAGATTCAAGATGACCAACAGGGAAATCGAGAAGCTCCTTAGCGACCTGCCGGGGGGACGCGACGTGTACCTGCGAGCGGCCGATGCCTTCTTGGATCAGTACCAGAAGAACTAACGCCCGAAGTTCTCATCCTGGGCCGTCACCTCACGTGGCGGCCCTTTTACTTTTCATAAATAGTTGTCATTTTATATTTTGTTGTTTACAAATCTCACTAATTTGTATAAAGTCAGGCCTTGTGTTTAGCTAATAGCGCTTTGTTACATAAAAATATAAGCATTATTGCGTACAATAGATATAAGAATATATGAGTAAGAATTTAGTAATCGTGGAGTCCCCGGCAAAAGCAAAGACAATCGAGAAATATCTCGGTAGTGACTTTCAGGTACTCTCAAGCGTGGGGCATATCCGTTCCATTGCCAAAAAGACTAAAGACGGTACTCCACCTATTGATGTGAAGAATGATTTCAAAACAACTTACGAAGTTGATGCTGAAAAGAAAAAAACCATTACCGAACTGAAAAAAGCGACGAAAGCCGCCGAACAAGTCTGGCTTGCAACCGATGAAGACCGTGAAGGTGAGGCAATTGCCTGGCATCTCTGTGAGGTATTAGGCCTCGATCCTAAAAAAACCAAGCGGATTGTATTCCACGAAATTACCAAAACTGCTATCGAAGAGGCTGTAAAGAACCCTCGTACTGTCGATATGGAGCTAGTTCAAGCTCAACAAGCGCGCCAAATTTTGGACCGTCTTGTTGGTTTTGAACTGAGCCCAGTTATTTGGCAAAAAGTCCCTGGTGGAAAATCTGCCGGCCGTGTGCAATCTCCAGCCGTCAAACTTTTGGTTGAACGTGAGCGTGAAATTCAAAGCTTTGAAGGCTCGTTCCAATTTAAGGTTACGGCTGAATTTACCCATGAAGGCGCCACTGTTAAAGCCGAACTTCCGCAGCGTTTTGACACTGAAGATGAAGCTCAAAAATTCCTTGAATCATTGAAAAACGCCAGCTTTAGCGTATCGAACGTCACCACTAGTCCGGGTACCCGTAACCCTGGTGCGCCATTTACCACTAGTACCCTGCAACAAGAGGCGAATAGTAAATTAGGCTTTGGCGCTCGTGCCACTATGAGCAGCGCTCAAAAATTGTACCAAGAAGGTAAAATTACCTACATGCGTACCGACTCAACCACTTTGAGT
>OUNM010023312.1_pt1 | contig 13240 bp, 10 predicted proteins | sample 1769961 | NCBI WGS metagenome assembly OUNM01 (sample SAMEA3914820, study PRJEB12502) | metagenome | biome: forest; material: soil | place: USA | collected 2012-03-12 | depth 0.3 m | reverse complement strand
TCTTCCAACGCATGTCGCACCCCCAAAAATTTCCATCGGCATGCCTCCGCCAAAATCTCCTCGCCGGGAATAAACCCGCCGCCGCATTCTCACACCCGCAGTGATTCCCGATTTCCAGATGCTTGTGGACCGGCATTACGCCGCGCTCTACCGCTTTGCGCTGAGCCTCAGCGGCAGCGGGGATGCCGCGGCGGATCTGGTCCAGCAGACCTACTATCTTTGGGCCGAGAAAGGGCACCAGCTCCGCGACGGCAGCAAGGCCAAGTCGTGGCTCTTCACCACGCTCTACCGCGAATATCTCAGCACCTACCGGCGCAATGTGCGCCACCCGGAGGTGGAGCTCGATGAGACCACGGGCGAGCTGCCGGTGGTGGTTCCGGAAGTTTTCAATGACCTCGACGGCGCGACGGTGGTCAGTTCCCTCACGGAAGTGGATGAAGTTTTTCGCGCCCCATTGACCCTCTTTTATTTGGAAGATCTCAGCTACAAGGAAATCGCGGATGTGCTCGAGGTGCCGATTGGCACCGTGATGTCGCGCCTCGCGCGCGGCAAAGAGCAATTGAGGAAGCTCCTCCTCGACGCCCGCGGGCGGGCGTCCGCGAAAGTCATCCCCTTTGAACAGAAAGGAGCCGCGTAATGAACAACGAACTCCGCCTGCATTTGAGCGCGCGCCGCCCCAGCGGCCAGGACGATGCCGACCCCGCCATCGCCGACGCGCTCGCCCGCGCCGGCGCCGATCCTCAAACCGCCGCCTGGGCCGAAGCGGAAAAGCAATCCGATGCCTCCGTGGCGGTGAAGCTGCGCGAAGTGCAGCCGCCGCCCGGCCTGCGCGACACGATTCTCGCCGGCGCCCGCGTGGGCCGCCGCCGCTGGTGGCAGTGGTTCGAGGGCAAGGGCTGGCGCAATCTTCGCAACAGCGAGCTCGTCGCCATCGCCGCGCTGGTGATGATTTTGGCGATCGCCATTACCACGCGCTACTGGCTGGGCCGCGGGCCGGAGAGCTGGCAGGCAGCGGCGGTGGGCGAAGTGGCCAAGATTGAGGCCTTCGAAATTCCGGTGAATCAATCGATGGAATCCATCGACACCATCCGGGACTGGATGGTGAAACAGACCTGCCCGCGCCCGGGCACCCTCCCCGCGCCGGTCAACGGGCTCAAAATCGCCGCCTGCACGAAGATGAACTGGCGCGGCACGCCCATGTCGATCGTGTGCTTCAATCTCGGTGATGGGCGCGAAGTCCACCTCGTCACCATTTCGCGCCGCGGCCTTCCCGTGTCTCCTCCTGTCGGCGTGCCCGAGTATGGCAAAATGAATGGCTACAACACCGCGAGCTGGAGCGAAGGCGATGCGGCGATGATGCTCGTGGGCAAAATCGAGGAAGCCGAGCTGCACCAGCTGATGGGAGAGAAACCAACCGCCAACCGCTCGTGAGGGCGCCATCTGGACTCAAGCGGAGCAAGATGGCTGCCGCCCACCGGCGCACCCGTAGGCCAACCGCGGGGCGTAATCTGGAGTGCGGTGGCTTGCCACCGCTTTGTGGCCCGGCGCGGCTTGCCGCGTGCGGTGGGCGCGTGGCCAAACTTCGAAAGGTCATCCCACCGCACGCAGCAAGCTGCGCCCTCCAGAGCGGCGTCATGCCGCCGCACTCCAGAGTATGTCCCGCACGCACGGCCTAATTTTTTCCGCTTTTCGTCGCCATTGATTCGCGCTCTCACGTTGCACCCAATATCCATGTCCCATCGCTTCCGCTTCCTCGCCGCCGTGATGTTGTTCCTGACGATCGCCTTCGGCGCGCGGGCGCAAATGAACGGCGGTGTCGACGTGACGCAGCGCGAATTGATCGCCGATACCGCCGCCGTGGAGCCGGGCAAACCCTTCTACGTTGGCTTCCATTTCAAGATGCAGAAGGACTGGCACATGTACTGGCGCTTTGCCGGTGGGCCAGGAGACCCCTTCACGCTCATCAATTGGAAGCTGCCCAAAGGCTGGTCCGCCGAGGCCGTGGATTATCCGATCCCGGAAGTCGACGCACCGACGAAGAATTTTCCATGGCCGTACTACGTGTATGCCGACGAGGTGGTGTTTCCGGTGAAGATCACGCCGCCGGATAAGATCACGGTCACCGAGGTGACGATCGGCGCGTCGTTCTCATGGCAGATCTGCAAGGCGATCTGTCTTCAGGGGAAGGACGAGAAGGCGCTGAAACTGACCGTGGGTCCAGCCAAGCCGGCCAATGAAAAGCTTTTCGCGCACTGGCTCGCGGAGCTGCCGCAAACGGACAAGCCGCCCGTGGGCGATGTAAAATTTGAGATGCACGGGAAGAATCTCGCCGTTCGCGTGACGGGTGCTCCGGCCGATGCGAAGGTGGATTTTTTTCCGATTCCGCCGCGCGAACTGCGGATGGAGTTCGAGATGGAAAAAACGATCGGCACGGAGACCGCTCCGGATGGCGCGCGCGTTTTCACGTATCCTTTCGGGAGTGAGTTGCCGTGGAGCGGCTTGCTGGTCGTCACGGGCGCCGACGGCCAGCGCAAGGCGTGGTACATCGGCAATCCGCCGGAGATCACCTCGAGCGAAAAGAAAACACGGGAGGATGCCGGAGGCGAGGACGACGGCGACACGTGGAATCCATTCGACGATGTGGCGAAAGTGCTGGCCGGCAGCAAAGAGCAGGACGGCTTGTGGGCCTTGCTCTGGCAGGGCTTTCTCGGCGGCCTCCTGTTGAATCTCATGCCGTGCGTGCTGCCGGTGATCAGCCTGAAAATCTTCGGCTTCGTGCAGCAGGCGGGCGAGGCGAAGGCCCGCATCTTCAAGCTCGGGCTCGCCTTCTGCGCGGGTGTTTTCGGATTCTTTCTCGCCGTCGCCATCCTGGTGCTCGCGCTCGCTTCCGCGAACAAGACGCTCGGCTGGGGTGCGCAGTTTTCCAATCCCATCGCTCTCACGGTGATGGTCTCGATCATCTTCGTGTTTGGCCTCAGCCTCCTCGGCGTTTTCGAAATCACGCTCGGCGGCGCGGAGTCGAAGCTCAGCGAGGCTTCGAGCAAGGAGGGCTATGGCGGCGCCTTCGTGCATGGTTTCTTCACCACGCTCCTCGGCACGAGCTGCACTGCGCCGCTTGTCGGGCCGGTGTTGGGCGTGGCGCTGAATCAGCCCGGACCGCACATCTTCGCTTTGTTTGCCGCCATCGCCACCGGACTCTCGCTGCCATACTTTCTGCTCACGTGGCATCCCGCATGGATGCGCTTTTTGCCGAAGCCGGGCATGTGGATGGTGCGCTTCAAACAGATCCTCGGCTTTGTGATGCTGGCCTTCGCCGTGTGGTTGCTGAATTCATTCCCCACTGCGCCGGTGCTGGTATCGGTGGTGTTTTTCCTGCTCGTGCTCGGTCTGGCCTCAGGAGTCTACGGCACGTATCATGAGAAGCGCTGGGCGCTGCCGGTGGCGCTGCTGGTCGCGGTGGGCGGCTGGTTGGTTTTCATTCGCGGCAATGTGGAACCGCCAAAGACGGAGCCTTCCGGGTTCCTCGCCAAAGTGCGCGCCGGCCTGAATGCGAACAAGCCGGTCTTCGTGGATTTCACCGCGGAGTGGTGCCCGAACTGCAAAGTCAACGAAGCCGCGGTGCTCAAAGCCCAGGCCGTGCAGGACGCCATGAAGGACAAGAAGGTCGTCTTCGTGAAAGCCGACAACACGCAGCAGCCGCCCGATATTCTCGACGCTCTGGCGAAAATGCGGCGCGCGGGCGTTCCCGCTTACATCCTCTTCCGCAAGCGCGTCACCAAGGCCGAGGATTTCTGGATCGGCTCAGAACTGCTCACGCAGGAGGCCGTCCTCGGCGAATTAAAGAAATTATGAGACCGGTCGGCAGGTGCTGCATGGCGCTGGCCGCGATTCTTTTCAGCGGCTGCGATCCCGGCGCGGGAGTGAAACAGCGCACCGAGGAAATCCAGCGCGAGAACGCGGCGCTGGACCGCAAATTCTCCAGCCGCGCCGCACAACTGGTGCGCGCCAAATGGCTGGTGGATGGCAGCGCCTGGTACGGAAAAATGCCCGACGGCGCCGTGGTCCGGCTGGACTCCCCGAATGTCGAAGTCAAACCGCTCCACTTCGGCCGGCCCTTTTACACCGGCTGGGCCGGGGACGTCATCGTTTCCTCCGCGATTTGGCAGAGCCGTCCTGCGACGCGGCCCCGCGCCGTGTTCAGCGTGCACTACCGGGCCACCTTCAAGGATCTCAAGACCCCGGAGATCGAGATCGCCGAGGGCCCGAAGATGGAGCGCGCCACCGCCACCGACGTGGTGCGCTTCCACGCCGAGTAAGCGAGGTTTTCAACCTCGCACCGAAACGCTCCGTGAAAGGCGTGCGAGGTTGAAAACCTCGCCTACATTTCGCGATATGCCTCCAGGAGCCGCTGCCGAAAATGCGCCCACGTGAAATGCGCACAGACCCGCTCGCGGCCTGCGGCGCCAAGACGCGCGCCAAGGGCACGGTCCGCGTGCAGCCGCTGAATGGCGGCGGCGAGCGCGTCGGGATCGTTGGGTGGGATGATCAGGCCGTTGAACCCGTGCTGCACGACGTCGCCGGCTTCCCGCGTGGTGATCTGCGGCAGGCCGCACGCTGCGGCTTCGTAGGTGCACTTGGCGCTGCCTTCGCATTCGCTGGGAAAAATATGCACCGCCGCCGCGCGGTACTCGGCCGCAACATCCTGCACAAAGCCGCGCACCACGATATCCGGCCCGGCGCATTCGCGGAGCACAGGTTCCATTTCCGGATGAACCGCGCCGACGAGCACCAGCTCGGCATCGCGCAAGGCGAGCCGCCGCCAGACGCGGAGCAAGTGGTGCACGCCTTTGCGCTCGATGAGCGCGCCGACGAAGACCGCGCGAAACTTCTCCGGCGGCGCCGGCGCGGGAGTAAAGCGATCCACATCGACGCCGCGCTGGTGGCGGAAAAGTTTTTCCTTCGGCACGCCGGCGGTGAGAAAAGTTTCCTCGGCCTTTTCACTGAGCACGAGGATGCGGTTGGCGAGGGTATACTCCTCCAGCATCTGTTGCCGCGAGATGAGCAGGCTCTGCTTCCATCCTGCCCAGCCGCGGAGGGCGGCGGCTTCGCGCTCACTCTTCGTCAGGCGATCCGGCTTCGCTTTGCCTTTGTTGCGGTGCCAGGTGGGAATTTCGATCAACGAAGGAATCCCGCGCTCGCGAGCCGCGCGCAGGGTGCGGACGCATTCGCCGCTCCAGCCGTGGAAGATCCGCCATTCGCCACGGCCCAGGCGCTTGGCCGCGGCGCGATCCAGGGCGTGCTTTTTGGCGCCGTAGTAGTGCTCGCTGCCCAGCCCACTGAGCAGGCGCACGGGGTGCCAGCGCAGGGTGGAGATGCGCTGGGGCGGGAGTTCGCTGCGATTGTCAAAGGCCAGCGCGTGCCAGTCGAGGCCGGCTTCTTGCAAGGCGCGCAAGGATTCCAGCGCCACGGCGTCGAGGCCGGAGCCGCCGATGCGGGCGCTGGTGGCATAAAGGATAGGCGAAGCGGGTGACAAGCGCCGCAGATTCGACATTCAAAGCGCAAGATTCAACGCCCAACATCCAGGGCTGCGCCAGCAAAGCTTCGCATCGCGGTGCTTGCGCCCGAGAGCATGCGTCGGCACTCTCTGCGCCATGCCTGCTCTCATTTGTTTTGGTGAAGTTATGATGCGGCTTTCCACGCCGGCCCGGCTCCGATTTGCGGATGCGCCGCACCTGGAAATTTCCTTCGGCGGCGCCGAGGCGAATGTGGCAGTGCAGGCGGTGCAGCTCGGCGCGTCGGCGGCCTACGTCACGCGGCTGCCGGACAACGATCACGGATCACGCTGCATCGAAGCGCTGCGGGGCCGGGGCGTGGACACCTCGCGCATTCTTCGCGGACCGGGGCGCATGGGCTTGTTTTTCGTGGAGTCCGGCGAAGGGCAGCGGCCGTCGCGCGTGGCTTACGATCGGGAGCATTCCTCCTTCGCCACGGTGAAACCGGGCACGTTTGACTGGGATGCCATCTTCGCCGATGCGAAGTGGTTTCATTGGAGCGGAATCAGCCCCGCGCTGGGAGAGGGCTGCGCGGCCGTTTGCCGGGAGGCCTGCGAAGCGGCGCGGCGGCGGGGACTGGCCGTGAGCTTCGATGTCAACTATCGCTCCGCGCTGTGGAGTATTCCGAAAGCGGCGGAGCGGCTGGTGCCGTTGCTCGGGGATTTGGATCTCTGTGTGTGTGGCGAAGATGAAGCCGTGAACATCTTGGGTGCCGACAACCTGGAGGACGAAGACGAAGCGCGCTTGCCCGCAATTGCCGCTTCGCTGGCCCGCCGGCATGGCTTTCGGCGCGTGGCGATGACCAGTCGCATGGGCGCCAGCGCCAGCGAGGTGACGTGGCGGGCCATGCTGTTCGATCAGGGGCAGGCTTATTTTTCCCGTATTCATGAGATCGGCATCGTGGATCGCATCGGCAGCGGAGACGCTTTCACCGGGGCGCTCATCTTTTCGCTGCTGCGCGGCGACGAACCGGGCCACGCCGTCGAATTTGCGTCCGCGGCGGGTGCCTGGAAGCACACCGTGCCGGGGGATTGGAACCGGGCGAGCACCGCGGAGCTCGAAGCGCTCTCGCGTGGCGAGGGCGGCGGCAAGATCCGCCGCTAGAGGTCATAATCTGTTCGAAACACAATTGCCAAAGAATTGCCATCCGGCGCTTGCGTGTTGGGCGTCCGTTCCTACACTCACGCGCGTTTTTCGCCTGTGAAGTAATGAGCCTCTTGTTTTTGACACGGTTTTTCCGCAATCCCTTCCGGGTAGCCTCCATCGCGCCAAGTTCCCGCGCGCTGATAAGGAAGGTCTCGGACAAGATGGACCATTCGGCGCCGCGCGTCATCGTGGAATACGGGCCGGGCGAGGGGTGCCAGACGCGGGAGATCGTGCGGCGGATGCATGCGAACTCCCGCCTCTTCCTTTTTGAATTGGACGCGCAATTGTGCCGGCACCTGGAAAGGCAATTTGCCAACGACCCGCGCATCAGCGTGCACAACATCGATTGCGCGCTGCTGCCCGACGTGCTGGCCGACGCCGGGCTGCCGCATTGCGACTACGTCGTATCCGGCATTCCCTTCAGCATCATGGACAAGGCGAAGAAGCGGGAAATCCTCGCCAACACGCACCGGGTCCTGGCGCCGCAGCCGCATGCGGCGTTCATCATTTACCAGGTGACGAATGAGCTGCGCACCCGCGGGCACTGCGATCACTTTGCGCACGCTGAGAGCGAGTGGTGCTTTTTCAATCTTCCGCCCAACTACGTGACGGCGTTCTATAAGATGAGGAATGGCGTGAACGGGACGAATGGGAAGAACGGCAAGAAAGGTGTGCACCGGGCCAATGGCAATGGCGTGCATGCTCACAACGGACGCAACGGCAACGGAGCACACTGAGCGCGACCGGAGCTAGTAGCGGTACGGGGTCAGGGCGAAGAACTCCCGGACTTCGAGGGCGGAGTCGGTGGCAGTGAATTGGAGGGGGCCGGTGATTTTGATGCGAAGCGGTCCGTTTTGGGCAGCCGTTTGGAGTTGCTGGTAGGCTTCGGCTTCCTCTTTTTCGGCGCCGCGGGCGTGCTGCTTGGCGAAGTTCCATTGCAGTTTGTTTTGGAGCGGTTTGAGCAAAAGCGGCTTGGGGAGGTGGTCTGATTTTAGAAAAACGCTGCCGTCTTTGACTTCGACGTCTCCTTCCATCGTGAGCTCGATGCCGCGGAAGATATATTGTTTGCCGACCAGCTTGGCGAACTGGGTGCGCCATTTTTCCGGGTCGGGAAGGGCGCCGTCTTTCGTGCGGATCAAGCCGGTGCAGTTGTAGGCGTCGGGGGTATTGGTGACGGAGTCGACGCTCTCGAGCTGCTGGAGGGCTTCCATTGCGCCGGCCCAGCAGCCGGTGAGGCCGTAGGGGCAGGTGGGCGTGATGCCGACGGAGATTTGGATGTCGTCGGCGTGGAGGGCGCGGCAGGAGAGAAGGAAAACGAAGAGCAGAAGTTTGTGCATGGCAGTGCGAGACGGTGGGTTTCTATTTTTCGATTTTGAGGAAGGTCGCGATGGAGGGGACGCCCTGGCTGTTGAGGAGGAACAGCATGTAGAAACCGGGTGGAGTATCGTTGGGATCCGTGGGCGCGGTGACTTTGAGCTGACCGTTGTCGACGGTGGAGGTGAGGAAGGCGAGGCGTTGCCCGGAGTTCCAACTGTGCGTGACGGAGGACAGGCCCACGATACTGATTTTGGCGATGTCGCCGGGCTGCGGCGTGGTGACGGTGAAGGGCGCTTGATTATAGCGGACGCTCGCGGGGGCGCTGGAAATCACGGGGCGCGGGCCTTTGAACAAGTACGGGGGCGAAAAGATTTGGGCGTTGAGGTGGCTGTCCTTGGGATCGTTGGGAGCGTTGCCGTCCGGGCGGTATTCGCCGCCGCCAGCGCTGAGAACGGTGGCGTCGGGGAGGAGAATGGCGGTGGAGTGGTAGCAGCGATCGAAACCTTCTTCGGCCAGCACCGTCCATGTGTTGGTCGCGGGATCCCAGCGTTCGGCGGCGCGAATGGGGGAACCGATGTTGAGATCGTTGAAGCCACCTTGGGGACCGCCATCACCTTGGGTCCCGCCGGTGACGAGCACGGTGCCGTCGGGGAGCATGGTGGCATTGTGCTGGCGGCGGCGAAATTTCATGGAGGCGGCGTTTTGCCAACCGGCGCCTTGGTTTTTGAGATTGATGGTTTTGGCGCGCTCCGTGGGCGGGATGCCGCCGCCGACCCAGAGCAGGGAGGGGTCTTGGGTGGTTGTCCGGTAAAAAACGGAGCAGCCATATTCCTGGAGGGCGTTGAGATCCCCGTTGTCGCGATTGCGGCGGCCATCCGGCTGCAAGGGCGCCCAGCCGAGGGGCGTGCCAGTGGGGCGAAGAAACTGGGTGAGATTCAGGGGGCCGGACATGAAGAAGTCGCCGTTCAGCGTGAGGTGCATCCGGGGGTAAAAAGGGAGGTTGTTGAAATCGGTGATGTTGGCCCAAGCGCCATTTTTCAGAATCTGTTGCTGGCGATTGGGCTGTCCATTCTCGTCGCCTCCGGCGGCCACGACGGCGGTGCCATCGGGGAGAGACACAAGGGTGGGATACCAGCGGCCGCCGCTCATTTTTGCCGGGGAGGGCGTCCACGTGTTGGTGGCGAAATCGTAGGTGGTGGTGAGGTTCAGGCCCTTGCCGTCGGCGATGTGGCCGCCAGTGACGAGAAGGCGGCCATCGGGGAGGAAGGTATGGCCGGCGCAGAAGAGGTTGATTTTATGGCCGTCGCTGTCCTTGGGTTTTTCGGGGTTGGTGCGGGTGGTGGCTTGGGTTTTCGGGTCCCAAAGGCGGGGGATGCATTCGTGGGGGTCGAGATCGTTGGAGAGCGGGTGGGTGCGGTCGGCGGCCCATTCGCGGCGGCTCCAGTAGAGGACCTTGCCGTTGGGGAGGAGGCTGACGTGGATGGGGACGTTTTCCATTTTGATCTCGCCGCTCCACTGGCCGAGTTGGTCGGGGCCCTGGGCGAGGGCGGCGAGGGGGAGGAGGGCGGCGGCGGCGAGGGCTCGGATCGAAAAAATGGGTGAGTTCTTCATGGGGCTCTTGTTGAAGGTTTCAGGCGAATGGAAGGGTTTTCCGGCGCGTTGGGTTTTCTGGGGTAAATGCTGACTTTAGCTGCTTTTTTCGCGAAACGTAAAAGCCAGTTGATTGCAGGTGTGGTTGCTCGGAAGCGGGGGCTTTTTGGGAACAGGATTTCAGGATTCGAGGATTCACAGGATTGGAGAAATCATCGTTCGGTTTCCTACCGGCACGGGAAGGGGATTGCTGGCAAACCACTCCTCTTTGCCGAATCGCTCGCAGAGTTATTTGAGGTGAGCGAAGCAGACCTCGGTTTGGGTTTCCCCGATGGAACTCACGCGGGGAAACCTCAGGATGAGCAACCACCTCCTCACTTGTGAAGCGTTTGTAATGCGCCGGGGTGGGGGAGTCAATGCGGTTTTTTGGGGATGGGACGGATAGGACCAAATAAGCCTGATAGGCCCAATAGGCCTTATATGTGAGCCGCATGCGGCGCAGGGCAGGTGGGGAGACGGTGCCGTGGTTTTTCAAATCACGCGGGGGGCGGCGTGAGGTGTGTTGTGGGAGACCTGGTATTCGCGCGCGGCGTCTACGAATCCGCGCAGGATTTTGAGATTTTCGGGGGCGTGATCCAGGTATTCCGGATGCCATTGAACACCCAGCGCGAAGCGATGCTGCGGCAACTCGATGGCTTCGATGACCCCATCGGGGGCCTTCGCCGTGACGGTGAGTCCGGAGGAGCCGGGATCCGTCACGCCTTCGCGGTGATAGGTGTTCACGGTAAAGCTGGAGCCGGCCAGCCGGTGAAGCAGGGAGCCTTCCGCGACTTCCACGCCATGGCGGGCGGTGCGGTCGCGATGCTGGAGGGGTTCTACCTGACCGTGAGACTCTCGGACATGGCGGCGGATATCGGAAGACAGCCGGGCGCCGTGGAGGCCGGCCATGACTTGCATGCCCATGCAAATGCCCAGGAAGGGCATGCCACGCGCGAGGGCCTTGGGGACGAACTGCGAATCGAAGGCGAAACGCGGGGAGTCGGTGAAAACGGATTCGTCGTCTGGGGGATACCACTTGGGATCGAACGAAACGTCACCTCCGGGGATGAGGCAGCCGGAGATGACGTTGAGATAGTCGTCGATGTTTTCCACGCGGTGGGGGATGCCGATGGGCAAGCCGCCCGCGGCGGTGACGGCGTCGAAGTAATTTTTCCGCAGGGCGTAGTAGGGGAAAGACGCGAAGCATTCCGGTTTGCTGCCGACCTGCGGTGCGGTGCCTTCGAAAGCGAGGCTGATGCCGATGATGGGAGCCATGGGGGCGGGATCATGGGAAACTACGCGGGGTGACAAGGAAAATCCTGGTGGACGGGCTCGTCACTGCGAGTGGAGACCGGTTCGAGCTTGGAAGTCGTAGCCGTCTCGCGCCATCTATAAAGGATCGGATGTGAGTTTGGAAAGGTGAAGCGGCGTGTCCTGGCGGGACGCAGTCTGAAGTGCGGTGGCTTGCCACCGCTTTGTGGGATGAGGCAGCTTGCTGCCTGCGGTGGGGAAGCAACACGAAGTTCGAGAAGTATTCCCTACTGCACGCGGCAAGCCGCGCCGGGCCACAAAGCGGTGGCAAGCCACCGCACTCCAGACTGCGCCCCGCGTATCGGCCACAACCTTATTTAAAACGTCTAGTTCGATCGCGGCTCGTTATTTCAATCTTTGAGGACGTCAGTCAGCTAAGACGGGGCCGGTGGAGTCGTCGCGAGATTTGTCTTTGTCGTCCATTAATCAGGGTACGGAAGTGAGTGGTTTGGTGCGGTGGGGCTGGTTATGAGCAGCCCTGGCTGGTGCCGCATTCGGTGCAGCAGCCGCAGGCGCCGGCGCGGATGACTTTGGTGCTGCCGCAGTTGGAGCAGGGGGTGTCCATGAACATGTTGCCGAGGGCGTCGCGGAGGCGTTCGGCGTGGGTGTTGCCGTAGGCGTTGATGTGGGGCTGGCCTTCGCTGCTGCCGTTGTGCGAGACGACGTCGATGACTTCCTTTTCCGCGGTGCGCTCGAGTTCGGGCACGGGGCGGTTGATGGATTTTTTGTCCATCGCGGGAAGTTCGCGCATGGGGAGCTCGGTCTGCTGCGCGTTGGGCGAGGTGGCTTCCTTGTAGCCTTTGATGAAGCGGCAGGCGAGCCAGCGGAAGACGTAGTCGGTGATGCTGGTGGCGGTGCGGATGTCGGGATTCTTCGTGAAGCCCGAGGGCTCGAAGCGCTGGTGCGCGAACTTGCGGACCATGCTCTCGAGCGGCACGCCGTATTGCAGCGCCATGCTGGTGAGGGCGCCGATGGTGTCCATGAGGCCGCCAATGGTGCTGCCTTCCTTTTGCATCTGGACGAAGAGTTCGCCGGGCTGCTGGTCCTCGAACATGCCGACGGTGATGTAGCCTTCGTGGCCGGCGATTTCGAATTTGTGCGTGAGCGAGAGGCGCGTATCGGGCATGCGGCGACGCACGGGTTCGTCGGCCTTTTTACGGAGCTCCACGTTCTCGCGCTCGAGCTCTTCAATGCGCGCGAGAAGGCCGGTGTTGTTTTCGTTGGCGACCGCTTCGACTTCGGCGGAGGCGCTCGCGCCGTTGTTGCTGTGCTTCTCCCGCTTCGTCGCGATCGGGGCGCTGCGCTTGGAGCCGTCGCGATAGATGGCGATGGCTTTCAGGCCGAGGTGCCAGCCCTCGATGTAGGTGTTCATGATGTCCTCCACCGTGGCTTCTTCGGGGAGGTTCACCGTTTTCGAGATGGCGCCGCTGAGGAAAGGCTGGCAGGCGGCCATCATGCGGATGTGGCCGCGATAGTGCAGCGAGCGCGTGCCGCGACCGGGCTTGAAGGCGCAATCGAAGATCCCGAGATGCTCGGCATTCAGGCCCGATTGGACGGGCTCGCCGGTCTGCTCGTCGACGACGTCCTCAATGGTGTCGTATTTGTCGACGTGCGCGACGATGCGCTCGATGTCGGGGCCGGTGTAACCGAGATTTTGCAGCGCGGGTTTCACCGTCTGATTCACGATCTTCAACATGCCGCCGCCGGCGAGCAGCTTGTATTTCACGAGCGCGATGTCGGGCTCGATGCCGGTGGTGTCGCAATCCATGAGGAAACCGATGGTCCCGGTGGGGGCGAGCACGGTGACCTGCGCGTTGCGGTAGCCGTGCTTTTTGCCGAGCGAAAGCGCGGTATCCCACGTGGAGCGGGCTTCGTCCTTCAAATAGGCGAAGCGCTCGCTTTCCTGGATGCTTTCGACCGCGTCGCGGTGGAGTTGGATCACTTCCAGCATCGGCTCGATGTTATCGGCGGCGAGCGGCTTCGAAACGCCGCTGGCGCGGGAATCGAGGTAGCCGGGGAAGGGGCCCATCGATTGCGAGAGGCGGGCGCTTTGCTCGTAGGCGTGGCCGGTCATGATGGAGGTGATGGCGCCGGCGAGCGCGCGGCCTTCATCGCTGTCATAGCCAAGGCCGTAGCTCATGATAAGCGAGCCGAGATTGGCAAAGCTGAGACCGAGCGTGCGGAAGATGTGCGAGTTCTCCGCGATCTCTTTGATCGGGTAGCTGGCGTTATCGACGATGATTTCCTGCGCGGTAATGAAGATGCGAACCGCCGCCTTGAAACGC
>OUNM010149803.1_pt1 | contig 13246 bp, 9 predicted proteins | sample 1769961 | NCBI WGS metagenome assembly OUNM01 (sample SAMEA3914820, study PRJEB12502) | metagenome | biome: forest; material: soil | place: USA | collected 2012-03-12 | depth 0.3 m | reverse complement strand
CTTCGATGCGGTGCGGGACCAATTTTCCGAGATTTTCGCCGGACTCCCCGAAGATACGACCGAGGAGAATATCCAGCCGCGTCTGCGCGGGCTCACGCTCATGGCGCTCTCGAATAAGTTCGGCCATATCGTTCTTTCGACTGGCAACAAGAGCGAACTCGCAGTCGGCTATTGCACGCTCTACGGCGATATGTGCGGCGGCCTGTCTGTCATCTCCGATGTCCCGAAGACCGCCATCTACCGGCTTGCCCGCTGGATCAATCGTGAACGCGAGATCATTCCGTCCGATACCATTACCAAGCCGCCAAGTGCTGAACTGAGGCCCAATCAGGTAGATCAGGACACGCTGCCGCCTTACGAAATTCTCGACCCAATCCTCCAGCTTTACGTCGAGGAACAGCTTTCCACCGCGGAGATCGTCGCCCGGGGCTTCGATGAAAAGACTGTCCGCTGGGTCGTTCGCCGTGTTGATCTAAACGAATACAAGCGTGCACAGGCCGTTCCCGGCCTCAAGGTCACCTCCCGTGCCTTTGGTCTCGGCCGCCGCATGCCCGTCGCGCAACGTTTTGTTGGCTGACCTCCGCTCTCCGCTTGGTAAAAATTCCGATCAACCGATTGGAGCCTAAATTCCCGGGCAAGTGTCGATTAGGACATAATTCGACATCGGTATTTTCAGCGATTGCGTGAACTTGGTTCGCTGATTGCTTACGTCAAACGGACCTCATGCTGTTTTCACCCCGCCGTCAACTCGAACTCGTTGTCCGCTTCGAAGGACGTATCCTTTCACGCACGCTTATCCGGCGCGGACGGTATGTCATAGGACAGGATCGCAAAAACGAGATAGTCGTCGATCAGGATTCCATTTCCAGCCGCCACGCGCGGCTCACGGTCGTCACCGAAACTGAGATTTTCATTGAGGATTTCGGAAGCGCCAATGGCACCTTTGTGGATGGAAATCACGCTGCCGGCCTGGTCCCTCTCACCTTCGAATCAAAAGTCGAACTGGGCCAATGCACGCTCGAATTCCAGCGGGCCGGGCTTCCAGCCGCCGTATTCGGACACATGCCCAACGGCTTTCTCCGTTCACAGCGCTACCAGTTCGGAGAAATCGTAGTCCAGGGCCGCACGAGCACGATCTACGAAGCTCACGATACCGCGCTGAATCGCGATATCGCGCTGAAGATGATGCTTCCGGAAAGCCAGGAGAACCCGGCCAATGTGCTCCGCTTCATTCGCGAGGCGCAGATTACCAGTCAGCTCCAGCATCCGAATATCCCGCCCATCTACGAGTTGAGCATCGATGACGACGGGCATCTTTACTACACCACGCGCTTCGTCGAGGGAGATACGCTGGCCAGTGTGCTCACCGGCCTGCAGATGGCGAATGAAGAGATACGCCAGCGCTTCCCGCTTTCGGCTCTGATTTCGATCTTCGAGAAAGTCTGCGACGGCATTGCATTTGCACATGCACATGGCGTGATCCACTCCGCGATTACGCCGGACAACATCACGATCGGGACCTATGGCGAAGTATTTGTCATGGGCTGGGCGTACGCCACGCTCCTTCCCGAGCCGCCGGACATAACCGCCGATGAGGCCCGCATCCGCGTCCATGCCCCGGAGGCGAGCGGCTCAGCGCCGCTCACCGCGTACAGCGCACCGCTCCAGGCCAGCGCCACCCCAGTCGGTGTCACCGAAAAGGTCGACATCTATGCACTCGGTGGCGTGCTTTACAAAATTCTCTTCCTCCAGGATCCCATCGTTGCTCAAAGCGAAACCGAACTCGTCGGCCGCATCATGGCAGGACAAATTACCGCGCCGGCTGCCCACGCTCGTGTCGCGCGTCCGCACTGGCCGGGAGGGCGTCTGCCGGATTACCTCGCCGCCGTCGCCATGAGAGCGCTGAGCCTGGCGAAGGAGGACCGCCCGTCCTCCGTTCTGAGCATGCAGAAAAAAGTGCATGCATGGCAGCAGAACTCCGCAATCACCGACGACTCGCACGGACATCGCAAGAACAACGGCGGTGTGCTCGCGGCGCACTAATGGCCTAAGTGAGAAGCGCGGAACGCTAAGAGCGCGCCGTGGCGCATAGCTCCCACAGGCGCCACGCCCCGAAAAATTCCGCTTTGAACCTGCGGGCGAGGCTCTTAATCTGCGCCGCTTCATGTCCCTGAAAGACTACCTCCGCGAGCGTATAGCTCTGATCGAAAAAGCCCTCAACGGCTATCTCCCCCGTGCTAGCGCCAAACCGGCTACTATCCACAAAGCCATGCGTTATTCGCTCCTGGCTGGTGGAAAGCGGCTACGGCCCGTGCTTGCCCTCGCGGCGGCCGAGGCTTGCGGCGGAAGTACCGAAAAAGCGCTCCCTGCCGCCTGCGCCGTGGAATGCATTCATACTTACTCGCTCATTCATGACGATCTGCCGTGCATGGATGATGACGATCTGCGTCGTGGAATGCCCACTTCGCACAAGGTCTTTGGCGAAGGAATCGCCGTGCTCGCTGGCGATGCCCTGCTGACGATCGCCTTCGAAATTCTCGCCCAGGCCGTTCCTACTTCCCGCTACAAGACGCCAGCCCTGATCACCGAGCTTGCCACCGCCTCCGGGAGCAAATGGCTCATCGCAGGTCAGGTGCTGGACATTGAAAACGAAGGCAAGAAGGTCACTGGCGAAACGCTCAAGTTCATCCATCGCGCCAAGACCGCGGCCCTGCTGACTAGCGCCATTCGGCTCGGAGCCATGAGCGCCAATGCCAGCGAGGCAAAACTGCAGAGCCTCACGGATTTCGGGCAATCGCTCGGACTGGCCTTCCAGGTCATCGACGACATCCTCGATGTTACCCAAACGACCGAAAAGCTGGGCAAGACAGCCGGCAAAGATGTCGCCGCCACCAAGGCAACTTATCCTGCAATCTTCGGTCTGGAGCGCTCACGCCAGGAAGCGCAGCGCCTCACGGCTGCCGCGCGCGATGCCCTGAAGCCGTTTGGCGCAAAAGGCGCGATGCTCCAGGAAATCGCGGATTACCTGCTCGCCCGCGAATATTGATCGGGCGGGCATCGGGATCGATGCCCTCCGCCAGGATTTCTGAAGCAGCTCAGATTCAATCGCTCTTAGCCGCGGAAGTGGCGCACCAGCACCGCGGCAAGGCGTTCATACTGAGACAGGCTATTGTAGAGTTGCGCCGAGATACGGACAAGGCGCTTGGGCCAGCGCGGCCATGGAACGAACGGCACCTCGATCCGTTCGCGGTGGAAAGCCATCTCCTGAAGCGGATCCAGAAACGTCGGCGGCTGACGAAGCTCAGTATCCGCAGCGTCGGGCAACGGAATGGAAGCCAGCGTACCAATCAGCGAGTCGGGACAGGGCAGCTCGATATCGAGCGCATCGCAAATGAGCTTCCGCCCAGCCAACGCCAATGCATGATTGGTTGCCATCACTTCGCTCCAGCCACCAGAGAGCAACGCTCCGAGATAACGAATGGATTCCGGAACGCTTAGAAACGACGAGGGATCGCTGGTTCCAGTCCAGCCGAATTCGATCAGGAACCGCGACCGATCGACGCGCGGCGAATTCGCGCCGTGACTGATGCTCAAAGGCCTGATCTGCGCCTGCCGATCTTGCCGCACATATAGAAATGCCGCGCCCTTCGGCGCGCACAGCCACTTGTGGCAATTGCCCGTGTAATACGGCACGCCCAGCTTTTCCAGATCCAACGGAACCATGCCCGGGGCATGCGCTCCGTCCACGAGCAGATCGATTCCGCGCGCGGCAAACTCAGTCGCGAGCCGTTTGATGGGAAAGATGAGCCCGGTCTGGCTCGTGACATGGTCGACGATGGCAAGGCGCGTTCGCGGCGTGATGCAGTTAAGAATGGCATCCGCGATCTCGTCGGCCGACTTCACGGGAAACGGCACCGCAGCCACCACCACGCGTGCGCCCCACGTTGCGGCAGCAAATTCCGCAGCATTCCGCGTCGCATTGTACTCCTGATCCGTGACGATGATCTCGTCACCTGGCTCGAATCGCAACGACCGGAGAACCGTATTAACGCCATGGGTGGCATTCGTCACTGGCACCACACTGCCGGGATCGGCTCCGAGAAATTCGGCCAGAGCAGGCCGTGCATCATCGAGCATGGGCTCGAGCTCGCGCTGAAAAAAGCGCACCGGCTCGAGCTCCATTTGCTGCCGGATGGATTGCTGAAAATCGAGAATGGCTGTGGGACAGCTTCCGAACGAGCCGTGATTTAGGAAAGTGATCTGCGGGTCGTGTTTCCACAGACCAGGATCGCAAGCTGGCCGGGAAAAATCGTTTTGCGGAGGAGTCATGCCATGCACGGAAGTACCATTAATCGGACGTCCTGCCCCTGCCAAGAGGGCGCGAGTCAGTGTTGTGCGTCACAAAACAAATCTGCGGCAGGGCTGGATCCGCCGATAGCTATAAAATCCGCATTGCATATCAATCACCGTCTACTTTGCAGTTGACCCGCAGGCTTTATCACGAACGATGATCAGGTTTGGCTTTGAAAGAACTCTCTGGAACGCCCCCCAGCAACTGCAATGAGCTTTTCCTCCCATAAAAAACTGGCTGCCAGCTTTGGCGCAGTGTTGTTGCTGACGGTCGCCATTGGCGTGACTTCCTATCAAAGCACGATCCGCATGAAGCGTGAGGCGGATGAATTGAAGCACGCCGAAGAGGTACTTTCCGCCGCGAATCGGCTGGTAGTTACGGTGCAGGAAGACCAGATCGGCACTCGAGGCTACGTCCTCACCGGAGATGAGCGGTTTCTCGAACCCCACCTCCACGCGAAGATCCACTACGGACCGTTGTTCGATCGTCTTCGCAGGATGACGGCAAATGAGCCGGTGCAGCAGGAGAAACTTGCCACATTGAAGCCACTCCTCGATCAGCGCCTGGAGCTGTCGGATCACACGATCGAACTGAAGAAAACGCGGGGGCAGAAAGAAGCCAGTATGGAGATCCGGACCGGCAATGGATCCGCGCTGTCTGCCCAGATCAAATCTCTGACCGAGCAGATCCAGCAGGAAGAGCGCAATCGTCTTGACGGAAATAAACTCCGCGCGGCATCGGCAGCGCGCCGGACCAGGGCCGGGATCGTCGCTGGAGGCCTTTTGGCGATCGGTGTGCTCAGCAGCGCCTTTTGGATGGTGCAGCGCGACTTGCGGCGAAGGAAACGAGCCGAAAACGAACTGAGAAGGTCCCACGAGTTACTCGAGCAGCGAGTCGAACAACGCACCGCCGATCTGCTTCAGGCAAACAACCGTGTCCAGCGCGAGGCCGCCGATCACCAGCGCGCTGCTCTAGCACTGAAGGAGAGCGAGGAGCGTTTTCGTCAGGTCATCGAAAACATCGAAGAGGTTTTCTGGATCACTGACACAGGGAAGTCGACGATGCACTTCATCAGCGCCGGATACGAGAAAATCTGGGGCCGGACGTGCGAGATGCTCTACCAGTTTCCAACGAGCTGGCTCGATGCCATTCATCCGGATGATCGTCCACGAATCCTGGAAGCGACAAGTAGGCAATGTCGAAACGGCTACGACGAAGAATACCGCATCATTCGTCCCGAAGGCTCCATACGCTGGGTTCACGATCGGGCTTTTCCCATCCGCAATGCAGAAGGCGAGATTTACCGGATCGCCGGAGTCGCGGCGGACATCACTGCCCGGAAAGTATCGGAAGAAGCGCTTCGAGAAAACCAGGCTCGCCTTCACGAAGCCGACCGGCGCCTTGCGACGATCGTGCAGAGCATGACCGAAGCCTGCTTTGCAGTGGATTCAGATTGGCACTTCACCTTTGCAAACGATCGTTGCGAAACGCTCTGCCACATCCCTCGCGAAAGGATGATAGGAAAATCGCTTTGGGATGCCTTCTCGAAGCTCCAGGGCACCTGGATGGAAAAGGAAATGCGCCGCGCAATGAATCAGCGCGTGCCGGTATCATTTGAAACCTTTTCGCCCATCACTCTGTGCTGGGTGGAAGCCCGCTTCTTCCCAATCGCCGATGGGCTTGCCGCATTCATCATGGACATCGAGCAGCGCAAGCACGCCGAGAATGCTCTGCTAGATAGCGAACGCCGCCTGGCCGGCGTGGTCGGTTCGGCAATGGATGCGATTATCTCAATCGATGAACAGCAGCGGATCGTCCTCTTCAACACAGCAGCCGAAGAGATGTTCGGATGCACCGCAGCCGAAGCTGCGGGCACCGAGATCGAGCGCTTCATTCCGGTGCAATTCCAGGATCTCCGGAGATTCGAAATCAAGCCAACCCATCGAATTCCCGGGACCGTTGGGGCCTTGAATGCCGTCCGCACCGATGGCGAAAAGTTCCCCATCGAAGCATCCATCTCCGACGTTGAGATCGGAGGACGCCGGTTCTGCACGGTCATCATTCGCGACGTGACCGAACGGCTTAGGTCCGAGAGGGCGTTGACCATCCGGAATCGCCAGCAGGAAGCGCTCGCCGACATCGGCCAGCACGCGCTGGAAGGCCGGGATCTCGACCAGCTTTTCGATGAAGCGGTCTCGCTGATTCGCCAGATTCTCGACGTGGATTTCTGCGAACTTCTCGAGTTACTGCCGGATGGCGAGTCTCTCCTGCTCCGGGCGGGCGCCGGTTGGAAGCCCGGCGTCGTGAGAAACTCCGCTCTGACCCTCGGGCTCGAATCACATGCTGGGTACACCCTGCAGGCCAATGCGCCCGTCCTCGTGGAAGACTTCACGCGGGAGCCACGTTTTCAGTCTCCCACCCTTCTGCGCGAGCACGGGGCGGTCAGCGGGCTCTCTGTAACTATCGCAGGTCGCGGCCGCCCCTATGGAGTTCTCGGCGTCCACTCCAAGCGCCCGCGGATACATAGCATCGTCGATGTCCATTTCGTCCAATCCGTGGCCACGATGTTTGCCGCCGCCATTGAGCGTCACGAGCTCGAGCAGGAATTGATGCACATCAGCGATGAAGAACAGCGCCGAATCGGACGCGATCTTCACGACGGCCTCTGCCAGCATCTCGCGGGGCTCGAGTTCCGCACGGAGGCGCTCACGCGCGAACTAGTCGGAAATCCCGACGTCCAGGCAGAGGTTGCAAAAATCGGCGCGCTCATCCGCTCGGGCACCAAGCAGGCGCGGATGCTCTCGCGCGGCCTTACCCCAGTGGAAGTCGAAGCCAATGGGTTGATGTCAGCGCTCGACGAACTAGCAGCACATAGCTCACTCCTTTTTTCCTGCGAAGTCGCCTTTCATTGCGATGAGCCGGTCTTGCTAGCTAACCACTCCGTCGCGACGCATCTTTACCGAATTACCCAGGAAGCAATTAGCAACGCCGTCCGCCACGCCCAAGCTAGTTTGATTGAAATCAACCTCAGGCAGGAGGAGGAAAATGCAGTGCTCACAGTCACGAACGACGGGGCTCCGCTTCCCGCGGAACCGGTCCGCCAGGGCGGCATGGGACTGCGCATCATGCGATACCGCGCCGAGATGATCGGCGGGCTGCTACAGATTAACTCGACGAAGGAAGGCAGAACTGCTGTGATCTGCACGTGCAGGATCGACCGATGAGCTCACCCAAGCAAAGCGTTCGCCCCAAACGTGTGATGATCGTGGAGGACCACCCGATGACCCGGGACGGCCTGATTCACCTGATTGACCGTGAGCGGGATTTAACAGTGGAATGGCAAGCGGAGAACGCCGCCAAAGCGCTCGATGTTGTCGTGAAAGATGAGCCGGACCTGGTGTTGATGGACATCACACTGCCAGGCAAGAGCGGCATCGACCTAATCAAGGATTTGAAGGCCATCCGTCCCGAGCTCCTGATTCTGATCGTCTCGATGCATGACGAATCGCTCTACGCTGAGCGCGCCCTGCGGGCCGGGGCTCGTGGTTATATAACTAAGGACGCTGGCGGCTCGATGCTCATGCAGGCGATCCGGCAGGTGCTTTCGGGGCAGATCTACGTGAGCGAAAAGACCTCCGCCCGCATTATCGAAATCTTCTCGGGCCATCATCGCACCACCCAGGCTCAATCCCCCGTCGCGCAGCTGAGCGACCGGGAATTCGAAATTTTCCAGTTAATCGGCGAAGGGCTGTCCACGAAGGACATCGGCGACCGGCTCAAGATCAGCGCCAAGACGGTCGAGGTCCACCGGCTCAATATCAAAAACAAAATCGGCCTGGGCAGTGCCGGAGAACTCATCGCCTTTGCTGCGCGCTGGGCCGGCTCGAATGCGAACGGTTCCGGCAACGGTACAAACTAACGGCCGTTACTAGTAATCCGGTTGGGGAGGCGATGGTTCACTACGGTCTCGGAGTGAAGAGGCTTTGCAATTCCAATCCGCCCTTCTAGGTTTTGCTGTCCCTCATGAAGCTACGGATCTCGCTCGTCATTCTTTCCTGCATCATCAGCATCGCCACAGGCCTCGTCCTCGCCCGAAGCGGTGCGGCACCGGCACTTGGAAGCAAACATTCCAAGCCGTTGATCGGCCTCTCGATGGATACCCTGAAGGAGGAGCGCTGGCAGGGAGATCGCGACATCTTCGTGAAACGCGCGACTGATGCTGGGGCGCAGGTGCTCGTGGAAGCGGCGGATGGCGATGACGTTCGCCAGGTCCAGAATATCGAAGCGCTGATCAGCCGCGGCGTGGATGCCCTCGTCATTATCCCGCACGACGGTGCTGCCATGGCGATCGGCGTCGCCAAGGCCCACGAAGCAGGCATTCCGGTTCTCGCCTACGATCGGCTGATTACCAGCTGCGACCTCGATATCTACATGACTTTCGACAACGTGAAAGTCGGCGAGCTTCAGGCATCGCTCCTGGTCGATCGCCTGGCGAAAGAGGGCCCCGGAAAAAAGCGCATCGTTCGCATTTACGGATCGCGGACCGATAACAACGCCAAGCTCTTCAAAGAGGGACAGGACCACGTGCTGCTTCCGCTAGTCGAGAATGGTTCCATCGAAGTCGTGCATGAAGACTGGGCGGAAGATTGGCGCCCGGAAAATGCCAAGCGGATTGCAAATGCCGCTATTACCAAAGCAGGAAAATTCGACGCCATCCTGGCTTCCAATGACGGCACTGCGGGCGGCGCCATACAGGCGCTCACCGAAGAAGGGCTCGCTGGCAAGGTGATCGTTACCGGCCAGGATGCGGAGTTGGCGGCATGCCAGCGCATCGTGGCGGGCACGCAGGCGATGACCATCTACAAACCGCTCACGCGCCTCGCCACCCAGGCCGCCGAATTGGCCGTGAAGCTCGCCCAGCGGAAACCCGTCATCGCCCGTAGCGAAATCGACAACGGAAAGTTCAAGGTCCCGAGCGTCCTCCTCGACGTCATTCCTGTGACCAAGGAAAATATGATGGAGACCGTCGTGAAAGACGGCTTTCACAAGGCGGAGGAAGTCTACATGGGCGCGAAAACGCCAGCGGCCGCGCCTTGATCGCGAGCCGCAACCTTGTGCAGATCTTCGGCGGCTGCATTCTGCGCCGACCATACTTCAACGCCACTCTCGGCGCTCCGATCGTTCAGAGAGATTCGATTCGTTACCCACTTGTCACACGTCGCTCAAGACGGTGCCATATTTCGAGTCCTTGACGTACAGGCACGCTCTGATAAACGCACGCCCAAGCCATGTCTGCTCTTCAACGTCTTTTTGGGCGGGACGACAAGTTCTACCGCCTCCTCGAATCCAGTGCCACCGAGGCCCAAGCCGGTTCGTCCGCCCTTGGCCGCCTGGTCTCGCAACTCAACCAGGGCCCGATCGACAACATCCTCGGTGACATCGATCAGAGCCGCCGCAAGCACAAGCGGATCAGCCAGGAAATCACCGAGCAGCTTTTTCACACCTTCGTCACGCCGCTGGAACGCGAGGACATCGAGGCGCTTTCCAACGCGCTCTATAAGATTTCCAAGAACATCGAAAAGATCGGCGAACGCCTGATCATCTGCCCGCCGGGAGTCAACATGGACCCCATCCGCCGGCAGATCTCGCTCCTCGAGCAAGGCACCGGAGTCCTTGTAAAAATGGTTGCCGACCTGCGCGCCAAGGGGCAGGCGGAATTGATTCGCGACAACTACGAGCGCATCCAGGCCATCGAAGGTGATGCCGACCGGATCATGAACGAGCTCCTCCGCGACCTCTATCACGGTCAGGCGGACGCCCGCACGGTGGTCTTCTGGAAGGACATCTACGAGCTGGTCGAGAAAGGCATCGACCGTTGCCGCGATACCGGCGCGGTGCTCTTCCACATCGTCCTCAAGAATTCCTGAGCGCATCATGGCCCTGCTGCTCACCGTGCTCGTGGTGGCGCTCATCTTCGAGTACATCAACGGTTTTCACGACACCGCCAATTCCATCGCCACTGTCGTCTCGACAAAGGTCCTGTCTCCACGCGGAGCCATCATCCTTGCAGTCATCACAAACCTTGCAGGGGCCATGTTCGGCACTGAGGTCGCGAAGACCGTCTCGGGAGGCTTGGTAGAGGCGAAATTCGTCACCAGCGAGACGATCATCGCGGCGCTGATCGGCGCGATCGTTTGGAATCTGCTCACCTGGTGGCTAGGCCTGCCTTCGAGTTCGTCGCACGCACTTGTCGGCGGCCTGTGCGGCGCCACGCTGGCTTCCGCTGGAGGCCAATGGTCATCTTTGATCTGGGCGCGCACCATACCGGGAGCGCCTTGGTGGAAGTACGAAGGTATCTTTTGGAAGGTCATCGTTCCGATGGCTGCCTCCCCGATGATCGGCTTCATCGGCGGATTCATCCTGATGTCTCTGCTGTATATGCTCGTCAAGAATTGGCGGCCAGCGACGGTCAATCGCTCGTTCGGCATCCTGCAGGGATTCTCGGCCGCATACATGGGATTCGGCCATGGATTGAACGACGCACAGAAATCGATGGGCATCATCGCGCTCGCGCTCGTCACGGCGACTCGCGCCCACATCCTCGACAACCTTCCGCATTTCCTTTCGTTCCTTCGGCTCGAAACCAACCAGATTCCATTCTGGATCAAGGTCATGTGCGCTCTGGTCATGGCTGCGGGCACCGCGGCAGGCGGTTGGCGGATTATCAAGACCATGGGGCACCGGATGGTACGGCTTCAGCCGGTCCACGGTTTCGCTGCCGAAGCGACGGGCGCGACAGTCCTCGCCGCCGCAGCGGCGTATGGCATGCCCGTTTCCACGACGCACGCGATCACCGCGAGCATCATGGGTGTCGGATGCGCCAAGCGCTGGAACGCCCTGAATTTCAGTGTCGTCCAGCAGATCCTGCTCGCCTGGGTCTTTACCCTCCCGGCCGCAGGTCTCGTCGGCTACGCAATTGCCCGCATCTGGATGTTCCTGTCTGCCTAGTCGGATTACGGTTGGTCATTCACACATCGGCGTCCAGCGCACCGAACCGGTGTGGATCAGATCCGCAATGATTCTGCCTATGCTGTGACGTCCGGTCGCCATCGAAGTTTAACTGCCCGCGTGGGTTCAAGTCCACGCGGGCTTTTTTCATGCATTCGCAGAAGAGCCGATCAAGCCAACGCTGCACGTCTTCCACAGGAACTTCGCGCACTTTTTACTCTCACCCGGAAGTTTCCCGGTTAGGCTGAGGGCTGCATGAGTGAAACGACCTTTGACACGCACAATAAGGCGCTAAAGATCAATCTCGACTCCCGCTTTTACGGGACGTTTGCCGAGATCGGCGCCGGCCAGGAGGTGGTCCGTTGGTTCTTCCGCGTCGGCGGGGCCAAGGGCACCGTGGCGAAGAGCATTTCGGCCTACGACATGACGGTCAGCGATGCCATCTACGGAACCGCCGAACGCTATGTCTCGCGCGGCCGGCTCCAAGCCATGCTGGACCACGAATACCAGCTATGCGTGGAGCGCCTTTCCGATTCGCGTGGAGACAGCACTTCGCTCTTTGCCTTCGCCGACACAGTCGCCACCCGTTCGTACAAGGGCAACAACGAGTGCCATGGATGGATGGGCGTGAAATTCCAGTCGCACCCGCACGACGAACCGAGCCAGATCATCATTCACGTGCGGATGCTCGATACCGAAGCCGCCCTGCAGCAGGAAGCCCTCGGCATCATCGGCGTGAACCTGCTCTACGGTTCATTTTTCCTCCATCACGAGCCGGAGCAACTCGTCGAATCGCTCCTCGATAAACTGACCACTGGCCGCATCGAGATCGACATGATCGAATTCAGCGGCATCGAGTTCCGCACGGTGGACAACCGGCTCATGTCGCTAAAGCTGGTGCAACTCGGCCTCAGCGGCGCGGCGATGTTCGGGCCAAACAAGACGGTGCTCCAGCCTTCGGAGGTTTTTTACAAGAAGTCGATTCTGGTCGAACGCGGCTCCTTCCGCCCACCTACGAATGTCAATCTCGACATGCTGCGGTCCGCCCGCGAGAAATTCGCCGCCGATCCGGCCGTCGCGGGAAAGCCAGTCGTCGAGGTCATGGAAATCACCATGCGAAACCTGCTGGCCGGCGCGTCAGAGGTTGATCGCCGCGATTTCCTAGCCCGCGCAGATACGCTGGCAGCGTGCGGGATGACCGTTCTGATTTCCGATTACTTCGAATACTATCGCCTTGCCGCCTATCTCTCGCGCCAGACGCACGAACGAATCGGCATCGTCATGGGCGTCCCCAGTCTCATCGAGCTTTTCGATGAGAAGTATTACGCGCAACTTCCGGGTGGCATTCTCGAAAGCTTCGGCCGGCTCTTCAAAAATGATCTCAAGCTCTTCATTTATCCGCTCCGCCCGCATCAGGCCGATGAACTGAAAACGGTCGGCAACCTCGAAGTGCCGCCGCAGTTGAAGCCGCTCTACGAATACCTCGCGCAACGTGGCTCATTCGTGGCGCTTGATAACTATAATCCGGAGTATCTCCCGATTTTTTCCAAGGATGTCCTCAAGCGGATTGCTTCCAAAGACGCAACCTGGGAACAGATGGTTCCGGGCGAAGTCGCTTCAGTCATCAAAAAGCGCGGGCTCTTCGGCTACTGCCAAAACGGGCACGTCAATCACTAGCCTGGATGAGGTTCCGTTCCGGCTGGAAATCATGCCCGTCGCAGCTTTCCAGCCGGCATCCATTTGACCGACTAACATGGCCTTCTTTGACTGCCATTTCTTTTCCGATGTGCTCGGGCTCACAGTCTCCGCGCATGTCCTCGTCCCTCAAAAGACGAGCGCCCAGATCGGCATGAGTGGCGGTGAAGTGCGCGACCGTTACCCGACGCT
>OUNM010635116.1_pt1 | contig 13247 bp, 12 predicted proteins | sample 1769961 | NCBI WGS metagenome assembly OUNM01 (sample SAMEA3914820, study PRJEB12502) | metagenome | biome: forest; material: soil | place: USA | collected 2012-03-12 | depth 0.3 m | reverse complement strand
CTCGGACAACCCTCTCGCAAAGCAGCCGCGCCACCTTGACTGTACGGCAGCCGTTGCCTGCGTTATTAAGTCCTTTCCCGCTCGTCGTCGGCGACACCGCCGTCACAGTTCTAGGCGCCAGCCTACTCCGCGATATACACGGGACCGTGCCGTCCCTCCTTGCTGTCATCACCATGGAGCAAACAACGCACCGGCCTGCCATGATGAGAGTTGCCATTGCTGGTACCGGCGGTCTTGCCCAGATCCTCGCTCTGCAGATCAGCCAGACCGCACATGCACTCCTCATCCTATCCCGCAAAGTCCGTGAACCCAGTTGGTCAAGAGGCATTCACGGCCCGCTAACCATGGCGGCAGTCGCATCCCGAGATCGAATACTCCTGCCCTGGGTCCCAAGTGGCTATTGTGGACTACGACGTCGTCGAGAACCTGCGGTATGCCCTCCAGGGCGTGGACCTGGTTATCTCCACCATTCCCGGCGCCGAGCAGCTCAACCTCATCGATGCCGCACGGCGCGCCCGTGTGAGGGTCTTTGTTCCATCCGAGTTTGAGGGCGACTTGGACCGCCGGCCGGCAAACGACCCTCTCGACCGCGGCTCGCAGTCGGCACTCCAGCTCCTTGAGAGCTGGTCCCAGGCCAACTCGTACAGGCTGCGGTATACTGTCTTCTCGTGCGGCATCTTCATGGAGCGGTTTGGCCCCGGCGGCCTGCAGACGCACGGCATGGGGGGCGGTTCTGGGATGCAGGGCCCGGACGATTATCTCGTCAACATCCATGAGGCTAGAGCCGAGATCATCTCGACAAACCTCAGCGGCAGGCCCGTCCGCATCTCGCTGACCTCGGTCTACGACGTTGCCCAGTTCATCACAGCCGCCATCGAGCTCGGGCTCGACACCTGGCCCAAGGAGTTCAGGATGAGGGGCGATTCCGTGACCGTTCAGGAGCTGGTCGAGGCGTGTTCCAATGCTCTTGGAGGTGAGTTGCCCCGTAACCTCTCCGTGCCCTGTCGCCGACTTACTGATGTTGTTACAGTCCCAATCCGTCTGGTGACCCGCCACTACCAGGAAGTGGAGGCCCAGGCCGAGGCCTGCCAGCAGCGCGAGGACTGGGCGCAGTGGAACTACTTCCAGATGCTGCTGCAGACAGCCAACGGCCGCTACCACGTGCGCCAGCCCAACCTCGACGGGGCTAGCCAGGTGCAGCCCCCAGCCTTCATAGAGTGGCTAAAGAATGTCTGGGTTTGCAGTCTCTAAGGTCCTTGCTTCCTTTTCCAGATGGCCATTCCACATGGTTGACAAATCTATCTATGAAACAAGAGGCCCAAGAGAAGATTGAGCAAACTGTTCTTCTCAAGGGAGCAGGGCAAGGAGGAGGCTTGCGTAGGCATAAGGACATAAAGGAGCAAAAGAGGAGTCCGGCGAGGCGACACGACGCAGTGTCGGGGGGTGGCCGTGATGCGGTAACGGCCGCCGAACGGGTGCGGTTGCGGACAGTGGGGAGCGCAGATCGGGCGTGGCGGCGGAGTGGGACGCGGAGGATGCCTGCACGCAGGCGGAGGAGTGTGGGGACCACGCTGGAGGCGGCGCGCGCGAAGACGAGCCACGAGCTAGGGCCTCTCGACAACTAACTCCCACAAAAAAGCGGCATGCCTATGTAGCTGATTGTATCTGTCGGTAGAATTGTACTAGTAGATTGCCTGATTATATATTGCTATGTTGTATCATTGAGGGTCGGAGCATAAATTCCCCTAGACGTCGTAGAGCCGACTTAAAAGCGCGGTACTTTAGGGAACATGGATCACGGACGGACGGGCTGGCTCCAGCCCTCTTGATACGCAAACAGCGTGTTAGTCGCGCCCTTGGGTCGAGTAGGCCGAAGTCTTGAGCATCATAGGTTCGATGCCCCTTCTCTGGCGCCTGTCATGACGACTAGAAATGAATACTAGGGATGCCGGCCTGACTCGATTGGGTGGAAAAGACGTCACAAATGCCCCAACGACGCCCAACTCGGAAGGTTTATTATCGGTCACAAGTGCACCTTATGCCCGTGACCAGATCCCTGGTTACCTTTGGATGGCCGCCCCTGTCCAGAAAACCGCTTGTGATCGGAAGGTGCTGTCTCGATCCTCACAAGGCTGGACGGTGGCCGGCACCGTGGCCCTCTTTGATGGCAAAGATGTGACTACATGCAGGATCGACGGACCCTGTGGCAGCAGCTGGCCAAGACCCAGGACATACTAATCAGCAGGCCGCCCAGTTGGGTGTGAGCGAGTGATCAGGCCCGGACGCGTGGCTATAGGGAGATGAGCTATGTGCGTCTCGTCTAGCTCCCAGCCAAGTTTTCCAGTGGTTGGTGCCGTGGTTGCGAGCTGGCTTTGTGTGCAGGGGTGTCTGTCCGTCCATGCTCCGACTCTTCATGATGCAACAAGTCCAGGGGTCTGGTCAGCGACAAGCTCGCTTCGCTTTCACGTGTTGGCGTCTGCCTAGCTGGGTTTGTGGCGCCCCTTTCTGACGCATTCCCTACAACCTACGGGTGGTTTGAAGAGCACGCAAGCTCCCAACCCGCCAATAGGAGCCGGCCAGGCACGCTTCTCTGCCATTCTCCAAGCGGACCGCCCGGTTCAGGCGGCGGGGCAAGCTCCACCCTCCCCCTCCCCGATCTCCCCCACAGCACGCTGGTGGTGACATGCCCGACGAGCAACCCTCCCTTCCATGGGGGAAAGAGAAGCGAGCTTACCGGTGGTCAGATCCTTGGGCTTATCATGGAGGGTCGAAGTATAGACAGCATTGTTGGTGTCTCCCCACCGCCAGGCGTTTGATGACACACTGCTGCTTACTCTCCTAGTTTGAATGGGGGTTCCTCTACCCCTTCCGCTCTCTATTCGACAGCCCCGCTCTCTATTTTTGTCCAGACGCCCCATGCTGAGTCACAATCTAAAGCGCGGTGATGTATAGTTATCTATAATTAACTATGACTGTTTCCGATTATTCTCTTGTAGGAGAGCGGGGGGGTCGCAATTGCTAATGCAGCTTGTCTCACTCGCTCACGCGGAGAAAAAGGTGTCGTGGCGGCAGGATGCTAGACCGAAATGTGTCCCTCACATCGCACAGCCCGGTATGCACAGGGAAGAGACTCTATCTCTCGGGAGGTGTTGAGGAGAGACGAGTCGCTTGGGTAGGAGGGAGAAGAGGCGACGGCTCGACACGGCAGACAAAACGGCGTGTAGTCCTATGCATTAGGCGGCGTCCTCTATAAGATCATTGCGAGATAGTCATAGTCCCGTGCAATGCGCCACCCGAATATGAGCAAATCCAGGACCTGCTCATCGGCTCTACCGCCTTGACAAACTCGACCCAATCTCTAGCCCCGCCTCGAAACCTCACATTTGTCATGCCAAACTGCCTCAGTCCTCTATGGCGGCGTAATAGGGAAACAAGCGCCTCCGGAGAGATGTGCAGACCGCCCAACTCCAAATGGGAAAGATGCTGCCAGGTGAGACGCTCGCAGCACATCGCACGGTCTGGGCCGCTTATGCAAAGGCGCAAGTGCTGGAGTTTGCCGAATGCGAGAAGGAAGGACCGTATCGCCGGGTCATCGTCGGGGCTGGCACGGTTCAGGGCCTCGATGCAAAGTCCCCGGATATGATCGAGGCTCGCAACGCCAGTAGCCGAAACCCTCCCGTTGATCTCAATCTCCGTAATGGAAGGGAAGCCGTTGACGATGGAGAGCGCCAGAGAAACGGTTTCGGTGAAATCTTGGTGCCAGTACGGCGTTCTCATGGAAGGCGAAGGCAAGAATCCGCCGTTCCAGAAGAGAGGCGAGGGCAAGTCACCATAGCGCACCACCACCTTCTGGCCCAGGGGATAGTCGAATCTGATGGTGCGGAGTCGGGGGAGCGCTCCTAGCAGCCGTCGAATGTCCGCAGCGTCCCAAGTCTGCTCCATCGGTATGAAGCAGCTCCCGCTGCTCTGGCTCCGGCCGGCCCGGAGCAACTTGTGGACACCCGAGGTCTGCACCGGAAGGTCGGTCCAGGGCGCATGGTATATGGTGATTTTCCGACTCGGAATTGTCCCGTTGAATGTCGCGAGGAGTCTTCGGACGCAAGCAGAGGTGTTCAAGATGGCGATGTGACGGGTAGAGGTGTCGAAGGCGATGTTCGCGAACCTCCGGCCGGCCAGTCTCCAGGCGGCAATGTCTGATATTTTCGAGAGCTCAGATACAATGCCCAGTAGGATCTCGTCGGGGAATTCCTCCATCTTGTCAGCTGGGAGTCGCTAATCACCCGAGGGTCCGATCACTCAGCGGAGTAATCTCTCTATTAATGGATATCCAGAACCCCTCGCGCCTGTAGGCGTCCCTGCTCGGTCATGGCTAAGAACGGCATAGATAACCGCATGAATCGTACGCGCTCGGTTCGTCTCTGGTTGGAGTGGCGTATAGGGTGTGACTTCACAGGGGTATGATGGTGCGCTGCTCCTTAGGTGTGTATCTACCTGGGAGACAAGGAGGGGCAGACGACTAGGGAGTGGGAATAGTTAGCATTAGGCTCTCCAAATTTAGATTGCTAGATGGGGACTAGACCCCTCTCCCACCTCTCCCGCAGCTCGTATTAGTTAGGGGTTTAGGAAGCTTTCTATCGTCGCCCGTGTCCGTTGCCCCCCCGCGCCCCCTCCCCCCTTTCAGGTAGGGGTCTAAGCGGATAGATAAACGTCTGCTCTTCTGAGGCCTTGCAAACAAGCTTGCCCCTCTCCATTCCTCCTTTCTCTAGGATCGTTGCGCTTCCGAGGCCGCCTAAAGTAGTGAGTGCATAAGCCCGTGTCTAAACCTTAAGTCTCTAACTCTCTAGTCGAGCCTGCCCAGCACGATTCTTGTTATTCGCTCTATTGTCTTTGCAGAGCAGCAAACGAAGATGGCGGCGAAACACGCGCAGAGCTTCAAGGGGTGGTCAAGGGAGAGGAGCGGCCGGAGCGGTTACAATTGAGATCTTGCTAGAGTGTTATGAGCTGGTTTCTGCCTGCCGCGTACACATAGTTATCCCGAGCCGAGATCAAACCTTTATTAGCACTGAGGCTTCCACAGGCGCGAGCCCAAGCTGGCTTGAGATCTCCCTCACTAGAAATGGGAACTCGCGCCTACTTTGTCTCCTCAAGAGGTTTGCTATAGAGGTCACGCAGTCAATCGGCCATGCGGGTCCGATCCCATCCTGATCTGCCGAGAAGGCCTTGCGCAGATGCAACGACAGTCTGACCAACAAAATCTTGGTGGTCCCGCTGCACACCAACTAGCGCAATTCATAGGCGAGATAAGCGCCCCTGCCTCCCTTCCATTTTTGCTCTCGTCAAATCAGATTCTGCAGAGTTAGGGTCTAGCATCACACAGTATAGGAGCTAGGAGCGGCTTCTTGCGTGGCACTAACGAGCCCGAGGTTGATCTGCATTAGCGCGGCCCGGATGCAGCCAGCCTGTCGCCTCTACGTCTCCCGCCTTACTTGGGTTCCGACAGGCACATTAGAAGCTTACACCCGGCTATCGACACACCCGTCACATCAAGATCTGCCGGTTAGCCGAACCGTCCGTTTGGCGTCTTGGTCGACGAGCGGTGTCACAATGTATTGTTGGCGAGTTTTCCGCGACTCATATGGAGTAAGAATACGGCGGGGGCGGCTCGCTTCGGATCCGCAATGAGAGGAGGAGCTCACGAGCTACATGCAACAACACGCTGACGAGCAGTTTGTTCTAAACGATAGCTAATGAAACGCCAACACCGCGCACATACAAACTCCTCCCCGCGCTGCGATCAAAGGTGTCCCCGCGCCGCTGGGAGGTCCCAGCCGTCCAGCCAGAGCAACAACCAGCGCCCGTTGACGGCCCGAAGACAGCGGGCGGCCTTGCTTGCCACCATCATGTTGCGAGTCGCGGTCCGGATCGGCGCTCTTCCGTTCGCAAGGGCGGCCTCGTAAAATCCCAACAACTTTGCGCCTGGAACCCCCGGGTTCTCGGCTGCAGAGAGCCGTAGGAGACGAACCCACTCTGTGCAACCGACTGTGTGAGGCGTAACCTTGGTTAGATATGGAAGGAGGGCGCCGAACGGCACTCTCTCCGGATTCGCGATGTTAAAGACCAAGGGACAATCAGCGCCGGGACGGGCGGTCTGAAGCGTGACGTGTTCTGCGATTTCGACGACAATGCTGGATAGGATGTCGACGGGAATCCAGTCAACCGCGTCGTGTGGCCCGAGGGTCCTCGGCAAAGCTCCGATGTGCCGAGAAGCGCGGAGAAGCGTGGGGAACCACTCCCGGTGCGGCCACAGCCCACCACTGTTGACTGGGCCGGCGATTTGCCCAACTCTCAGCACCGCGGCAGGACAGCCGGTAGAGAGCGCGTAGGTCTCCACCATCCGCTCCGCAATGTATTTGGATTGCGCATAGCCGCCGTCGACATTCGAGAAGTCTTGGAAGATCTCTTCGGGGATGTGGCTCAAGCCCGCAGAATACGCGACTCCCAGACTTGAGACATAGAGGAAAAGCGGACGGCGTGGCGATCGGTAGGAGCAGTGCAGAAGATCTCGCAGTGCCCCGAGATGTGGCCCGAAGTACTCGAGGGCCGCGAGGAAATCGACTGGCCAGGCGTTGTGGATGATCACCGTCGCCTCCTCTGCCAACTGCTGCCATGTCTGCTCGCTAAGCCCAAGCCTCGGCGACTCGAACGAGACCTCGATGAATGTAATCCTGTCGTCCAAAGGGGTGAGCCCGAATTTGCGGAGCGTCGCTTCCTGTGTCTCCTTTGCGTTTCCTGACCGATTGAGACAGTAGATCTTGCGGAGTCTGGGAGCCGGTAAGTCCTGCAGGGCAGAGAGGATGCGTGTGCCCAAGGAGCCTGTCGAGCCAGTGAGGATCACGGTCCAGGGGCTTTCTACCGATGGGAGCTGGATCCGACGGGGAAGCTGGAGCTGAGGGACAAAATGCTCCAGAACGCTCATAAAGCTCTTCTCGCCATCCATATCGAAGAGGATGAAATCTCAAGGTTGCGTGAGCTGGACAAGGACAAGGTAGAGCATAGGCACCCGGCTGTCGAGGGAAGCTGAAAGGGCTTCCTCGGAGATACTTGATGACAGCTGTGGGCGATTCGCTGCCCCTCTGCCACCAGTGCCGAACAGCAGTGCTAAGCCGGCTTGGTTCCTTTCAGGTAGGGTTCAACGCATTACTGCATTGCAACCATTTCCCACGCTACACCGCCTGGTTTTCCTGAGCCGAGTGCGACTGTAGGCGATGCTACGAGGGTTGTTAAGAACAATAGTACCTGCCCGCTCGATATCGTGGTAGTGCCCTTGTACACCCCGCCCCGTGTGTCTGTGGACGATGGCGGTGAGGGACAATGTCGGCAAGAGCTCCGCCGGTCCTGATCCGAGTGAGACTCCTAGGGATCTCCGCAACACCCGGAGACAACGCATCAGGTAAGTACCCTGTCCTTATAAAAAGTCTGGATACAACGATCCTTATTTCATACTCGCTTTGTCCTTCAATCACTCATATCACCTCTTTGCGTGCTTGCGACATCTACCGCGACAATGGAACCCCAGCAGGAAGATACCAAGTTCGAGGGCTGGATCGCCCGCGACCGGGCTGCTGCGGCAGGACAGATGGAGTGGGGCTCCTTTGAGCCCAAGCCGTGGGAGGAAACCGACGTCGACATCGAGGTCACGCACTGTGGGATCTGCAGCTCGGATCTCCACGTCCTTCGTTCCGACTGGCCTGCATCCTACCCGGTCGTGGTGGGCCACGAGATCATCGGTACCGTGGTGCGTGTGGGGATGGACGCCAAGACCGGCATCCGTGTCGGCGACCGCGTCGGCGTCGGCGCCCAGGCAGACGCCTGTCTCTGCCGCAAGCCTCCCGCCGTTGCTGGCGACTGGAGCAGCTGTGGGGAATGCGCCAGGGGACAGGAGAACTACTGTGCCCGCGCATCAACCACGTACAACAGCCACTTCCTTTCGACGGCCGCAGGCGGGGCGAAGACCATGGGCGGCTACGCGCGGCACCATCGCTGTCCGTCACACTTCGTGTTCAGGATCCCGGATGAGCTACGCTCGGAACATGCCGCGCCGCTGATGTGCGCGGGAATCACTGTCTACTCGGCCCTCTGTTCGGTACCGCGGAGCTCCGACGAGCCCGGCGGCGGCTCCAGCAAGACGCAGCACCTGAGAGGAATGAGGGTCGGTGTCATCGGAATCGGGGGGTTGGGCCATCTCGCGATCCAATTTGCAAGAGCCATGGGCGCAGCGTACGTGCTGGCTCTCTCACGGGACGAAGGCAAGCGGGATGATGCCCGCACGCTCGGAGCCCACGGGTACATCGCCACGGGTGGAGACGAAGAGTGGTGGGGCGACCAGGCGAACAGCCTAGATGTGATGATCAGCACCATCGCCGCCAACGAGCCCATCGCCCCCCACCTTCGCTTGCTGAGGCGGGGTGGGCGCTACATCGTGCTCGGCATGCCGAATGATGCGGTGGAAGTTGATATGAGCATGTTGGTTGTGAAGGGCCTCCGATTGACAGGCTCCCTGATTGGGAGCCCGGCAGAAGTGAGAGACATGCTCCGGTTTGCCGTGGAGCAGAAGATCACGCCATGGGTTGACGTGAGGAGCATGGGGGGTGCGAATAACGCAATCCTGGACATGGAGGCTGGGATGGCGCGATATCGATTTGTCCTCTGCAACGAGATGTAATTAGCAAGTCAAGAGGCTTACCAGACTTGTCACAATTTCTCAGTATGATTGCAGCCGAGGCACCGAGCCGTCGGTCTCGAAGCCAGTAGTCCAAGTTTAGTTGCGTGATCTCCACCCCAGTCGTCTTACACCTGCAGTGATATGCTCATGGCGCCGAGGCCGCGAGCACCATTCTCCTGCTTGCCTTCGTGCCGTGAGAAAGCCAGCACGTAGGGGCGTCAACGAGCGCGGGGTATCGTGCCGCTTGCACGACTGGGGCCTCCCGCGGGGATTGGTCCGATACCCTCGTTCGAGTCCAGGACCTAATCTCGGATCGCGCTAATGTCAAGCCAATGATAGCTCATAAGTCCTTGCGATAAGGGTCAACAGAGCATCACATGTTGTTGGCACCCACTGCCTCCCTGCAGTGGGTGGCTAGTGCGGCAACCCCAGCCATGGCTTCCCCCACCAAGTGGCTTACCCACTTGGCCTGGGGCACCCACACCACTTCCTGGGCTGCACCGGGCCATCTAAGCACAGGGCTCATATCGTTTCTAGATACAGGCGGCGAACGCGAGCTGGTCACCAACACCAAGATTGTATACTACGTCTTGGCATGTTATGTGCAGTTGTACCGGCACGGTCGCGAGTCTCATTCTTCGCTGTGGGATATGGGACCACCGGACGCTGCGGCAGGAAACGAACGGCTAACTCCCACGGTGCCTGTGGGAGCGCAAATTCCCAACTTCCCCAAGCTCCCTACCGTAAGCGGCAACATGACCGCCAACAGCAAGGACGTGACCCCCCACTCCAACCAGTAGTTGATTGGCTGTAGTAAATATTAGTGGGGCGACGGTCGAGCCTATGAGCTGCGCTGTTTGGTCCCGACAACTTCGAACTTGGATGTGGGGTGAGCGCTGGTTGGCTACGGTTTTACTGCCAAGAACTTGTTGGTTTGCCCATGTCAACTTGTTCTGCAAGGTCTTGGAGGTGCAGAGTGAAATTGCAGTGTGTGTTGTTGGTTTGGTGGCTTGGGTGGCATTCCCTTTTTGGCAGGCATGCAGGGGTGCCTTGCGGCTCGTTGGTGATCCGCTGCGCCACATGCAGTAGCGCGATCCAGATTGGGTCCACCTTTGACGACCTGCGGGGTCCTCGGCATGAGACCCTGGGGAGTGCCCGGTTATCGACACACCCAGCGCATGGCCGGGAGCGTACGGCGCGGCACATTGGATGCCAGGGTCAATGAGCGGTGTCAGTAACAGTATTTTTTTTTGGCAGCCCGCTCGGCGACACTTGAGGCCAAAGCCCCTGGAAACCACAGATCGACTGGACCGGGACGGGAAAGCCGCTACAAAACACTTCGCAGTTGACACGAATAGCACGTCAGCGACCGCTGCCGGTCAGCCAGTCAGCAGAGGCGTATGAGGCACGCGATGTGGCGAAACTTGAGCGGTGTCGCTAACAATATTTTGCAAAAACGTGGCTGTCTGAGGTTCCTGCTCCGTCTTGTTGCGTCCAAAATAGAAACCGAGTGACGATGCTCGACTTGCTGCATATCAAATGAAGCAACGGGTTGGCGCCAGTCGTGCGGAGTGACTTGTCGGTCGATGGGGAACCTCAACATGGCAGCGTGGTATACGCTTCTTGACGGACCTCTCAGGTACCCAGTGTTACCAAATATATTGTTACTGTAAATTCCGCAGTTCTTAGGGAAGTCTGAGGATGCCAGTCCTTTGCATGGATAGGGTGTTGGTCGCCTTACAAGTCGGCTCACTGTTGTGGCGCATGAGAGGTAGCTGGAGAGATGGTATATAAAATTAAGGTATGCGGTTTAACGCCTTAGGTTCACCCTAAGCTTCCGCAAAGAAACCGCTCCGCGCTCTGCTTCCGGCATCCATGGCGTCACCGGAGATTTGGGCCGAATGTCCGTTCACCATCACAATTGCTGGCTCCAGCAGCAAGAAGCGTCATCGCCCCGGGGATGACGAAGATGCCACAGATTCCAACGCCAAAAGGCACAAGTCTCCCTTTGAGCCCTGGGGCAAATTCAAAACGCACGCCACTATGGACGTCTCCTACCATGTCAGCCCGTCGAGGAAATGGGCCAAAATGACGAGATATAAGAGGTTTGTCCGTACGTACATCTATCGCCTCACCTTACCGTGTCAACCAGAACAGAGTTCTAACGATACGCTCATTTTACAGTTAATGGGGTGAAGTACTCAATAGGGAGCTTTGTTTACGTCGCAAACGACGTCAGCATCAAGCAGCGGAACGCCATGAACGACAACAATCCGGTTCGGCCTCGGTCATCTGACAGAGCCTGGGTTGCATACATTTTGGAGATCCGCGCAAGCGATGCCGACCACGTGTATGCCCGAGTCTGCTGGATGTACTGGCCCGAAGAGCTCCCCCAACAGACGCGTGATGGCAGGAGGAGTGTCCAGGGCCGGCAGCGCTACCACGGTATGGATGAACTAATTGCGTCCAATCACAGTAGGCAGCCTCGGAAGGATTTGTCAGTCTCGAGCCGATGCTGACATTGTGTAGTCGACATTGTGAATGTCGTCACGGTTCACTCCAATGCGGTGGTGAAACAGTGGGACGAGGAAAATGACGAGGAGATGCAGCACGCACTGTATTGGAGGCAGGCGTACGACGTCGGAACCGGCGAACTTACGGTATGGGACCCGCCCCTCTTTCAAACCAAGCCGTTAAGCGTTCCCCAGATGGTCCGTACAGTATGTCGTTGCAACAGCCCAGAGAACCCAGACAAGAAGCTGCTGGGATGCAGCGCGAAGGAATGTATGGGATGGATGCACGAACAGTGCCTCATCGACGATGCTCTCCGCGCAACCTACAGCCAGTTGGGTGCTGGGAGACCACATCTACCTCTGGAATCAGCCAACGAGCACACAGACGGAGCTAGGGCCGTTTCAGCACGATATCCAACAACAGCACCACACGAATACTCGCTCCCAGAGAGGCTGTCAGGGAGCCGAGCAGCGGGCCATAGGGCCAGCCTCGATGCGCCAAACACCAAGAATGCCCAGGGGGTCATTCCCAGGGCAGCGCTGGGCCGAGAGAGCGGCGAGCTCCGAAAGAAGGCGTCAAGAGATGACAGGAAGGATGCGAAGCCATGGGCGGGACTTTTCGAGGCATCGCTCGATGCGGAGCGGGAAGGGCCGCCCAAGATGGAGCTCAAGGACCTGCGTAAGGACGTCGCAGGCGGCGAGAAGACATGGACAGAGCCTGTCAACTGTCTCCTGTGTGGGACCACAGTTCGCTAGCTATGTAAATAGGGCGGCCGTCTTTAGGTGTTTGGACAGTCTTATACACTCGTTCTTATATACTCACTTCCTAATAGGGCCCGCTCTCTGTGAATAGGCTCGCAGCCAGATGCGTGCTCCCAGGTGCCTGCAGGCTTGGCTGTTGCTCCCGGTCGGGGCAATTGGTGGTGCGGGTGGCGGCCTGTACCAAATCAAACATGGTTGGCGGCAAAACCATCCCTGATCCGTTCAGTTGGTTCTAGCCAATAAGAACACGCTGTGAGCGACCCGCAGAGGTCAACACTCGGATGACCTCTGTGGGTCCGCCAGCTTCTCCTTCACCCGCCTGCATCAGTGAGCGAGCCACCATCGGCTGTACAGCGCATCTTCTTGCTGCCTTTCTACCCTTTCTCTTGCTGTACCTGCGCACAAACGACTTGCCTTGCGACAAGGTCATTTACCGTCATTAGGAGATCTTCCTGCCATGACTCTCGGCCCGGCGCCATCCCAGACTGCCTCCGACTTACACGCGGACGACCTGATCCCGCTTTGTCCCAGGCATGTCCTTCGAGTCGCCCAGTTGCGTGACCGCATCCGCCGCGGCGAGACCGACCTACAGAAGTACGAGTTATGCGTGCAGACACGGGGAGATTTGCTCGAGGAGCAGGCGGAGGTCCAGCTTCTAGCCTACGCCTGCGAGCGTGCTATGTCTGAGGAGTGCGCAACGTACCGAAAGACAAAACGCGCTCCAGACGATGAATGGAAAACATTTCTCCGCCTGGCTGAGGAAGGGCATGAGATCAATTCCGCACTAAAGACAGTGGCTCGTTTCTGGGGTCAAGACGTCGTCCGGCATTATTCGTGGGAGTCCAAGGGGGGGACCTACTGCAACCAGCTTCGCAGCGCAGCGCTCAAATACCCCATTTGGGGCGTGGCTGTAATAGGGTTGAATTTGTCGATGCTGGAACGGGAAAAGAAGAGTCTTCAACACCGCCCAATCCGCTCACCCAACCCGATCGCGCCCCGCGACTTAGCCTACTTGCGCCAAAACCCACCACAGGAGCAGCAGGTCGTCGTCGCGCCCCAAGGATTTGGTTTTGACGAGTATGGTCTTCTAGTTCATGAACAGTTTGCTACTGCCAGCCCGGACACGTCCATCCCGCAAGGCGCGGACCGTCCCGACGCCTCGGTCGACCCGCCAACATCGGCCAGCACTCCTAAGGCAGACCTACAGAGCGCTGCTCCGTCGGAGGAGTGGCAGACCAGCCAGGAGCCTG
>OUNM011350655.1_pt1 | contig 13250 bp, 5 predicted proteins | sample 1769961 | NCBI WGS metagenome assembly OUNM01 (sample SAMEA3914820, study PRJEB12502) | metagenome | biome: forest; material: soil | place: USA | collected 2012-03-12 | depth 0.3 m | reverse complement strand
GCGATACATGCTGTAAAGTTGGGCGGTATCGGCGCGGGTGGACCTTCGCTGGTTGCGGTCCCTCGGCCTACCAGCACGGAGATCCAGTGTGTGACCGCTGCCGCCGTGATCGTGTGGGGCCCGACGCGAACAGCAGCGTCGTCATTGCCGCAGCCGGCGAGGGGAAGCGTGCTCAGGGTGATTGTCGCGAGAAGGATTGCACGGAGACTTCCTCTCGAAGATAGAATAGAGCTGCTTGTCGCGAGCGTGATGTGGGGCTGGTTCATATGCACTGGGCGGGGTTGTTGAGAGACAGCATCGAGTCCTTGCGCGAGGCGGCTAGGAAGTATTGCGCAGGGCCGGAAGCGGTGGGTCATGGCGTCGACGCGCGATGGAGCCCCCGCATTATTGGGATTAGCGACGGGGCCAGACGGTGGACGGTGTTTCTAACTGGCATATTTACTGGGGAACTCATCGCTGGCGTTCATCTGCTTGATGTGAAGCCAAACGTCATGCTATTGATTGCGTATGGCACCTTGTGGTTCGGGTTTCGGCCGAAAATCGCAGATTTACAGCGCAGTGTGGGGAGTGTTCAGGCTCGGCATGGTGGTGAGCGGTGCCATAGCACTGGTGGGTTGCGGTAGCTCCGGGCCGGGCCCGACCGCAGTGGAGGTAGAAAGGGCTGTAATAAGCAAGCAGGCTGTTGATCACTGGACCTCTGTGATCGGGCGCGGTGCAGTGATCGCAAGCGTCACGGACCCGTTTGTTCAGTCTCCGCGACAACGAGCGCTTACGCTGTTGATCAACTCGAACTGGCTGATCGGTGAGGCTGCTCGCGACGGTCTGCATCCCTCGCACGCGCAGATCGAGAGCTTGGTACGGGAACAGCAGGAATCAATGCCCGGCGGGGCGCGTGAATTTCAGGCCGTGCTTGGCGAGAGCGGTGAGACCTCTGCGGATGCCGAATTCGAAGCTCGTGCGCGGTGGGCCGCGGCCGTACTTGCTCAGCGACTGACGGTGGCTGTAGATAGGCGCGCCACGATGCAAGTGACCAGTCGAGCTGTGACGCAGTTCTACAGAGCGCACCTTGCGCGCTATCACCTGCGAGAACAGCGATTCTACGATTTGATCGAGCGAATTCCGAGCAGGGCTGAGGCGGTGGCGTTGGCAAAACGCCTCGGCGCGGGCGACCGCTTTGCTGAAAGGGCGAGCAAGGAGCGACCCTTTCGGCCAAGGACGTTCGCGCGCTTACCAGGGCAGGCGATCGTTTACCGAGCGGTGTTCTCGGCACACGTAGGGGTCCTAACCGGTCCCCTACCTCTTCAAGGCGCTTGGTCGCTGTTTGTGCTGAGGCGCATTAGGCCCCCTAGGGTGCAGCGGGTCTCCGAGGTGCGTGAGGCGATCGAGGGCCGGTTGCTTGCGAGCGCGCGAGAGCGGGTGCGTAGGCAATTGGTCGCCAACTATCGGCGTAGATGGGTTGCGCAGACAGACTGCAGGTCCGGATACGTAGTGCAGAAATGTAGGCAATACGCAGGGCCGTCGATCCATGAAAACGAAGCGTTCGCTGGCTACTAGCACGGGTGGCTTGATCCTCTGGTCGTCTGCGCTCGCGAGTCAGAATGTTCCAAAGCGAGTACGACCGGCGTCCGCCCCGCATCCAGTGTGGGGCGAGGTTGCAAGCGCCGCACTGGGTCGTAATGAGATGCGTGCTATCCGGATCTCCGCGTGCGGCCAACTGCGCCAGCCGAGATAGCCAGGTCTAGCGGCACTGGTTTGGCTCGCGCCTGGTTGACGATCGCAGCGTCGGCACTGTGCTTGGAGTGGTCGACGTAGACTGGTCTACATGTCGCGCTTCCGCGAGCCTCAGCACCCCGACTTCCGCCGTCTGAACGCTTCGCTCGCCTTCGACCGGCGCCTGTGGCCGCAGGATGTCGAGCAGTCGCGTGCACACGTGCGGATGCTGACCGCGCGTGGGATCGTCGACGAGGCCGACCGTGACGAGTTGCTGCGCGGGCTAGACGCCGTCGAGCTCGAGCTCGCAATGGACCGCTTCCCCTTTGACTCCGAAGACGAAGACATCCATATGGCGATCGAGCGACGTCTGACCGAGGTGGTGGGCGCCGTCGCCGGACGACTGCATACCGCACGGTCACGCAACGACCAGGTTGCGACCGACCTTGTGCTTTACGTCCGCGAGCGCTCCGCGCATGCATGGATGGAGATCGGCGAGCTAATGGCCTCGCTTCTTACGCGTGCCGATGAGCACGCCGACTGGCCGATACCCGGCTACACCCACCTGCAGCGAGCCCAGCCCGTATACCTCGGCCATCATCTCCTCGCCTACTTTTGGATGCTCGCGCGCGACCGCGAGCGCTTCTCCTTCGCCGAAGCTCAGGCGGGCTCGCTACCGCTTGGCTCAGGCGCCCTCGCGGGTGTGAATTTCGACACCGATCGACGCATGGTTGCCAAGGAGCTGGGCTTTCAGGGCGTCGCGCACAACTCAATTGACGCCGTATCGAATCGCGACTTCGTGCTCGACTATCTAAATGCGGCCGCCACGTGCTCGACGCATCTCTCGCGTCTCGGCGCGGAGCTCGTATTGTGGTCGAGCGCCGAGTTCGGATTCTGCGAGCTGCCCGACTCGTGGAGTGCCACTTCCTCGATCATGCCGCAGAAGAAGAACCCAGACGCAGCCGAGCTGCTGCGCGCCAAGGCCCCGCGCGTCGCCGGGCACCTCGCTGCTTTCCACGGAGTGATGCACGCTCTTCCTCTCACGTACAACAAGGATCTGCAGGAGGACAAGGAGCACTTGTTCGATACGGTCGACACCCTTGAGCTGACGCTCTCCGCTGCCACCGGAATGATTGCCGGAGTGCAGTTCAACCGCGACCGCATGGCCGAGGCGGCCTCAGACGAGTTGATCGCGGCGACTGATGTTGCCGATTTGCTCGTGCGCCTCGATGTGCCCTTCCGCGAGGCGCACGGCATCGTAGCCGGGCTCGTACGCAGCGCGTTGGATGCCGGCAAGTCACTCTCCGAGCTGAGCGACGGAGAGCTTGCCGTGCACAGCGAGACGCTTGCCGCGAACAGCAATCGTTACCGCGACGTGCTGGCGCCGGGTTCGTTGCTCGACTCGAAGGTCTCCGAAGGTGGAACCTCATCCGTGCGCATTGCCGAGCAGCTCGCCGCCGCACGTGCCGTGCTCGATGGCGGCTCTACCCGCTGACTTCTACGCTCGTCCCGTGCTCGAAGTCGCTGTCGAGCTGGTCGGCTGCGTCGTCGTGCATCAGGGTTGCGCGGGTGTAATCGTTGAGACAGAGGCGTACCATCAGTCGGAGCCTGCATGTCACGCTTATGTCGGTCTAACGTCGCGCACTAAAACCTTGTTCGGTGCGCCCGGATTCGCTTATGTCTACCGTTCGTACGGTATTCACGCGTTGCTGAACGCTGTTTGTGAGGACGTGGGCGTCGGTGCGGCGGTGTTGATTCGTGCCCTTGAGCCGCTGACGGGAATTGCGCAGATGCGCGCTAGGCGCGGACTCCTCGCTGGGCGCCCGGCGCGCGACGCTGATCTTTGCTCAGGTCCGGGCAAGCTGTCGCAAGCGCTCGGCATCTGTCTCGATGAGAACGGCACATCGCTTTCGCGAGGGTCCATACGCATCCTTGAGCGCGACCATGCCTGGAGCAGCCCCGACATCGCGGTCGGCACACGCGTCGGCATCACGCGCGCCGTAGAGTTGCCTTGGCGTTTTGCTGCCGCAGGCAACAAGAACGTCTCGCGACCGAGGCTGTGACTCACGCTGAGCTTTCACTCTGAGCTTTATATTAATAGACGCCAGGTGTGCCTGTAGTCACACCTGGCGCAGACAGGAGAAGTTCGACACATAGACAAACTTCGTCGTGAGCGTGGCATTTGACGGTGAACAGGTCAAGAGATTCGCGTGATCGTTTCCATCTTGTCACCCGCCTTGGGTTGCTCGCTAGTGGAAGGGCTTCAATGAAGGCTGCCAACTACGACCATTCGCGATACGGCTCGGAATCGTGTAATCAGGAAGAGGAGCCGATCGTCAGGCCTCCTCGCAGATGCCCGCCAATGCTGGCCGTTTGCGTTCAGAGGCGCTGTCGAGCGTGGCTCACGGCCCCGATCGAGGCCGCCGTAGGGGTTCAGACAGAAACGACCAGGAGCGAACCGAATGACTTCCGTGCCAGCAGCCACCAAGACCTCGCTTCCCGCCGGTCCCCGCATCCCGACGCCGCTGCAGGCCGCCATCTGGGCGCTGCGCCCGCTCGAGTTCATGGACCGCTGCGCCGCTCGCTACGGCGAGACGTTCACGCTGCGCATCAGACACGGTCGCCCCTGGGTGCTGCTGACGAACCCAGAGCACGTCAAGCAGGTCTTCACGCGCGCCTCCGAGCTGATGGGCGCCGGCGCAGGCGAGGCGAACCCGCTGCTCGAACCGCTGCTCGGCCCGCGCTCGGTGATGCTGCTCGACGAGCCCGAACACATGGGCGATCGCAAGCGCCTGCTGCCCTCCTTCCACGGCGGGCGGATGAAGAACTACGGCGCGATGATGAGCGAGATCGCGCGCGAACAGGTCGCCGATTGGCCAACCGACGAGCCCTTCGAGCTGTGGCCGCGGATGCAGTCGATCTCGATGGAAGTCGTCATGCGCTCCGTGTTCGAAGGGATCGACGCCCAGCGAGGTGCGCTGATCCGCGAGCGGATCGCAGAGCTGACCGACTGGATCAACCAGCCGCGGCGGCTCGCGCTGCTCGCCGCCTTCGGCTCGCGCTCGATCACCGCCAACTCGGGCTTCCGCAAGGCGATGGAGCGGCTCGAGTCCGTCGTGCTCGACGAGGTTCGCCTGCGTCGCGCGCGTGGAATAGGGGAGGGCGAGGAGGACATCTTCGCGATGCTCGAGCGCGGGCACAGCCAGAGTGGGGCACCTGCCAGCGAGGAGAAGATGCGCGACGAACTCGTCACGATGCTCTCCGATGGCCCTACCGCCACGTCATTGGCCTGGGTCTTCGAGCGCTTGCTGCGCCACCCGCGCCAGCTCGCGCGCCTGCGTGAGGAGGTGCGACGCGACGAGGGCGATGAATACCTCGACGCCGTCGTCAAAGAGACGCTGCGGCTGTGCCCCGCTGTGCCGCTCGTCATGCGACGCCTGATCGAGCCGATGGAGCTCGGCGGCCACATGCTGCCCGCCGGCACGATCGTCGCACCGTGCATCTACCTGATGCATCGCAGCCCCGAGATCTACTACCAGCCGCTCGAGTTCAAGCCCGAGCGCTTCCTCGGCGGCAACGACGCCGGCGCGTACACGTGGATTCCCTTCGGCGGTGGTGTGCGTCGCTGCGTCGCCGCTTCGTTCGCTCAGCTCGAGATCAAGCGCGTGATCGAGGTCGTGCTGCGTGAGTTCGATCTGCGCGCCGCCGGCGACGGCGACGAGACGGCCGCGCGCAGCTCTGTGTCCTTTGCTCCCGGCGGCGGGGCGCGCGTGATCGCGTCGCGCAGGACCCCTGGGCCGGCCGATAGGCAGCCACTCGCCGCCTGACCCGAAGCGCGCCGGGTCGGGCGGCAGGGGCTGTTGGGGAGGGGCCTCCTAGGTCTCGCCGCTGGACGCCAGGCGTTCCTCCGCTTCGCGTGCCTGCCGCTCGACCTCGAGCGTCTCCGGGTGAGAGTCGCCAAGCGCCTTGCGCAGGCCCACGAGCGCCTCGGCGAAGCAGTCGAAAGCTTCGCGGTCTCGGCCGGCTTGTGTGGCGGTGCGGCCCAGGTCTCTCGAGATCGAGCAGTAGAGAAGCAAGTCGCTCTGATCGCTGTCCCGCAGCAGTGCCAGCGCGTCTCGGTAGCCTGCGTCGGCCCTTTCCCAGTCACCCTTCTCCTCCAGCGTCTCTCCGGCTGACCACATTGCGCCCGCCCGCGCGGCCGTGACGAGCTTTGTGGCTGTTGTCGCGTCGATCTCGCCGGCGCGTGTCAGGTCGGCGATCAGCCTCGGGCACTCGATTCGCGCGACTTCGTCTATGTCGGGCGCCGACCAGATTGTGCCGACGCTCAGGCCGCCGAACAGCTGCTGCTCGCCGATCTGCATGCGAAGGGCTGCGAAGAACGAGAGCAGAGAGACCGTGTCGCCGATCTGCACGTCTTGTGCTGTCGAGTCTGCAAGCACGCTTCGCGCGAGCCAGTCCCGGACCGTTTGGTCGTCGGCCAGCGCTGACGGGATCGAACTCGAAGACGCTTCATGGGTTGGCGACTCAGGACGCCTGCGCTTGCTCAAGACCTCGCCCATCAGATACAGGGCTTCGCCGGCCGCACGCTCGGCATCTTGCGCTTCGCGCTCGGCTTCCGCACGAGCCGAGCCTTCGCCCCCTGCGGCGCGTGGAGTCTCAGGGTCGGCGGTGAGGCTGTTTGCGGACAGCAGCGCGCTGCTGGTGGCTACGAGCACCAGTACGAGGGCGTTGGCGAGAGGGACGACGCGAGCGTCTCCCGCCGGGAGTCCGCCGGCCGCCAGCAGGCAGAGTCCGGTGGCGATCTTCGTCCTCGGCGGATCCCCCTCCACCTCGGTTGGGTCGACCGTGTCGATGGCCTCCTCGATGAGGCGTCGCGTCCGCCATCCGATCGTTCCGCGAATTGCCTCAGCAGCGTCCTGGAGACGCTCTTCTTGGACCAGCAGCTTTACCCAGTGGTCGACGACGCTGTCGACCGTCTCGTATGGCGCTTCTTCATCGATCAGCGCACGGACCGCGTTGTCGAGCATGTTCGAGATCTGCTCGAAGTCCTCAGGCGAGCTGATCCGGACAAGGCTGAGAAGCGCCCTGAGGGCTCCGACGGACGTCACACCGCCGAGCCTGACCTCTGCATCGAGCGCTTGGCGCAAGAGCGTCTTCGCCCTGGTCAGATCCCCCGTCTTCGCTGCAAGTTCGGCCCGGTGCCGCAGCAGCGTATGCGCTTCCGGCGTGTCGCCGTCGCCGATCTGCTCGAGCGTCGTCAGCGCGCGCTCGAGCAGCCCGTCGACGAGCTCAATGGGCTGCTCGAGGCGGTGCGCGCGCATGGCCGCTATGCCCATCATCGTGGCGGCCGCCGCGCGAAGCAGATGTCGAACCTTGCCGACGTCGGTCCCGAGGACTCCGGCCAAGTCGTCCTGCAGCCGCAGACCCTCTTCCTCGGCGAGGCGCACGCTGTCGTCTGCGCTCCACAGCTCGACGAACGCCGGGCCGATCGGCGGCTCGAGCTGCCTGCCGAGCCGAGCTTGGACGAAGAGCGACAGCGGCCAGCCAATCTGGTTCGGCTCCATCTGACCCTCCGTTTCGCATGCAGCACGAGTCAGCCACCGGCGCAGCGCTCGGTCGTCGGAGAGGGGACGCGCCGGTTCGGCGTCGCTTGCCTCCACGAGCGAGGCGATCAGCGGATCCTTCAACGCGCCGGCAACCGCCGTGCGCACCTTGTCGACCCCCAGTTCGACGACGGCCTCGATGTTGGGCACGGCAGAGCGGAGGAAGGTTTTCAACGGTGCCGGCTCGATCGTTTCGTGCTCGCGCTCGATCTGGCCGAGCAAGCGCTGCACGTGCTGTGAATGCATGCGAGCTCTCGTCAGGAAGCCCGTGACGTCCGTGATCACCTGAGCGAGCTTTGAGGCGAGCGCGGTGAGGCGCAGGTCGCCGACGGCAAACACTCGTCGCGACAAGGCCGCACCCCAAACAGCCGCGGCGACGGGTGTGCTGTGATCGACCGAAATGTCGCTGAGCGCGTCGAGGATCGCCTGTCGCACTTCGAAGTCGCAGCGCTCCTGTGCGAGCTCGGAAGCAACCGTGCTCGCCTGCTCGAAGCGACCGGCGTCGGCGAGCAGTTGGACCTCGTGCTGTCGCAGCCTGTCGACGGCTTCCAGGGCGCTGTCTGCCGCGAGCGCGTCTCGCTCCTTGGCGAGGCGGGCGAGCGCGCCGTCGACGTCCTGCTTAGCCATCTGGGTGACGAGCGCGATCAGCGTCGTAACGGTGTTCGGATGCGCTGGATCGCGCGTGCGCTGCTTGCCCGTCAGCGCGCGCTCATAGCGCGCAACCGACTCCTTCTGCCTGAGCTGACCGGCCGCAACGCGCGCGAGGTCGTGCCACACCGCATAGGTGAACACGCTGTCTGCCTCGTCGAGTTCCTCGAGCGCAGTGAAGACCGCTTCGTAGTCGCGTTCCGCTCGCTTCCAGTCGCGCACGAGCTCGGCCACGCGCGCCCTTGTGTGCCACAAGTGGGGTTTGAACGCTCGTACGCGCACGAGCTCGTCCTCGGGCCCGTCGGCAAGCGTCTCTTCCGCCGCGCGCAAGCGATCCTGTGCAGCATCGAGGTCGCTGATCGCCAACACGCGCAAGAGGTTCAGAAGCGTGGTGATCGTGTCGAAATGGGTTGCCCCCTGCAGATGCGCCTTGCCCTCGTAAGCGCGCTCGTAGAGCTCGAGCGCTGACGCGTAGTCGCCTGTTTCGTCCGCGACGCCCGCGAGGTCGTGCCAGACGATGTACGCGTCGACGCTGTCGGCGAGGTCGAGCGCCTCGAGCTCGGCGAGCGCGCGTCGATACGCCTCCTCGGCCTCGTCGTGGCGGTCGTCGTCCTCGTGTCGTCGACCAAGCAGGACATACAGCTGTACGAGGATCGATCGCGGACGCGGTGAGCGGTCGGCGACCTCGGCGACTCGCTCTTCGGCGCGCTCGACGTGCTCCGAGCGAAGGTCGATCTCGATCGCCCACGCGACGAGCTCCAGATAGCGATCGGATGACCACTTCCCGGCGTCGAATTCGCGCTTGCCGATGTGGTCGACCTCGCGTCTGACGAGCTGCAGCTTCGCGTTGCGCGCCTGATCGCCGCCATTTTCGTCGGCTTGCGGAGCGCGGTCCTCCTCACGCGCCTCTCGGGGCTCGATCAGCGCGAACGCTCGCGCGGCGACGATCGCCGAGGCGACCGTGCTCGTCAGCGAGTCGCCGCTCGGTTGCTCCTCGCCGACGAGGACCGGCGCGAACGTGCTCGGCAGCAGCTCGTCGAGGTGGCGCGCGAGCACGCCGGAGAGGGCAGCGCCTGCAGCTTCGGCCCAGGGGGCATCCCTGCTCGATGCCATCCGCGTCAGCACGCGCAGGATCGCTTGGCGTGCCGGCGCCGGCGCCTGCGCCACGAGGGTTCGCAGTTCTTCCAGCGAGTAGCTTTCCGCGAGCTCGTCGCGTGGCCCCTCTGACTCGCCCAGCGCGCGTGCGATCTGATGCTCGCCGACGATGTCCGGCTCGATTCCGCGGATCGCGCCAGAGCTCTTGGCGTAGACGACCGACCACCAGTCGGCGACGCGCCGGCGCAGAGACCCGTCCTCGGCCAGCCAGGGGATCGTGACGAGCGCCGCTTCGAAGCTCGATCTGCTGACGCCGCCGACGAGCGTCGCGACGACCGCTATCTGGTTCATCTGCCTTGCGTCAAGCGCGACTTTGACGATCTCGCTTGCCCGGGTCCAGTAGATGTGCTCGTGTCGGAGCACGTCCTCGCGCAGGCTTGCAGCCGTCGGAACCTCCTCGCTCGCCGATGGATCGAGCAGCTCGCGGTGGGCGTCGAGCAGCACGTAGAGCGGGCTCTCGAACAGCGGATCGTCGAGGTATGACGGCGGCGTCTCGCCGCTCAACGGCTTCTCGTCGGTGGAGCGCGGGCGCGAGGCGCTCCACAGCTCCTCGCGATCCGCGACGTCGGGCAGGCTCTCCTCGAGCGACATGACCGTGACGGCGCTGTTGCTGAGCAGATCTTCCGCGCGCTTGCTGATTTCGATGAATCCGCCGAGGCGCGTCGCCCAAGTCTCGGTCTGCGTCTTGCCCTCGCGCACGAGCAGGATCACGCGCAGCGGCGCCGAGCCCGATTGGCCGATCGGCGCATCGCTGAACAGCTGGCGCAGGTCGTTGCGGCGCGTCTCGGCGTAGTCGATCGCGACCGCAAGCTTCTGCCGGGGGTGCGAGAGCTCCGACCACGCAGCGCTCTCGCTGCCGACGCTCGCGAGGAAGCCGGCCGTCCATCCGTCCTCTTGCGCGAGCGAGAGGATCTCTCCCGCGAGTCGGGTCTTGCCGGCGCCGCCCGGTCCGTGAATGATCAGCACGCGGTGGTCGGAGCCCTCTTCGCCGGCAGCCGACTTGGCGGCCGGTTCGCGCAGCCACGCGGCAGCCTGCTGCATCAGCGAATCGCGACCGACGAGCGGAAAGCTGCGAGCCGACGCGCGCAGCTTGCCGAGCAGCGAGCCGTCTTCGCTCGATTGCGTCGCGTCTGCCTCTGAGAACGGCGGCAGCAGGTAGCGGCGCGGGTCGAGCATGCTCTCGACGATGCGCTCAGGCAGCTGTCCGACCTGCTCGCGCGTGCGCTTGTGCTGGACGCGCGCAGCGTCGCGATCGCTCGCCTTGACTGCGTCGACAGCCTCGACTGCGTGATCGGCGACGATCTTGCCGAAGCGCTCGGGCGAGAAGTCCTCGGGCCAGGCGACGGCATCGCGCATGGTCACAGCGACCACCTGGGCCAGCGCGGCGGACGCAGCGGTCGTCTCCTCGCCGGCGAGGAGCATCAGCAGCGCACCCTGCGCGCTCGGTTGCGTGCGCAGCTTTGCCGGCAATGATCTGGCGAGCTGAGCACGGACCGAGTAGTCGACGCGCGCGTCAGCCGCGACGAGCTGCTTGATCTGGTTGATCAGATTTGCGCCCTCGCGATCGCGTTCCCAGTAGCGCTTGGGTTTCTGCGCGGCGAGGTCGAGGAGCTTCGGAGCCAGTTTGGCTGCGATCCCCGTCAGCATGGGCTCCAGCACGGCTATCGCGGCGGCTGCGACTGCCTTGTCGTACCAGCGATGGATGCTGCGAGCGGCTGTCCCATGCCTACCCCCTGAAAGCCGAACAATGCGAACGGTGCCAGACTTACGACAATATCGTCAGGCGCCGGTGTTGTCCATCATCCGCCAGGGCTGACGCCGCCCGTCGGCGAGGACGGCGAGGACGATTCCGGCGTGGGTGAGGAGGGGCTCGGCGCTGGGGTTTCAGCCTGCGGCGTCGCCGGTGTCGGCGTCCGTTCTGGCGTCGCTTTTTCGCTGCCGCCGCCCGTCGGTTCAGGGGCCGGCGAGGACGATCGCCCGCCGCCTTTCGTCGATCCGCCGGAGGGGGCTTCGCCCCCGGAGGACTTCCCAGAACCACTCCCTGCGGACGACGCTTCGCCTTCGCTCGTGCTCGGCGAGCCTTCTTCTTCGGATTCGCCTGTCGTGCTCTTGCTCTTCTTGCCTTCCTTCTTTTCGAGCGCTGTCTGCGCCGCGTGTTCGGCGCGCGTCTTGTCGATCCCCAGCGCTGCCGTCATGAAGTCGTGCCAGATCAGCGCCGGGAACGTGCCGCCGAGCACAGGGCTGCCGTTGAACGCCGTCGTCATCGGGATCAGCTTGTCTGGATAGCCGACCCACACAGCGACCGTGTACTTCGAGTCCCAGCCGACGAACCACGCGTCGCCGTAGTTGGACGTCGTGCCCGTCTTGCCAGCCGCGAACTGGCCGATCGCTGCCGCCTTGCCCGTGCCGTATTGCAGCACCGTCTCGAGCACCGACGTCTCAGTCGAAGCGACGCTCGGCGGCAGCACCGCTTTCGTGCGCACGTGGTTGACGTCGCGGTGGTTGCCGTCAGGCAGCTGGTGGGAGCCTGCGTCGACTTCCTGGATCGCCACAGGCTGACCGTTCTCAGCGAGCGTGCCGCTGACGCGCCTGCCTTCGTGCGCGATCGTCTCGTACGCGTGTGCCATGTCGATCGGCGTGACGCCGACAGTCAGTCCGCCGATCGTCATCGCCGGGTTCGTCGACAGCGGCGTCGTGATGCCCATGCGGTGGGCGAGCTTCGCAATTCGTTTTGTGCCCACTTTGAGGCCGACTTCCGCGTAGATCGAGTTGTCCGAGAAGGCGGTGGCGCCCGTGAGCGTGTTCGTGCCCGTGTAGTTGCCTTCGTCGTTGTGGACGACGAATTTTTCGCTGCCGTGCGTGCCTGGGACGATGAATTCCTTCTGCTTCGACGTCCACTCCGATTCAGGTGAGATGCCGTCCTCGAGCGCTGCCGCCAGGTCGAACGCCTTGAACGACGAGCCAGGCTGGCGCTGACCGTTCGTCGCGAGGTTGAACGGCGTCGTCGAGTAGTCGCGCCCGCCGACCATCGCGCGCACCTCGCCCGTTGAGTTTTCGATCGCCACGAGCGACGCCGTCGGGCCTTCTGGGCTTTCGAGGTACGCGTTGACCGCGTGTTCCGCCGCATGCTGCAGTTCGATGTCGAGCGTCGTCTTGATCTTCAGCCCGCCGTCGAACGCGCGCGGCGCGCCGTAGCGTTCGATCACCTGCTGCTGCACCCAGCTCGTGAAGTAGCCAGCGTCGATTCCTTCGATCGTCTGCTCCGTCGGCAGCTGGATGTCCTTCGCCGCCGGCAGCGCCTGGGAGATGCTCTGTTCGTAGACAGTTTTCGTCAGGTATCCCTGTTCGAGCATCTGGCGCAAGACGACGTTGCGCCGCGTGCGCGCTGCCACCGGATGCTGCGCCGGGTCGTACGCCGTCGGCGACTGGATGATGCCCGCCAGCAGCGCCGCCTCCCACGGTTGCAGCTGCTGCACGCACAGTTCGTGGCTCGGCATGCCACAGCCGAGATGATTCACGTCTTTTCCGAAGTAAGTCTGCGCCGCAGACTCGATGCCGTACGCGCCGTTGCCGAAGTAGATCGTGTTGAGATAGGCCGTCAGGATCTTTTCCTTCGACCACTTGTGCGACAGCTGGAAGGCGAGCGCCGCCTCCCTGAGCTTCTCGAGGATCGTGCGGTGCGACTGGGCCTGCAGTGCGTTCTTGATGAACTGCTGCTCGATCGTCGAAGCGCCCTGGATGCTGCCTTTGTGCAAGATGTCCTGAACGAACGCGCGACCGATGCCGCGCACGTCGACGCCGCTGTTCGACTCGAAGCGCTTGTCCTCGATCGAGATCACCGCCTCCTTGACGATCTGCGGGATCTGACCAGGCGTGACGATCACGCGGTTCTGCTGGCTGACGACGCCGAGCGGGTGGCCGAGGTCGTCGAGCAGGACCGAGCTCTTCGCGTCCTTCAGCTGGGAGAACTTCGTCAGCGACGGCAGGTCAGACGCGACCGAGATGAAGATGCCGAAGATGAACGAGACGAACCCCAGCACGAGCACAGCGAGCAGGATCGCGACGAAGCGCAGGCGCTTGAGCCGAGGCTTCGAGCCCGTCCCGCTGTCGTCTGGATCAGGGGCAGGGGCGGGG
>OUNM010550037.1_pt1 | contig 13254 bp, 20 predicted proteins | sample 1769961 | NCBI WGS metagenome assembly OUNM01 (sample SAMEA3914820, study PRJEB12502) | metagenome | biome: forest; material: soil | place: USA | collected 2012-03-12 | depth 0.3 m | reverse complement strand
GAAGAGCTCGCCGAGCTTGTCGATGACGGATGGGGCCGTGAGAGTGATGTAGCAGGCAAAATAGCAAGTCCAGAGGTGAAGGCGACGCTCCTGGATATTGCTGTAAATGGTGTTGAAAAAGAGAAGCATCGCCGTCTCGTCCCGCAGCAGCACGACGCGGTACAGCAACGGGTAGGCGATATGGGAGAGGCAACGCGAGACGAGGCACATTGCAGACAGGTCGCGGCAGGATCGGGTCCTCAGATAGCCCAGGATCTCTGTAATGGTCTCCGTCGGCATTCTTTCTAAGCGGGATGCCATGGCCGCGTTGTGACAAGAATGGCAGTTGTGGTGAAGGTGTTCGAGGACAGTTGATGAAGCGAGAGGTGCTGAACACCGACGTATATAAGCGGAGGTCCATTGAAGCGGTGAACATGCCCCTGTTTTTACGCAGGGCCAACTTGCCGTATGAAAGAGACGTGCCGTGTAAGGATAACCGCGCCTTTGGCCAATCATTGCCCCAAGGATCATAACGGGATATGGTGAGGGGCTGGATAGGTGTCTCATAGGGGAGGGTGGACGGTACGATTGGGCTAGGGCTGTCGGCGCGCCACGTCGCAGCGCGTCGCAGCATGTCCCAGCCAGTCGCGCCGCAGCGCGACTGTGTTGACAGAGTCGCGGTTCAGTTCGAAAAGCCGCCGTTTGACGTCAACCATGCTGAACCCCATGAGCTTGAGCTGTGGTGGTGGATTGGTTGTTGGTGCAGGCGTCTTCGGTCCCGAACCACTATCTCCGTCTGAGTTTAAACCCCTATCTGCGCCATTCAAACAACACTGCTCAAGGCTCGGCGCGGCGAGAGCCATGGGCGTGTTTTCGCTTGAAAAACTCCAAGCCAATCATTTTGATGGTTGGTGTTGTGCTCAAGAGCTAGCTCTATGTGCAGGGGTGTCTGTCCTTACTCCGACCCTCCATGGAGCTGTGTGCGTGTCCTCGCTTGAAAAATCCAAGCCAATCATTGAGGTGATGCTGTGCCCAAGAGCTGGCTCTGTGTGCAGGGGCCCTCCATGGTAAGTCCCAGGGTCGGATCAGCGACAAAGCTCGCTTCTTGACATCCACCGAGCTGGGTTTGTGGCACCCCTTTTTGATGCAGCCCGCAGGTGGCGTGGCAGCCAACCACTCTGTCCCCTGACGCATCGTGCAGAAAGGCACGCTGCAAGGCTTGAGCTCAGTTTGTTGATTGATGATTGCTGCTGATCTTCCTGCCCAGTCTGGGCCCAGCCACCCCTATGGTCACCACCACCAATCACACCAACAGCCGCGTGTCCGACAAATTGGTACGAGCTTATTTACCTTGAGCGTTTGGGACCTGCGGCGCCCCATGCAGCTGCCCCGGGGGGTAGCCCTACGGAGGCGCACCCCAGGCCGCTGAGATGGGCGTGGTTGGTTCGTGTGTGCCATCGAGGGGTCGAGCAGCTGGGCAACAACGAGTCAAGGCTCGCCGTTCGAGAGTCGATGAGATCTTATACTTTGGAAAGCTTGGCAGTGTTAGGACCGGAGTTGAACCAAACACCTTCCTGGCAACCGGAGGACGGTCATACGTGCGCGCGGGCGCTGGTTGGCTGCCTGCCACACGCCGACTGCAGTATTTTCCACACCTACCGTTAGATTAGACAGACAACATCAACACCTTGCCAGTCAGTCTGTCTCACCCCACAGTTGCACGTGATCGACTTTGTCGCGTGCTGGAGCGTCTCCTTCAGGCTCGTCTCGTTGACGGGATAAACCCGCGCAATCAGTTCGGTATCGGCCATAATTGCTCCATACACGGCGTCCTCTTTCGAAGGAATCAGCAAAAGGAAGAAAAGAGAGAGAGGACGTGGCAGCTCACCACGCACCAGCGCCAGGCATTCCAGTCTGCAGTTACCCCGCTTTTTCGGCGCACACTGCCTGCCGCCTTCAGCGGCTGCCTGGCGAATGAGACGTTGAGGTGGCGTGAATTTTGATCTCGGCGCGCCGCGCGCAACCGAATCCCAAACCGCGTCCCCGACGGCCTACCATCGCAACCACAACCCACAGTCGCGGAGCCGGCACAATGAGTTCCTGCGAAGAAACACCTGGGGTGCGTGCTCGCGACCTTGTCGCCTACAGCGATACCCAGCTCGACAGCTATCTGGAGCAGCATCGGCTCGATGACGGCGTCGCTATCGATATCGAGGTCGAAGATCCCAAGAACCTGCCTGAGAGTTTCATCCAGCGGCTCAGGTAAGCACCCTGCCTCTTCTTACGCCCTCTTTCCTGACAGCCATATAGGGATAGAGCACGTAAAACAGCTGACGCAGCGCGGTCAGGTGCCTTCAACCTGGACGAAGTCAACGCCCGATTGTTGAGCTCGGTTGGCCATACTACACCTGAGCGAGGCGCATCTCCGCCGTACGCCCCCGGCCGGTCTCCCACACTGCCTCTGTCTCCCCCACAGGGATGCGAGAGGGATAATTACGACGAACTCGTCAGGAAGGGTGGCCGGCCTATGTACCCGATCGCACTCATCGACTACGTCGCGGAGAATCCAACCGCGTACAGGCATTTCCTCCGCCCCTGGTCAACCTCTGCCGAGGTAGACAGGCCCGAGTGGTGGCTGGTTTTCAAGACCCAGCTGTGGCATTGGGAGCATTTCCGCCGATGGCAGTCGCATACCCGAAGCGAGGGCCCCCCTTCTTGCGTCGAGGTGGATTCTTCTCGCTGGACATATGTTGACATCGCATACAACGACTTCGTTCGCCATTTTCAACGTGGGTCAACGAGCTACTCGGACGCGGCATCGAGCCTGCTTAGACAGTACCGCTTCACTCGGCCAGCCCAGTTCCACCAGGACCCGGCACAGCAAGACAAGCTGACAGAATGGATCGAGTATCTCGCGTTCGAGTGCGCAGTACACAGTCGGTATACGCGCAGTTTCCAGCGCCTCCAGCTACAACACGACCAAGCCTGGGAGACGGCCGTCAATTCGGGCCTGCTGAGGCCATTCGAGACAGAGGAATACATCTGCGATGTCAGTTCTGGACATAAGTATCAAGCCGAGAGGGATCAGATCGAACAAGCGCTGAGCTTGGCCAAACGAGCACTCGAAGCAGCACAGAGGGGCCCCAACAGTCGTCGGGAACCTGCCTCGACACGTCTGCTGACGGTGGCGGCTGCAACCGCGAGGCTAGACGAAGCCAAGGAAGCACTGCAGCTATTCAAGCGGCGGAAGAGTCTCATTATCGAGTTTAAGCAGGCGACCGGAAATTTCTATGACAGAAAAGCGGACATCAGGAGACAGGACGTCTTGATACAGTGGATCTTAAAAGAGATGCCACTCGTGGAGGCCGAGTTGCGCAAATCCGGCGTGAGCAAGACTGACCCGGACGCCGTTCTTGACACGCACACCACTGGACACGATAAGGAGAAGATGGCTGTTCCGCACAAGGGAGCACGTAAACGCGGGCGCGACGAGACTCTCAACGATGAACTGCCTTACAAGCGGCTCAGAACCGGGGACCAAATGGACGCTGGCGAAACACCGTCCTCAGAGGTTCCCGGACTAAGACCACAGACCCGGCCACGGCGGAGACAGCATACCGGCACGAGCCATCTCCCGCCCAACGCGAACCCCCCCGCGCCGCTCCGTCGCAGCGCTCGGATCGCAGCCCGCCAGCAGGCTCCCATCCAGCAAGGCGGGTGGCCCTATGGCAGAAACAACGAAACCAAATATAAGGCGCAAGCGCGGCCACCGTCGGTAATGAGTTGCGAAAGCTCTACACGTTAGGCATATTAGAAATAGTTTTAGCCAACCGGGTAGACCTTCACGCTTCAAAAGCCAGTTCAACATGCCCTGGAATAAAACCACTGCTAGCTGCCTTCTCGATCTTGTCCCCCGCCCCCCAGAGCCCTGACGACCGCGTTGATGGGAGAGCGGAACGAGCGCTCTGGCTCGGTCATAACGCGATGACTTCATCCATCTGGTCAAGGTCAAGAAAATGGAAAATGACAGGAGGACTGATACCCATGTACATCCAGGGGTCACACTAGAGGTCGAAGCCGAGATGTGCATTGCGCTGCAACCGATCCATCCTCTGGCCCTTTTATTCATCGCGAATCGGTCCCCCATCCTACTCATCTGCCCTGGTCCTCCCCTCAGCGTCCCAATAAACCTCACATAACTACTCTCCCCACTACAATTTTTCCCCTCCCTGAACCGCAGTATTACGCGGCATTGACCACATAGCCGATCCACTCCCGGCGCAAAGCTAATCCAGGATCGCATCGCTAAATACCACGAGGAATGCAGTGCCATCATCATGCTGATAACCACAGAGCCGCCCGTCCTCCAAGTGGACGCAAACGTCACCTACAAGCTCGACACAACGAATACCGCAAATCTTTTCAGCATGTCCGGTGAGTTGGGCGGCTTAACTCCTCACACCGCCAAGTTTGCTGACCATGCATCTTCAGACGCCTCGCCCGACTCAGTGCTCTCCCGGCATACTGAGGAGGATCCGCTGAAGAGAGCGGCAGCTCAACCGCTGAGGACAACATCAACTTTAGACGCGTCGATCCCAACACCTATCCACCACACCGTCACTTCTCACCCTCGAGATCACAACGGCTCGCCTCCGTACAAGGGCAACCCTCAATCTTTCTCTGGTCGCCTCGCCGGCTGACGCAGATGAACCCCCCCTCGATGATCGAGGCCATTTCGTCACGCACCACCCGGCGGAATATGATCACCACCGAGCTGACTACGTTACTGCGGAGACATCTGCTCTCTAAGCGGTCCTATAAAATTCAGCCCGACGCGGTTCTTGAGCCCCGGGATGTAGCGAACCTGAAACAGGTTCCTCCGAAGCCGTTCATGAAGAAGGATAAGGACGAGGACCAGAGCACGGACACCAAGTGCATCGGGGAGCAATACTTCGACGAGCCCTTCGCCGTGCACTTTGCGTGCACTTGGTAATACTCTAATACTACCGCGCCAGTCCCGACTATAAACACTCCCTCCGCCAACACGATGCACGAGCAAGCGTCGTTGTACACCGGCCACAAGCAGCTCGATCACGTTGCCCACCTGGGCGTGAATGGTGACAGCCTGCGAGGGGAAGCGTAGGCGGGAGCCGGGCCAACCCGAGACGGGCGAGAAGCCTAGACGGGTCTCGGATGAAACCAGTTGGTGTTGCGGGGTGGGGCCCCGAATGCCCTGCCCCTCCATCTCTTGCAGCCTGGCCCACCACTGCCTTTTCCTCCACACCACCGACCAGACCAGGGAGAATACCATCACCAGTTCTGCCCTGTTTGCCTGCTCCCCCCGACAGCATGCCATCCACCACGTTAAGGTGTGAGTGGAGCAAACCGAGGGAAGATGAAGCGCACCGGGGGGGTGGGGCAGGCAGCTCTCGCGTCGACGTATCCCACCAATCAATCATGCCTCTGCACATGCGTGCCAACTGCCAACGACGCGGTCCACGACGCGGTCCACGACGCGGCCGGCGGTTTCGGGTCGTAGCGGCAACTCATCACTTTCCAACAACACCCACCATTGGCTTAGACAGACAACATCAACACACGTGCCAGCCAGCTCGTCTCACCCCATTCCCCAGGCAGCCGCTGCAGGCCGTTGGCAGTGCGCTGAGAAGCGGGGTAACTGTAGATCTGCCACGTCCTCTCTCTCTCTCTCTCTTCCTTTTGCTGGTTCCTTCGAAAGAGGACGTTGTATACAGAGCAATCATGGCCGATGCCGACCTGATTGCGCGGGTTTATCCCGTTGACGAGACGAACCTGAAAGAAACGCTCCAGTACGCGACAAATTCGATCATGTGCAACCGGCGATCGCGCCCACCCCTGTATCCGCCCGCTCCTCCCGAAGCACGGCCGACGCGAGGAGCACGGGAGGCGACAGAACCGTTGGAGAGCAGCAAAGATGGCAAAGAGGACCTAGGCTCGCTGCCCTTTCTGGAGCTGAGATTCAGCGATGGCCCGCGTGCCTCGGTCGGCTTCGTGTTCGGCAAGGATCCCGACACCAGCGACGTCCTCCTCCCCAGCATTCCTGGCATCAGTCGCCGGCACTTTGCCCTGACGTACAAAAACACGTTTGAGGATGGCTATTATCGGCTTGTCGTCCGCGACCTCGGTTCTTCGCGTGGGACGATGGTGACGTACAACTCACAAGGCAACCACCTTCGGCGCAAGTTCGACTGGATCATCGCGGGGCACGAATTCCCCGAATTCAACAACACAATCGTCGTCCAGCCGCACAACGACGCCAAGTTCCAGATCGTCGTTGCCCACCACGACGTAACTTCGTCGGCGTACATTGACAACGTCAAGCGGTTCTTACAGGGCGCAGCCGAGTCGGACGCCCTCTTCGGTGCGCTCTGTCTCCAAAGTGCTCCACGTACCGAGCGCAACACGACCGCGCACACGCCGACAAACGACCCTATCTTGATCAACCGAGGGTTCATTGCCCAGGGGACGTTCGGGGTAGTAAGTCGTCGCTGGAACGTCAGCACGGGGGAGGAATATGGATGCAAGCAACCTGCAGGGTCATACGACAGAGCGGACTGGCGGAAGGAGATCTCCATCATGAAAAGTGTTTGCCATGTAAGACCAGCGCCAGTGCTCGCGAGGGTTAGGATCGAGTTGGTGAGCTGACCTATCCTATCCTGCCAGGAACACATTATCCGACTCTGCTTCTCAACCATGTCGCCACACCCTCGTTTGTACCTGGAGTACATGGCGTTTGGGAACCTGCTGAACGAGTCGGAACGGGATCCTTTCTCATTCGAAGAGTGCTCCTACATCCTTTTCCAGAGCCTATCGGCCTTGGTCTACCTTCACGGCCGCCGCGAACCCATTGCGCATCGCGATCTCAAACCAGAAAATATCCTCGTCAAGTCCCGCGATCCCCTGCACGTCAAACTGGCCGACTTTGGCATCGCAAAGGCCGGCAACCTCGAGACGCGCTGCGGCACCTTGAAATACTCTCCTCCCGAGCTGCAGCCCGACAGGCGGTCGCACCGGCACACTGTAGCTGTGGATATCTGGTCACTTGGCGTCGTGATCCTGCAGTTTGGGTACGGCCTTCCCTTTCCCGGACACGGAGAGGGCATGAGATGGTGTGTAGATATTGCCCAACAGGCATGTCTCTGGGAGTTGGATGGTTTGATCAACATCTTGCAGGGTATGTTGAGGATTGAGGCCAACGCCCGGGACTCGGCCGCAACATGTCTGGGTGCAGTGGATGCACTGTGCGGGTGGATACAAGTCCCTAGCGGGATAGCGGAGGGGAATGAATTGGTGTCATCGCCCTACGAGCCGGCGTCGTGCCAGGTACGTTCCGGAGTTGATTTACTCAACCTCGACTAATAAATAAAATAGGGCGAGATGTGGACTGCTACTGCTAGTCCTGTAGGAGAGACCATTATCCTCGGGCCGAGCAACGCTAGAAGAGACATTATATCCGGAGCACCATCGCCTGCGTCCCGGGTCCCGACAACACGGCGGAGCTCAAAGTTACACCGTCAGAGAAACCCGTCAGTCTCGAGCCAGAAACATTCCAAACATCGCCGGCACAGTCGAGCAGTAGAGCACGCTGACCGCACCGTGCGGGGTCCAGAGACTCGTCGCCGCGATGCGCTGGAGCCTCCGGTTCACGGGAGCCGCAGGCACGGCGATGACGCAGCGCGTGCATACGAAGTGGCCGCCGCCGTAGCAGCCTCCCCACTAGTTCCAGATGCTTATCGTCAGTTCCTTGACCCTTCTGGCCCTCAGACGCTCGTTAGCTCTTACCCCGAACTTACTCCCACTCCAGCCTTGCCTCCTACTCTGGCTGGCAACGGCCTCGGCGGATCTCAGGCGCCGAGGGACGGTCCTTTGGCCGACTTTGCCTACGAGGCATACGACCGTAGCGGAGACGACGATCCAGGCGGCGGGCCGACGCAGGATTGCGATGAAGCAGGACCAGTGGCTGCGCAGGCGGAAGAAGCAACAAACGTCGCGACTTTCGGCTGGGGTCTACTAGGCGAACCACAGCAGCTTCCTTCTCGTATGGTAACTCCCAGCGCGTTTCCGCCCGGCGTTGTGGAGGAGGACGTAGGCATCGGCGGGTCTCACCTGCCACCAGGGCTTGATCGATCAATCTCCCCGCTTCCATCACCTGCAAGAGGCGCCCTTCAGTACGTACTATCCTATCGGTAATCCCTATTCTATTATATTGTGCGTTGACGTCTGTAGACAATCGACAGGCTCGCATCTAAGCACTCGGGACCTTCTGTTTGATCGGGAGGGTCTGGTCTACATGGTCATACGTCGGCAGGCGATATCCCTGCGTAGATCAGACTTTCACTTGGATGCTGCTCAGATCTTGTCTGCAGCTGAACCGCGGGACAAAAGGCAACGTCAAACCATATTAAAGCAGCTTCAGTCTAGATGCGACGTGCAACGGCATAAAAGGTCCATCTGGATTCCATTTCTGGACGGCGTGCTGCTTTGCAGAGCACTCGGTCTCGCGGGCGACGTGCAACAATTGCTGTCGCTAGCGCCTGCGGAGCTATCAGTACCAGTGGATAAAAGTAACTACATCTTGGAGCACTTGCAACGATCGCGAGGCTTGCGACGACAGCAAACCCAAGAGGCGATACCCAACAAACTCGAATGGCAGCCCTGCGAGTTTTCCTTTCTAGATGTCGGCGGTAGGAACATCGCTTATCACCTGGTTGAACGATATATCAATGCAACGAAGCTTGGCCAATTGTACGACATTAGCAGGGGCAGCATACGGCAGTTCTTCTTGAACCACCCGCACATTACGAAAAAAGTTCGGTTCGGCAAGCCGCAACGTCTAGCGGGAACTTATATCTCGCATGAAGACGCCTACACTCTCTGCGCTCACTTCTCTGTGAGTGACCACCCTGTCCAGTGGATCGAACTGGCGACCGCGGCAGCCCCGCTAGACAACGACGCCAATATCTCAAACTGCGTTGCCGACGAAGAAGACAAAGTTGGTAGCTACTTCACTGAACCAAGTTACGAGAACGGTTCATTCTTGGCACCGATGACACCTAGCGAAATCGACTCCATGTAACGGGCCGAGCCTTGAAGTGGTCTCGGCAGCCCTGGGCCGACCACTTTACGCCCTTTTGGAACCACCCGGGCAGTACCTCGAACGACGCAGCGAGTGGGACGAGGAACGCAAGAACAAGCTTGCGAGGCTCAACGAGAGGTACCACCCAACATCACTGCTCGCCTCTCCAACGCCCAGCTGACCGTTTTGCCTCTGCAGGTGCAAGCCCGAGATGTGGGCCAAAGTCGCTGAGGAAATGCAAGTCCCCTGGCGGACCGCCGAGGCCATGCACTGTGGCCCGCCATCACCCTTAATGGCCGCCAACGGCGGCCGGTGGCCGGTGCCCCTCCCTCTGGTGCAGGGAATGCATAATGATGAGACGAGAGATCGGATGTGAGCGCGCTTGATGCCCCTTCTGCCCCGTGTTGACACGTGACACGGATTTCGAGTTTTGGACGCAAAGAATGTTTGGTCGGGATGCTGTCTTCAGAGGAGGAACAATCCGCGACAAACAAGAAGGAAAAAAGACTGCGCGGACGGGACGTGAAATGCAATTTGACAACAGATCAGTGCACCGGGGCCCTGGTCGCCAGCCCACGGAATGCGGAAATGAAGGCGTTGAACGCATCAACGAGGTTTTTTCTGTGCCGCCAGCGCAAGGGAGTCAAGGAAGTGGAGAGAAATGGGAGGGAGGGTGCCGAAAGAGCTCGCTCTGCTGCTGGGATCGTCAACCGGCCGGGAAGTGCATAATGACGCGGGAAGGGCTGGCTGAAGAACCCTTGGACGCCATCCGTTCAAGGGCGAAAAAGGGGAGGGGCTGCTCACTCTGGGTAGGATTAAGGACTTCTCGAATAAGGAAAGCAACAGCTAAGGATGGCTTGGCTACCGATGGTTGCGTGTGGGGAGGGGTTGACGGGACTGGAGCAAAGTGTGAAAGAAATGGGGGCATTGGATTGACGTGTTGGGGGATGGCGGACTTGTCCTGTCGGTCAAACCGGTAGCTGGCCAAAAGTACATCTTCGTCTGTTCAATCCCACGAGCCCTGCCAAAGTCGCTCGAGGATACTAAAGAAAGCGAATTGACCAGATATTAATTCGCCAACCGCCCTGTAGTCCGCGTGCCGGGAAGCCTCTTAGGTCCCGCTCCGCCGCCGCCTCCCTTCTTCATTCCCCAACCAACGCCGACCCTTGGTTGGCTTGGGAGCTCCCAAGAAAGGAAGGTGAACATTCGATCCATCCAATTAGCGACAGCAGCGCGGCCGATCTACCAGGTAATTCGTAAGTCAACCCGAATCTGACAAAGACGTACCGATCGATCACATCCCATGCGACTCCTCGCCCGCTGGCCCCCACGGGCCGAAATCATAATACGCTAGCGCACCCAGCGAGTCGTAGCAGTACACTTCGTGCTGCTGTGGCTGCTGCGGCTCCTGCTGGTGTTGTTGCGGCGGGGCGTAGCTGTACGGGTGCATGGCGTACAGCGCCGGGTCCGGGGTGCGCATGACGCTGCTGTGGTGGGAGTGGGTGTGGTGTCCCACGCTGGCGGACGCCTGCCCATGCGCTACGACGTGCCGCATGTTGAGCCCGCCCCAAGAGAGGCCCCTGATAGGTCGCCGCCGTCGTGGAGCGGGAGGTCGGCTGCGTCCGGGATGTGATATGCCGAGCCGGCGTACTGCTGGTTCTGCCTGTCGCACTGGGCGCGGTCTTTTTCCTCGCGCGCTTTTTCGCCTAGTTGTTTTGGGGGGAGTTAGGTTGGGGAGAGAAGGGAGGGTTGAAAGAGGGTTAGCGTACGGAACTTGCGCTGGGCGAGGAGGTTCTGCATGCGGCGCTTCTTGTGTGGCTCTGTCACCTCGGTCCAGTCCTCCGTATTCTTCTTGGATGTCCATGATGAGTGAGAGGGCTTGTCTTTCCTCGAGATGGAGGAGGACCGAGAGTGCTTGGGACGCGCGATGCCGACATGTTGGACAGCCCGGTGTCTGTGTCTGGGCCGGTCTGGGGGCTTGTAGTGGTGATAATAGGGATGCCTCCATTCTGCTTGCTGTCGCCTGGTAAGAGAAGCCGGTCCCTAAAGGCAAGCTCATCGCCATCTCGAAGTAAAGGCCAGAGTAGGTCCCAGGGAATATTGTGGCCGACCTCCCGTGACGGCACACCGGAGACCCCCGGCGCGGGCTCCATCCGCATGTGTTGTCTCTGGGCAGCGGCGACCTCGTCCTCGAACCCGTTGTTTTTCTGGGTAGACGTCACATCTGAGCGTGTCGCCTGCTCGTCCCCCATGGCCTCGTTCTGCTTGCTTGATGTATCTCAAGAACCCTACCTAAAAACTCTAAATGCCCTCATTTGTCTTCCATTCTTCCAGTTAGCTCATTTTACACGTAGTGTCACACCTCGAACCCTGTCATGCGCATTGCCACGTGGGATACGACTAAAGACGCTCAAGTGCTATCCACAATGAAGTCGAGATTAACAGAGCCTATTAGTATGGTATTTACATTAGTACAAACATCCCAGCAATGGCAATCGGTTGCGGTACACGCGTCGAGAGAACCCGAGTTGGCTGGCCTACATACTCCGGCTCTTGCTAATGAAATACTAAAGCAACTGAAGTAGGCACTCGAGATAGAGATTGGGAGATGTTAGTTTGCAGGTCTAGGCTTGGGAGGGGGCGAGGAGGGACGCAATGGCGTACTTGAGATCGCACTGGCGGGGGAACCGCGGACAGGCAGATTGGGGATGGTGAGTTCCTTGGACGGTCAGACCAGTGATATACGCTTGCAGCGGTGTAGCGGTGTCCTGACCTGTTTCTAGCCTGCCGTTGCAAGGAATTCTCTGTCTCCCTCGGGGGAGGGCAGCTTGTTGGTGGCCGAGGTAGGGCGGCAGAGTCGGCGACGGAACTGACGCGTTCACGGTCGCGCTAAGCCGAACAGTTTGCGCGGGCTGCTTGCCCGGAGTAGTGTCAGGAATCAGTCGCACGCCTACTCAGCCGGGCAGGGACATGTCCTGCAACCCCGGATACCCGCTACCCCCCTCCCTCTTCACTCCATGCCGCCGACCACAGACCAGCCAACGCGGGGCTGACCCGACACGTCACGACTCGCATCTGGGCGCGACTTGGGCGACGGCGTATCAGCCAATCAGTCCTGATGCATGTTTTTTTCCCAATCTACGCTAGTGCAAGATATCGTTTCTTATTCTGGACTAACCTTATCTGTTCTGGTTCTATATTAACCTCATTGGGTACTGTAGTTATCTTTTGAGCGGTTGTATTTCAGGCTTTGCATTTACCGCTGCCACTCATGCGGGGCTATTGGCGCCGCGCGTCACAACCTACCTCTCTGTAAACCAACCGTCGCAAAGGGACAGGGAGAAGGTTGTTCATGCGGCAGATCTGGGCACGCACCGAGGCCAATCAATCTCGCGATGGAAGGGGCGTCAAGGCAGGCGAGGCGCGTCTGCCTGACCGTGACGCACTCCAAGTTCAGCCTGACACGAACGCGTTTGCCAATCCTCGTCCCACACAAGAACCGTCTGCTCTCCGTTGTGGTTGGTGGGCGGCCAGTAAACACCGTGCGGTGGTTGGGAAAGGGGGAAGCCCTACGCCCGGCCAGGAGCAGATGTTGGCGGCAGGATTGCGAAATATTGAAGATTACCAACAGCCTCTTTGACCGCGAGCCGGCTTGCTCCAGCTGACCGTTGTACGACGAATCCGTGACTCCAAATCCTTCACCCATCTCTCACCGCACCCCTCAACCCTTCCAATCACACCAACGAAGATGGCGATCTTACCACCCGGACCCGCAGCCGTGCCAGCGACCAACGGCACCACCTCCGGCGCCTACATCGATGATGAGCCCTCGCCCTGGCCCGAGATCGAGCGCAACTACTTCACCTCGATGGCCCAGCACCGCGACAAGGAGGACGCCGAACTGGCGGCGTCGCACGTCGCCCGCAGAGCCGCCCTGCGGCAGGCGGTCATCGACAACTACAACGCCCAAGAGGCCCTGCTGCGCCGCGCGCACGAGCTGCGCGACGAGTACAACACCTGCCAGGCCGAGCTCGACGCGCTAGATGCCGAGATGCAAGATACCATGAATGCGCGGAAGAGCGAGAGGGAGGCCGAAGACGTGGAGCGCCGCACGTGGTTTGAGAAATATCGACGTGGCGGGCTAGCGTATCGCGGCGGGG
>OUNM010183323.1_pt1 | contig 13256 bp, 14 predicted proteins | sample 1769961 | NCBI WGS metagenome assembly OUNM01 (sample SAMEA3914820, study PRJEB12502) | metagenome | biome: forest; material: soil | place: USA | collected 2012-03-12 | depth 0.3 m | reverse complement strand
TAGTACTTGGCCTTCGCCATGCCGCAGAGCAGCGGCCAGACGATGCAGGCATGGTCGCCCGCGGCCACGCCAAGCCGGGTGTGGCCGTCGATGATCTTGGCTTTCTTAGAGGCGATCGAGACGTCGGCCAGGATGCCCGCGACCAGGCCCGCGCCGACGGCGGGGCCGCGCATGGTGCTGACGATCGGCTTGGAGCAGTTGATCACGTTGTAGACGATGTCGCGCGCTTCCTTCCAGGTGCGAAGCAGCGCGTTGTGGTCCTTCATGTTCTTTTCGATGATGTCGAAGTCGCCGCCGGCCGAAAATACCTTGCCGCCCGCACCCTGGATGATCACGCAGTTGACCGTGTCGTCACCGTCGATGTCGCGCCACACGTCGACCAGCTCGCGGTGCATGATCGCATCGGTGGCGTTGTACTTCTCCGGCCGGTTCATGGTGACGCGCAGCACCTTGGGGTGCGGGCGATCGAACAACAGGCGCTGGTAGCGCTTTTGCCACTCGGACATTGGTGTCTCCTCCGTTTGGAGGAGAGCCTAGCGCCTCGTGTTGCCGGACGTCCAATTGGCGGCGTTGGCGAAGCGCACGGCCTCTTCCGCTGCCTGGACCAGGGCGCGCGCCTTCTGGTGGCTTTCCTGGAATTCCGCCTCGAGGTCGCTATCGGCCACGACGCCGACGCCGGCCTGCACGTACATCGTGTTGTCCTTCACCAGGCCGGTGCGCAGCAGGATGCAGGTGTCCATCGTGCCGTTGGCCGCGAAGTAGCCCGCGCAGCCGGCATAGATCCCACGGCTCACCGGCTCGAGCTCGTCGATGATCTGCATGGCACGCACCTTGGGGGCGCCCGAGAGCGTGCCAGCCGGGAACCCCGCCTTCAGCGCGTCGATCGCGTCGAGCCCGTCCTCGATCGTGCCTTCGACATGGCTGCTGATGTGCTGGACGTGGCTGTACTTCTCGATGGTGAACTGCTCGACCACCTTGACCGAGCCGATCTTGGAGACGCGGCCCACGTCGTTGCGGGCGAGGTCGAGCAGCATCAGGTGCTCGGCATGTTCTTTGGGATCGGCCAGTAGCTTGTCGGCGAGTTGCTTGTCCTCTTCAGGCGTGGCGCCACGTCGGATAGTGCCGGCAAGTGGCCGGATGGTGACGGTGTTGTCGCGCAGCCGGACCAGGATCTCGGGGGAGGAGCCCACGATCTGGAAGTCGCCATAGTCGAAGAAGATCAGGAACGGTGAGGGGTTGATGCGGCGGAGCGACCGGTAGAGCGACAGGGGCGGCAGCTTGAAGGGCAGCGAGAAGCGCTGCGACGGCACGATCTGGAAGGCATCGCCGGCCGCGATGTATTCCTTGCAGACCGAGACCATGCTCTTGAACTCGGCCTCGCTCATGTTCGGCTTGGGCGCCGGCAGAGGCGCCAGCGCATCGGCACTCTCGCGCCGCACCGGCAGCGAACGTTCGAAGTTCGAGACCGCATCGGCCAACCGTTCGGAGGCCGCGTCGTAGGCAGCGCGGGCGCCGACACCATCTTGCGGCCACACCGGCGTGACGAGGGTAACGATATCTTCCAGCCGATCGAAGACGCAGACGATCGTTGGCCGCACCATGATCGCGTCGGGCAGGTTCAGCGGATCGGGCTTGTCGCTCGGCAGCCGCTCCATGTCGCGGACCATCTCGTAGCCGAGGAAGCCGAACAGGCCGGATGCCATCGGCGGCAGGCCGGCGGGAATATCCAGCTGGCATTCGCGGATCAGCGTGCGCAGCGTCTCGAGCGGACGGCCGGGCAGGGGCTCGAAGCTCCGCGAGTCGACATGGGCTCGCCGGTTGATCTCGGCCTTGCCCTTGATGCAGCGCCAGATCACGTCCGGCTTGAAGCCGATGATCGAATAGCGGCCGCGCACCGAGCCGCCCTCGACCGACTCGAGAAGGAACGAGTTGGCGCGCCCGTCGGCGAGCTTCAGGTAGGCCGAGACGGGCGTTTCGAGATCCGCCACCAGCTTGGTGAAGACGATCTGCGGCTTGCCGGCCTCGTAGACCCGCGTGAAGGCATCGAGTTCGGGCTGTACGGACATGGGACGTTACTGTTGCTGCTGTTGCGGCGCGAAGGCCTGGGCGAACACGGCCTGATTGACGGTGACGCCGTATTTTTGGCGCAGCGCGCCCAGCATCTCGGCCACAAGATCGTTGCCGACCAACGAGTCGAGCTGCTTGCCGAAGCGGTCGAGCGTGTCCTTGGCCTGCGAGAGGTCGGCGGGCTGGATCTCCTTCGGCCGAACGATCACCGTGCCGTCCGAGCTGCGCACCGACTGGGCCTTGCCAACGGGGAGCTTGAAAAGCTCGGCGGTCGCCTGCTGCGTGAGGTAGTTGGCGGTGTCGGCATCGAAGCGTGTCACCGGCTTGGTGGTCCGCAGCTCCACCCCGAGATCCTTGGCGATCGTGGCGAGGTCGCCGCCACCATTGGCCTTGTCGAGCGCTTCCTTGACCTTGGCGTCCGCGAGCTTGCGGCGCTCTTCGGCCTGCCAGGCTTCGGTGACCTTGGCTTCGACCTCGGAGAGGGCGGGGACGCGAGCCGGTGTCACGCGGTCGGTGCGAACGACGAAATACTCGCCCTTTTGGGTCTCCAGAAGATCGCTCTCGCCGCTCTCGCGGGTCGAGAAGGCGGCCTGCACCAGTTCGGCAGCGGCGGGGCCGACCACGACCTGCTTGCCCGACGGATCCTGGCCGCGCGCATCGACGTTGTCGTAGGTCTTGACCTTGAGCTGCAGCTCCTCGGCCGCGGCCTTCATCGACTGGTTCTTGCTGAACACGCGCTCGAAGTCGTTCACCAGCTTGATCAGCACGTCGGGTGCCGTCTGTGTCTTGAGGTCCTTGGCGAGCTTGTCCTTCACCTCGTCGAACGGCGTCACCTTGCCGGCGTCGATCTTGTTGATCCGCACGACGTGCCAGCCGAGCGGCGACTTGATCGGAGTGGGGTCGAGGCCCTGAGGTGCTGCGAAGACGCCATCGGCGAGAGGCCCCGCGGGAAGGTCCTTCTTCATCACCGTACCGAGCTTGATCACGCCGTCGGCGCTGCCCATCACTTCCTTGGTCGCGTCCTCGAGCGACTTGCCGGCCTGGGCCGCGGCGATGATCTTCTTGGCCTTGTCCTCGGTGTCGGCCATCGCCTGGTCGACGTCGCGCTTCTCGGGCGCGCCGAACTCGGCTTGGCGGGCGTCGTATTCCTGCTTCACCTGCTCCGGAGTCACGGTGACCTGATCCAGCACATCGTCGACGCTCATCAGGACATAGGAGAAGGCGCGGTACTCGGGGATCTGGAACTTGAGCTTGTTGGCCTCGAAGTAGGTGTTCAGCTGCTCCGACGTGGGCTTGGGCACTGTGGTGATGACGGCGTCGGGCACATAGACCGTCTCGGCCACGCGCTTTTCGCCCTCCATCTTGAAGATCTCGTCGCGCAGCATCCTGGGGGCAAGGCCATCGGTCTGGATCACGCCCAGGAGCTGGGCGGAGGCGACCTCGCGGCGGATGTCGGCCACATAGGAGGCTTCGGGGATGCGGGCCTGCTGCAGGCGGTTCTTGTACAGGATCGGATCGAACGAGCCGTTGGTCTGGAAGGCGGGGTTGCGTGCGATCGCCGCGCGGACCTCTGCGTCGCCGACCGAGAGTCCGTATTCCTGGATGGCGTTGTCGATCACGGCGCGCTGCACGGTGTCTTCAAGTGCGCGGATATGGATGCCGTAGCGCAGCGCCTGCTCGGGCTCGGGCCGCTGGCCGGTCTGGCGCTGGATCTGCTCGAGCTGGCGATTGAAGAGATCGCGCACCTCGGTGACCGACACCGATGTGCCGCCGACCCAGCCGTACACCGGCACGTGCGTGCCGCCGACGTGGGCCACTTCGGTATTGCTGTTGCCCATGCGCAGCATGTCGCCGACGCCCCACAGGCCGAAGCTGATGATCAGCATGCCGAGCAGCACGGAGAGGACGGCGTATTGGGCGTATTTACGGAATTTATTCACGGGCTGAGCTTCGCGGCCAAATAGGGCTTTAAGAGGGGCGCATGCCTACCATTGGTGCCCTTTGACCGCAAACGCCGTCACGGTTAGACACGCTGGCCTCAAGATGGGCCAGCAAGAACGGGAAAAATCATGCCGCGCACACGAATTCCACTGATCGCCGGTAACTGGAAAATGAACGGCCTCCAGGCCGATGCCCTGGCGCTCGCCAAGAGCGTTGCCGACGGGGTGAGGCAGGGTGGCTGGCGCGACCGCGAGGTCCTGGTCTGTCCGCCTGCGACCTTGATCATGGCCGTTGCCGAGGCAGTGAAGGGCAGCGGCGTGCTGGTCGGTGGCGAGGATTGTCACGCCAAGGCCAGCGGCGCCCATACCGGCGATGTGTCGGCCGAAATGCTAAAGGACGCTGGCGCCACCCACGTGATCGTGGGCCACTCCGAGCGCCGCACGGATCATGGCGAGACCGACGTGATCGTCCGCGCCAAGGCCGAGGCGGCCTGGCGGGCCGGATTGCTGCCGATCGTGTGCATCGGCGAGACCCTGGCCGAACGGGAAGGGGGCAAGGCGCTGTCCGTCCTCGAAACCCAGCTCAAGGGCAGCATTCCGGCGGGGGCGACGGCGGCCAGGCTGGTCGTGGCCTATGAACCAGTCTGGGCCATCGGCACCGGCAAGACGCCGACCACGCCGGAAGTGGCCGCAGCGCACGCGCATATTCGCAAGGTGCTGAGCGGGCTCGTGCCCGACGCGGCGGGGGTTCGTTTGCTGTACGGCGGCTCGGTAAAGGGCAGCAACGCCGCCGAGCTGCTGTCCGCCGGAGACGTCGACGGTGCGCTGGTCGGCGGCGCCAGCCTCAAGGCCGAGGACTTTTTGTCTATCGCCAAGGCGGTCTAAAGACGCTAGAAGCCCGGGCGAAAATGGACAGTGTAAGAGCATTTCTCCACGATTGGCGGCTGGTGCTGCTGATCGTCCACGTCGGCGTCACGGCCGCCATGATTGTCGTCATCCTGCTTCAGCGCAGCGAGGGCGGCGGTCTCGGCATGGGCCGCACCGATGCGCTTTTTTCTGTGCGCGGCCAGGCCAATGTGTTGTCGCGCATGACGGCGATCTTTGCTGGCATCTTCTTCTTTCTGAGCCTTTTGATGGCCTGGAGCGTGAGTGCGCCCGTGCGCAGCTCCGGATCGATCATGGACAGCGTTCCGGCCGGCACCAAGCCGACCCCGGGCCTCGGTGGCGGCAGCGAGCCGGCGCCGGGCGGACCGACCGCCCCCACGGCGCCGGCCACGCCGTCTGCACCAAACCGCTAGGAACAATGTTCCGAACCGGCCGTTCCCCTCGCCGAATAACCTCCGGCGGGGTGATATCCCCATGGTCCAACCCAACAAGATTTAGTAGTCTGTAGCTCCATGACGCGCTTTATCTTCATAACGGGCGGCGTGGTTTCCTCGCTTGGTAAGGGTCTTTCGTCAGCAGCACTCGGCGCGCTGCTGCAGGCTCGTGGCTATCGGGTCCGACTGCGCAAGCTCGACCCCTACCTGAACGTCGATCCGGGCACGATGAGCCCGTATCAGCATGGCGAGGTTTTCGTCACCGACGACGGCGCGGAGACCGATCTCGACCTCGGTCACTACGAGCGCTTCACCGGCGTCGATGCCCGGCAGACCGACAACATCACCACCGGCCGGATCTATTCGACGGTCATCGGCAAGGAACGCCGCGGCGAATATCTGGGCGCCACCGTGCAGGTCATTCCGCACGTCACCGACGCGATCAAGGAATTCGTGCTGGCCGACACCGACAAGGAAGACTTCGTCCTGGTCGAGGTCGGCGGCACGGTGGGCGACATCGAAAGCACGCCGTTCCTCGAAGCTATACGCCAGGTCGGCAACGAAATCGGTCGCGAGCGCACGATGTTCGTTCATCTCACCTTGCTGCCGTGGGTGCCGACGGCGGGCGAGCTCAAGACCAAGCCGACGCAGCACTCGGTGAAGGAGCTGTTGAGCGTCGGTATCCAGCCCGACCTCCTGGTCTGCCGCTCGGGCGACAAGGAAATCCCGGCCAACGAGCGGCGCAAGATCGCGCTGTTCTGCAACGTGAAGCCCGAGCGCGTGATCGAAGCGCGCGACGTCGACACGATCTACCAGGTGCCGATCGCCTATCATGACCAAGGATTCGACGCCGAGGTCTGCAAGTATTTCGGGCTCGACCTGAAGGAACCCAACCTCGACCGTTGGCGCGGCGTGGTGCGCTCGGTGCGGGAACCCGAGGGCAAGGTGACGATCGCCGTCGTCGGCAAGTACACGGTGCTGCTCGACGCCTACAAATCGCTGAGCGAGGCGCTGACGCACGGCGGCTTCGGATCGAACGTAAAAGTCGGGCTGGAGTGGATGGACTCCGAGATCTTCGAGCGCGACGACGCCGTCAGCCATCTCGAGCATGTGCACGGCATCCTGGTGCCGGGCGGCTTCGGCGAGCGCGGCACCGAAGGCAAGATCCACGCCGTGAAGTTCGCCCGCGAGCGCAAGGTGCCGTTCTTCGGCATCTGCTTCGGCATGCAGATGGCGGTGATTGAAGCGGCACGCAACCTGCTCGGCATCGAGAATGCATCGTCGAGCGAGTTCGGACCGACCGACAACGCCGTCGTCGGCCTGATGACCGAGTGGATCAAGGGCAACCAGATCGAGAAGCGGGCGGCCGACGGCGACCTGGGCGGCACCATGCGGCTCGGCGCCTACGACGCCCATCTGCGGCGCGGCACCAAGGTGCACGATATCTACGGCGCCGACGTGATCAGCGAGCGCCACCGGCACCGCTACGAGGTCAACGTCAATTACAAGGACCGGCTGGAGCAGGTCGGCCTGCGCTTCTCCGGCATGTCGCCCGACGGCATCCTGCCCGAGATCGTCGAAATCCCCGACCATCCCTGGTTCATCGGGGTGCAGTACCACCCCGAGCTGAAATCCAGGCCGTTTGCACCGCATCCGCTGTTCACGTCGTTCATCGGCGCTGCCAAGAACCAGAGCCGCCTCGTCTAGAACGGGGATGGCGGCGGCGCCAAGGTCGTATTTCCGTCACCTTCCTCGGTTCAAGTCGAGTGCCATGCTCCGTCCCATCCTTGCCGCCTTGTTCACTTTGACCGTGCTCGCCGCCGGTGCCTGGGCTCAGAGCGCCGCGACGTCGCCCTACGCCAAGGCCACGCGGCGCGACCCGATCTTCCTACGCTTTCCAGAGATGGCGCAGCGCTTCTGGGTCGATACCGAGACCATGACGGCGAGCCACAAGGCTGTGGCCGTGCCGCTGCCCAAGCAATGCGCCTTCGTCTATGCCGACTCCTACACACGCGGGCAGATGAGCGAGCGCGAGGTGCAGGACACCGCCGTGTCGAACTGCAGCCGCCATCTTGCCCAGCTCGGCCCGCTCGGCGAGAACTACAGCGTGAACTGCACCTGCAGGGTCGTAATCAGCGACGAGAAATACGTCGTGGCGCCGGAGGCCATGCCGGACCAGGCCTACGGCCCGGTCTCGATCTTCTATCGCGATCCCAACGGCAACGTCGCGCGCCTGAACGGCATCGCGCGCTACGGCGCCCTGATCGGCCGCGACCGTTCCGTCACCTTCTCGGTCGAGAACGTCCGGGCCGAGCCTGTCTGCGAAGGCACCTTCACCAACGAGACCCCGAGCACCGGCCGCTTCTCGCTGTCCTGCTTCGACGGCAGGTTTGGCGGCAACGGCAACTACGAGAGCAAGGTCGGCGCGCCCAACGATCACATCATCGCGCGCGGCTCGACGCGCAACGGCCAGCCCGTCGTAATGTCGATCGGCCTGCCGGCGCAGCTGGCGATGAACACCTATGGCGGGATCTAGCATGCGCCTCGCGCTGCTTGTGGCGGCGATGATGGCGACGCTGCCGGCGTCGGCCTTTGCGCAGAGCGCTGCCGAGGTCGAGCGCTGCTTCCAGAACGGCGGATGCCCCTCCGGCGGCGCCGCGGCTGCGCCCACTCCCGCTCCGGCGCCTGCGCCGGTCGTGGCCGCGCGTCCTGCGCCCGACTACACGTCGGTGCTCAACAGCTCGGAGCCCGAGCGGCGCAAGCTGCAGGAATCGCTGCGCACGCTCGACAAATACAACGGCCCGATCGACGGCAACCTGCAATCCGAAGCCACGACCAAGGCGATCGCCGAGTGGCAGAAGGGTCGTGGCTACGCCCAGGTCGGCAAGCTGACGCCGACGGAAGCGCAGACCCTGAACGCCGAGGCCGCCAAGGCGCCAATCCGCCGTCTCGATCCCTCGACCCAGACCGCCGCTGCGGCTCCGCCGCCGTCCAATGCCGATTTGTTGAAGGCACTGCAGGCCAAGCGCGCGGCCCAACGCAAGGCGGCCGAAGCCAAGGCGGAGGCTGCGGCCCAGGCGCTCGCGCGCGACGTGAAGGCCTATGTCGCGGCGGACGGCAAGGGCGTGGCCGGCGATCAATTCCCGGGCTTCGCCAAATGGTACGCCGACAACAAGACGGCGGGCCGGACGATCGGCGACATCACCCCGGCGGTCGAGGATTACGGCTCTGCGAAAGCGGGCACCGCCACCACCGCCGAGGTGAAGTTCGACACGAAGCAGGACGGCAAGAGCTACCCGCAGTGCCTGGTCTTCGCCTGGGTGGAAGCCACGCCGCGCAAGGAAGCGCAGGCCTATGGCTGCGACGACATCGCTTCCGTCGAGAAGTGGAAGAGCGACCAGGCGCTGAAGAGCGACTGGCGCTGATCTCTAGAGCGTCGTCACGCCGATCATCGAATCGCGGGTGACCAGTTGGGCGAGTTGGGACTCATCTAGTCCCTCGCTGCCCTTGGGCCGCATCGGCAGCACCAGGTAACGCATGTCGGCCGTCGAATCGTGCACCCGAACGGCCACGCTGTCGGGCAGGGACGTGCCGAACTCGGCCAGCACCGCGCGCGGCTCGAACACGGCGCGGCTGCGGTAGGCGCGGCTCTTGTACCAGTCGGGCGGAATGCCCAGCACCATGCGTGGATAGCAGGAGCAGAGGGTGCAGACGACGAGGTTATGAACCTCTGGCGTGTTCTCGACCACGATCAGGCGCGTCGGCTGGTCCATCTGGACGCCGGCCTCCTCGACGCCGGCGCTTCCATCCTTCAGCAGGCGCGCCTTGAAGGCCGGATCGCTCCAGGCCTTGGCAACGACTTTCGCGCCGAGATGGGGACCGCGCGCGTCCATGCGCTCGATGGCTTCGCGGACTTCGTCGGCAGTGATGATGCCTTTCTCGATCAGCAGCTCGCGCACGGCGATCTCGAGCATCTTGTGATGCGTCAGCGTGTCGTCGTGATCGGGCCGCGGCGCGTGCGGGTCGGGCCCATCATGCGTGTGGGTGATGTTGTCCATCATGCTTCGAGCCAATGTTCGTAGAGCTCGACGTCGAGCGTGTCGCCGGCCGGGCCGGTGTAGCCGGGCCAGACGTCCTTCTGCGCAAAACGGATCCGGTAGAGCACCTGCTTGGGCTCGCCGGTGCGGCCGTAGGCCAGTTCCTCGGGATTGCGGAACTCTCCGCAGATCCGTTCGACGATCCCCGACTTGCCGCGAATGTAGTAGGGCGTGCGGATATGGCCCGGCGGATTGCCGCGCCGCACGTTCACCCGGGCGCCCACATCGAAGCGCGGCATCATGGCTTGCCGACCTTCGGCCCGTCCGGCCGCTTCTCGATATCGGCGAGCTTGGCGCGGACCTCGTCGATGCTGATCGTTCCGCGATGAATCAGGGCCTGGGTGATCGAGCCGATCCAGCGCTCGTAATAGGTCAGATTCTCGTAGGCGTTGCCGGGCAGGGATTCGATACCCTTGCGCAGCTCGTCGACCGTGAACCGCTTCTTGCGCGACAGAAGCACCATCAGCGCATCGACGCGCTTCTCCCAAAGCTGGTAGTCGTGCTCGACCCGCTCGACCGGTCCCGCCTGGAGGCCGCCCATGTCATGAACACCACGCATGACGTTAGTATAGAAAATCCGGAGCGCAGGGGCTAGACAGGCCGCGCCCCTAACTGGAGTCCTGCAGCATGAGCGCCATTGTCGATATTCGTGCCCGTGAGATCCTCGATAGCCGCGGCAATCCGACGGTCGAGGTCGATGTCGAGCTGGAAAGCGGCGCCACCGGCCGGGCCGGCGTGCCGTCCGGCGCCTCGACCGGCGCCCACGAGGCAGTCGAATTGCGCGACGGCGAAAAGAAGCGCTACGGCGGCAAGGGCGTCCTGAAGGCCGTCAGCGCGGTCAACGGCGAGATCATGGACCTGCTGTCCGGCCTCGACGCCCGCGACCAGATCAAGATCGACAAGGCGATGATCGATCTCGACGGCACGCCGAACAAGGGCCGCATCGGCGCCAACGCGATCCTGGGCGTCTCGCTCGCGGTCGCCAAGGCCGCCGCCCTGGAAAGCGACCTGCCGCTCTACCGCTATGTCGGCGGCAGCCAGGCCTCCCTTCTGCCGGTGCCGATGATGAACATTATCAACGGCGGCGCCCATGCCGACAATCCGATCGACATCCAGGAATTCATGATCATGCCGGTGGGCGCGAGCCGCTTCTCCGAGGCGCTGCGCATGGGCTCCGAAGTGTTCCACGCGCTACGCACGCAGCTCAAGGACGCGGGCCACAACACCAACGTGGGCGACGAGGGCGGCTTTGCGCCCAACCTCGCCACCGCCGACGAAGCGTTGGCCTTTATCATGAAGTCGATCGAGAAGGCGGGCTATCGCCCCGGCGCGGACGTCATGCTGGCACTCGATCCCGCCTCGACCGAGTTCTACAAGAAGGGCAAGTACGAGCTCGAAGGCGAAGGCAAGTCGCTCGATGCCGGCGGCATGGTCGACTACTACGCCGATCTCGTGAAGCGCTACCCGATCGTGTCGATCGAGGACGGAATGGCCGAGGACGACATGGCCGGCTGGAAGGCGATCACCGACAAGCTCGGCAAGAAGATCCAGCTCGTGGGCGACGATCTCTTCGTCACCAACCCCAAGCGCCTGGCGCAGGGCATCAAGGATGGTCTCGCCAACGCGATCCTGGTGAAGGTCAACCAGATCGGCACGCTCAGCGAGACGATGGAAGCCGTCGCGATGGCGCGCCACGCGGGCTACGGCGCGGTGATGTCGCATCGGTCGGGCGAGACCGAGGACTCGACGATCGCCGATCTCGCCGTTGCCACCAGCTGCGGCCAGATCAAGACCGGTTCGCTGTCGCGCTCGGATCGCCTGGCCAAGTACAACCAGCTGCTGCGGATCGAGGAACAGCTCGGCACTCAGGCCCGCTACGCCGGCAAGTCGATCCTGCGCGGGGCTTGATGACGAAGATCCTGATCATCGGCATCGGCGCGGGGAACCCGGACTATCTGACGGTTCAGGCGATCGATGCCCTTAATCGGGTCGACGTATTCTTCATGCCGGACAAGGGCGCCGAGAAGGCGGCTCTGCGCAAGCTTCGCGAGAAGATTCTCGAGCGCTTCATCGAGGGCCGCGGCTACGAGGAGGTCGGCGTCGAGATCCCCCGGCGCCGCGCGGCGGGCGACGACTACCGCGGCAGCGTCGACGACTGGCACGCGACGCTGACGGCGAACTACCAGGCGCTGTTCGACCGTCACCTGACCGATGACAAGGTCGGCGGCTTCCTCGTCTGGGGCGACCCGATGCTCTACGACAGCACGCTCCGGATCATGGGGAAGCTCGACGTCGAGGTCGAAGTGATCCCCGGCATCACCGCCATCCAGGCACTGGCGGCCCGCCACAAGATCGCGATCAACCGGATCGGCGAGCCGGTGCTGGTGACCACGGGACGCAAGGCCATGGAAGGGTTGCCAGAAGGCGTCGACAGCGTCGTGATGCTCGACGGCGACCAGGCCTTCGCCCATGTGCCGGGCGACTACGACATCTTCTGGGGCGCCTATCTCGGCACGAAGGACGAGATCCTTGTCGCCGGCAAGCTCTCCGACGTGAAGGACGAGATCGAGCAGAGGCGTGCCAGGGCGCGGGCCGCGAACGGCTGGATCATGGATACCTATCTGTTGCGCCGGAGGACCTGAAGGCGACTTCGTAGTGTTTTGCGAAGTCGTCGAAGTCCGAGAGTGCGGCGCGGCCTTCCGGCTCGACGATCGCTGCGCCAACGTCACCGCCGGAAAAGGCCTTGATCGCCTCGAGCGACGTCCAGAGCGTCATTGCCAGGAACTCGGTCTTGCCCTCGACCTCCCGCCGCAACAGCCAAGCATCCACATGTCCTGGAAGCGCCTTGAGCGCGGGAAAGACGGTACCGGTGGCATGCTCGAAATAGGCATGCGCCCCCGCAGGCGTTGCGGCCTCGCCGCGCCAGAGTCTGATAATCATGGCCGCAGCCTAGTGGCGTGGGCAGGGGCGATATTGGTAAAAATTGCGCCGTGGCCCGCAGCGATCCCAGGAATTCGACCCAGTACTGGTGGGACCGGCATCTCACCGGGCTCAGCCTGCTGCACGCCGACTTCACTACGCATGAGTATCCGCTGCACACGCACGAGGCGCTGGTCGTCGCCATGACGGAGCAGGGCGGCTCGATCGTTCGCAGCCGCGGGCAGATCGAGCAGGCGACGCCATCGACGCTGTTCGTGTTCAATCCGGGCGAGCCGCATGCCGGCCGCATGGGGTGGAGCGAGCGCTGGCGCTATCGCTCGATGTACCTGACGCGCGCGGCGCTGGCGGAGGTCGCAAGCGGCCTCGGCCTCCAGGACGTGCCGTACTTCACCGGCAATCTCTTCGCCGACCGCGAGCTGATCGATGCGTTCCTGGCAATGCATCTGGCGATCGAGGAGGGGCGGGACGTCTTCTGCGAGCGCGAGCTGTTGATCGCCACCTTCGGCCGGCTGTTCCAGCGGCATGGCGACGGCGGCGGGGTGCGGATCGACATGGTGCCGCGCGACCGGACATTGCTCGGGCGCGTGAAGGATCGCATGCACGCCGAGTACGCCGGCGAGCTGCGGCTGGAGGAGCTGGCCACCGCTGTCGGTCTGACGACTTTCCAACTCATCGGGCTGTTCAAGCGCACGACCGGCATGACACCGCACGCGTACCTCACCCAGGTCCGGCTCAACGTCGCGTGCCGGCATCTGGCACATGCAAGGCCGTTGGCCGAAGTGGCGACCGACGTTGGCTTCTACGACCAGAGCGCGCTCACCAAGCATTTCAAACGCTGCTACGGCATCACGCCGCTGCAGTTCGCGCGCGCTGCGGCCGCCTAGGCAATTTTC